>Ga0209612_1001253_pt1 | contig 21400 bp, 13 predicted proteins | sample BioC12SIPDNA_FD_185746 | JGI IMG/M metagenome (GOLD analysis project Ga0209612, IMG submission 185746) | Anaerobic biogas reactor microbial communites from Washington, USA - Biogas_R1_B C12 SIP DNA (SPAdes) (version 2) | ecosystem: Engineered > Bioreactor > Anaerobic > Unclassified | place...
CGCTGAGCTATGACACGGGTGGGCCAAGCCACGCCGGCCTCTTCTGCCCAGGCGGCAAGCTGGCCCGCCGTCAGGACCCGTGGCTGTTCAAGCTCGAGCCTCTCGATGAGCCCGGCCCATGCTTTTGGGATTGTCCGCGTTGTCATATCAAGCACCTTTAGTATCTGAATCAGATGCTAGGAGTGTGTCATATGACAGTACGAGACGCAAGTCCACTAATCACACCTACGCCAACTGGTCCTTGAACGGTCCCACTACCTTCTGCAATTGCCGTCGGCTTCGGTAGCGCTTATCGGCGAGCGGCCCAAGGGCCCTGTGGGCGGCCCGTCTGTCCACTTCCCGCCAGAGCCAGAGTGAGGGGTTGAGAAACTGAGCCATCTGCAGCGCACGACCTTCATCGGTCTGAGTAACCCGCAGTACTTCGTCGGCAAGCCTGCTGTAGAGGGCTGCCGCGACCGTCTCAGGTATCACTAGAACCCCCAATTGCGGTGTACCGGTCAGCTTCTCGACCAGCCCAAGCAGCCCATCATCACGTTTCTCTTGGAGCGTGCTCCAGAGATCGCCGCTCCTCCCATCCAACTTGCCCACGGTATATAACAGTCGCTTCAGTAGCGGCTTTGGATCTTGGACGGCCGCTGCAACTTCATCAATGAGAGCGTCCTCAAGTTCCTGAGCAGTCCACGGGGCGACTCCGGCCTCGGCAGATGCCAAAGCCCACACCCAGACCTGCTCTTTGTTGGTTGCAGCCAGCACACTGCTCTTGGCCACGGGCAGCTGGTCCGGCCCATGATTGGTCAGGATGCGAAGCCGCGCGTCTCTACGAGCGCCATCGCCATCGGACAGTAGATGGCTGCACACTTCGCCCAGGAGCGCCGTGAGCTGCTCTTCAACCATTGGCGCGCCACGCTTGATTTGAGGCAGGAGTTCCTCAAGAACCGGCAGGGCCTGTGCTTGATTCTGGCGGCAGTAGGCCCCAAGCCAACCAACGACGACAGATGAGGCCAACGCGCCCAGCGGTTCCCTTGGGACGTGGTCGAGATCCTGCGCCCTCCTGTAGACGTAGACCCCCTCGGCGGCTGCTGGCAGCGAGCCATAGCCATGTTTCTCCAGAACATCCGCGAATAGCAATAGGGTCCTCACGTGTTGGGCGTCATCAAAGCCGGCGAAAAGATCCCCGAGCTTCTCCGAAATCGCTTCCACGAGGGCACGCCCCAGTAAGCCGTCCGATGCCGTCTCGTGCACTTCGCTGAGAAGCAACTCCACGTGTTCATGTCGGACAGCGGCGTCAGCCACGGTAACGAGCTTCTCGACGAGCGCCCTGGAAACCTCGGGTGCACGAGTTGCTGAGCAACCCGCAATCTGTGCTGCCAATGCCTCACGGTTCTGGTTCTCGAGACTTCGGATCAAGTCCTCCGGACGCGGACCGGAAGTGTCCTCAAGCGCCGCGTCACAGGCAAGCTGAATCCAAGGGGCCACGCTGGGCACGATTTTGCCGTTCCGACCGGCGTCGTGGAACGAGGGAGGCTCATACACGAAATCCCTGAGAAATGCCATTTGACAGTCCGTCAGATTGAGCTTCTGTCCGCTGCCCTTTGCCTGGATCAGCGGTTCCAGGAACTTGGTGAGCGCCGCCCGAGATACGTCACCTCCACTAGCCTTCGCGTCATGGAGGCTGACATCCAGCCGGTAGAGTAGCTCGGGATCGTGAATCAACAGCTCGAAGAAAGGCATGCACCTGTCCTGAAGGAAGAGTACGCGCGTGAGAAGAAGCGGCTCCGCGGTCATTTGTCTCAGCACCCGTTGCTGCCACGGATCCTCCGCGCCCTCCTGCTGCGCTGCAACCAGGCGCAAGGAGAAAAGAACCGTGTCAAGCATCCTTTCGACTTGACGTAGGTTGCCACCGCTATACAGGCACAGCCAATCTCGCAAACGCTCTCGATCATGCTCTGAAGGAATGGACTTCTTCAAAGCGGCTTCCCGGGACTCCATACACCTGTTCACGAATGCTTCGAAATCGGAGCGAACCGGCAGCGGCATTCTCCAATACACATTGAAGACCTTCTTCAGGAAGAGCCTTCCCTGCTCTTTCTGCTCCTCGAGGCCTGAGCCTTCCGGCGCCAGCTCCCCACCTAAGTTTGCTTCCAAAACCTCGTGGTCCCCCGTCACGACGAAGCTGAGTGCCGGCTTGTCGAAGAACGTCCGGAGATTCGCCAGGACTCCACGTGCAACCTTGGCGGTGACTCGGTCTAGGTCGTCGACGAACACAACGACCTTACGGGAGACGCCTTCCACATAGTTGTCGTTGTTGGTCGCTTTGCCATGCTCCAGCCCGAGCGCCAGCCGGGCGATCCTATCGAATTCGTCGAGTGCCGTTGTGGCCTTCGTGGCTACCTGACCACTCGCAAGTCCTTGGAGAAGCCAGATCGCCAGTCCCACGGGCACTACGGCGATCAGCTTGCTCCATGAGAGGCCCCCGCTCGGTCCCAGGAAACGATAAAGCCAATAGAGGATCAACCCGACCAGTATGAGCCGCAGCCACGAAATGGACTGGCGACTCACATCGCTCCTGATTCGCCTCCTGATCCCCGTTGGGCAGCAAAGGTCAAGCTCACACCAGGCATCTCCAAAGTCCCGATGGAGTGCGTACCGATAAGCCATAATCACGCGATGCCTGAGCCTCTGCGTCTTCATAAGTCGCATGAGAAATGACCTCAGGAACGCGACTCTGTCCTCGGCATACTTCCAAGGGTTGAGATCGAGAACCTCATAGCCGGCGTTCCTCAATTCCGCCCTAAGTTGGTCGAGAAAGAAGGTCTTGCCCTCGCCCCACCGACCCGAAAGTCCGAACACAAACGACTCAGCGCTGGTCCCGTGATGGCTCTTGATAGTCTCCGCAACCTCAAGAACAAATGCGTCGCGGCTTGGAATCGCAGAAGGGCCCACGCTCTTCGCCGTCGCCAAGGCGCTGGACTGACGGAACAGGCCCCTTCTCACCACAGTCTTCCCTGGCTCCCCGAGTCAAGCAGTGAACGAGGTGTGTCGCCCCGCCATGGCAGTTCGCCCGCGTCAGATTGCGGCTCCTTGCGCCTCTCGCGGGTCGCAATGTCCTCCAGGAGTTCACGATACGCTTGCTCACCCAGCAGATTTCGCGCATGCAGATGACACTCACGCCACGATTCCTCCGTGGTCTGGGCCAGCTGCCAGTCGTGGAATCGTGGCCCCAGCTGCCTCGCGACGGGCTGTGGATGCTGGGCGCGGTTGTCGTGGCCGAGGCTGTAATCAGCGAGCCGAAGCGTCTCCGGCAGCATCCACCCCTCGCCCTCGTTCTGGTCGAGGAACGCCTCAATCCCGGAGTCGCGGTCTCCACCACATTTGCGAATCTTCTCCTCGAGGTCGCGAAAGGCGACGAGTGTTAGCACCGTGTGCCGCAGCTCAGGGTATTTCTCCTTGTCGACGCGCCAGAAACCTTTGGGGTTCAGGCCATCCCAAGAGTTGCTCGTAGGCCGGTCACAAGCAGCGAGGAGAACCGCAAGATCTGCCTGCTCCAGATCGCATAGCAATGACACGACAGCGTCCGCCATAGCCATTCTCTGCAGCCGATGGTTCGCGGAAGTCGCCCATAGGCTCTTCAACGGCAACCCGCCCGATTGACTGGAGCCAGCCTCAAGCCATATCGAGGAAAACCAGCTGCTGGCCAAAGACAAGCTCCTGCCCAACCCAGCAAGTTGACTTCGCAATCTGACATTCGGTCTTGGAACAGCTGTTTCGTCCAGTACGAAGAAGCTCAGATTTAGACCGGTGAGACGCATTCTCACCTGCCAGTCGATGACAAATGAATTAAGCACCAGCGACAGGAGAGCCAGGTCCAGCCTGCGAGAGATTCTCATCGGGTTGAGGGCGTGATTGCAGGGTAGGTCCATCGCAAGCGCGGAAATCAGGGTTCGGCTGTTGGTTGCGCTACTTATGTTCATGGTGGGTAACTTGGGACCCAGTACATCGCGTTCCGCGCAGGTGCTGAGAGCCATCAAATACTGCGGCTCGAGAACCTTCCGCTCCCAAGGAATGTCGCGCCACACGGCGCTCCGCCCCTTGCCGCTCACCCAGCCCTTCTGGCTGAAGTCGAACTGTCCAATCATCCGCCCCTCGTATAGCGGCAACGCCAAATCCTCTACGTCCTCTTCGCGGATCCACGCGTCCGCCTCCCGCGACAGCACGATCCCTGCAGGAATATCCGCCCGCGGAATGGGCAGCGCGTCGTACGGGGGCTGGGCGCAACGCAGCCGCCACGGGGTCCGGGCCACGTCGCCGGGCTTGAGCAGATGCCCGTGCACGAACTGGGCCTCGGCCTGCCTCCGTTCCGGCCCGGCGTTCGAGTCGAACAACCACTCCTCCAGCTCCACTTCGGCCGGCACGACCCGCGTCGAGTCCACACCAAGCTCTAGCCACAGCTCCTCGATTGGTCGCCACGTTCCCAGCAGCCACCGGCTGTACTCGTCGGGCCTGTAGCCTTTGGCCTCCCATGTCGGCCGGGGCGGGAACAGCTTCGAGTCGCTGGTCATGTTGAAATCGCCCTGCGCGTACTTCACCCCCCAGCCGTCGGGGCCGTCGTCGCCCAGGAGCACCGAGTTGGCGTAGATCTTCTCCAGGATCGCCAGGTCGCGGGTCGATTGGATCTCTAGGATGGCGCGGCTCTTGGGGCTGAAGCGCTCCACCTGTTCGCACGTGTAGGCGACGGCCAGCTCCTCGCCCCGTTCCCAATCCTCCAGGGCCCGGCGCATGAAGGCCGTGCGGATGGCCTCCGTCCGGCCGCCCTTCTGCACAATCACGGGATTGAACTTGTACGAGCGGTGGATGTCGAAGATGCCCTCCCGGTTCTCGAACCCGAAGAGCCACTCCCAGCGGCAGTGGTCGAGGAAGAGCCCGCGGAGGTCGCCGGTGCCGTGGTCCGAGTACAAACCCGAAGGCACGATGAACCCCAGGCGGCCGCCGTCACGGAGCAGCGCGTGGGACGCCTCGAGAAAGAGCTTGTAGGTGTATGCCTTGCCCTCGCCCCGGTGCCGGAACGGGTGCGCCGCGTCCGCATATCCCCTGCTCGCGGTGCGCATCCTGCGCCAGCGGTCGTGAAGGAGCTCGTTCTCGCGCCCGCGGGCTATGGCGAAGCGATCGCCGCTCGCCTCGGCCCCGGCCGGGTCGCCGAAGGGATCACGCGAATGTTTCATCCAGTTCGAGTACCAGGCGAAGTCGGCGTTGTAGTCCAACCACGCGCGTTCTGTGCTCTCGTCGGCGAAACACTCGGTCTGCCTGCGAAGCGCCTCCTGCTTGCCGTAGGAGCGATAGAGAGGGTCGACGTTGCTGAAGAACTCCTTGGAATTGGGCTGGAGTGTCTCCCAGGGCGGATTCCCCAGCACGGCGTCGAACCCCGAAGGCTCCTGGCGGAACACGTCGGGGAACTCCAGCTCCCAGTGGAAGAAGCGTTTGGCGGCCGCTATGCGCTGGGCCAGTACGCGGGTCTCGGCGCCGGGCGCGTGGAGCGTGGTCGGAAGCGGCGCCCACTCCAGCTCGTCGGCCGGCCAGAACCAGCAGGCGCACCACAGGTCCATGGCTTCCTTGAGCTGCCGCACCGCGGGCGAGCCCTGCAGCTCCTCTCGATACAGGCGCGTGCGCTCGGCGGCGTCGTGCACCGGCAGTTCGTGCAGCCGGGCGAGGGTGGCAAGGGCCGCGCCGTGCACGCCGGCGGCCTCGTGGGCCAGATCGCGCTGATCGAAGAGCGAGGGCCGGGAGAGGAAGCGGGCCAGGTCGGCCTTCAGCGTGCCTGAGGCGAACTCCTTGAGTGCCTTGCCGCGGGTGTCCTTTTCGAAATGCACACCGTTGCTGTGCCCCCTGTCTCCGCCTTCGCGGTTCTTGAACGCCATCACGGGGTAGTGGCGGAAGGTGTCGAACCAGGCTCCCACCAGAGAGTTGCCGCACTTGATCTTGTGGTCGAGGAAGGAGAAGGGAAGCGAGCGGTCCATGGTCTCGATCCATAGAGAGAGGCGCGCCAACTCGACCGCCAGCGGGTCGACGTCCACACCATAGATGCAGCGTTCCACCACGTGACGGCGTAGCAGCGCCTTGAGCCGAGGCTCGAACTCGGCATCGGCCACCCGGCAAGGCACCAACTCCTGGGCCAAGCGCTCCTCGGGCCCTGAGTCGCCGTCGGGCGGCTCGATCAGACGCACCACCGCCCGCTCGCGCTCAGGGTCGTCGGAGACCCGATCGTGCAGGATGAGCGACTCGTACAGGGCCTCTGTGACGTAGCGCAGAGCGGCTACCGGGAAGGTGCCCGAGCCGCAGGCGGGGTCGCAGACCTTGAGCGCCAGGATGTCCTCGGGCGGCTTCGCTGTCCAGAGGTCGGGTGATGCTTCCGTGTCCAGTGAGCCATCGGCCCCAGTTGGCGGGTCGTAGACCAGGGGACGGAGGGTGCGGTGCACGGTGGGCACCGCCAGTCCCGGGCGGGTGTAGAAGGTACCGGCGCCCTTGCGAGTACCTCCCCAACGCACCAGATACCACTCACCCGGCAGGACAACCCGGGACACCAACTGGCGGGCCTTGCGGCCCACGGCCTCTTCGTAGGCGAGCCGTCTCTCAGGGGTAACGGCGCCGCTCGGCTTCCGGACAAGGTTACCCACCGTGACTGCCCGCCGGGCCCATTCCTCGGCTCGCGTGCGAGTAGTATGGCGGGCGTCCACATCGCCGACTGCGACATCATCACCACCATCATGATCATCCTCCTCGGCGTCGTCTTCTTCCGCATCCGAGGAGTTCAGATGCTCATCATCATCGACGTCGTCTTCGCGGTCTGCTTCGTCTTCCTCGGAGGCCTCTTCCCCCGTCTCGCCGGCGGCGGCCTTCTTCATATTCTGGAGAAGCGCCACGATGGCTCGATCGTCCATCGCTTCCAGGCGCGAAAGAGGGAGGGCCGGCGAATTGCCCACAGCCAGGAATATGACCGGGTCACCCGCCGGCGCCGTCTTCAGCTCGAAGTCGAGAAGACCCTCATAGAGGATCCCGATGTATTCACTCGACAGGTCGGAGAAGTCGACCGGCGTAGGCACCCAGGTGTTGGACCGGCCCTGCCGGATCTTCACCTTGGTGCGGGTGATCTTCTCGAGGATGCCGTGGACGTCACGATCGGACACGCACTGGCGCTCGAAACACCCTGTCTCGAATATGGCCAACGCTCGGGATAGCCCGTCGGCGCTGTTATAGTCGCCGGGCGCAAAGAGCTCCCCTCCGTACCGGGGCACCGGCAGAGCGGGATGCGAAGCACCCTCGTAGACCAGTCTGAACAAAGCCAGCACCCGCGGCCAAGCGGCATGACTACGAGCCAGGCGTCCTCCTGATCTGTGGCCCGTCTTCTCGAGTTCCTCTAGCAGGCCGGACAGCCCGTAGCTCGAGTGATACACCGGGTTGTCGCGCGGCAAGAGATCACGCGATTCGGCGAACAGCACCACCACCATTCGCATGATCACACGCACTGCCGCGCGATAGATATCCGAAGGAGCTATGTCGAAACCCCGACTCGTGAGAAGTTCAGCGTGCGCGTCCACCAGAACCTCGACGGCCTCTCGCACCCGTTCCCCCAGGACCGCCGAGAGTTCCGCTTGGCCCTTGCGTGAATCGAGGATGGCCTGCTCGAGCGGCGCCACCCCTTCTTTCGCCAGCGGTGTCCAGATGTCCGGCTGAAGTAGGGTTCGGAGGGCCGCGAGCTGAGGCGCCGCAGATCCTTCTTCGAAGAACAGCTCCGAGTCAGCCTCGCAGTAGGCGTCGAAATCCAGCCCTGCGAACACCAGACGCCACTGCCGGCCGTTGGTGACCAAAGCCAGACGGCGGCCACTCGCCCGCAGCCATTGGAGCGCGTGACTCACGCCGCGGCGGCCCTTGCCGATACCCAACCGCTTCTCGGTATCGATGAACACGGGAAGCATCGCCTCGTTCGGGCCCAACCACAGATGCCGCGGCCTGATCGTCTCCTTGGTGATCGCTACCCGGCTGTACTCTCTCCCTATGCTCGGTCCGCGCAGCCAGCGGCCGGCCTGGGGGCCAAATCCGCAGGCCTGCTCAAGAACGAAGGCGACGAACTCCGAGAGGTCGGTGCCATCATCCAGAAGGCCGGTGACCCGTTTCCGCAGGTCGCGCTCGACATAGGGATCGAGATTTGCTGCCACATGCGTGGCGATCTCGCGCAGTCGCGGAGGATCGAGCAGCAGGCCGCCGTGGCGCAGAAGCTCCCAGCCGGGAAGATCAGCACTCATCGCGAGCCCCCGTCGTCAGGCAGACGGATCTCGACGCACACCGGAAAGACGTGCGCGGCCCCCGCCAAGGCGTGGCGTTTGGGCAGCACGTGCTTGGTGATACGTTCGCGCTCGCGTTCAAGCTGCTCACGGACCTCCTCGTAGTGACGACGACGGCGTTCGACCTCGGCCTGCTTCTCCTCAATGGACCGGGCAATGTCGTCCAGTCGGGCGTCTTCGTCGAAGAGGGTTCCCTGAGCCTGCTCCGTTCTCAGGGCCGTGATTTGCCGCTCGAGCTTAGCCAGCGTGTTCTCGGCGATGAGTGTTGACACTTCGCCCGCCCGGCTCGCGTATCGCTTGTCTTCCTCGGCCTTGGCCAACTCACCAGCCGCTTCCAGCTCGACGCGTAGCGTAGCCGTCAGAGCCTCTTGGTGGCGGGCAACAAAGGCCCTCAGGTCTGGCAGAACGTCCTCGAAGATGCCGGTCGCCCGGACGACAAGGGCTGGGTCGGTAGGCGGCGCGGCCCTGCGCAGAGCGGATGCCGCCCGATGTTCCAGCGGCCCACCTAAGACTCCGTCCTTGACGGGAAAGCCCACGGTGCGGACCCAGTGGTGGAACGTCTCCCGGAGCTCGTTCACGCCGATCTCTTCGACCGAGAGCAGCACGAGGGCGTCGATGCCGTTGCACATGTCCCGTAAGTTGCCGACTCGTACGGTCCAGCGCGAAGCCTCCTCCCCAGCCCCGGGAAAGCGTCCGCGAGCGAGAGCCGAGAACGCCCGCTCGAGCATGGGATGCGAGAGGTGCATGAGGGCGACGTCGGCACGTGGATTGAACACAAGACGCTCGCCAATTGGCTTCACGAAGGGCGCGCTGTCGAAGGCCAAACGCCGAAGCGATCCCCGACCTGCCCGCCTGCCGTCGGTACGGAGGCTTTCGTCTATCACCTCGACCCAGCCAGGCAGGTCGGGGTGAAGAAGCCGCCAGACCCCAGGCTCACCCGCGGATTCGAGCTGCGGCCTGCCGATGCGGATGGCAAGCGAAGCCTCGAGCGTCTCCCGCATAGCAGTGGAATCGAGATCCAGTTCAGTCGCCAGCGCGGCCAGTTGGACGGCGGCAGCCGCATCGTCCGCGCCGGTCGCGACCGTGGCGTCGGCGTTCAGTTCGGCGCGCCCGCGGACTCGCGCAAGGCGGATGTCGAGATCACCAGCCACCGCCGCGACGCTCTCGCCGTCGATGAGCCTGCGATGCGCCGCTTCATCGAACAGCTCATTGGCCGACCCCAGGTCCTCGCGGATCTCGTCGGCCTTTCTCATCACATGCGCGAGGAACTTGAGGTCGTCATCAGTGTCGCTCGCAAAGTGGAAGATGCGCACGTCGCGGGCCTGCCCATGGCGATCAACACGGCCGTTGCGTTGTTCGATCCTGCTAGGGTTCCAGGGGAGATCATAGTGGATGACGTACCGCGCCGTCGTCTGCAGGTTGAGACCCTCAGCCGCAGCATCCGTGCCTAGAAGGATGCGCACTCGATCGGCCGGGTCGTTGAACGCGTTCTTCACGGCTTCGCGCTCCGGTTCATCCATCCCCCCAAAAAGCGTCAGGATGCGATCTGTCTCATAGCGCTCGCGCAACCTTCTGGCCAGATAGTCGAGCGTCGTCTTGTATTCAGTGAACACAACCACTCGCTCATCATCGCGCCAGCCGTCGTCGGCACGGACCAGGCTCTCCACCGTCGTGATCAGGCTGTCGAGCCGGGCATCGGCCACAGGATCGAGCTCGGCGCGAGAACCTTGGACCTGAGTATCCAAGCCCAGGCGCGCGAGCGCGGCATCGATTGCCTCGATCTCCGGTGCAACCGTGGACGCCGCCTTCTTGAGCCAGGCGCCCACGACCCCAGCAGCGATCGCTTCCCGAGATTGAGCCTCGCGGTCGTCACCCACTTCGCTTTCGACGCTTCTTCGAACCGAGTCGACCTCTGCCTCAGATGCTTCCGATACTTCGCCCAATCCCTCCTTGCAGCGACGCCACGACTCGGCAAAGGCGACCGGGCAACTCAGTAGACGCTTGCCAAGGATCTCCACAGCGAAGCTGCCCGCCCGACGTCTCTTGCGATCGCCCGCCGCGATCCAGCGGCGCATTGCGGACCGGAAGTCATCGAACGCCCTCGTCAACTCGATCTCGGCATCCGACAAGCTCAGTGGAAGCCCCTCCGGGGGAACTCGAGTGCAGAACTTGGGCGGGTCCGTGCGGGCGTTGATCTCTCGCTTGAGGCGGCGGATCACCACCTGCTGTAGGCGAGAGCGTTCGGCCGGTTTGAGCTCATCGGTGGCGCTGAAGCGCACCGGGTCGAGGAGCTCAAGCAGACCGGAGAAGCTGCGGGTGTGCCCGTTGTGCGGAGTAGCGGAGAGGAACAGGCGGTGCTCGAAGTACGGAGCGATGAGCCTCAGCATGTTGGTGAGATCGCTGTCGTCTCCAAAGGGCGAGGGCATGAGATTGTGGCACTCGTCCACGATGAGCAGGTCCCAGGGCAGGTGCGGGGACCCCTCAGGAGCTCGGCACGCGGTCGTGAAATGCTCGAGCACGTCCGGTTGACGAAGGTAATGATAGGAGGCGATGATGCGCGGGAATGTGCGCCATGGGTTGGCGTCCATCCCCAGCCGTCGCCGCAGCGCGTTGGTCTCTGCCCGGTCGACAAGATCGAAGGCCAGCGAGAACTTGTCCCACATCTCGTCGCGCCACTGCAGACGAAGGGACGCCGGAGTGAGGATGAGCACGCGCCGGATGCGCCGACGAATAAGGAGCTCGGAGAGAATCAGGCCGGCCTCTATGGTCTTGCCGATGCCGACATCGTCGGCGATCAGCAGGTTGACCCGAGGCATCCGCAGGGCCTTGAGGAGCGGCACCAACTGGTAATCCTCTACCTCTACGGCGCCATGGAAAGGACTGCGAAAGGGCAATCGCTCCAAGGGCCCGGAGCCGTCGGGATCAAGGAAGGGCATCGCGCTGGTCCAGCGAGCTCCCCGCAGAAGCGCATCGAAGTCATTGGCCGGCATCGGCCCTGAGCGAGCAGGGTCAGGTAGAGCATTCGGCTCGAGCAGGTGCGCGTGAGGCTGCTCGATTTCCCAGACCAGCCGCTCCTCTGCAGGGGACTGGTCGTCCTTGTAGTCGATTTGGACCAGATGCAGCCGGCCGTCGTCACCGTCGAACGGCTCGACCGCCGCGACGATGCCCCGACGGTTCCTGACCGAAGCAAACATGCCAGGACGAGGGATCTCGACAGACTGACTCAGGTTCTGGCCAGGGGCGAACTCACTCACAGGCTGCTACCTATCGCGCGTTGACCGATGATTTGACCTCCCTGTTCGCGGGCAGTCTCGGCTGCGACACGCCAATACACGGGGCTCCCTGAGGCGCAGGAAGCTCAGCCACCCCGGTTGCAGATCACGATAGATTTATCTTACAACTTTGGTCGGATAGATAAGCACCGCGGATCCCAGACGACACGAACTGACTGACCACCGTGGACTTCCTCTACCGGTCGGCTGTGGGGGTCTGCTCAAGCTCGTCGCAACCCGCGGTTTGTCACCTGCCATAACACGAAGATATCTCGATCTTGGCAATCACACAGTACGCAAAGACCCGCTGCACCCTATCGGGACCACGCACACCATGGAAACATAGTGTCCATTCCCATTTGTCGTGCGGCAGGTGGCCTACTCTCCAAAGCCTACGCCGATAATCTCGGGACCATACTTCTCAGCAAGAAAGCGCTCCCGGTAGACGTAGTTCGCCGTGCGGCAGACGTTCGATGCGAAATAGACGTTGTAGCCTCCGCCGATTGCTGCTCCGGCGCCGGGCAAGAAGTTGGCCAGTTTGGCCTTGGTCAGTCTCACGCCTAGAGATTCTGCGATCTTCTTCATTCCGGCCACAAGGGCATGCCTCTCCAGTTCCGACCAGGTCTTTTTGCGTGCCAACTCAGCGCTGATCCGCGTCAATTCCGCAATAGCGAGTGCTTTGGCTGCATTGGCCGGACTCGAAGCGAGGCCTAGCACTCTCAGTGCGTAGTCCCTTTCGTGTTCGAGTGAAGCATTGAACCCACAGTACGTCGCGTATTGCCCAACTGCCCGTAGGTTCGCCGACACAACCGCCACGACGTCCGCTGCTATGCCCACTGCGCCAACGGAGCCGGTTGCCGCGCCCTCCAGAGCACATATAGCTCCGTATTTCGTCCTCAAGTACCCGATGACCGAGTCAACGTTCTGAAGGTCCAGAGCATAGATGTCCTTGCCCTCCTCAACCTTATGCCCCGCGCGCCTGTATCTCGCGTAGATCGCGTCGGGCCTCACGCTCCATTGAGACAAGTCGTTCAGAAGCCCCAGCACTCCGACCAGGCTCTTCTCTATGGCCTCCCCCGAGTAAGGAACGCTCATTACTAGTCCAGCCGCCTTCTCGACGGGCCAGGTAACGGTATGGGCCACTCGTGCCAGACCCGTTTGTCGACGGTTCTTCCACGCGGCAATCTGCACAAGTGCCGCCCGCTCATACGGCGAAGGACCCACCGCATTCCCACCCTCTGCCGACACGCTCCCTCCTCCCTTCCAGCCCCACCGGGCGATGCAATGCACACTGCTCTTGTTTCATCGGTCGGAGAACCAAACATCATGATGGTTGATCAACCAGCCACGGAGACGCCGCCATGTCGCAATCAACCGCACTCGACTTCCCCGAACAGGACCAGGTCGGCTGGAAGCGCGCCCTGTATGCCTTCTTGGTCGAGAAGAAACGTCGGTCGGAATCTGACCACATCGACCACGGCTATTCGTCCGTGTGTCCAGGAGGGTCTGCCGGTCTCGAGCGTCTCGCTAGCCACGCTCCGAGCCCCGGCGATCCCTTGGACAATTACCAGCCCGCAGGGCTCCCGGATCGAGCCATCATCCTCGTGATGGTGCCCACCGGGCGCCGACAGCGGGGGCATGACCTCCGCGAGTTCCTGGCATCGAGGGTCCGGTGCTTGAGGTCGCTGCGTAGCTTGCGCGTCGAGACGAGGCACCGGGTCTCACTCTCGATATCCTCGGTAGGATCCAGGTCAAAGCCGAGCGCATCGTCCAGATCGGCGAACTCGTCCGGGCCGAAACCTGCGGTATTTTGCGGCATGGCCGGTGCTCGGATCAGGCCGTGGCGACGCACTCGGGCGCTAGGCCCGCGTCGCTCAGGCGCTCGAGGATGACGGCCACGAACTTGGGGTCGAGCTCCATGCAGAGGGCGGTGCGGCGGCCCTACCACGATCTCGGCGGCGATAATACGCAGGAAATGCATGCGGCGGGCAATCCTGCGACTCATTGGGGGGCGAAAAGAGACACGGCAGCTGTGCGCCGCCGTGTCCATTGTCCCGAGGGGCCGCGCTATCAATGTCGGGCTTCGATCCGCTCCTTCTGTTTGCGTTCGCGGTCGACGCGCCGGGTTCGGGTGACCTGGCATTCCTCCGAGCAGAACGCTTGATTCCCGCCGGTCGGCACGAAGCTGCGCCCGCACTCCCGGCACCGGCGAGCCGGCGGCTCGAGGCCCTCCGGCCTCGGGATGTGGTGCTTACCGCGGTCTTCGGCCAGGTAGCCCCGGGGTCCGAGTTCCAGGTGCTCGGGTGCCACGCAGCAGTCCTGCCCGCAGGTGCTCCGGACCGCCATCCCCTCCGGGATGGGGCCGTGGTCCCGCTCCCAGACCAGGCGGCGCACGTAATGCTGGCGGTCACCGATGTGGACGTGGGGGTGGCGGACCAGCCCGTCTCTCGACTTGGGTGCACTCCCGGTCCAGATGAGGCACCCGTGGTGCGGGACGGCCCAGCGACCTTGTCGTCCCCTTCTTCATCACCGGAAACCCGAGGCCGGTCGTCCCTTTGCTCCAGATCTCACAGTCATCCCTCATGGCTTGAACATCATGCCAACTTACGCGGACAAGTCAACTCGGATGCTGGCCCTCCTCAGGCTCTGATCCCGGAAGTCAGCAGGGGTCGAGAAGTCGCGGGCGCCGCATCACCCGGTATGACTTGCATGTTGGGCAACAAGAGCGAACATGGTGTCTCTCCTATCCCCCTACCACGGAGGCCGGACATGACAACCGCACAGGCCATCACCTTCCCTGAAGAGAACCTCGTCGGCTGGGAGCGCGCGATGTACGCCTTCCTGGTTGAGAAGCAGCGCCGCTCAGGATCCATCCGCACCGTCCAGGGCTACTCCAGCATGCTCCAGGATTTCTTCGGACGGGTGGGCAAGGCTCCAGACAAGGTGACGGTCCAGGAGGTGTTCTCCTGGGCCCACGGCAAGGGGGTCTCCGGCAAGGAGCCCTCCCCGACGACCATCGGGGCACGGATGGCCTGTCTCTCCTCCTTCTTCCGCTTCCTCATCAGGATGGACATCGTTCATACCAACCCCTGCGACAAGCTGGAACGGCCCCGCACTTCCACTCCCCCGGCGCGGGGGCTGTCAGCCGAGGAAGTGCGTAGACTGCTTGCCGTACTACCGGACACGCCTCAAGGTCTCCGGGACCGGGCCATCATCCTCACCCTGGTCCTTACCGGCCGTCGGCGCGCTGAGGTCTTCCGCATGACCGCCGGTGATCTCAGCTTCGAAAACGGAGTGTGCTTCTACTCCTACCGGGGCAAGGGCGGTAAGAACGGTCGCCGGGAGTTCCCGCGTCCCGCCCTGGATGCGCTCAGAGCCGCGCTTGCGGCCTTTGAGAAGGATCTGGCAATCATGGGACCCCAGGAGTCGCTGTGGCGCTCTCAGGGCGCCGTAGGTGACCGAGGACTGACCAGCGGCACTTTCTACGGCCGCTTCCGACGGTATCTGGAAAAGGCGGGGCTTGCACCATCGGGGCTGCACCTCCTTCGCCACACGGCAGCCAAGCTGCGGCGTGACGCCGGCGAAAGCGTGGAGGACGTGTCCCGCTTCTTGGATCACTCATCGCTCGCCGTGACGACCACGTATCTGCGCAGGCTGGAGAACCAAGAGGACCTGGGTTGGGGACGGGTGGCTGAGGCCATTGGGGTCATGTACCACCACGAGCAACATGCAGACACAGGAGGCCACTCAGAGCCGACAGTTTGCACACATCCCTTGCCGGCCAATGCGGACACTTACTCCTACGAGGTCGGAGCTGCGGGATGACCGAGGACCGAGACAGGGTCAGGATGACGGCCGAAGACTCCTACGTGACCGAGTACCTGAGAGCCCAGAATCTCATGGAGGGCATCGAGGAGTATCTCCGCGACCTGCCCGCGCCCACCGATGAGTTCCACCCTCACTGGGGTCATGTGGGCGATATCAAGGAAGTCAACCGTCAGCTGGAGGCCATCATCGACTTCATGAGGGATGGAGCAAAGACGGTCTGAGATGATCCATAGCGAGAATCACCCGGCAGTCCCTCAGCCGCGCGATCGTTTTTCTACACGGCCCTCTGCTTCAGGCGGCGTTTGTCCCAGGACGTTGATCTGCTGCTGCTCGGCAACATTGAGCTGGTTGACGATGGTGGGTTGAGTAAGTTTCCTCACCTGGGCAAGCGTCTTAGTCGCGCGCAAGAACTCGGTGTGCGCACGTGAGACGTGCCGATCCCAGAAGTCAGCATCTGCGGTCACGATACCCTTCCGCCACTTCAGTGCCCGCAACTCCTCGGCGGAGGCGAGCGCCAACCAGGCCAAGGCCACCCGGTGGATGAGCAGGCGTTCGAGTTCACCGTCACCGCTTTGACCGAGGCTCTTTCGCATGAAGGCGAGGCGGGCGCGCAGTTCCTCCTCGTAGCAGAGATTGCCGCCGGTCGCCAGACTGATCATGGCCGACTCGGCTCTTTCGGCTGGATCGGTGGCACGCGGCCCAATGTCATAGACCTCGAAGACCTCTCGCACCTGTTCGCGGGATACCTCGCCACCCGTAAGGGCAGCCCGAAGTATGGCCCGCGCTTGTTCCCGATCCAATTGCTTCTTCTCGGATGAGGGCAGGCTCTCGCTCACGACTGCCTCCTACGGCGCCACTCACCTCGGTGACAATGATATCCGGCCTCGGTCAGGTGATCCTCGAGTTCGGCCTCTGTGACAGCTGCGAAGGTGGCCAGTGCATCCGTGAGTTCCTTAGCCTGTGCTTGCTCGAGCAACCGGGCCTCGCGCTCAAGCCGACGACGGTCACGTTCTTTCTCATCTTGAGCCGCGGCCAGAGCCCCGACTAGACCTCCGCCTACGTACTCACGCACCACGCGACCCTCGACGCGTTTAGACCTCGTGAAGTAGGAGCCTCGACCGTTGCGCGTTTCCCATGCCATTTTTTGTGTTACACCTCCCCGTGCTCCCCGGTGTAGCGATACATGACCGCGCGAGGGTAAGACCGCATGGGTGGCTGATACGTCGGTTTCGGGACCGGTTCCCTCTCAAAGAGGGAACCCGGTTCCCGTAAGGACTGTGCTACCGGTTCCCGGCGGTTTCCCCATCGGTTCCAGGGCTGTTCATAGCCAGAAGCGGGCATCGGTTCCCATGCAGGTTCCGGCCAGTTTTCTCGGCACCGGTCTCCGACGTTTCGGGAACCGCTCACGACTGCCCCCGATCGCGTTCGCGACGCCACCTGAGAGCCGCCAATATCACTTGCTTGCGGACACCCTTGCCGGCACCCCTGAGGGCCGCTTGCGCCGTGCGGGCGGATGCGTCGAGAGGCACAGCCAGGTGATCGAGCTCCTCAGCTGTTGCGCGTGTCGCGTCCGGCCAATCGTCGGCCAGACGTCGGAAGGCCAACGGGTCCTCGGTTCTACGGAATGTCACCCGTTCGGGTATCCAGTGCATACGAGCCACGTCGCGGATGAGACAGACGCCGTTTTGAGTCCGGCCCAACCGCCAAACCACATCTACATCGTCGCCCTTGCCGGAGCTACCGCGCTGCCCCCGGGTCGGATCCTTACCGCCGTGATCGAGGCGACACCAAGTAACGCCGCGACGCTTAAGCTCGATTCCCGTATGAGCGTAGAAGGCGCGCACGGTGTCTGCAGAGTTCTCTTCGCCGGCCACCGCCCGGCTGATGGTGTCGATGATGACAACGAGATGGTGACCCGGCCACTCAGCCTGCACGCCGTCTACCATCGTCATGAGGGCACCACCGCCCGCCCGCGTGTCCAGTGGCGGCAGGGTCGGCAGTAGGGCGTACTTGAGGCGTGACAGGTCGCTGCCCGGTCCATAACCCATGTCATCCAGGCGCTCCATGAGGTCCTCTGTGCTCATCTCGTAGTCAAGGTAGATGCAGACGATAGGCTGCGAGCCAGTCGCCAGTTCGGCGGCCATGTAGAGCAGCAGTAGGCTCTTCATGCCCTTGGACGAGGTATAGATAGCGTGGCCACGCCCCCGAGCAAGCACGTCCGGGAATGTCCAATCCGGCCCGCTTTGGTCAAGATCCCAGAACGTCGACCAGTCGACAAAGGGGCTGGCTTCCAAGGTGTTTGACGACGGGGTGGTAGCAGAGAGCGCAACGGTGTCCTGTGCCGTGACACCGTCAGGGACACGGGCGTCGCTCTTGTTTGGCTTAGCCATATGTCCCTGCGTCCGCTCAGGCTGATACACCTCGCGGGCTGTCGAGATGGCTGCCGCAATGGTATCGGTCCGGTAGTCCTCGCGCTGCCACTTCTCTCGCATGAGCCCACTTTGCCTGAAGAGGGCATCTATGCGCTCGGGGTCGCGGCCGGTCCAGAATGCGAGCAGGTTACAGAGGGCCAGGTCCGCCTCGCTCTGTGAACGGTACTCACCCTGCCACGCACCATTCCAAAGACGACGGGCCTTGGCGCCGTTATTGGCGCGTAGCATCTTGTCCACAAGCTCCCCGTCTGAGACCGAGACGCCGCTCTTGGTCCGCACGAGCTCGGGTGCACTCTCAGTGGGCAGGTAGCGGGACACGACCTCTTGTAGCTCGCTCTGCCGCGCTTCGATAGTGGTCGGGGTTCCTTCCACGTGGGCGCCAGTCACGACGAAGAACCGACCCGTTTCGTAAACCTCGAAGTCTCCGCGCCGGTTTTTGTGTGTGATATGTGCCAGGCTCCCCTTGGCAATCACATGAAGCCCGGTCCCGCTCACACTGTGCTCTGTGTAGCTGTTCAGCCTGCCGATCACCCACTCGGGCTCAGGGAAGTCCTGGTCAAGATCGACGCCGACGTATGGGTCTTCAATGCTGAACACGAAGCCGATACCATCGGCTCGGCTTGCGGCTCCCACGGCCTGCTCGAATGGGCTCCAGGTCGCGGGGTCAGTCGAGCTCGCTCTGCGGTCGGGATCGCCAGCACGATAGGGAACCTTAGTGAGCTTCCCTTCGCGCTCTTCGTAACGCCAAAGGACCCACTGTCTCCGCTGGCGGAGTTCCCCGGGGACTGTTTCGTAGTCCCCGCGTCTACCTACGACCGGATGAACGGGGGCCGTGTTCACCGCTCGGTCTCTGTATGCGCGAATGAACCGCCACGTGCCCCCAGAATTGCATGAGTCCGGGTAGGCCGTAGACGAATCTTGACGGGCCGAGACGACCAAGTCGACAGATGGCCCTTGCCCACCCGCTTGTTCTGAACTAGAGGAACGCCAACACTGCCAGCGTGAAACGCTTGGATGGTGCTCTGGAGAGTCTTGCTCATGACTCGGGCCCCGGGTCGCTGGTGCTCCTGCGCCGGCGAGACTCAAGCCAAGCATCAAGGTCTTCCCGAAGATACCGGATGCCGGCAAGGCGATAGTATGCAGGGCCGCCTCCGGCCCATCTGAGCTTCTCAAGCGTTCGAGGCGAGTACCCAGTGTAACGGCTGGCAGCCTTCGTATCCAGGGCCTCCTTCCAGCGCTGCTGTTGTTCGTCGCTCATACGTCAACCTCCGAGAAAACGAGTGCCTTTACTCGTATAATCTCGCGGAACAGGATGTCGTAATAGGGAACTTGCGCCAAATCGCGAGAGTGCGAAATTAGCTACTAGCTGGGCGTATTCACCTGACGCGGTTGCCGGTCGTGTTCTTCGTTCGACTGCCGGCGGGGCGACCAGGTCCTCGCACACGGATGAGCGGCAGATCGATCGAACGAGCAAGATCTTTGACAGTGCGGGCTACGAACTTCTCCGATACATCGACCATTGTCTTGCTCTTCTTCAATCGGCGACCGGCGGTGGCCGCGATCTCCGGCCAACTCTCGCGCCCGAGCTGATAGCGAATAAGCCATGTGAAATGAAGCTGCAGCGCAGGCAGGTCCGTGGTCGGCTGGCATCCCGCGGCCACAGCCTGTGCTTCTATGCCATCCAGATACTTACCGAGTACAACTTGGTGGTTCTTCTCATACTCTTTTCGCGTCTCCCACAGGGGATCCCAGGGCACGAGCAGCTCGGCGGGCACCGGAGTCTCTTCCAAGGCGAAGGAAATCGGATGAAAGAAGCAAGACCAGCCTAGTGTTAGCCCCTCGGCGCTCTTGGGGTACCGCCTCCAGAAGTCAAGCTGGACCAGCGCGGCGGCGAGCACCCAGCGCGTGTTCAGGCGGTATCGTCTCGCCCACTCCTCCACCTTGCCGCGAAGCAGTGCGAGGTCTGGATAACGGTTGTGATTCTCATCAATGCTGACAGCCTCGTAGGTTTGCCACTTGGTCAGAAGTGCCGGCTGGCAGCAGAGGCAGGCACGGCGGCCGGGAGCCGAATACCGCTCAGTGTCAGAGTCGAGAACTCGCGAGTCGAGCCGCTTCTCCACCTCATCATAGGTAGAGATGTACGTAGAGAGTACGTCATCTCGAAGCGAGCGGAGAGTCTCTGGCGCTTCCTGAGCCATCATCCGCAGGAAGAGCGACCGTCTGTGCGTTCGAGACTCCGCTAACGTCTGATATTCGCCCGGGGGAACTCTTGCTCTTGTCACTTGCGGGTCTTCACTCATATGGGAATCACCACCGCGGGCTATCGTCCATCGAGCGCCCCCGCAATCTCCCCGCCTATACGTTCAGCGGCAAGGCGCCGCGCATCGACGCTGAGATGTGCGTAACGCTGGGTACTTGCCTGGTCAACGTGGCCAAGTAACGCCCCGATTGCTGGCAACGACAGCCCCGCAGCCGCACCGGTGGCGGCGAACGCATGCCGACAGTCGTGCAGGGTGACATCGCGTACGTCGACCGTTGGCAAGTCGTCTTCCTTGGTGCTGGCAAGATGCCTGACACGCTCCCATGCTTTCGATGGGCTTACCACGTGATGCCAGCTGCCATCACTTCCGCGTCGACGCCCTGTAACCACCCACGGCGACTCAGCTTCTCGCGGTGCCCGCTTCAAGAGATCGACGGCTGCAGTGCTCAGAACGATCGTCTTCCGGCCCGTTTTTGAGTCCGGCAAGCGGATAAGCCCATCATCCAAGTCTACGTACTCCCACTTCAAGGTGAGCACTTCGTCGCGGCGCATGCCGGTCAGCAGAAGTAGTCTGAAAGCCAGAGCAAGATAGGGCGACAGCGGATGCTTGACGTCCGCCTCAAGATCCGTGATCGCCCGACCCAGCCGGTACATCTCATCGGCACTGAGATATCGCTCTCGGGCTGTTTCCTTGAACTTCGGCACCCCTCGCGCTGGATTCGGACCTTCTCGAAGACCCCACAACTCTGCCATGTTGAAGACCTTGTGCAGCAGCATGAGAGCGCGGTTGGCCTCAACTGGAGTGCTTCGCATTCTGTGGTGCCACTGAGCCACGTCAGTGCGCGTGACGTCCTCCACTGGTACTGAGCCGAACTTCGGCCTGATGTGAGACTCGATCAACCGCCGGTATGGTGCAGCCGTCTTGGGCTTCAGCCGAAGAGCGATGTGCTCCCGGTCAAAACGATCCAGCAATTCCTTCATCGTCGGCGCCTCACGCGATGTTCGTCTCGCCTTCGCCGGGTCACCCCCTTGAACAACTTCAGCGAGCATCGATTTGGCGACCTGCCGCGCCTGCTCGGGTGTGACTTTGCCCACCTTCGCGATGGTGAGCCGACGGGACTGACGGGACCCAGGCGCTCTGTACTGGACAACATAGGACTTCGATCCGGTTCTGGTTGCCCGCAGGCCGAATCCAGGTAGGTCATCGTCCCAGAACAGACGATCCCGAACGGGGTCCGCCTCAACTGACTCGACAGTCTTCTTGCTTAGGCGCAT
>Ga0209612_1001264_pt1 | contig 21317 bp, 17 predicted proteins | sample BioC12SIPDNA_FD_185746 | JGI IMG/M metagenome (GOLD analysis project Ga0209612, IMG submission 185746) | Anaerobic biogas reactor microbial communites from Washington, USA - Biogas_R1_B C12 SIP DNA (SPAdes) (version 2) | ecosystem: Engineered > Bioreactor > Anaerobic > Unclassified | place...
ATTGCAATTCGCTCGTACGGGCGCGTAGCTCAATGGTAGAGCAGCGGCCTTTTAAGCCGTTGGTTGGGAGTTCGAGCCTCCCCGCGCTCATTTTTTATTTAAGCCCAAGGTTATTTTCTGAATCGCAGAACCCTGTAGAGCGGAATCCACTTCTGCCTACACAACAGGTTGCGGACTCCTCCAGTTACTCTATTTGCACTATTTGCAGTAATTGCACTGTTTTTTAATAGTGCATCAGGATGGTGTAACTGCAATTACATTTTTTGTTAATGTACTGTTTGTAAATAACGTTAAGCGGAAATATAATAGCACATATGTTCTATATTTTCAAGAGAGTTTTTGATGATAGGAAAAAACCTGACATACGGAATAGGCAAAGCAAGTTCCCAACATTTAAATTCGCCCTTGTTGGGTGGAATCCGCTTCTGCCTGCCCTATGGGTTGCGGACTCCGCCATTCCTCCATTGATTTGACTGAGCCAAAACATTCGATCAATATCCCATCGCATCAATTCAATCAAAACCCGCAATCGTTAGTTGACTTTTACAATTTACGTTTATATACTGTAGATATCTCTTCCACTATCACAAGGAAAAATAAGATGAAAAAATGGTCTGTCCTTTTCCCTTTTGTCTTATTGTTGTTTGTCCTGGTCCTTTCCGCTTGTGACGCAACTCCACCTGCGGAGCCGGTTCCGACGCAAACCAGTACGCCCACCCAACCCCAATCGATCCCCACGGCAACGCCCACACCCACCCTGATTGGCGCTCTCTCCCCCGATGTTTTGGACCCGCCTTCAAAGCTTACCGGTGAGCTGGAAGTCCGCTTTCCGCATCCCTGGGGCGGTCAGCCGGAATTCTGCGAATCTTTTGTGCCTTATGTACTGACCCTTACTGATGGCACCTATGATCTGAGCGGTGAGGGCAATTTTGAGTGCGTGCAAAGTCAGACTTTTGAGGGTGGCGTCACGCAATTTTTGGAACAGTACTACAAAATCACCCTTGCAGGCAGCATGGATTCAATACCTGGCAGCCCATTGATCATGGATTTACGCATGACTGGAAACCAGAAGGGCTACTACGAGATGCCGCCGGAAGTCCCCGAAATGTTTACTGCAGAAGATCCGTTTAACCTGGAGATTGACCAAGCACTGGCGATGAAATTTAACTATGAAGATGGGTCGAACTGCTTGTGGAATAACAATGGCACCTTCTGTAGTCTGGATGGGGAGCAAGGCCTGTCAGAACAATCCGGCTGGCTCTTCATCCTCCACCCCGACGAGTAGAATTTGAACTCCAGGTTGAATATTAGACTTTCGTTTATAACTACTTGAATAAATCAAAATCTGTGTTTTAGCCACAAATTCAGCGGTAACGGCGACGTATTATTCACTGTAGAACGGAATCCGCTTCTACCTGCCCTGTGGATTGCGGGCTCCGGCGGTTCGCATGATGGCTCCTTGGTAGGGCGGAATCCGCTTCAGTTGCGGACTCCGCCGATTTCTCCATTGATTTGACTGCATCCTCTGCTAATAAGAAATTACCATAAGATGGTTTTGGGAAAAAGGCTGTTACGTGTTACCCAAAGATCAGGTAAATATCTTGAGGGATTTACGTATAAATCTAAACAATCTTATTAAGCCGACCTGGAGGCCTGCCGATAAGTTCGGTTTTTGAGTCAAAATTATTAATTCAATACGTAAGTGCTTATTGTCCTACAAATTTCAGATACATTTGCATTACTCACAAATTCAAATTTGACTTTTCCTAATCCACTGAACCATAACTCAAGTTCACTATCCAAGTCTATAACTCCAGCTGTTTCAATCGAAAATGCTTGGATCTTGCTATATGGCAATGAGGTGAAATCCTTCTTTTTCCCAGTTATCCCTTGGACATTGATGGCAATAATGCGTTTATTAGTAAAAACAATACCATCTCTTAATGCCTGAAATGTCCCCAATATTTTTTCATTCTCGATAAAAATCGAAGATATCATTCCTTCAAATTGTGAATTATTCACTGGTCGTAATTTAAAATATGCTAAATTTGTGAAATCAATCATTTGAAACCCTCCCAAGATTAGTCAAATAATTTAATATTCTTTATAAATTTTAGCATATAACTGTTTTTCATCCCCTAATAAACGGTAGGGAGACCATCCCATCTGAGTTTTCATTCGTGCTGGTTTGGGTATCAGCCTGGTATTGAGAATACTGATTGGAATAATCCGTGATCGAATAATCGATGGCGTAGGATTCAAGCCCATAAGATGCCCTTAAAGCGTTTACAGCCACGACCAGATCATAACCTGTCTCGGATGGAGCAGACACCCTCTCAAAATCTCCTCCCAGACACAGGAGTAAAAGGAAAACCACCACGAGCACAAATTTTTTCGTACTCTTTTTCATGGACACTTTCTGCTTAATTATACATTTTTGAAAGCTTGAGGTTAGTTTTCGCAAGGTTAAGTCACTGTAGGGCAGAATCCGCTTTTGCCTGCCCTGCGGGTTGCCGACTCCGCCGATTCCGCCGTTCATTTGACTCCAAACAAAATGTGGTTTTGGCAATGATATAATCCTTGTAAGAATCGTAGTGGTTCAAATTCTTATTGAACCTGTTGCCTTAAACTAATGGGTTTCCTCACAAGAAAGGGGACTAATGGCATATTACTTAGATTTATTCTCACCTTCAACATACAAAGCTTTCCTAGAATCAGAAAAAGATATTTCTGGTTTTCGTTTAAAACAAAAGAATGTTGCCAGCAAAATTAAACCTGGTGACATCTTATTATGCTACTTAACAAAAGTTTCCAGGTGGGTTGCCGCTTTGGAAGTAACCAGTAATATGTTTGAAGATAATACTCCTCGTTTTGTTAAAGGTGATGATCCCTTTGTAGTTAGATTTAAAGTTAAACCATTAGTACTTCTGGATCCTAAGTTTGGAATTCCTATCAAGGATGATGTTATTTGGAGCAATCTGTCTTTTACTACTGCTTCACAAAAAGAAGGTTCTCAATGGACTGGGCCTATACGTTCAAGTTTGAAATTATTGGATAAAACCGATGGTGATTTTTTGTACGCAAAACTAAAGTCTCAATTGCAGAATCTAATTGAATACCCACTGGATGAAGAGTTATACGGAAAATACTTAGCTATCACTATTTCTACTGAAAAGAAAGATGTTTCCGTTATTGTTCCTGAAGACAATCATAATAAAGTGCCAGAAAAAATTGAAGAGAAAGATGTCAGGGAATCTATTAAAATTCAAGCACTCCTCGCTATGATTGGGGAAAAAATGGGCTTTAAGATTTGGTTACCAAGGAACGACCGTAACCTGGTTCTCCAAGAGTGGACTCCGGTAAGTGATGTTTTACTTAACACCCTCCCATTAAATTACGACATCGTAACGATCAAAACTATTGAGCAAATAGACGTTTTATGGCTGAAAAGAAGATCCATTGTGAGGGTTTTTGAAATAGAACACACGACCTCAATATATTCAGGTATTTTACGGATGGCAGACTTGTTAGCTCTCCAACCCAATATGGATATTAAACTTCATATAGTTGCTCCAGAAGAACGAAAGGAAAAGGTATTTTCTGAAATTCAAAGACCAGTTTTCTCGCTTCTCGAAAAGGGTGCTTTATCTGAATACTGTACATATCTCTCTTATGACAGTATTAGAGAGCTATCTCAAGAGAAGCATTTGGGAAATCTTTCCCATACTGTTCTGGTAGATTACGAAGAAAACGTAGAGTAATTAAACAATTTGAAGGAATAATTATGGCAGGAAATTGTATAACTCGAGGCAATGCAAGTCAGTTTTTTGTGGCAGGTGAATTGTGCCGAAGAGGGTATTCAGCCGTTGTTACATTGGGTAATACACCCAATACTGATATTCTTTGTTCAAATCTTGAAGGCACAAAATTTGTACACATTCAGGTAAAGACTTATGTTCCAGGCAACCGAACATGCAGTGTGGGAGTAAAAGCTGAAAAGTTCTTCGGGGATAACTTCTTTTGGATTCTAGGCGGAATCCCACTACCAGAAAGTGACAGAAATTTCGAGTACTATGTCATCCCTAGTCGAATTATGGCTGAGAATGTTAAACAGCGACATAGCGATTGGTTAAAAAGGCCGGGGAGACGTGGACAACCTCACAATGACAATCCAGTTCGCGGATTATTATTACCACCTCGTAAATCCCCCTATCATTGGGATATCTCTCCCTACCTCAACAGGTGGGATCTTATTGAAGAAAAATTGAATTGATCATTCTCTCATTTGTTGGGAAAGAATCTTATGTCTCCCTACCAGCCTATTCTAAATGCCTTGTTGCAGTACAAATCAATCTTCGATCAGGAAGAACTAACCCCTGCTAAGACTCCTGAAGCAGTCCAACTAATCCACGATAACAGCTTTGCTTTTATCTCCGCTTGCTGCCTGGATAGAGGAACAAAGGCAGAGATCATCTGGACTATTCCTTATTGGATCTCTCAACAAGTAGGGCATTACGACCCTGTCCGTTTTTACACGTTAAACCTGGATCAAATAGCATCTCTTTTTGATAAGCTGCCTCAAAAGCCCCGCTATACTAATGCTGCTCCCCGCACATTTCAGGACATCTGCAGAATCGTTGTTGATGATTTTGAAGGTAACGCTGAAAACATCTGGAAAAACCGCCAAGCCGTGGATGTGAAGCGAACGCTTTTGTCCGTATTTGGTGTTGGTAGTGGTATCGCCAATATGAGCCTTGTCCTGATTGAAGGACTTTATCATCTCACATTCTCAGACCTTGATTATGCGAGTATGGATATCAAGCCCGACGTGCACACAATGCGCGTTCTCTACCGTCTTGGGATTTCGGCAGCTATGAATGAGATGGAAGCAATATTTGCAGCCCGAAAACTCAGCCCTACTTATCCTGGATTGATTGATGGTCCCCTCTGGTCTATTGGCAGAAATTGGTGCCACCCAACTAATCCTGAGTGTAGTTCCTGTCCTCTGAAAGAAGGATGTGAAAGGATTGGATTATGAAACGGATTGTATTGATCTCTTGCGTCAAAACAAAATTGGATCACCCAGCAAAAGCCGAACATCTTTATATAAGCGACCTATTTACTAAGAACCTCGATTATGCTAAAAAGCTGAAACCTGATCACATTTTCATCCTTTCTGCAAAATATGGATTATTGAGGCTGAATGACAAAATTGCGCCCTATGAGAAAACATTGAACCAGATGCCCGTTCATGAAAGGCGAGCCTGGTCAGATTCAGTGATTTCAGAACTTCGCAAATATGCCGACCTCGAACAGGATGAATTCATTATCCTGGCAGGCGAAAAATATCGGGAATTTCTAATTCCGCACATCAAAAAATATAAAATCCCATTTCAAGGTTTGTCATTTGGTAATCAATTAAAGGCTTTAAACAAGCTAATAAATAGATAACAAGATTTTTTGAGATTCAACATCCGAGTCTCACGCGCTCATTTTTTTTCTTAACTGGTAAATATATTCCTTCCATCCGACTTGCCGATTTTTGGGCGGCAAGGTATGCTTAATTGATTCAATTAAAAATATACTGGAGCCATTGATGGATCTTGCTTCTTCCCCACTAAGCACACACGACCGCCGGGACGGCTGGCTGGACAAACCTGTCTTTCCCTGGTGGCCGGCTTTCACCATCCAAATCCTGCTCATCGTCCTCATCCTCGGGCTGACCATCTTCACCCGCTTTTATGACCTGGGTGCGCGCACGATGTCGCACGATGAGATCAACCACGTTGTGCCGGCCTACACATTCAGCAGCTATGTTTATGACCCGGTCACGCACGGACCTTTCCAGTTCCACGCTTTGGCATTTTCCTATTTCATGTTCGGCGATTCGGATTTCTCCGCCCGCATCCCGGCAGCTTTGTTTGGGATCGGCACGGTCATCTTTGCCATTTTCGCCTGGAGGCGCTACCTGGGCAGGGTCGGGGCGCTAATTGCCGGCGCCTTGTTCATGATCTCGCCCTATATCCTTTTTTACAGCCGCTACACCCGCAACGAGATTTTCATCGTTTTCTGGGGGCTGGTGATGCTGTGGTTGTTCCTGCGCTACCTGGAGGACGGACAGCACCGCTGGCTTTACTGGCTGGTCTTCATCACCGCCATGCACTACACCGACAAGGCCACCTCGTTCATCTTTTCCGCTGAAGCGCTGATCTTTTTGGCTCTCATTTTTATCAACGATGTGCTGCGCAAACACTGGGATGACCAGAAGGCAAAATCTCTCTTCCGCCTTGCTGTCGTGGTGACCTTAGCCCTGCTGGTGATCACGATGGGAGTCTACATGCTGGGCAGAACCCCGGCCGTGACCCAGCCCGCAGTGGCAGACCCGGGCAGTGAGCAACCTGCAATCAGCTATCTGATCAACAGCAACTTACCCCTTTTGATCGTTGCTGGCGTGACGGCACTCTCGATCGCTTTCGCGCTCTACATCTTGTTTAAGGGCTATGGTTGGAGGAAGCTCAGCCACTTGCGCAGCTTTGATCTGATCTGGCTGCAGCTGATCCTGATCCTGCCGCTTTTGACAGCCCTGCCGCTGAAAGTGCTCGGCTTTGACCCCACGGACTACACCCAAAATGGCATCATCCGCTCTGGCATCGTTTTTGTGCTCCTGACCCTGCTTTCCCTTTTCCTGGGGATGCTTTGGAACCGCAAAGTTTTCCTGAAGAGCCTGGCAATATTCTGGAGCATTTTCATCGTCTTTTACACCACCTTTTTCACCCATGGTGAGGGTTTTTTCAAAGGCATCGTGGGAGCCTTGGGCTACTGGATGCAGCAGCAAGCGGTGGAACGCGGCACGCAGCCCTTGTATTACTACGCTCTGGTCCAGGTGCCCCTGTATGAATTCCTGCCCGCTCTCGGGGTAGTACTGGCATTTTTGATCGGCCTGAAAAAGCGCCTCTTCTTCAGCACAGTGGAAGACCCCTTCCAGGCTCCAGTGCTGCCTGAACCTGATGAGCAAGAACTGGCTGAGCCTCTCGAAGATGAGACCCTGGAAGAACTCCCTGAAGAAGGTTTCGCGCTTGAAGATCAGGAAAGCGAGGTCCAGGACCTGCTTGAAGAGGAAGAGGAAGTCGAAACCGTAGAAATTCCCTGGTACGAAAAGCTCTTCCCCGCCCTGCCCCAGATCACAAAACAGGCACTGGAATTACCGACTTTACTGCTGCTGCTGTATTGGTCAGTCATCAGTCTGCTTTCTTTCACCGTGGCGGGTGAACGCATGCCCTGGCTGACCACGCACATCACCATGCCGATGATCTTGACGGCCGGGTGGGCTTTTGGCTATTTGGTCGAACACACTAACTGGGAAGAAATAAGAGAGAGAAAAGGCTGGCTGGTCCTGCCCTTGATTTTGGTCTTTCTGCTTGCCTTTGGCAGTCTGATCGGCTCCCTGGCGGGCACTAATCCGCCCTTCCAGGGTAAAGAATTGGCGCAATTACAAGCCACCAGCACCTTCCTTTTGGCTTTCATCGGCACGCTGGGCACCGGCATCGCCCTGGCCCACTTGATTAGGGATTGGAACGGCAAAACCTTTGCCCGCCTGCTCTTGTTGGGCTTTGTGGCACTCCTGGCTCTGCAAACCACCCGCACCTCCTGGCGAGCGGCTTTCATCGACTTCGATAACGCCCGTGAGCTGCTGGTTTACGCTCATTCCACCGAAGACATGAAGAACACCGTCGAACAGATCGAGACTATTTCCAAACGCCTCTACGGTGACAAATCGATCAAGATCGCCTATGACAACGACGTGCGCTACCCCTACTGGTGGTACATGCGCGACTATCCCAACAAATACGATTTCAATTCAGAGGTCACCAAATCGCTGCAGGATTATCCCATTATCGTGGTCGGGACCTCAAATTTTTCCCGCATCGAACCAGTGGTTGAGAATGATTATTACCAGTACGAATACAAGCGCATGTGGTGGCCCAACGAAGAACTTTATCGAAACTGGTCCCTCAGCCGCATCTGGGAGGATCTGAAAACCCCTGCCAAGCGCTCAGCTTTGTGGAAGTTGTGGTTTGACCGCGATTACACTGACTATGCCCTGGCATTCAACAATCCTTCCCTGACCCTGGCAACCTGGTCCCCAGCCGACAACGCCCGCATGTTCATTAAAAAAGATGTGGCGGCAAAGATCTGGGAATTTGGCATCAGTCCGGAACCAGAGGAGCCCAAAGTTGACCCCTACGCCGGGGGAACTATCAGCCTTGAGCCGCTGCGGGTGATCAGCCTGGGCGGCGAGCTGCCCTTCAACGCTCCCCGCGACATGGCAACGGCGCCAGATGGCAGCTTGTATCTGGCCGATTCGCGCAATCACCGCATCGTACATTTGGACGCTCAGGGCGTTTTCCTGAATGCCTGGGGCAATTACGGCAATGTCATGGATGGCGAAGTTCCAGGCGGTTTGTTGAACGAACCTTGGGGCGTGGCCGTGGGACCTGATGGCTATGTTTACGTGGCTGACACCTGGAACCACCGCATTCAGGTCTTCACGCCCGAAGGGGATTTTGTGCGCATGTGGAACACTTTTTATGTGGGCGGCACGCAAGACGGTTTTTGGGGTCCGCGCGGCATCACCGTTGACGACTCCAACCGGGTTTTTGTGACCGATACCGGCAAGCAGCGCGTGGTCATTTTTGACAACATGGGCAACTACCTGACCCAGTTTGGGGGCATCGGGTTGGACGCCGGCAAGATGGATGAGCCGGTCGGAATTGAATTGGATCAGGATGGCCTGGTCTACATCGCCGACACCTGGAATTATCGCATCCAGGTTTTCGCGCCCGATCCTACCGGTCTGCAATATCAATCTATGAAAATGTGGGATGTGGAAGCCTGGCAGAGTGATTCTTTGGACAACAAACCCTTCCTGGCCTTGGATGAGCAAAAGAACGTTTACATCACCGACCCTGACCGGGGCCGGGTGATCGTTTTCGACCAGGATGGGCAGTTCCTGAAGCTTTGGGGCGGCTTTGACAACAGCTATCTAATGACCACCATCAGCGGCATCACCGTCGCCGCCAATGGAAACGTCTGGCTCACCGACGCGACCAATAATAGTTTGTTGGAATTTGTAATGCCGTAAGGACGAATTTCCAAGAACGTATTAAAAAAATAGGATCAAATGAGAGGAGCATCAGCTCCTCTTTTTCATCTCTTTAATAGTGCTCGTGCCGGTCTCCAGACCGCGCACGGAAATTGACCGCAGATCTCCATTATTGAACGTTTTTAATTGTGTGAATCGAGTGATAAATGAGCATTGAAATAGAGGCAGACCCCCGTGTCTGCCCAGGGTAACCACAGGGGGTTACCCCTACGACTAGGGGATTGATCGTGCCGGCCTCCTGACCGAGCACGGAAATTGACCGTAGGTCTCCAATTTTCATTCCCTCACACCCGCGCACGGTCTGGAGACCGGCGCGAGCAAGATAAGACCGGCGCGGGAGGATAAGACCAGCGCGAGGAGGATAAGACCGGCGCGATCAGAAATTTTGAATTCGGAAGATCAGAGCGATCAGAAGATGTAATCAAATATTATCAATGACTCTACAAACTTGAAATCAAATCCTCATGAGCTTTGCGGAGCAAATCGGTGTCCATCTTTTCCACCTTGCGGTCGTAGGTGAGAAAGCCGTTGATTTCGGTTTCGATGTCCGTGGTCTGGGTGTAAATGGCGGCGGAAAGCCCCATAGGGATCAGGGGTTTCACCTGTTCTTCCAGCAATTTTAGGTAAGCTCTGGTCAGGGATTCAGCATCCTGATAATGCCCATACCCAAAGAGTTGTTTCGGGTGGAATATGTGGTCTTTCACTTGCAAGGTGAATCCGCCAAATTCAGTAACAGCCAAAATGCGATGGTCCGCCACCCTGGCGCTCAGCTTTTTGACATATACATGCCGGCTCTGAAAATCGCCCCCGCCTTGATCGAACCATCCGGAAGCATGGTCCACCAGCCGGGTTGGGTCGAGCGTTTTGACCCATTCGGCTATGCGAATCGCCTGAAACTGCCCCCAACTTTCATTAAAAGGCGTCCAGACCGCAATGCAGGGCACGTTATAGAGTGTTTCGATCATTTCCTGCAGCTCAGCCTTGAATTCCTCGCGGTTGCGCGGGTCCTCCCTGCCAAAACGCTTCAAGCGATGCTGGTCATTGCGATGGATCCCAGAGGTAAAGGTGAAAAGAACGATGGCGTCTTTGGTCGTCCGGCCGCCGTTAGGCATGTCCTGCCAGACGATCAACCCCTTTTTATCGCAGGCATGATACCAACGGGCAGGCTCCACTTTGACGTGCTTGCGGATCATATTGCAGCCGATCTTTTTGACATAATCAATGTCAAAAAGCATGGCCTCTTCTGACGGAGCGGTGTAAAGTCCCTCGGGGAAGTAGCCTTGATCCAGCGGACCATATTGAAAAATCGGTTCATTGTTGAGGGCAAAACGCCAATGGCCTAGCTTGTCTTTGACCTTGCTGAACTTGCGCATGGCAAAGTAACTTTGGACGCAATCGACTTCATTTTCAAAATCGAACAGCTTGATTTCGAGATCGTATAGGTAGGGATGCTCAGGATGCCACAGTTTTGCATCCGGGATGTGAAAGATGAGAGTGCTTTTGGCAGATCCCTGGGCTTTGGCAACTTCGACGCCTTCAAAAAAAGCGCTTGCCTCGACTCTGCAACCTGTCATTAAGGCTTCTTCACTGAGTTTCAGCTTCAGCTCAAGCATGAAGGTGTCGATCGAAGGCTTCATTTTGAGGGAGCGAATGTGCTGTTTGGGGAGTACCTCCAGCCAGACGGTCTGCCAGATGCCTGAAACAGCGCTGTACCAAATCCCACCCGGTTCAAGGCGCTGCTTTCCTTTTTGATGCAAGGCCTGCTCGGTCTCATCCTGCACCAGCACAAGCAGCTCATTTTCTTCTCTCTTTAGAGCCTGGGTGATATCAAAGCTGAACGGCAAAAAGCCGCCCCAGTGATCCCCCACCAGCTGGTCATTGACCCAAACCTGGCAGGCAAAATCGACCGCGCCAAAATGAAGCAGCACGGTTTCATCGTCTGAATATTGGACTTCAAATTTGCGCTGGTACCAGAGTTTTTCATCCGGCTGCAAAACCCGCTCAACACCTGAAAGGACGGATTCAGGGGCAAAGGGGACTAAAATTTTCCCTTGATGCTCGGTTGGTCTGGGCAGATCGGCTGCTTGAATGGAATACTGCCACCATCCGTTGAGGTTCTGCCAGTTTTCCCTCACCATCTGTGGACGAGGATACTCCGGCCAGGGGATGGGTTGAGCCGGCTTCCAGGGGGTGGTCAATTTGTTCGTTTGCATCTCAGCCATGATACCCGATTTTCTCCAATAGCTGTTTAGACTTCAGAAATGGGATTGGAATCAAAGCCAGCAATCCAATGATGGCTCCAACCTGAAAAATCAATGGAACTGCCAGAAATCCCGGCTTTCCATCAAGAACGGTTGGAACACCAAAATTGCGAATTAACGCAGATCCAATTCCCGGCCCGATCAACATGGGTGTCAGGACCCAGAAGATCATCCTTACGCCCAAAAACCTGCCCCGGCTTTGTTCCGGCAGCAGCTCTTTTAACCAGGATGTCGAGGCGATCGCGGCTGCCATATTGGACGCCTGCCAAATCAGTCCGGCTAAGGCGAGAAAGGGCACAGACTTGACCAGGGAAAAGCCGAAACAACCGAGACAGGTCAAAAGGATCGCTAAAGCGAGCATCAACTTTTTGTTGATGCGGTCAGCCAAAATCCCCAGGGGGATAGCCAGCAGAGCGCTGCCAATGATTACAGCACCGCCAATGACCGAGTATTGGCTTTTCGTCACTCCTATGGTGTGGTTGATATAAATGAGCATATATGGGAAGGCGACTTGGAAACCGATCCCCAAAAGCATGGCGCTGACCAGGAGCAGAAACAAGGTTTTATTTTCCAGGATGGTTTTCAAATCGAACAAGGATCGAATTTCCTGCCAGAATGGTGTAACGCTCTTTGGGTTTTGGGTGGATGGAACTTCTTTTAGTGCTCCACCTGCGAACAAACCGACCACCATGACGATCCCACCAAGCAAATAAAAGAAAATGAAATAGCCCACGGTATCGATCAGAACCCCAGCCGCAACGATGGAAATCAACTGGGCAATAAAAAGGCTCAAATTCAGAACGCCTTCAACCCTTCCCCGGTTATTGGTTGGGGCAACATCTGCAGTCCAGGCATTAAAAGCAGCGTCATTGGCCATCGAGCCAAAAAACGTCATAAGGCAATCTACAAGTACAACCATGACCACCGCTAGCGTGATATTTTTTACGTAGGCAGTCATCGGAAAAATTGCGGTCATAATGCCCCAAAAAACATAACCGACAAGAATGTAGGGTTTTCGTCGCCCCCATTTTGACCGCGTACGGTCGCTAAGCGTCCCCATGATCAGGGTTGTCAGCGTTGCGACGATGGCACTGGCAGCCACCATCCAGGCAACTGGACGAGGGTTAGGTGTGATCGTGTCGTAGACAAAACTGTTGAACCAGGTGTTTTCAACCGACCAGGCAATTTGCCCGGTGATGGCCAGCGCGGCCATTATGATCCACGTTTTTGAAGGGATAGCAGAATTTGATTGATTATCTGATTGCATCAATAACCTCAATGTGAACTGGCTTTATTCTAAAGTACTCTGCTGTTTTTGTGGCGGAATTTACTTTTTAGGAACTTATTCTGTCCCTGCACACATTTTTGAGAAAGTAATTTTTCAAGAGCTTTTTGTGAAAAGTTCAGAGCCCTTAAGCGTAAATTTGTGGTTTTATTTCGTAGATTTGATTAATGACTGCTCTGCAAGAATAAAAAAACCCCCGCGAAAACTCACGGGGGCTGGTCTTAGATTGAGGGATTTATGCCAAAGCGGTTTCAACCACTTTAGCAAAAGCCTTGGGATCGTGCACAGCGATATCAGCCAACATCTTGCGATTGATAATGATCTCATTTCTGCGCATCCCGGCGATGAAACGGCTGTAAGTCGTTCCGTTCAGGCGGGAAGCAGCATTAATACGGGCGATCCAAAGACGGCGCAGGTCGCGTTTGCGATTGCGGCGGTCATTATAGGCATACCATTGAGCATGCAGGAAAGCCTCATTAGCTCGCTTGAATAAGTGATTGTAACTGCCGCGATAACCACGGTTATGGGCAATCAGCCGTTGATGACGGCGTCGGCGATATGGTCCACTCTTTACTCTTGCCATAATTACTCCTTTGCGGTCCCCTGGGCGTCAGACTTTTCAGTCTCGTTGTAAACACCCAACAGCCACACTACTCCGAATTCGACAGGACAGTCTTTAGTCCTTTTTCCTCATATAGGGTGCCAAGCGCTTTATGTGCTTGACCAATCCATTGGTGTTGACCTCAATCGTCTCCGCGAGCAAATATTTTGTTCGCTTGGAGGTGTTGCGGCGCAAGTGGCCTTTCCCGATTTTGGTACGAACAACTTTACCTGTACCGGTCATGCGGAAGCGTTTGGACGTAGCCTTATGAGTTTTTAATTTGTATTTTCCACTACTCTGTTTACGTGGCACGATCAAACTCCTCTAAGAAAATCCAACGGCTGTGATTAATACCAGCCGTTGGTCATTAAACCAAAAAAATATTATACCAGAAAATCTGCTCTGTCAACAAGGTTGAAAAACGAATTATTTTTTCGCAGGGGTCAGCATCATAAACATGGTTCGCCCTTCCATGTTAGGTGCCTGTTCAATTTCTGATACATCCTGCAGCTCTTCAGCAATTTCCCGTAAATCTTCCAGTGCCAGTTCCGGATAGGTGATTTCCCTTCCTCTAAAACGTATCGTGACTCTTACTTTCATGCCGCTTTCAAGCCAACGGCGCGCGTCACGAACCTTGAAACTCTGATGATGATCGCTTGTTTTAGGACGCAAACGGATCTCTTTAATTTCAATTTTCGTTTGAGATTTGCGAGCTTCACGCTCTTTTTTCTCTTTTTCGTAAAGGAATTTACTATAGTTGATGATCTTGCATACTGGTGGTTCAGCGTTTGGGGCGATTTCGACCAAATCCAAACCAGCCTCATTTGCACGTCCGAGTGCGTCATCTATGCTTACGATACCAACGTTTTCTCCAGTTTCATCAACCAGACGAACTTTTTCTGTGCGGATGCGCTCATTAATACGATATTCTTGTTTATTGCTAATTTTCTTATTCTCCTTAATACTAAAGCTTGGTAACTACCAAAAAATCGGCGTTGATATATATTACCATAGGCTAAAATGATTCGTCAATATCGTAGAACTACAATCATCACAACTTCTTTCAAAAACTGGTAACTTATACCAAACCTCAGTAATTTTTCTTTGAAGCGTGTAAAATTGAAAGCGGAGGAAAAAACAATGGACTTAAACAAAAATCTTGAAAAATATGCTGACCTAATCGTCAACACCGGACTTGGTTTACACGCAGGCGACAAACTGAGTATCCGCATGAGCGAATATTCGCTGCCCCTGGCTCGTTTGGTGGCTAAAAAAGCCTATCAAAACGGCGTGAGTGACGTAAGGCTGGAATTCAGTGACGATACCATTTTACTTGACCGTTTTTTACACGCGCCTGAAGAAGCCTTTGAAAAATTTCCGGAATATCAGGTTGACTATAATGAAAATTTATTCAAAGACGATTACCACGTACTGGGTTTGTATGCTCCTAATCCGGATTTGTTGAAACCGGCCGACCCAGCCCGTATCGCGCAATGGCAAAAGGTAGCCGGCAAGGCGATGAAACGGGTTCAAAATTACACCATGCAAAACAAAGTCAAATGGTGCGTTACAGCCGTAGCTTGCCCGGCCTGGGCGGCAGCTGCTTTCCCTGAATTAGCTGAAGAAGAAGCTATGCAGAAACTTTGGGAGAACATTTTCAAAGCCACAAGAGTTGACCAGGATGATCCCATCCAAGCCTGGGAAAAACATGACCAGGAACTCAAAAAACATGAGACTTTCCTGAACGAAGCCCGTTTCGACACCATTCGCTACGAAGGTCCAGGCACGGACCTTGTGGTTGGAATGGTCAAGAATCACGTCTGGAAAGGCGGCTCAGGCTATAGCCAGAAAGGCGACCGCTTCTTCCCCAACATTCCCACCGAAGAAGTATTCAGCATGCCCGATGCTGACCGAGTGGATGGCACCTTACGCGCCACCATGCCACTCTCGGTGCGCGGTCAGATCGTGGATGATTTCCACTTCACTTTCAAAGATGGCAAAGTTGTCGATTACGATGCCAAAGTGGGCAAACAAATTTTGGATGACCTGCTCGAAACCGATGAAGGCGCCAAACACTTGGGTGAGATTGCCCTGGTGGCGGATAACTCCCCCATCAGCAACACTGGCATTCTCTTTAAAAACACGCTCTTTGATGAAAACGCCTCATGTCACTTCGCCTTAGGCGCGGCTTACAGTGAAAATCTGGAAGGCGCAGCGGCTCGCAGCTCTGAAGAGAATCGCAAGCTGGGTATGAATGACTCAATCATCCATGTTGATTTTATGGTTGGCGCTAAGGACGTTACCGTGACCGGCATCAAAGCAGATGGCACTGAGATCGTTCTGTTGAAAGATGGAGACTGGCAGGTTTAGATTGTCAGCCTGATTCATAGGTAGATTGTAGGGCGCGGTCAATTGATCGCGCCTTTTTTTAATCCCACCTAATCCTTCCGGCTGGGGCTTGCTCTAGCCGCATGACCATTTATAGAAAGCGTTGCGGAGGGAGATAAATCTTCTCGTACGGCTGGGGCTTGCTCCAGCCGCATGATTGTTTGAAATAAGAGCTGCGGAGGGAGATAAACCCCCTCCGTACGAGGGAACAAGATTTTTTTGATCCGTAGGGCTGGGGCTTGCTCCATCCATATGAGTGTTATAAGCGAGCGTTGCGGAGGGAGATAAACCTCCTCCGTGCGAGGGAACAAGATTTTTTTGATCCGTAGGGCTGGGGCTTGCTCCAGCCGCATGATTGTTTGAAATAAGAGCTGCGGAGGGAGATAAACCCCCTCCGTACGACAGAATAAGATTTTTTTATCCGCCTTGCTCGGGCTTACTCCAGGCGATCGACTCTCTAGAAGGAATTTTGCGGAGGGAGATAAACCCCCTCCGTACGATAAGATAAGATCTTTTCCACACGACTGGGGCTTGGTCCAGCCGCCCAGCTTCATATCGCACAAAAGAAAAGCCGGGTTGATCTTGTCAACCCGGCGAACAATCATCAGCCATCAGCTATCAGCTATCAACTACACTTTACGAGCAATTTCATCCAGTGCTAAAGCGGTAAATTCATCCACGCTCATGGCACCCGGGTTTTCGCCACTACGGCGCCTTAAGGCAACCTGACCGTCCTCCATCTCGCGATCCCCAATCACGAGCATGTAAGGATATTTCGCCTTCTGAGCGTTGCGGATCTTAGCGTTCATGCGGTCTGAACCGTCATCCACGGTCACGCGTAATCCAGCTTGTTTGAGCGTTTTCGCAACCCCGTGGGCATAGTCATTGTGCCGGTCCGCGATTGGAATCAGCATAACTTGCTTGGGAGAGAGCCAGGCCGGGAAAGCCCCGCCATAATGCTCGATCAGCACGCCAAAGAAGCGTTCCATCGAACCCAGCAAAGCCCGGTGGACCATGTAGGGGCGGTGTTCCTTGCCGTCCTCGCCTATGTAGGTCAAGTCGAACCGCTCCGGCTCATTGAAATCGAACTGAATGGTTGAAAGCTGCCATTCTCTGCCCAAAGCGTCGCGCACTTTCAGGTCAATCTTGGGACCATAAAAAGCACCGCCGCCTGCATCCACCTCATAGGGGACACCCAAGCGTTTGAGCGTATCTTCCAGGGCAGCTTCGGCATCATGCCAGACTTTTTCATCGCCAACGCTCTTCTCCGGCATCGTGCTCAAATAGGCCTGAAAATCGCTAAAGCCGAAGGCACGCAGCATGTTGATGCTGAAATTGAGCGTAAAGTCAATTTCTTCCGGCATTTGGTCTGGCCGGCAGAAGTGGTGGGCGTCGTCCTGGGTAAAGCCGCGTACGCGCATAAGCCCGTGCAGCACACCCGAACGCTCGTAACGATAAACCGTGCCTTTTTCCGCAAAGCGCAGGGGTAAATCGCGATAAGAGCGCAGCTGGCTTTTGTAAATGTGCAGGTGGAAGGGGCAGTTCATCGGTTTGATGTAATACTCTTGATCCTCGATTTGGATGGGAGAATACATGTTTTCTTTGTAAAAACCGAGGTGTCCGCTGGTTTCCCACAAGCTGGCTTTGCCAATATGGGGAGAGTAAACCAGGTCATAGTCATTGGCAATGTGCTGGTCATCCCAATAGCGCTCGATTTGATGCCGGATCATGCCACCATTGGGGTGCCATAAGATCAAGCCCTGACCAACTTCGTCGTTGGAACTATACAGGTCAAGTTCTTTCCCGACTTTGCGATGGTCCCGCTTTTTTGCTTCTTCCAGCTTCCAGAGGTAGTCTTTGAGTTCGTCTTTGCTCTCCCAGACGGTACCATAGATGCGCTGCAGCATGGGGCGGTGCTCATCACCGCGCCAGTAAGCGCCGGCCACATTGAGCAACTTAATGGCGTGCGCGTTAATCTGGCTCGTGTTTTCAACATGAGGACCACGGCAAAGGTCAATGAATTTGCCTGACTTGTAGATGGTGATAGGCTCTTTTTCATCCGTCGGATTACCGTCATCATCCAGGTTGCCGCTCTCCAGGCCATCGATCAGCTCCAATTTATAGGTCTGATCCTTAAACAGGTCTCGGGCCTGCTCTGCTGTGATTACTTCGGAGCTGAAATCGGATTTGGCTTTGATCAACTCTCTCATTCGATTTTCAATAACTTCCAAATCGTCCGGGGTAAGCGAGCGCGGCAAGTCGAAGTCGTAATAAAAGCCGTCTTCAATTGCCGGACCAATAGCCACCTGCCCGTCCGGGAACATTTCCAGCACAGCTTCCGCCATTACATGAGCAGTAGAGTGTCTGATCCGGTACAGTTGTGATTTTTCGTATTCTTCTTGCTTGGTTGACATAGTTCCTCCAATGCCGGTTGTTTTTTGAGATTTTTGCGGGGTCTTCAGGACAACCGACTTTTAAAACAAAAAGACCCTCGCCCTGGGGCGAGAGATCTCTCACGCGGTTCCACCCAGATTGCTCCAATGGAGCATCTCATTCTGCCGATAACGGGGCTGCCGTTCACCTTAATCAGTTTCCTTTTCGGGCTCAAGCTGGCAGGGGGTTTTGGGTTGCTTGGTCTGGCAGGTTCACACTCTCCCTGCCTCACTGTTGACCTGACGACAACTTACTCGTCCTGCGTCTTCGCGATAATGATGAAATATACCCTTTTTTAACAACAAAAGCAAGTTTTTTATCCAAGGCAGGGTAAAGCTTTGGAAACAGGATGAATAATTCACAAAAATTTTCACTGATAAGTTTTGTTTGTTGTGATAGAATATTTGTTATCCTATCCTGTATTTTTTATCTTTAACTTTACTTTTCGTGTTTCAGTGACAGTCCTGACCAGAGAATAATCTCTCTGGGTCACAATCGTATCAATTTAGTAGGGTAAATTAACAGTCTAGATTCAATCAATTAAACAATCAAATATACGCTTTCAGTTACTCCTCTGATCCATTTTGCCGAGCTAAGCAAATAAGAAAGGGAAACATCATGAAAACAACTTCCAGGCTGATACTTGCAGGTATTCTTGCCATTCTCCTGACCGCTCTATCCGTTCTGCTTTGGTCAGAAGCCAACACAAAGGTGACGGCTCAGGATGTGGTCGCAAACGACCTCCATTTACAAATAGATGTGCCTAGCCAGGAACCGCAGGCAGAAATATATGAGGCTGGGATTAATACTACTTACTTGGTAGGTGATTCGCCCTGCGCCTTTGAAACCGTCGAAGCTGCCCTTGCTAATACACTATTAAGCGATGGGGACACAATCCTGTTACAAGGTGGCAAGACTTTTAATGAGCGATTTCTTTCCATTTATATTACTCAAAACCTGACAATCGAAGGCGGTCAGGCGATCTGTGGGAGTACCTCCACAGCTGCCACCACGATCAACGCAGATGGGGCGGGTTTTGTGATTGAGGCAAGCAGCTCAACAGCGACCTTAAAATATCTCATTTTGACCGGTGGCGATAACTTATCAGATGGAGGTGGACTACGCGTTGTTAACTCAAGCACGGTCACACTTGTTAACACAGAGATTCGTGCCAACGATGCTCAAAAAGGAGCTGGTTTATTCGTGGATGGGAATTCGACTGTCAACTTTAATGGTCAGATCATCAATAATCAGGCCACTCATGGCGGAGGTGGGCTCTATATCGCAGGAGGCACGGTTAATATTCACGACGCATTGATCGAAGGTAATAGTTCAGAAGGAAATGGTGGCGCAGCCCTCGTCAATGGTGGCAGTCTAAAACTAACCGGACCACTGACATTGCAGAGCAATAGCGCTAATAATGGAGGTGCAATTTACGCCGAAGCAAGCTCCACATTAGATTTTGAAGGAGTAGTCTTTGGTTCCGAACTCGGTGGAAACCAGGCAACAACGGGTAATGGAGGCGCTGTCTATCTTGATAGCAGCACAATGACTGCTCGAAATACAAGCTTTGTTAATAACCAGGCCGCGGACCATGGGGGCGCGATATATGCCTACGACTCCAGTTTAGAGATATACGCAAGTTTTGGAACAGGTACTCTTATAGGCACAACAGATAAATATTATGAAAATCCTGATGTTTCACTCATACAGACAACTGGCTGTAATCCTTTTTTGAGGGAATGCAGCGCGTTTGTTGGCAATCTTGCTAATAGTGATTCTGACACTTATGGTTTTGGTGGGGCAATCTACTTGGACGGTGGTAGCAACTTGACTATGATGCAAACCTATCTGCATGATAATTCTGCAATCAACGGAGGAGCTATCTATCAGAAAGGCAACTCAACCTTATCCTCGATTTCAAACTGCCTGATCCATCACAATACAGCAACCGTGCCATCGGGGGCTGGAATTACAAAGTTTGAGGGTGAATTTTACCTCTCCAGCGTAACCATAACTGATAACAGTGGTGGTGCAGGATTCCTTGGGCAAGCCACCTCAGTCAACAATTCAATTGCCTGGGAAAGTGCTTATCAAGGTTTTAGTGTGACACCGTTTAGTTCCTCATGCAGTATCGACGATAGTTCACACGCAGGGATCCCAGAAGACCCCCAATTTGTGAGCCCGGGCGATGGGCGCGACTATCATCTTCAGAAGACCAGCCCGGCTATGGATGCCTGCGAATTTGGTGCTTGGCAGGACCTGGAAAACCGCCAACGCCCCTTCGGAATACACTACGATATGGGCGCGTACGAATTCTTTGAATTTACTATCAACCTCCCGCTTATCCTGCGGTAGGATCAGGAAATACTACTATGATTTAATGCTTGGTCTCGCAAGGTCTCCTGCTGCAGAGGCAAGCCTCCGTGCTGGCCCAGGGTCACCACGGGGGGTGACCCCTACTAGGATAGGTTTATCGTACGGAGGGGGTTTATCTCCCTCCGCAATATTCACTTCAGATTGACATGCGGCTGGAGCAAGCCCCAGCCGTACAGTGGGGGTTCACTCCCGCTGGGTTTAACTACATAGGCTAATACTTAACTTCGACACAAAAACACCCTTTTGAAAGGGTGTTTTTGTGTAACTATAAACTGAGACTTACAAAACAGATTAAGTATTCGCAAGCTCGGAAGTCTCTGGCAGGGCGGCAGCAGTCAGGTCTGAATCTCCAGCAGTCGGTTGAACGTTTTTCTTGAACCGCTCCCAGGCATGCATCGCCAGTGACAGCGCGATAACACCATAAGAAACAAATACTCTGAAGTACTCACCAATCTGAGCATTGTCAAACAACTGCTGTCCAGCTTGAGGTGCCACAATAAACAGTGTATGGAACAGAATGACGCCAATGATAGCCTGCTTGTTGGTAGCTTTTTGGACCGAGGCGCCTCCAACCAGCAAAGCCGCAATGGCAAATTGCGCGATCTGGGTATGGGCGCCGTAGGTTGAAAAAGTACCAATGTTCTGCAGAAAGATCAATTGTCCCCAGCTTGCCAAGACCGTGGAAATGATCATCGCGATCACACGGGTTCGATCCACATTGATGCCCGAAGCCATGGCCACGCTTTGACTTTGTCCAACCGTGCGCATGTTTTGCCCCAAACGGGTGGAGAGAAGTTTATGATTAAA
>Ga0209612_1001267_pt1 | contig 21283 bp, 23 predicted proteins | sample BioC12SIPDNA_FD_185746 | JGI IMG/M metagenome (GOLD analysis project Ga0209612, IMG submission 185746) | Anaerobic biogas reactor microbial communites from Washington, USA - Biogas_R1_B C12 SIP DNA (SPAdes) (version 2) | ecosystem: Engineered > Bioreactor > Anaerobic > Unclassified | place...
GGCTTGGGAGACCAACTTCGCCGGCATCCGGGACACCATCCTCGGCGCATGGGAAAAGGTGCAACTCGTATTCCAGGGAATCCGGGCGCTCGTCACCTCGCTCTCCGGCGGAGCCGGGACCATGTCGGCCGACCTGGCCCAGAAGCTCGAACAGGCCGGACTGATGGGACTGGTGGTCACGGTATTCCGCATCTACTACCGGGTGCGCCAGTTTCTGACCGGCTTGTGGGAGGCATTCTCCGACGCCTTCGGAAAGATCAGGGCGATTCTCGAACCCGCGGTCCGGGCGCTCATGCAGGCTTACGGCATGCTGTACAAAGCGATCTTCTCGGTCCTTGAAATCTTCGGCTTGGCGGCCTCTTCCGCCGATGCCTCCTCCTACCGGAGTCTCGGCGAGACACTCGGCAAGGTGCTCGGTGTGATCGCCAAGGTCGGCGCGTATCTCCTCAAGTTCGTCATCTACAACCTGGCGGCCGTAATCACGGTGGTGGCTTGGGTGGTGCGCGCGGTCGTCTGGCTCGGCAAGACCATCGTCACCGCCTTCATCGAGGCGGGGAAGTTCATCTACAAGTTCTTCCTGCCGGTCCGGCTTTTGGTCGAGGCGCTCCGCATGGCGGCCCGGGTCGTCCATACAGTCTGGCAGGTCCTCACCGGTGACCTCTCCGTGCTCGACGGGCTCAAGGCCGTCGGCGGCGCGGTCTTTGATTTCCTGGCCACGCCGTTCCGCTGGGTCCGGGACGTGATCGTCGGTGTCTGGGATTTCATCAAGGGACTCTTCTCCGCCGTCGGAAGTTTCTTCGCTTCCGCGGCATCGGCTTTGGCTGCAGCCTTCATGGACCTGCCTCTGGTCCGGACGCTGGCCGATGTCTTCGGCGCGGTGCGGGGATTCTTATCCGGCGACACGACTTTCTTCGAGGCGGGCAAGGCGATTCTCGTATCCGTCGGGAAAGGCATCTGGTCGGCGGTCACCTATCCGTTCGAGATGCTCAAGAAGGCTCTCGGGTGGCTCCGCAGACTGCTGCCTTTTTCAGATGCGGAGACCGGTCCGTTGTCGGACCTCACCGCTTCCGGCGCGGCCGTTCTCAAGACGCTGGCCAAGGGAATGCTCGGCGTCCTCTCCCTGCCGGGCAAGGTTCTGAGTCTGGCGCTGCAAGGAATGCTGAACGCGGTCCGCTGGGTGTGGGACGGTTTGAAAAATTTGGGAAACGGCATCCTTGCGGCGGTCACCTGGCCGTTCAGAAAAGGAGCGGAGGCCGCGTCCGCCGTCTGGCGTACTGTCTGCACTGCGGCATCGAGCGCTTGGAACGGGCTCACAGCACTCGGTCGTGGAGCTTCGGGTGTGTTGGCCGCGCCCTTCAGTTGGATGCAGTCCGCGGCCGGGACCGCCTGGAACGGCATCGAGCACGCAACGTCAAGACTCTGGACCGGCCTCGGCAACATCGGGCGGACGGCTTGGTCGGTGGTCAGTGCGCCCTTTTCGTGGATCGCAGGTTCCGCGGGAGAGGCCTGGGACCGGGTTCAAACCTCAGCCGGCGCAGCCTGGGATGGAATCGCCAATCTTCTGCAGGGTGGATGGAACCGAATCGCTTCGCTGTTCCAGTCGTCCTGGCCGCTTCTTTCCGCGCCCTTCGACTGGATCGCCGGAAGCGCCATCTCCGCCTGGAGCCGGATCACCGGCACGGCGTCGACGGCATGGGACACCATCAAGACCATGGCGCAGAGCGCCTGGGATTGGATCAAGGCCCCGTTCGAGGGTTTGGCATCGGCCGCATCGTCCGCATGGGAACAAGTCAAGACCGCCGCATCGAGCGCCTTCGGGTCTCTGGCGTCCAGCGTGTCCTCGTTGTCGGGCTCGGCGTTCGAAAGCGGCAGGGCGTTTATGACCGCGGTGGGTGACGGCATCAAGTCCGCCGTGAGCGCGCCGTACCAGGCGGCGAAGTCGGCCCTTTCGTTCGTGCGGAATCTGCTGCCTTTCTCCGATGCCAAGGAAGGCCCGCTCGCGGACTTGACCCGAAGCGGCGCTGCGCTGATTCAGACCCTGGCCGGAGGTATCACCAAGGCCGCCTCAGCACCCGCCGAGGCCATGACCCGCGCATTCGGGTTCATGACCGGGCTGACCGGCAAGATCGCCGCTCCCGCCATGCTGGCGGGAACCCTGGCGCTCACACCGGTCATGGCGGCGGAAGCACCGACGCTTGCCTCTTCCCTGGAAAGCACCGGAGCGGCGGTTCCGATGGAGCGACCAGCCGCCTCTCTCCCCACCGCTCAGGCCCGTCTTCTCGGCGAGACCAAAGGAGCGCTCGGTCCGGAGTCCGGCATGCCGTCCGCACCTCCGGGGGAGACGCTTCGCCCGGTGCTCGAATCCTTGCTGGCGAAGCTTCAGCAACTCGGCGAGCGGCCCATCGAGGTGTCGGTGACCACGCTGCTCGACGGACGGCAGGTGGCCCGTTCCGTGTACCGGGACCTGCGCGAGCGCAAGATCAAGAACTACGAGACGCTGTGAGGAACGCATGAAACGGATATTCATTTGCAGCCGGTACGCCGGGGACGTTCCCCGGAACACGGCGACCGCCGAACGTCTCTGCCGGAAGGCGGTGGAACGCGGTTGCGCGCCCTTTGCGCCGCACCTTCTCTACACGCGCTTCCTCGATGACGGAAAGACCTCCGAACGCGAAGCGGGCATCGCCTGCGGCCTGACGTTCATGGAGAGCTGCGACGAGGTCTGGGTGTTCACCGGCGAAGGCCTTTCCGACGGCATGCGACGGGAAGTCGATCATGCCCGGCGTCTGGGCAAGCCCGTAATCGAGCTGGAGGTGATGTAGCCGTGGCTTGGGACCGGAAAGAGATCACCGCGTACTTGGTGGACGTGGACACGGGCGACTACCTCGATTTTCAGTACAACCCGAACGACATCGTCGACGAGAAGAGCACGGCCTACGCGGCCATCAAGATTCCGGGCATGAGCCATCCCCGCTACCAGTACGTGGCCGGCGAGCCGCGCAAGATCGGCTTCAAGCTGGTCTTCTTCAAGGGGTCCGTAAAGGAGTCGGTGGACTGGCTGCGCTCGCTGCTCTATCCCGAACACGCCGGAACCATGCTCAAGAACGCCCCGCACCGGGTGATCTTCATGTTCGGAGACCTCTACCCGGGCGTGCTCTGCGTCGTCCGCCAGGTGAAGGCCCGGTTCTTCCACATGTTCGACCGGGACAACCTGCTGCCCCAGCACGCCGAAGTGGACGTGATGCTCGAGGAGTACATCGACCAGTCCGTGGACTATTCGGAGGTGCGCGGATGATCGGACGTCGATCCAGATACGCGGCATCCATTCTCTACACATCGGGAGACGGAGACTTCCTGGGCACGCGTCCGGCCATCGAGAGCAAACCCCGGCCCGACGACCGGTTTCACACGGTGATCGAGGGGGACCGGGTCGATTTACTCGCCCATCGCTATCTGGGACAGGCCGATCTCTGGTGGATCATCTGCGACTACAACGACATTTTCTTTCCCATGGAACTGACGCCGGGGACCATCCTGCGCATCCCCTCGGTCGAACACGTCAGCATGCGGCTTCTGGACTGAGTCTCCGGACGCATCCATCCATCCCGACACCTCGCGCCGGTCGCCGGTAAGTATCCGGTGGAGTCCGTCCTTCAGGCGGGCCGACTGGAGACCGGCGCATGGATATCGACACCTTCAAACCGACTTTTCTGATCCAGATCGAGGGGCAAACCCTTTCGGCGGATATCACGCAGGAGATCACCTCGTTCGTCTTCGAGGACAACGAGGAGGAACTCGACGTGTTGGAGCTCGCGGTCACCGACCGGAACCTCCAGTTCGTCGACGATCCCCTGTTCCAGGAAGGCAACGAGATCGTCGCCCGTTTCGGATATGTCGGCAACCTCTCGCCGCGGAAGAAGGCGGTCATCAAGGATATCGACTATGACTTTCCGGAGGACGGTGACCCGACCATCCATATCAAGGCCTACGACAAAGGCTTCAAGCTGGCCGGAAAGGAGAACCAGAAGGTCTGGCAGAAGCCCGCTCCCGGCATTCTCTATTCCGAGATCGCCGAGGAGATCGCAGGGGCCAACGGCCTCACTCCGGTGGTCACGGCCACGAAAGCCCGTCATCTGCGCGTAACCCAGAGTAACGTTTCCGACGCACAGTTCCTCAAGGAACTGGCCGGAAAGGCGCGCGACAAGGACGGCGACGGCGTCACCGGATACGTCTTCTACATCCAGGACGACGAGCTGCATTTCCATCCCCGCGATCTGGACAAGAAGCCCGCCGCGACCCTCGAGTACTTCACCGACCGCAAGGGCGTTCTGCGTTCCTTCCGTCCCTCGACGCAATCACAGGGGGCCAAGGGAGCGGGCGTCGAGACCAAGGCCGTGGGCGTAGACCCTCGCAAGAAGGAGCCGGTCGAGCACAAGGCCAACAACGAGACCACCCCGGAGCGGACCTCGCTGGGGAAACGGACCTACCTGGTGGACGGGAACACCGGCGAGGGCGCTTACAAGGAGCAGGAGTCCGGGCAGGTGGTCCCCACCTTTGACCGTTCCGAGGGCTTCCACGAGGAGCCGCGACAGGAACCGGCACAGGACCTCTCCGAGGGGAAGTTCCGCGAGGCCGAGCTCCGCCAGGTGGAAGCCGACGCGGTGACCATCGGCATCCCCGCGCTGCGCGCCAAGCAGAACGTGGAGGTCAAAGGCGTGGGCCGCAAATTCTCGGGCGTCTACTACTGCCATTCGGTCCGCCATGCTTTCGGCGAGGGCGGATATCACTGCGAACTGAAACTCAAGAAAAACGCCCTGGGCAAAGGGGCGGGCGACAAGTCGGACGAGGCCAAGGGCAAGCAGAACGACCAGGAAGCGCCGCCCACACCGAAGGAAGAGCCGCCGCCGATGGTGACCATCGACGCGGACAGCGGGCGGAGGCTGTAAGGAGGAAAAGCACATGGGAGATCTGAGCCGGAATTTCTCGAAGAGCGAGTTCGCCTGCCGGTGTTGCGGCAAGACCGAGATCGATCAACGCCTCGTGGATGCGCTCCAGGAATTGCGCGACCTCGCTGGCGCTCCCGTCCGCGTGACCAGCGGGTACCGCTGCCCCGATCACAACCGGGCGGTAGGCGGAGCAAAACAGAGCCGGCATCTGCTCGGACATGCCGCGGACATAGTGATCAAGGGCTTGTCCGTCGCCGGGATGTATGAACTCGCGGAGCAGGTGGCCGCCTTCCGTAACGGTGGAATCGGCGTCTACCCGGAGCGGGGATTCATTCACGTCGACATACGCGAGGGGCGGACCCGATGGGGTTACCTCGACGGCAAATACGTCTCGTTCGAAGAAGCTATGACAACCAACGGAGGTGACCGCAATGCAGCAGTTTGAACAGATTCTGACCTTCATCCTGGACCACAAGGAACTCATCGCGACCTTGTTCGTGACGCTCCTCACCGTCATCAAGCTGACCGCCTGGGGCCGGGCCAAGGCCGCGGCTCTGGACGCGGTGATCGGCGTCATCGAGCGGCTCGGCGCGAAAGAGGTCAAGACCGGCGTCGCCGGTCAGGAACTCAAGCTCGAAGCCGCAGCCCAGGACGCCCTGCGTCATGCCGTGGCCAAGGCTGATCCGAAGAAGACGCCGGACGGAACCGTCACCCGCATCGTGCGCGAGGTGCTGCGGGGCTTCCTGCCGCTGAAGTGATCCGGAGGACGGACCGTGATCGAGACACAGGACCGGCAGCACGAGGAACGCTACAAGAACCGCTGGTATGGCAAATACCGGGCCTTCTTGCGGGACAACAACGATCCGGAGCGGCTCGGCCGCTGCCGGCTCGAAATCCCGGCCGTGCTCGGCACCGGCAAGGAGAACTGGTCGGAGTGGGCTTGGCCCTGCTTTGCCTACGGAGGCAACGAAGACATCGGCGTGTTTCTCATCCCCGAGGAAGGGGCTTCCGTCTGGGCCGAGTTCGAGGGCGGCATCGTCCAATACCCGATCTGGTCCGGCGTCTGGCTGGCCAAGACCAACCCCGGCGAACAACCGGAAGAATCGAAGCGCCTGTGCTCCGATCCGACCTGCACCGACTGTGAGGACAAGCTCGAACACAAGCCCGATCGGCAAGACGACCCGGAGCACAAGAAACACCACGGACACCCGCCGTACTACTGCCCGCGCCGCAAGGTTCTTCTCAAGACCGAAACCGGTCACACCATCGTTCTCGACGACCGGGACGAGGAGGAGTTCCTCAAGGTCATCGACCGGGCGGGGCAGATTCTCCACATGGAATGCCGCGTGAAGCGCGACGTTCAGGCCGGCAATGCGCGCCGCCGGGGGACCAAGGACGCCGAGCAGGGCGACCAACTCGACATCGACTCGGACATCAAGGACCAGAAGGCCCGGATCGAGATCACCGATCTGTGCCGCCAGTTCGTGCGCTGGGAGGCGTGGAAGGACAAGGAGAAAATCCATATCCAGTCCTGCGACAAATCCCGCGCCCGGTGGCAGAAGATTCTTATCGACACCACCAAGGGCAAGGAGAAGGTCCACATCTGGGGCCTCTGCGGCACGCAGGAAATCCTCATCGATTCCACCACCGGGACCGAGATGATCCGTCTCACGGACAAGGCCGGCCAGGTCGTCGTGATGAACGCGGCCGCCGGTCAGGAGCGCATTCAAGCCACGGACAAATCCGGAAGCGTGATCCTCATGGACGCCGTCATGGGGAACATCGTCATCCGCTCGACGAACAAGGTGCTGATCAACCCATGACAAACAACGAGACGACAAGCCCCGCGGCATCCCTGGTCATGACCGTGTATAACGGCGAGCGTTATCTCGCCGAGGCGGTCGAAAGTGTTCTGGCCCAAACCCGGCGGGACTTTGAACTGGTCGTCTGGGATGACGGCTCCACTGACCGGACACTGGAGATCGCCCGTGACTACGCCAAGCTGGACGACCGCGTGCGCGTCGTCGCTGCGAAGCATCTGGGCCGGACCCCGGCGCTCAAGGCCGCGATTGCGGAGACGGCCGCGCCGTACCTCGGCTGGGTCGACGGCGACGACATCCTCGCCGTGACGGCGTTGGAAGAGACCGCCGCGGTTCTCGACCGGGAATCCTCTATAGGTCTGGTCTACACCGACTACGTGACCATCGGGGAGGACGGCAAGGCACGCGGCTACGGCAACCGCTGCCGGATTCCCTTCTCCAAGGACCGGATGCTTCTCGACTTCATGACTTTCCATTTCCGCCTGATGCGGCGCTCGGCCTTCGACGCGGCGGGCGGCATCGACGAAAGCTTCCGTTGCGCGGAGGACTACGACCTCTGCCTGCGTATGGCGGAGCTGACCGAGGTCCGCCACATCCGCAGACCGCTCTATTACTACCGCATCCATGCGGACTCCATCTCCCAGCGCATGCGGATCGAACAGATCCACTGCGCACGCGACGCCATGGTCCATGCGCTGGAACGGCGAGGCCTGTCCGACCGGTTCGAGATCGATCTGCAGATACGCGGACGCTTTTCGCTGAGAAGGAGGAAGACGAATGGATGAAACCCGACATGAAAGCGCCCCGTGCGACTGGAACCAGAGCGAGCGGATGCTGGCCCGGACTTTCGAATCCTGGCGGGCCGAATTCCGGAGCATCCTCGAAGACCACCGCCGGGAAATCCAGGCGCGGCTTGAAAAGATCGAACGCGAGATCGAGAAGAAATCGGACAAGGAGAACGTGGACCTTCTGGTGCGCAGCATCCAGGACGACCTTCGCCGCCACGCCGATGACATCAAGAATCTGCAGTCGGGCATGAACGAGAAGATGGGCGTCGAGACCATGTGGAAGGTGGTCGGTCTTGTGCTCACTGTCGGCGGAGCCGTGGGCGGCGTGGTCGGCTTTCTGGTCCACGTCCTGACGGGAAAATAACCATGGCAAGACCCCAGGCGAGACTCGGTGACATCTCCAGCCACGGCGGTGTGATCGTCACAGGAGCGATTCGCACCGTCGTCAACGGAAGACCCGCGGCGCGGCTGGGCGATCTGCACGTCTGCCCGATACCGGGCCACGGCGTGACGCCCATCGTCACGGGCAGCCTCGACACCGCGACGGAAGGGCTGCCCAACGCACGCATCGGCGACATCACGGCCTGCGGCGCGATCATCGTGACCGGCAGCCTGAACACCAACGACTGAGGACCGAGGATGGATTTCGAGGAACCGCATTTTCACTACTGGGACGTCTTCCCCAAGACGGTGAAGGTGTCGCTCACCGGCTGGTCGGTGACGATACCGCTTTCCGTGCGCGGCGCTCCCACCGGACAGATCGAGTTCGAATCCGCCGATTCCAACATCGCCTGGGTGGACGAAGACGGAAGGCTGAACCTCGGTTGGCAGGCGGGCGCGACGGTCGTCATGGCTTACGACTCGGAGAATCGGGACAGCGTCCGCTACATCCAGGTGGAGGTCGTCGATTACGGTCAAAACGGAGGCGGAGGGTACGACGGGTATGGTTATGACTATCCCACATGACCTTCCATTGTCCTTCTGGGAAGTCGCGCCCTCTCTGATCCGGGAACCGTATCGGGAGACGGAACAAGCGGTCCCGGTGGCCGTCATCGGATCGCCCGGCGGCGAGGTGCGGTTCGAGTCCGTCCATCCGGAAATCGCCAGGGTCGAGAACGGTGTGCTGCGCTTCGGCGCGACGCCCGGCGCGACCATCATCGTGGCCGAGGCGATCCGGGGCGAGGTGGTGTCATCCCGCAGATACATCCAGGTCGACGTGGAGAAGCCCAAAGCCGCGGCGGTGCTCGACTGGAGGCCGTCCGGCTATGTGGAACTTCTGCCGGACGGAACCTGGCACTTTTACTATTTCTCCGGCTGGTACGACGCTTCCGGCAGCAATATCCGCGTGACCGGGGAGCTCGCATCGGAGGTGACCCTGGACCGGGACTACATCCTCCGTTTCGACGTCTGGGGCGAGATCGAGAGCGTGGACGGACCCTACTTCGACCGGCTCGAGTTCTATGTCGACTGGTGGTTTATGCGGAGCTTCAATCCCACTTACGACATGAACGGCGCTCCGCTGCAGCCGTACCCCGTGCCGCGAAGGACGGTGACCATCGACCTGTCTCAATTCACGGGCGGCACGGTCACACTGCGGTTTCTCTGGGACACGGGCGACGGCCTTTACCAGAAGTTCGCCGGCTGGTTCGTGCAGAACATCGAACTCATACCTATCGGGAGTTGACGGAATATGGTTGTCGGAAACGGATACGGAGAAGAGGGCGGCGGGCCGATCATCGAACAGACCAGTTCGTCGCCCTCCCATTACGAGATCATGGCGCTGGTGCGTCTGCTTGCGGCCGGTCTCGGCGTGACGGACGGCGAGGCTGAGGAGCCCTATCTCCAGCAGATTCGCGACAGCCTGGCCGAGATCAAAGGCATTCTGCAGCAGAGTCACGACGCCTCCGAAGCCCTTCGGGCGGAAGCTCAAACGGTACTGGAAGCGCACGCCGAGAGCGCGCAGCAATACATGCAGGTCGTGGATCAACCGATGCCGCCGGACTTCGACCCCTTCGTCGCCATGCCGGCGGGCACCGCCGTGAGAGATCTTCCCGACGGAGGACGCATCTTCACCCTCACCGACGGCGTCATGGTTCGGGTGGGACCGGATGAAAGACTGACGGCCATCGGCATGGATGGCTCTGTGACCCCTCTCGAACCCGCGCGCGGCGGCGTGGTGACGCTTCCCGACGGCCGGGAGCTGATGCTCAAGCCCGAGGCGGTGCGTGTGACCCACGAAGCGGCCGGAATCGAAGGGCTGCCCTTGGACATCGATCCGACACAGACCGCGCAGGGGCGCTGCCGCGTGGAGCTGCCGGGCGGTTACCGGCTGGATGTATTTCAGTCAGAGCGCACGGCCATGATCGGCAACCCCGCGGGCACCTCGGTGGTGCTCGGCATTTCCCGGATCGAAGGCGTGGGCGAGGATATCGAGGTTCGTCTGGTGCCCGGCGGGGCCAAGGGCTTTACGGCCATGGAAAGCGGTCACAAGGGCGTCATCGAGGCCGACGGCACGATCCATGTCGCCATGGCGGGCGGGTTGGACCTGGTCATTCATTTCCCGGACGACGATGACTCCAATGGAGACCCAGGTTCGGGTGACCCGCCCGCCTGCATCTGCGAGGAGCGTGATTGATGGCCTTGGATTTTCTCGGACGCGGGCTGAAGTTCCCCTTCCGCTTTCAGCGGCGGTCCGGTGGCGCGCAGATCTCCTCGGCCACCTCCACCGAGCACGAACACATCCACGAGAGCATCATCCAGATTCTCGGCACCCGGCCGGGCGAACGGTTCATGCGCCCGGAATTCGGCTCGAAACTCAAGGACCTGGTGTTCGAACCGAACGATGAGGTGCTGAAGGGCCTGATCCGCCATTACGTGATCGACGCCGTGAAACGCTGGGAGAAACGGATCGTCATCACCGGTGTCTCCTTCGACGATTCCCCCTCGAACAAGGATCGCAATCTTCTCCCGGTCCGCATCGCCTATCGCGTCATCCAAAGCCAGGTGGAAGGCAACCTGGTCTATCCCTTCTACCGCGAACCGCGCCCATCCGCTCCGCCCCGACAGTTCCGCTCCGTCGCCGGTAAGTAACAAGCGGGTCCTCGTCCGGCTCGTCCGGGGGGACCACTTGTGACCGAACCGCAACGGACGAACGGAAATGGGCAGAGCGAGCATCGCTTACACGAACAAGGACTACGACTCCCTGCGCCGGGAACTGCTGGCGCGGGTGCCGCAGCTCACCGACCGCTGGACGGATTTCAACGCGTCCGACCTGGGCGTGGTGTTGCTGGAACTCTTCTGCGGCATCGGCGACATGCTGGCCTACTATCTCGACGCCCAGGCGGCGGAGGCCTTCCTGCCCACCGCCCGCCAGCGGCAGAACGTTATCAACCTCTGCAAACTCATCAGCTACCGGCTCGACGGGCCGGTGGCCGCCACCACCTCCTTGCGTTTCTCCCTGGCCGCGCCGCTCGACGCGGATCTGGTGATCCCGGCGGGAACGACGTGCAGGGCCCGTCTGGAAGAAAACGACATCGTGTTCGAGACGGCCGAAGACGCGACGATCCCTCGGAGCCGGACGAGCGTCGATGCGGGCGCGCGCCAGGGAAAACGCAAGACCGAGACCTTCACGGCCGACGGGGACACGGGCGATCCGATCATCCTGGCCGGAAAGGAAATCGCTCACGGTTCGATCCGTGTGTGGGTGCAGGCCCAGGAATGGACCGAGGTATCCCACTTTCAGGAAAGCGGCTCCGACTCGCGCCACTTCATGGCCGAGACCGATGCGCTGGACATCACCCGGATCGTCTTCGGCGACGGATTGCGCGGAGCGGTTCCCGACTCCGGCGCGGAAATCCGCGTCGAGTACCTCGAAACTCTCGGGGCCGAAGGCAACCTGGGTCCCCATCTCGTCACCGAGCTTCTCACGGCCATCTACCTCGAGGGCGGTCTGGTTCCTCTCGCGGTAACCAACCCGGTCCCCGCGACCGGCGGAGCGGACCGCGAGACGCTGGAACACGCCCGCCGCCAGGCCCCGGCCGAGGTCCGCTCGCTCTGGAAGGCGGTCACCAAGGAGGATTACCTGGCACTGGCCGAAGGGTTCCCCGGCGTGGCCAAAGCCCAGGTACTCGACGTCAACGACTGCAAGAACATCCGCTACTACCAGGTCAACCTGGCTGTGGCCCCGGACGGCGGCGGTCCGCCGTCGGCGCTTCTCAAGCAGGACCTCGCCGAATACCTGGAATCGCGCAAGGTCATCACCGTCGAGATCAACCTCTTCGATCCCGTCTATCGGCCGGTCTCCATTGACGCCGAGGTGTTCGCCTATGCCGGCGAGGACCTCGACCTGGTCCGGAGCCGCGTCGAACAGGCCTTGGCGGACTTTTTCGCCTTCGACCGCATGAGCTTCGGCGCGCCGGTGCATTTCTCGGATCTGGTAGCGCTTCTGGACGGCGTGCGGGGCGTGAGCCACGTGCGCATGTACACGCCGACCCAGGACGTCGACATCCGCGCCGGTCAGATCGCGGCGCTCGGTCAGGTCAACCTCGACGTGCGGAGGGCGTCCTGATGTCCTCCTACTTCGAGAAGAAACTCATGGACCTGCTTCCGCCGCTCTACCGCGAACGGGATGAGTCCGGCGATCTGGATGCCTTTCTCAAGGTCCCGGCCGCGAGCCTGGACGAACTCAAGGTACTGGCCGAGCGTTTCCCCGAGATCTTCGACGTCGGGCGTTGCGAGGAGAGGTTCCTGCCGTTTCTCGGAGAGATCGTCGGCCACCGCTTCGATCCCACCGTAAACGCGGCGGCACAGCGGCGTCTCATACGCGAGGCCGTGGAGATTTACCGGCGCAAGAGCACCATCCCCGCCATCGGCCGCTCGCTCGTTGACATCGGATGGGAAGGGCGCATCGAGGAGACTTTCCACAAGGCGCTGCGCCTGAACCGCCGTTCGGTTGTCGGACGGGCCAAACTGCCGGGACTGATCTACAGCCTGGGCGTCTACCGCATCGACAGCGACAACCTCGTCCAGGGAGTCCGGGACGCGCTGCCCTTCCATCATCCCGCGGGCACTCGGGTTTTCTTCCTGCAGTGGCTCTACACGCTCCTGTCCATGGAGTCGGATTTCGAGGCGGTCATCAAGAAGGTCGTCGAGCGGGTGTGTCTCGGGCATCTGCACGAAACGTTCGTGGTCAACCACAATGCCCTGAACACGGATTACCACCTCACCCGCAAGAACAAGACCTGGGGTTGGTGGCGGATCACCGACGGCACAACGCTCATGCAGGACATCGAGCGCGCCGCGGTGTGCGTCTCCCGCTGGCATGGCCGCTCGCCCCGGTTCCGTCTGAACACCGGAGACCTCAACGCCGAACGTCTGCCGAACCTGTGGATCAGCGAACGGCGTGCGGCGTTTTGCTGCGAGATCGAAACCAAGCCCGCGGTGGAACCGGGCGTCTCGTTCATCCGGCTGGCGGGCCAGGAACTGAATCGTTCGCGCCTGAACCGTTCCGCGCAGTCTTGCCGGGTCAAGTTCCGGCAGAAAGATCTGCTCTCGGAAGCCGTCCAGGATGCGCCCGACCTCGCGGGAGACCGCCGCACACACCGGTACGGGAAGCGGTCACGGCTCTCCCATTGGTTCCGCGTCGGGCATTCGAGGCTCGGAAGGGACGACAAGGTCTCCGGCGCGGCCGTGGGCCGTCACCTTTTCATCACCGCTTACGCCGACGCTCAGTGGTCGGAGGTATCCGGCGCATGGGACATCGTAGACCGCTGGCGCGCCCGCAGACCCGGCTTTTCCCTGAACAACAAGGCGCTCAATCTCGCCGAACTGACCGACGCCTATGTGACCGAGGCCCGCGCATCCTTCGAGATGGACGTGGACACGGGCATTCCGCGCCGAAGACGCGTGGAGACGCTCCTGCTCAACCGCCGCAGGCTGAACCACACCGGCTTGCTCCTGTCCGTGGACCGGACCCGGCCCATGCGGCTCGGCTCGATGCCGCTCAACGGATCGGGCTTCCGCAAGTCGAAGCCGTGCCTCCGATGGCGCTACCGGCAGAGGGACGATCACGCCCAGGCGACCGCCGGTTTCGAGGCGGCGGCGAACCAATACACGGTCACGCAATGGCCTGCGGCATAGGAGAGATCGATGGCGATACATCTGTACGAAGACATCACATTGACCCTGCAAGTATCCGAAGGGGACCTCACGAATCCCGATGACGACATCTACAACGGCACGGACGGGGAAGCGAAAGACAAGGAGCTGTTCGTGGCCAACGAACAGACGACCCTCGCCGCGGCCCTGGCATCGGGGGCGACCTCGCTCCAGCTCTCCACGCCTCGCTTCACCGACGGCGAAATCATCATCGTCGACGACGAACAGATGCGCATCCTGAGCGGCGGCGGGACGACCGTCCTCGCCGTGGAACGCGGCTACGGCGGCACAACCCCTGCCGCCCACGATTCGGGTGCCGCGGTCTACTCCGGATACGACTATACCGGGCTGGTGATTGAACCGGTGGATATCGCCGGGGGCGACGAGTCGGCTTGGTACGCGCTGGCCCTGACACAGGCGGGTCTCAGTACCGCCGTCGGAGGAGCGCCTCTCAACCTGGGAGACAAGGCCCACGACGTGACTCTTTCGTTCTGGCGTCGCTGCACGGTGCCGTCCGGAACGCCGGTGCAAAACAAGACCGACCTCAAACTCCGGCTCACCGGCACGGAAAACCCGATCCTGTAGGAGGAACGTATGGGCTATCACAGCACATCCGGGACCGCTTCAAACACCGCGGATTTCCTCGTCCGTCTGAAAGATTTCCTCGTGGGAACGGTCGGCTGGACGCTTCGGGACGACCGCTCCGGTGACGCGGAGCCCAGTTACGTCCTGGCATCCGCGGGAGAGAGCGGAGCCGAAGACATCTTCCTCCGGTTCGTCAACGACAGCGCGGTGGACCGAATTGCGGTCCGCGCCTACCTGTACTGGGACGCGGCCACACACACGGGCGTGAAAGAGGCGTTCCACACAAGCTACACCTACATCAAGACCGTGGATGCTTCCGCATTCCTGTATTGGTTTTACGCGGACAGGGATCACGTCTTCATCGTGACCAAGATCGCAGCCGTCTACTACGGCCACTATTGCGGCCTTCTGAAGCGCTTTTGGTCCGGAGCCGTCGCCGTCACGCAGTCGGCCGCATCTCCGGGTTCAGGGGTCACGCTGCAGGTCAACGACGCCTCCATCTTCAGGGTCGGGGGCAATTACCTGATCAAGGACAACGCGGGAATCGAACGCGTCCAGGTGACGGCGCTGGATACGGGCTCATCTCCCAATACCGTCACCTTGGCGAGCCTCGTCGCAGCCTATGCGCTCGGAGCGAAGATCGGCGAGGACCCGCAACCGGTCATCGTCGGCCACTACCAGTCCCCGGGCAGCTTCTACGCCATCAACAAGTTCGACGGCTGGGCGAGCGCGACCGGCCAGACCGGCACCTGCGGCGCGGCCCACGGCGGTTTCCAAACCGCCAGCAATCCCGATCAGCGCCAAGGGCTCATCACGTTGTTTCCGTGGCTCGCGGCCCATACGACGGCGGCCTACAAGGAACTGCGGGGCGAACTGATCGAGGTCTACGCCCACGGCGGCGGGATCACGGACTCCGAAGATGTCCTCGATCTCGGAGGAGTCACCTACAAGGTTTTCAACCTGTCCGGTCCGGGCTGGTGCGCGGTGAAGGAGTGATTCCATGGCGATGAGGCAAGGCAACAAAAAGGAGATCGAGGCGAACGCCGGACGCCTGACCCCGATGTTCCGGGTGGTCCGCAACGTCGGCAAGGCGAACAGAATCACCGGGAGGTTGAGACGTGGCAATCCGTAGCGGAAATCGACTCGCCGTAGCGCCCTTCGCGGGCCCCGTGGTTCCGATGAACCGCGCCCGGATGCCGGCCTTCCCGGCGGTCGTTTTCGAGGCCGTCGGCGCGGCATCGGAAACGCGGACAATCCGACGCGACACGGATGCGGCCTTGAGGATCACGGCGGAGGTGGACGCCCCCGCCGACATCCAGACCGTGATCGTGCGGCCGGTCCTGCGGAGCTTCGACCTGCGGGGATGGGTGGTCCGTTTCCCGACAACCCTTTCCGACGCAGCCGTCCGGATTCACCGGCCGGTCGAACGGCGAAGCGATACCCGCTGCGCGGTATTCGCCGAGGTCGAGCGGACGGCGGACTTGAAACAGCTTGTGGTGCGCGAGACAGCCTGTCAAGCGGAGGTGCGCCAGACCGTCTTCGCCGTGCTGATCCGCGAAGGCCACACGATCCAGACCTGAAGGAGGAATAGCAATGTCACTTGGACTCATCGTCAAAACGGGCCGCATCCTCACCGCCCGGCTGCTCATGGGAGACCCCATCGAGGGCATCACCCACTGCGCCATCGGTGACGGGGACGCCACGTTCACCGATCCCGTCAATCCGCCCGCGCCGGACATCGACCAAACAGCGCTCAAGAACGAGCGGGCCCGCAAAAAGCAGTACAAGCGTACCTTTCTCAAGGAAGACCCGGAGGGAACGCTCATCGTCAACGGCATCCATTACATCGAAACCGGCGAGGAGACCCAGACCATCGGCGTCTTCTTCCGCTTCGAGGAAAACGAAGCCAACGGCATCACCATCCGGGAATACGGATTCTTCGGCGGAAACGTGGCCTACATCGCCGGACTCCAGTCCGATTATGCGGCGAACGGCGTTTACCACCCGGACACCAATCCGACCGGCGAGGTGCTTGATCCCGGCTACCTGTACGAAGTGAAGAACATCCCCGACTTCAACAAGACCTCGGACACGCGGGTGGAGCTGGTCGGGGTCATCAAGATTTAGGAGGAAGGACCATGTCCATCTCGCGCGATACGTTCGACCCGGCGAAAAACTACAAGCGGGTCCGCTACCACCAGGACCGGGACCTGCTCGACTCGGAGCTCAATGAGCAGCAGGACATCATCAACAACGAGCGCAGGAAGCTCGCGGACATCCTCTTCAAGGAGGGGGCCATCGTCAGCGGCTTCGGCGTGACGGTCGCGGCCAACGTGCTCACCGTGGCCGAGGGGCTGGTCTACATCGACGGCTGCCTGGAGCGCGTGCCCGGCGCGGTGCTCACCTACGACCCGGCCAAGACGAGCGGCGCGGATTACGTCTATGTCGAGCTGCTCAAGTACAACTACGGCTACAACCAGGACGCCGCGCTCATCAACCCCGCCACCGGCGAACCCACCGCCGAGCGTGAGAAGTGGGTCTTATCCCTCAAGAATCACGACACGAGCGGCGAGGCGTTGCCCAACAACGCGACCCAGCGCAAGGTGGTCGCTGTCCACAAATTCGACCGCGAAACCGGCGACGTGACCGCGACCGTCCGCGAAAAATCGAACCTCTACCTGCAGGACCTGCTCGGGACACTGCCCGGAAGCCGCATCACCGTGGCGTCGATCACCGAGGATCAACTCGCCTTCGCGGCCGCCGAGGGGCTGAACTCGCTGCTCCAGAACCTGGCCGAGCGGACCTATGACCAGGCCGGCAGTTATCTGGTCAAGGGACTCGACAGCTTCATCGGCGACAACGACGGCCAAAACGTCGAGGTGATCACCAACGCGGGCCGAGCCTATATCCAAGGGTTCCGCCTGCAGAAAGACCTGCCCACAACCACCTTGGTGCCCAAGTCCACGGCGGTCAAATCGGTCCGGGGTGAACAGAAGACCTACGTGGTCGGCACCCGGCGCTATGCCCTCAACAACACGCCTCTCAAGGAAACCACTCAGGTCGAGGCCATCGTGGAGATCGTCTCCAACATCACCCGCGGCTCCGTCGGGGGCGGCGAGGACCTGCTCGTTCCCAACCCGGTGGTGGATATCATCGAGGTGAGCCAGGGCGCGACGGTCTTTCAGGAAGGAGCGGACTGGCAGCAGTCCGGCAACTACGTGGACTGGCTGGGTTCGGGCAACGAGCCCGCCATCGGCACGACTTACACCGTCCGCTGGACCTACACCAAACAGATGATCGAGGGGACGGACTACGTGGACGGAGGCTGGTTCGGACGTTCGGGCCATCCCGCGGCTGACGAGTATTTCTATCTGGTCACCGCGCAGAGCGCCGCCGGCGAAACCCCGTACGATCCCGCCAAGGTCGTGTCCCGCGACACCCCGGCCGGTGAAATCAACCGCCTCTCCTGGCTGCCGGTCAGCGGCGCGACCGGTTACCGCATCTATCGCGGCACGCAAAACACGGTCCGCGCGGACTTCCAGCGGCTCAAGGACGTGGCCGCCGGGGTCACGTCGTACACGGACGACGGCGTGGATGTGATCGTCGGCGGCAACCCGCCCGCCTCCAACACGAGCGGCCTGACCATGTCCCCGGTGCAGGTCGAGCCCGGCAACCTTTCCATCATCAATTTCGGCCGCGCCAATATCGGCGACGAGCCGGTGGCAGGCTCCAACTGCAGCATCGACTACGACTACTATGTCGGACGCAGGGACATCATCTACGCCACCACCCGCGAGATCAAACGGTTGGAAGGTTCTCCGGCCGACTGGCCGAAGCTGCCCATCGTTCCGGAAGGCACCCTCGGACTGTGCAGCGTCGATTGTCCGCCGAATTCGGTGGACCTGACGGTCCAGAACTTCGGCCTGACCCGCGTCACCATGGACCAGATCCACGAGATCATCAAGGACGTCGAGGACCTCAAATACAACGACGCCCAGTTCCAGATGAACAACGAGCTGCAGAACCGGGACGCCCAGACCAAGAAGGGCGTCTATTCCGACGACTTTTCGAACGACGCCCAGTCCGACATCTATCACAGCGAGTGGAGCGCCCGCATCGACCGGGTCCGGCGCTTCGCCGCACCGGCCAGGACAGCCTCGGCCACCGTGCTCACGGTAAACCCCTTGGCGAGCAACGCCTTGTTCAAGGGCAGCCTCGCGTTGCTGCCTGCCACGGAACGTGTGCTCGTCGAGCAGACCGACTGGTCCGAGGTCAAGAACATCAACCCCTACGCCGTGTTCGAGAAACCCGATGCCTCAGTGGAGATCACGCCGAACATCGGCAGGCGCGGCCAGACAGGGATCGCCGTGGTCGGGTCCAACTTTCAGTCCAACGCGAACAACGTGACCATCCGCTGCGACGGCCAGGTGGTGGCGTCGGGTGTCCATGCGGACACCGCGGGCCGCGTGAGCGCGTCCTTTGTCATCCCCGAGAACGTGCGCAACGGCAACCGCATCGTGGAAATGACCGACGGGCTCTATTCCGCCCGAGCCGGCATTCAGATCAACGATCCGATGGTCATCACCCGCATCGAACGCATCGTTGAGGAGCGCATCATCCGCGTGCCCGTGGTTCAAGTGGTCTGGCGCACACAGATCGTCACCGTGCGCAACGATCCTCTGGCCCAGACCTTCAGCTTCACCGAGGACAAGGTGGTCTCCGGTGTGGGATTGTACTTCACCGCCAAAGACCCGTCCATCCCGGTCACGGTTCAAATCCGCGGCGTCACCACGGGTCTGCCCAACGGCGTTATTTTCGCTGAAAAGGTCCTGGCCCCTGGCGACGTAAGTCTGAACGTCGAGACCAAGGTCGTCTTCGCCAACCCGTTTTACGCGCAGGCGGGAACCAGCTATGCCGTCGTGTTGCTTACCAACAGCAGCAACTACCGCATGCGCGTCGCCACCCTGGGGCAACTGGGTCAAAACGGCGTGATCACCCGGCAGACCTATGCGGCCGGCGTGCTCCTCGAAAGCTCCAACGCCGAAACCTGGACCCCGCTCAACGGCTCCGATCTCACCATGAAAATCTATGGTTACGACTTTCAGCCCAGCGGAGAGGTGCGCTTCCAGCCCATCACCGGCGTACAGTTCAGCGATCTGAACCTGGACGAATACTCATCCGTCCCTCAAGGCACCGGCATCGCTTGGGAGTATTCCACCGACGGCGGCGTCCTCTGGGACGCCATCGTGCCAGCGGAGGAGGAGCGCCTCCCCAACTTGGCAAGTCAAGTGCTGGTCCGGGCACTTTTTTCCAGCAACGCCGCCAACATCTCTCCGGCGTTGATCTACAAGGATGTGAACATCATCGGTTATCTCAACAATACCACGGGAAAGTACCTTAATCGGGAAAACGAGCTCACCCAGGGCGTCTCATCCACCAAAATATACACCCAGATGAACATCCCGAGCGGGACGACCATCAACTGGTTCGCCTCCAATAACGGCGGCGCGACCTGGGAAGCCATGTCGATCCTGACGACGCGCAAAATCGACCAGGAATGGACCGAGTACACGCTCACCAGAACCTTCTCCGATCCGAACGGAAACAAGGTCCGCTACAAGGCGGAGATGACCGGCAACAACCTGGTGTACCCGAGGATTCACACCCTCGGTGCGACGCTGAGCTGATCGGAGGGACGTCATGATCGTTCGCAGACAAGGCGGATTGACCGAGTTCATCCCCTCACCACAGGAGAAGCGTGACGAAATCCTCCGGGACCACACCCTCGAACTGCTCGCCAACCTCGACGCCCGCATGCGGCGCATCGAGGAGCGACACGGCATTGAGCCGGACGCCGCGGAGGCGTTCGCAGGACTCATGGCCCGCATCAAGCGGGAGGAGATCGAAGCCGGGCGGATCAACCGGGAACTGATGGACGCCGGATACCTGCATGAAGACCTGTCCGCCGCGGCGCTTGCGGCGCAGGCCGGGAGGACCCAATTATGAGCATCACCATCAAGAGCAACACCGACACGATTCTGGAACTGCCGGGGTTCACCGGAACCCTCGGACCGGGTAAGAGCTCGGTCGTTCCGGCGATGACCCCGGACCTGCTGCGCGCGGTGGATTTAGGCCTGTTGCTGGTCCCCTCCGGCGCGGAACCGCCCGATGGTCTGCCGCCGGTGGTGTTCGACCACCGCTACCCGCACGTCCTGCCTCTTACGGCCGGGCGCGCTTACTATGTCCGCGTCCTCCGGTCCCCGGGCGCTTTCCACGACGGGACCCGACCCCGGAACTTCATCGCCTACTACGGCGACGGAGCGGGCATGAGCTGCGCCTTCTCCGACAACGGGCTCGCTTGGGACAAAGAGAAAAAGGTCACCGGCATCGCGGTCAACGGCTATCACGTGGTCTGCGCCCTGGAGACCGCTGCCCGGCTGCGCATCCTCTACTGGAATCCGGACGTTCCCAATCAGCCCTATGCCATGGCCGGTCTGCGTACGGCTGTTTGTGATCCGTCGGTCGACCCCGCCGCATTCACAGGCGACACCCCGTGTTCCGGTGACCTAGTGACCGAGGGAAGCGTCCAGGTCTGGAACCGCGGCCATTACGGGCCGTCGTTCCTTTGGTACAATCCGCTGCCTACCTCGGGAGACGGAAAACCTTTCACCTGGCGCTACGCAATGTATTTCATCGCCTCGACCGGCGGCAACGACAGCCTCGGCTTGGCCAGTTCCGACGATGCCGTCGAGTGGAAACTGATCGGAAACGGCCCGATCCTCTCCGGCCTGATCGACCCACAGCCATGGGAAGGCGTGAACGGCTACGTCTCCGCCGCCCACGTCGAGCGGCTTCCCGACGGGAGATGGTGGATGCTCTACTCCGGGGGCTCCGCGGGCAACGCGGGGATCGGCTACGCCTGGTCCTGGGATCGCGTCCACTGGCGCAAGGCGGAGATCAACCCGGTATTCAAAAACGGCAGCGGGCA
>Ga0209612_1001272_pt1 | contig 21179 bp, 16 predicted proteins | sample BioC12SIPDNA_FD_185746 | JGI IMG/M metagenome (GOLD analysis project Ga0209612, IMG submission 185746) | Anaerobic biogas reactor microbial communites from Washington, USA - Biogas_R1_B C12 SIP DNA (SPAdes) (version 2) | ecosystem: Engineered > Bioreactor > Anaerobic > Unclassified | place...
ATCAACTGCTGACTCAGCACACCTCGCGTCACATCCGCCAGCACCTGTTTCGTCTCGGCCTTGTCGGCCAGTCCTTCGTCCAGCGCTTGACGGTACAGGATCTCCTGAGCCAGCCAGCTTTGGAGGAACTGCTGCCGGGCCTGAGGCGTGCGAGATTGTTCCAGCAGGCGCTTCTTCTGCTCGCCGGCCTGCTCGGGCGACATGAACGCCTTCACGGACACCAGTTGGTTCTCGATGCTGCGCTCGATCATCGCATCGAGAGCAGCCTCGGTGATCTTCTCAGGTCCGATCTCGGCAACGATCTTCCCCCCCGCCGTCTCGGCAGGGTTCAGACTGGTTCGGTCCATCAACTCGTAGCGCAACGCCGCGAACTTGCCGAGCGATTCGAAGCACTGCTTGACGTGCGTGTTGATCTGCCCGGCCAACTCATCGAGCGGGGCCGCCAGCTCGCTTCGGTAGTACTGCTCGATGGCCTGGGCGTATTGTCCGGCTTTCTCCAGCGACACGCCGGCCTGGAACAGTGCCTTGGCCCGTTCGGCCGCCGCCAGGTCGGGCAACGCGGCGTAGTCGCGCCAGAGGCCCGCCGCCTCCAGGTGCAGGCCGCGCTGGCCCAGCTTGGCCGCCAGTTGCCTGACCTGCTCCGACGAGAGACCCTGGTGCACCGGCTTGCTCTGCGGTCTCGCATTCCGAACCGTCACCGCCAGATTGGCCGCCGCCAGCGCCGTCAACGCCACCAGAAGCAGGACCATCAGGGTCTGGCCCACCAAGCCGTTGCCCTTCTTTTCGGGAAGCGAAAAATCGAGTTTCTCTGCCATCGTTTCTTCTGTCTCCGCACGGCGCGGCACCGACTCAGGCGTCAGTGCCGGCGATGTCGCATGTGAAAGAACTGGATCAAATCGTTGATGTACGGCTTGTCCGTCGCAATCGGAATCAGATCGACGTTGATGGACCGAAGCGCGTTCTTCAGCTCGTTGAACCGGCGAGAGCTGTGGTCGCCGTATTGAGCCCGAAACCGTTTGCTCGACGTGTCCACGAGCATGATCTGGCCCGTTTCGGCGTCCTGGACCTCGATCAGACCGACCGCCGGCATGGCGATCTCGACGCGGTCGCGGACGGGAACCGCGATGACGTCGTGCCGCTTGTTCAGCAGACTCAGCGGCTTGCGGAAATCGGTCTCGATGAAGTCGGAAACGAGAAACACCGTCGCCCGTTTGCGCAGCACCTTGGCGACGTAGTCGAGGGCCAGCGGGATGTTCGTCCTCCGCTTGGGCATCGTAAAGCCCAGCAGTTCGCGAATCAATCGCAGGATGTGCCGGCTGCCCTTCTTGGGCGGGATGAACAACTCGATCCGGTCGGTGAAGATCAGCAGTCCCACCTTGTCGTTGTTCTTGGCGGCGGCGAAGGCCAGCACCGCGCAAAACTCGGCGGCCAGCTCGTTCTTGAGCTTGCTGACGGTGCCGAACTCGCCCGAGGCGCTCAGGTCCACCGCGAACAGCACCGTCATCTCGCGCTCTTCGACGAACCGCTTGATGAAGGGCCTGCCCGTCCGCGCGGTGACGTTCCAGTCGATCGTACGAATCTCATCGCCCGGCATGTACTCGCGGACCTCGTCGAACTGCATGCCCCGGCCTTTGAACACGCTCTCGTACTGGCCTGCAAAGCTGGCGTCCACCGCCCGCGAGGTGTAGATCTGAATCTGCCGAATTCGTTTGATGAGCTCTTCGGGAATCATAACCCAGTTTCAAGTCTCAAGTTTGAAGTTTCAAGTGAGGTGACTTCACACTTCACACTTCAAACGTCACACTTCAAACTCCCTCTACGGCACTTCAATACTGTCGAAGATCGTCTTGATGACGTCCTCACTGGTCTTGTCTTCGGCCTCGGCCTCGTAGCTGACGATCACGCGGTGCCGCAGCACATCGAGGCCGACGCTCTTGACGTCCTGCGGGGTGACATAGCCGCGCTGCTGGATGAACGCGTGGGCCTTGGCCGCCACCGCCAGGTAGATCGTCGCCCGCGGCGAGGCGCCGTAGCTGATGAGGTTGGCCAGCTTCAGGCCGTACTTCTGCGGATCGCGTGTGGCGCAGACGATATCGACGATGTAGTCCTTGACCTTGTCGTCGATGTAGATCTCGTCGATGATCGAGCGGACCTCGGCGATGTCCGCCGGCTTGATGACCGGACGAACGTCGAGCTTCTTGTCCGTCACCGCCATGCGGTCGAGGATTAGCCGCTCCTGGTTCTTGTCCGGGTAATCGATCTTGAGCTTCAGCATGAACCGGTCCAACTGCGCCTCGGGCAAGGGATACGTCCCCTCCTGCTCGATCGGATTCTGCGTCGCCAGCACCAGGAACGGCGTCGGCAGCGCGAAGGTCTCCTCGCCGATCGACACCTGGCGTTCCTGCATGGATTCGAGCAGCGCGCTCTGGACCTTGGCCGGGGCGCGGTTGATCTCGTCGGCCAGGATGATGTTGGCGAAGATCGGGCCCTTGCGCGTGTAGAACTGGCCGTCGCTCTGGCGGTAGATCTGGGTTCCGATAAGATCGGCCGGCAGCAGGTCGGGAGTGAACTGAATCCGCCGGAAGTCCGCATCGATGGCCTTGGACAGCACCGTCACCGCCAGCGTCTTGGCCAGGCCCGGAACGCCCTCCAGCAGGATGTGCCCGTTGGCCAGCAGGCCGATCAGCATCCGTTCGAGCATGTAGCGCTGGCCCACGATGACCTTGTCCATTTCAGTCAGCAGCGTCCGCACGAACTCGCTGCGGGCCTGCACCATCTCACCGATCTGTTTGACATCTGTCGCCATAAAGACGTTCCCCTGTTCGCAAACAACCCTCGGTAGGCCCCCCACAACCGGCCCCGTCGGCCGGACTGATCTTTGTCCATGAGACAAAACCCCGTTGATACGTCGAGGGCCTTCAAATTGTTCTTCTCTACGCGAAAAACCGCGACGGTTCAAGTAGGGGCGAACGATTATTCACCCCCTTCGCCGTGTGCTCGCAAGAGCATCCGGAGGTGCGGGCGAAGGGAACCTGGCCCTTGGCCTCTGCGAACGGGCCTGATTTCTGTTGCGTCGGGCCACGCGGGAACGGTAGAATCCCGGATTATGTCGATGCAAGGAGACGAGCATGGCGAAAAGCAAATCGATCACACTGCGGATCGACGAAGACTGGTATAAGGACTTGTCAGCCCTGGCCGGGACATTTGGGGTCTCCCCAGACGAGGTGGCCCGCCAGTCGCTGCCCGATGTCGGCGTGACGCGCCTGTTCTTTCAGTGCAAGGACTACGTCGAGGAGATGCAGTGGGACGAGGTGGCGAACATCGGCCGGGCGGCGATTCGCAATCATTTGCGGGCCAAGTATATGGAGGGGCTCTCCTCGCACATGGCCCGGCTGGGCGTCAGCATGGACAACCCCTCCGGCGAGGAGATCGAAGCGGCGAAGAAGCGCGCGCTGGACGCGATGAGGAACGACACCGAGCAACCTCTCGACTGCCAGGTCGCCCGGGCCGAGGAGGACTCGGTCTATCTGGGGCATCTGTACGCCGCATGGAAACGCGCCAAGGCCGGCGACCCTGAGTACACCATCTCGGAAGTTGACATTTCGCATACCGCCAGCGCCCGCGACGGCGCCCCCAGACCGCCCCAGAGAACCTGGGCCGTCCTGCGCAACGGCCAGATCGTCTAAGCCCCTGCCACAGGGGCGAATGAGGATTCGCCCCCCCCCATCCACATCGCAACGGGCTCATCTGCGGCGCATATTCTGCGTGCCCCCCGGGTTTTTCCGCGCACTTTTGTGTGGATCGTTTCATCTGTATGATGTCGTCGACGAGCATGTGGATCTACAGGTGATCGAGTGGTGCAACGGGACGCGGAATACGAAATCGTGGAGGCAGCCCGCAAGGGTGACGCGGAGTCTTTCGGGATTCTGTACGCGCGGCACTATGCGGCAATGGTCTGGCTGGCCTACTCGATCCTGCTCGATCGGACCCTGGCCGAAGACGCGGCCCAGCAGGCCTTCTGCAAGGCTTGCGAGAAGCTGGCCGACCTCAAGCGGGCCGATCGCTTCGTTCCGTGGCTGGCGCAGATCTGCCGGAACGAGGCGCATCAGCTCCTCCGTGACCGCAAACGGCTCCGGTTGGCAACCGCGATGGAGCCGGGTGACGAGATCGTCTACGACACCGACGGTCCCGACCTGAGGCTCGTCAAGGCCGCGGTCGACCGCCTGGCCCCGATGTACCGCGAGATCGTCGTGCTGCACTACTATCAGCGGATGGACTACCGGCAGATCGCCGCGACACTGGGCATCGCCGGCCACACCGTCCGAGGCAGGCTCTTTCGAGCCCGCAAGCAGATCGAACAGACACTCAGACGAAACGGGTTTCCCGAGAGGTAACGCCCATGGTACGCCCCGACAGAGCCAACTGGTTGGACGAAGCCATCGCCCGGACGGCGCCGGGCCGACCGCCCGAGCCGGACTTCGACGCTTGGCGACGTCGCTATCCCGGCGCCCTGGAAACCCTGACCCAGCGAACCCAGCGGAAAACACATCGCGATGGCCCTTGGCCGATTGCGATTGCATTCGGGAGAGAACTCATGAGACCTTCACCAGCCAAACTGGCGGTCGCCGCCGCCATTGTCATCGCCGTGTTGGCGGGCGTCCACTTCCTCGGTGGCGCCGCCGACGGGACGAGCCAGGCCTTTGCCGCCATCGCGCGAAACGTCAACCAGACCAGTACGCTCCAATTCGCGTTTCGTTCGGGGCAGCTCACCGGACGCGTCTACGAAAAGGACGGTTACCTCGTCCGGACGGAAATCCAGTCGCCCGAGCCGGCGCCGTTCGACACGGTCCTGATGGACAAGCGGGCGGGCAACTATCTCTATATGGACAGCAGACGAAAGATCGCCTTCCATCCGAACGTCGAATTTCGCCACGCATCATCCAGCGTCTACGAGCTGTTCACGAACTACCGAAACATGCCGGGCTACTCGGTCAAAACGCTCGGTGAAGAGCGCATCGACGATCAATTGGTCATCGGTTTTCGCCTCGTGACCTACATACCCCAGATAGGCCCTCTGACATACAACATCTGGGCAGACCCCGAGACGAAACTGCCGATCCGAATTGAAACCACGGTCACGAACCCGCAGGGCAACCCCGTCGAACAGACCATCACCGACATCCGCTTCGACGAACCCCTCGACGACGCCCTCTTCGATTTCACCCCCGAAGGCTACGACCTCGTCGCCCCCACCGACGTTAACCCGACCTCCAGCGAACCCGAACCGGCCGCCGAGGGTGATCCCGCCCCCGAAGAACCAGCCACCCAGCCGCCGGCATCCGTGGAGCCCCCCACCGAATCCCAGGACGCCAACATCGCCCCAACCCAGGCACCGCAGCCGCCAACCGGCGTCGCCGGCATCGTCGTGAGCAAACTGACCCAGCAACCGGTCAAAGGGGCCATGATCCGACACAAGATCTCCGATCCCAACACCGCAACCTACAGCGACCAGCGCGGTCGCTTCCTTCTGACGGACCTCGAGGCGTCCGGACAGTATTATCTGTATCTCACCGCCCAGGGCTATGTCTCGCAGCGCATCGCCACCACGATTGTCGCCGGCCGCATCGTCGACAGCATCCGCTTCGAACTGGATCCCGGTTCCCGCGTCGACGGGATCGTGACCGACGCCCAAGGCGGCCCCGTCGCCGGCGCCACCGTCAGAACGTTCCACTTCACAAATGTGCCCTTCGTGACCGGTCCGGACGGGCGCTACGAAATCGATGGACTCAACCCGGTGACCGATGCGTATTCGCTGCATGTCACCCATCCGGAGTATCCGGCGGTTTCCGTCCGGTTTGCGCCCCCCGCCGTGGGCCAGACGGTCCGCCAAGACGTCGTCCTCCAGCCGGGCGTCGATGTCTACGGAACCGTAACGGACGCGCAAGGCCGCCCCATCGAGGGCGTCACCGTGGGCAATACCAGATCGGGCGCCATGTGGAATTGTCTCACGGACGATACAGATCAGGAGGGCCAGTATCGCCTGGAAAACGTCGATCTGGGAGAACTGTTCCTCTGGGCTGTTCACTCCAACCATGCGATGTACGTCGAACACACCACATTGCCCCCAGGCCACGACAGTATTCGCATTGATATCCAGTTGGAGCCTCCCGTGCCACTGCATATCCGCGTGGTCGATCAGGCCGATGAGCCGGTGGCGGGAGTGAGTGTCATCGTTCACGAATACAACGGCGTTTCAAACCTGACCCGCGAGCGTCCCAGCACCGATGCGGAGGGCCGGGTTGTGATCCCCAACGGCGCCGCCGAAGGCACGATCCGCTTGAATCCGTTTGGAGGCGGCATCTCAGGCGAGCTTCAGGAATTCGAACTCGGTCAGGAAGAATACGTCCTCCAGGTCTTTCGGGCCGGACGCATCTATGGAAAGGCGGTCTCCGCCGCCACGGGTAAGCCCATGGAGGAATTCACCGTCAAGATGACCTTCAGCCAGGTCGAAAAGTCCCCTTCCGGCTATTCGGCCACCTGGAGCCGGGAAGGCTTCATCTTCAAATCGCCCGACGGCCACTTCGACACGGGCCGAGAAGACCTGCCCATCGGAGGCAGCTATCGCGTGACGGTTTTTGCCGAAGGCTACGATCCACTGACGCTCGACCCGGTCGAGGTCCAACCGATCTGCGAAGATCCGAATCGGGCACGCTTCGACCTGGTTCAAGCCACCTTGCTGCCGGGCGTGGTCCTCGACGCACAAGACCGGCCGATCGAAAACGCCATGGTTGCGATATTCTCCGATGTGGAACGACATGAACCGCGATACTGGAAGACCTTCACCACCGATGCGCAAGGCGTCTTCGTCATCGCCGGCATCGCCACAGAGCAGCACTACGTCTACATCACCGCGCCGGGTTACGCCCCGTACTACTGCCATCGAACCGAGCTGGAGACCGAGAGCAATGCGCTGCCTCGCATCGTCCTGACCGAGGGCGCCACTATCTTCGGCACCGTCGTCGACCCTCAGGGCCACCCCAGAGTCGGACTGACCGTGAGCGTCACGAAAACCAGCGACGTACAAACGGGCCCGGACTATCCCCGCCTGACCAGCCGCAAGAGCACCGAGACCGATCCGAACGGTCGTTATGGGCTGTTGGAACTCCCACCCGGAGCCTGCGACGTGCGACTCAGCACGCGAGACAACAAGACACTGGCCACCAAATCGGTACACCTCGAAGCGGGACAAGCCACCCAGGTCGACTTCGGCAATGAGGAAGGATTCGCCGTCACCGGTGTTCTCCGCCGAGGTCCGGCGCCGATCGCCGAGGCGGACATCACGCTCCACCTCTCGGACAGAAACCGCAGGCAGGCGCAAACCAACGACCAGGGACAGTTCCGGTTCGACGGAATCGTCGCCGGCCGACATCGTCTGTCCATTCGTTGCTCGGATGCGCCCCCATGGCAGTCGAACGCACCCAGCTTGATCGAAGAGCATTCCATCCAGGTCGACGGGGATATGCACCTGGACCTCGATATGGGCGATGGCGTCGTCAGCGCCTTCATCCCGCCCTCCGTACGCGACCGCGAAGGGCTTTCCGTCCGCGTGCGCCGTTGGACGGAGATTCCGGAGGATGACGAAATGAACCGCCACTGGCAGAACGACCACCAGGCCCAAGAATCGTCCCGGATCGGATCGGATGGGCGCTTCGTATGCGAGCGACTGCGCCCCGGACAGTACTACCTCACGTTGGGCGATAAGAACCGCGTCCTGGGGATCACGGACGTCTTTGAGATGGGCCCGTCCGATCATCGCGACGACATTGTCTTCCATCTCGGTCGCGGCCGGCTCTCCATTCGCGTGATAGACGCGCAGACCGCCCGCCCCATCGCCCGGGAATCCTATGAGATCGAAAACGACCTGGAGTGGCTCTTCTACGACCGGGCGGCCATGGAAACCGACGCCGAGGGCCGAGCCCTCTACGAGGGATTGCCACCCGGACGCTACCAGGTCTCCTGCGGCGCCGTGGGCTACCTCCAGGCCAACAGCGACTTCGTCGAGGTCGACGACAGCCGACTCGCGCAAGTCACCGTCGCCCTGCAACCTGCTGCGATGGCACGTTTCACGCTGTCCGAGCACCTGCGAAGCCGTGTCGATACCGACAGTGTCTTTATCTACTGCCGGGTCACCGATCTCGACACACAGACCATCGTCCCACTGGGTCATTCGCAGCGGCACACGGTGCGTTTCTCACTGGCTCAACCGGATGAGGATTCCTTCTCAAGGCTTCACCTGCCCGCCGGGCGTTACCGCCTCGACTACGAGATACGCCCCTACAACACCGCCCGAAACACCGTCGAAATGCCGGTCCACAAAGGCACCGTCGCCGCCGAACTGACCACGGGCCAAACCACAGTCGTCCCCCTGGAGGATTGACCCCGAGCAGCATCGCACACCCAAGGCCGAGTCGGAGGGCTCGGCCTTTTGCTTTGCCTGATGGGCAGGATGGTCAACTCTTGCGGCTGTTCAGGAGGTGGAAGATCAGGGCAACAGCCAGGAGGGCGGCGGTGCCGACGGCGCCGACGAGGATCGGCTCGAAAGTGGCTTGGGCCCAAGCCGGCCAGTCGGGTCCCGGCGCGCCGGGACGGGCGAAGGTGCCCCAGGTGATGACCGCGACGCTGACGCCGACAGCGACGAGACCTTGCCAGAGCGTAAGACGGACGCGCAGCAGGCCCAACAGGAACAGACCGAGGATGCCGCCTCCGAAGATGCCGGAGATCTGCCACCACGTGTCCAGCGCGTTTTGCGCTCGGATCATCAACAGTGCGAAGGCCGTGCCCAGCACACCCCACAGCACCGTCATCAGGCGCAGGAACAACAGGCTGCCGCGTTCGCCGACCTGACGACGGATGAAGCGTTTGTAGAAGTCCAGCAGCAGGACGGTGGCCGAGCAGTTCAGCGCCGAGTCCACCGTGCTCATCGCCGCCGCGACGATCGCCGCCAGGATCAACCCCTTGAGCCCGGCCGGCAACTGCGTCGCGATGAAGTACGGGAAGACCTTGTCACCCTTGTCGATGCCCTGCGCGATCAGTTCGCCCTCCCGGCCCGAGTAGAACGCGAACAAGGCCGTGCCGATGTACAGGAAGATCGCCGTCAGCGGAATGTAGATCAGCATGGCGATCCACACCGAGCGTTTGGCCTGGCGTTCGGTCGGCACCGCCGAGTACTTCTGCACGTAGTTCTGATCGGCCAGCAGATTGCGCAGGTTTTCCGTGATCCCGTAGACGATCATCACCCAGACCGTGCGCGACGAGAACGAGAACGCCCGACTGCCCAGGCTGAACTTGTCGGCGTCGAAAGCCGCCTGGACCAGCGGTTCGGGGCCGGCGAAGATGTCACGCGACAGACTCACCGCGCAAAAGACGATGCCGACAATCATCACAATCGACTGCATCACATCGGTCCAGATGACCGCTTCCATGCCGCCCAGCAGCGTGTAGACGATCGTGATCGCGCCGATGACGATGATAATGATCGCAATGTTCCACGGAACAAACGAGTGCAGCAGCACGCTGACAAGGTAGAGGATGACCGCCATGCGGCCGACCATCAGGAGCACGAAGGACAGAGCCGCATACACCCGGCCCCAGGCGCCGAGCCGCTCCTCCAGAAAGGCGTAAACGGAGACCAGTTGCATCTTGCGGTAATATGGCACGGCATACCGGCACACCAGCCAGGCGACGGGGATGATGCACAGCGAGAAGATGAACACGTGCCAGTCCGAGTCAAAGGCCTTTCCGGGCGTGGCGATGTACGAGATGCTGCTGGTGTAGGCGCTCATGACCGCCAGCCCGGCCGCCCAGGCGGGAATCGTGCGGTCGGCCACCATGAACTGCTGCGCCGTGCGGCACTTGCGCTGGTAGTAGAGTCCCAGGGCAACTACCACGACGCCGTACGCCGCCAGGATCGCGATGTCGAAGGCCCCGAGGTTTCCAACCATAGTCCCTCTACGAAAACAGCATTGAAGTGTGAAGTGTGAAGTGTGAAGTGGAAAGGAACTTCAGACTTCACACGGTGATGCCCAACTCTTCGATGTACTTCTGCACGATCTGCCGCTCCGGCCCTCGGAAGCGGTGCAGCGGTTCGGCCATGAAGTCGCTGCAGATCCCCAGGCACGACAAGGCGCACTTGAGGCCCTTGAGGAAGCTCGATTCGAATCGGCCGACTCGGTAGATCGTTCGGGCCAGCTCCGTCACTTTGCGATGCAGCGTCTGGACGCGGGGCATGTCACCGGCGAAGGCCGCCTCGTACAGATCGACGTACAGACGCGGCAGCAGATTGGCCCCGCCACAGATCCCGCCGTGCCCACCCATCAGGACCGTCTCTGCCAGCAGCATCTCCGGACCCATCAGCAGTGCGAAGTCCGCCCGATCCGCCATGAGGAACTGGAGGTGGCGGAAGTACGTCATATTCGCCGAGCTGTCTTTGAGGCCGACGATGCCGGGCATTTCGGACGCCGCGATCTGAACCGTCTCCGGATCGAACATCGGCTTGGGCCGATTCGGGAGGTTGTAGAGAAACGCCGGCAGCGGCAGTTGCGGGACGAGGTGACGGAGGAATTCGAGCAGTTCCGGCTGGCCGGCCGGGTAGTAATGCGGCGCGGGAAGAACGAGCCCATCGGCGCCGGCGGCGGCGGCCTTGTGCGCCAGGCCCAGCGCCTCGACGAACGAAGTGTCGATGATGCCCACCAGGACCGGGACACGGCGGTTGACCAGAGCGCAGACCCGATCGACCAGCTCGTGCCGCAGCCGGTGGCTCAGGCTCGGGGCCTCGCCCATCGTGCCAAGGATGAACAGGCCGTGAACGCCACCGGCCAGAATGTGCTCAACCAATCGTTCCAGACCGGCCACGTCGAGCGCGTCGCGGTCGGCAAGAGGTGTCACCATCGGCGGGACGATCCCCCGCAACGGCCGAGCCAAACTAACCACATCCGATTTCATCGCACACCATATAAGCTCTTAAGAAAGCAAGAACCAAATATCAAACATCACAACTGTGGAATCCGCCTCCGGCGGATGACCTCCTCAATTTTGCACTTTCCATTTTGCACTTTGATCGTCCTACCGGGGGCCTGCCCCTGCAAGCCCTTCAAGCCAGACGGGCCAGGAGGTCGTCGAGACTGACGGTGGCGAAGCCGGTGGCCGCGTCGCTGATCCCATAGGGAATCACAAGCAACCCATTGTGCACCAGTCCACCGCAGGAGTAAACCACATTCGGAACGTAGCCCTTGCGTTCCTCGGCCGTAGGCATCAGCAACGGCTCAGCCAGTCGGCCGAGAAGCCTCGTCGGATCGTCACGGTCCAGCAGCGTCGCGCCGATGCAATAGCGGCGCATCGGGCCGACACCGTGCGTCAGCAACAGCCAGCCGGCCTCGGTCTCGATGGGCGAGCCGCAATTGCCGACCTGGATGACCTCCCAGGGGAACTGCGGCTCCTGCACCTTGACGGCCTCGTCCCAGACGTGGACGCTGTCCGATCGGAGGATGAACAGGTTCTCGCCGTCGATCCGTCCGCTCATCATGTAGTGCCCACCGATCTTGCGCGGGAACAGGGCCAGACCCTTGTTGCGGGCGCAGCGACCGTGCAACGTGCGGACGCGTGCGACATTCGGCTCTCGCATTTCGACGATCTGCGGCAGGATGTTGCGGCCGTTGTAGGCGGTGTACGTGCCGTAATAGCGAACGGAGCCGTCGTCGTCGGTGAAGCGGACGATCCGCATGTCCTCCATCCCCTGGCTCTCGGCTTCGCAAATCGGGAACAGGACGGCATCCGTGATCCGGCCGTCCGGACTGGCCTCGATGTCGTAGTCACAGCCGGCCAGCCATTCGAAGCCGGCCGACTCGCTATCGGGACGCAGCAGTCCCTCGACCACGGCCTGCGGGCCGTTGATGGCCTCGCGCAGCTCTTCGGCGGTGAACCGCTCGCCCAGCCGACGCAGGACCACCTCCATGATCGCGTCGCGCACACCGAGTTCGGCGAGCTTCACGCGGAACTTCGCTTTGCTGAACCGCTCGTACTCGGCGCGGCGCAGCGGCTCGTGGTACGGTCCAGCCGGCTCCATTACGATCTTGCCGCCGGCCTTGACGACCCCGCGTCGAAACACGATCGAGCTGAGATGGCCCTCGCCGACCGCCCGCAGGCTCATCGCGAAGCGAAGCGACCCCGGCTCGAGCCCATTCTGATCGATGGCGGGCGTCATGGACGGATTGAATATAGCCGCCGAGGCGAAGGCGTACTCCAGTGTGAAGCAGGCGCCGATGTAGAGCTTCCGCTCGTCGGCAGCGCCGGTGGGCATCTCGACCCGCTTGGCCGCCTGCTCGTAGTGAGCCAGGAAGATGTTCTCGATTCCGTTGTGCAGATGGGCGAACTCCTCCCGCATCGTGTCCAGCAGTCGGCGGACCTGCTCGTCGTCCAGCGCCCTGACGCGTTCGACCACATTCCGCGCACGGTCGGTCCCCGGCCAGAACAGCCGCGTGATCGTCAGACTGGCGTCGGCGGTCAGCCGCACAGGCGACCGCTTCACCACCAAAGGCCCTGCTGCCATTCTTCTACCCCTTCCAAGGTCGCAGTCATACGCCGATTATAGCTGGCCGGTTCGCCACGACAACCGCCGTGTCGGGACCTTTGGACCATCAGTAGGTGAACAGGTCGGCGAGGCGGTAGTTTTGCTGCGTCGCGCGGTTCAAGGCGGTCTGGATCTTGGTCTGGACGTTCGGAGTCAGGCGGCGGCCCTTGCACGCGCGGGCGACCATTTTGTGCGTGATCTGTTCGGTCGAGGCGGCCACGAGATCGTGCGGCTTGAGGTGGTGCTCGGCCATGATCCGCTCGATCGGCTGTGGACCCAGGTTTCGTTCGATCTCGTCGCTCATCTATTCCAACCGCCCTATGCCCTTACGGGCACACTACAATACGATCGCGCCGACGAACCAGACGGTCGCGGCGGCGGCGATGCCTTGAACCAGGGTGCCGAGCGTCTGGAGCTTGTAGCCCTGCCTGACCGTCATCTTGCAGAGTTGGGTAACGATCCAGAAGTAGCTGTCGTTGGCGTGGCTGACAACCATCGAGCCGGCGCCGATGGCCACAACGGCCAATGCCCTGCCGGCGGGCGTTGCCAGGCCGAGGGGTTCAAGCATCGGTGCGGCGATCCCGGCGGTCGTGATCATCGCGACCGTCGAGGAGCCCTGGGCGGTCTTGATCGCGGCGGCCAGCAGGAAGGGAAGCCAGAGCCCCCACGAAGCGGCGCGGTCGCCCAGAAGCTGTGAGACGACCGAAGCGATGTTCGACTCCCGCAGCACCTTGCCGAACGCGCCGCCGCAACCGGTGATGATGAGAATTGTCGCCGCGGCCAGCACCGCCTCGCCGACCCAGCCGGATGCGGAGAGCATCTCTCTCGTCAGCCTGGCCGGCAGAAGGAACGCGAGGAACACACCGATCAGCAGCGCGACAACCGGCTGGCCGGTGAAATCGATCACGCTGACAATCCTGACAATCCAGCCTTCGTCCAGTGGATGGCTCACAAGACGGCATACCGACTGCAGCAGGATCAGGACCAGCGACGCGACGATCGGGGCCAGCGACCGCAGCAGGATCAGGACCAGCGGCACGAGGATCGGGGCCAGCGACCGGGCCACCGACGGACCGTCGGACGCCGAATCCGTTGCCGCCGAGAGGACGGGCGAATGATCATTCGCCCCTACATCGTCGGACGGCAGTTTGACGCGCGCTGCGATCTTCACACTGAACAGCCACGAGACCAGCAGCGCCGGAACGCTGACGATCAGACCAAAGAGGATCACCCGCCCGAGATCGGCTTCCAACATGCCGGCCGCCGCCACGGGACCAGGCGTCGGGGGGACCATCGTATGCGTGGCATAGAGGCCGAGGCTCAGCGCCATCGCTCCGGCCGCCAGCGGGACCCGGGCCTTCGAGGAGAGCGAACGCGCCAGAGGCGCAAGCAGAATGAACCCCGAATCGCAGAAGACGGGGATGCTGACGATGTATCCGATGACGCCCATCGCCAGCGGAACGCGTCGGGGGCCGACGAGATCGACTGTCCGCTGGGCCAAGCGGGCGGCGCCGCCGGATTTCTCCAGGAAGGTACCGATGACCGAGCCGGCCAGGATGACGATGCCGATAGCACCCAGAGTCTCCCCGAACCCGTCATTGATGGATTTGACGACGCCGGCGAGGGATCCGCCAGAGGCGGACCGGCTGAGGATGCCATAGCCGAACGCGGCGAGCAACAGCGCCAGAAACGGATGCAGCTTCAGCCTGCTCGTAGCCAGGACAATGAACGCAATCGCAACCACGAGCAGCACGATCAGCCACATCGCCGAAAGACCTCCCATGAGTCCCGAAACGCGCGATCAGAGGGCCTGCACATCGTAACAGAGCAGTTGGTCCTGATCCCGCAGGTACAGCTTCTTTGCGGCCACCACCGGATGAGGCCAGGTCTTGGGCTTGCCGAAGCCCGGCTGCACGAAGCGGCCGGTCTCCTCGTAACCGTCGGGCGTCGCCTCGATCAGCCCGACGACACCGTTGTCCTCGGCGCGAAGGTACAGGCGGCCGTCGGCATAGACCAGCGAGCCCTTGCCGATCTGTCTCTTCTCGGTCCACTTCAACTCGCCGGTCGCCATCTCCTGGCAGAGCCAGCCTCTGGCGTCGCAGTACCCGTAGATGTAGTCGCCCACCCGCACGGCCCCGCCGTGATGGCTGGCCATGCTCCGCTCGGCGTAGACCTGTCGAACCTCAAACGTGGCGCCGGCGCGCGTGATCTCGAAGAGATTGCTCCCAACGCCGTAGCCGCTCGTGACATACACGTGATTGTCGTTGACAACGGGCGTTGGGATCACGGCGGTCTTGCCCTTCCGCTCGGCACGCCAGAGCACCACCCCATTCGGAGCGACGCCCACGACGCTGTCGGCGGTCAGTTGGACGTACTGCTTCATGCCGGCGATCTCGGCGCAGACGAGCGAGGAGTAGTGGGCCGGGTCGGTGAAGTCGCGCGTCTGCCACAGAACGTCGCCGGTGCGCTTGTCGAGCGCGACGATCGCCCCCTTGGAGCCGCCGGGCGTGCAGACCATCTGGTCGCCGTCGATCAGCACCGATTCGCTATAGCCCCATTCGGGCCGCTCGCCCCCGAAATCCTGGACCAAGTGCTTTTCCCAGACCTTGGCGCCGTCGGCGGTCCGCAGACAGACCAGTTCGCCGTACTGGCCCATCACGTACAACAGGTCGCCATCGATCGTCGGCGTGCCGCGCGGCCCGGCGAAGTTGCCCCAGCCCGGCGCACCCGCCTTGCCGATCACCGTGCTCCAGAGGATCGTGCCGTCGGCCCGATTCAGGCCGTGGACGTAGCAGACGCTGGCCTTGTCGCCCGTGGTGAAGATGCGATCGCCGACGACCGCGACGCTCGAGAACCCCTCCCCGAGGCCCGTGGCCTTCCACAACAGTGGCGGCCCATCCGCAGGCCACTGCTGAAGCAATCCGGTCTCCGGGGAGCGCCCGTCGCGTTCGGGCCCTCGCCATTGGGTCCAATCGCCCGCCGGGCACAGGGTCGAAATCAGCATCACGGCCGACATGCACAGCATCATCTGTTTCAATCGCATCACGCATTCTCCTGTTCTCGTCAGTATTGCGGCTGTCTGGCCGGGTCAGTCTACCGGAACCCGAGCCGATCGGCAACCATGGTGTCGGGTGCACAGGCGGCCCTTGAACCCATCGAGGCCTGAGGGACCTGAGGGACCGAAAGGACCCAAGGGACGAATCCCTCGGTGCGGTCGTCCGGCAGAGCACGCAGACAATCGCTTCTTACGACGCCGTTACAAATTGCGGCCGGCGACGCACAACGGCGGCCGGCGGACGTAGTGTAGACGGACAACGAAACAATGGTATTGCACGTACGTTTCCGATCCTGGGTAAGTTCTGGAGGCATGGGATGCAGGTTCCACTACAGGTATCGTTCAAGAGTATCCCCAACACCACCGTAGTTGAAGGGCTGATCCGGCAGAAAGCCCACAAGCTCGAACGGGTCTGCGACCATCTGTCGAGCTGTCGCGTGGCCGTCGAAAGGCCCCAGAAACGCCCGGAGGACGGCAATCCCTACCGCGTACGGATTGATATGACCGTCCCGCCGGGACACGAGGTGGTGGTGAAAAACGAGCCGGGGAAGGGTAAGACCCACGACGGGCTCGACGTGGTCATCCGGGACGCCTTCGACACCGCCTCGCGCCGACTGAGAAAGCTCGTCGCGTTGCAGCATGGCAGACGTAGAGGCGAATCATGATTCGCCCGTAGCGTCCTCGCAGGAGTATGCCGACATGGGCCAGGCATGCCTGGCCCCTACTCGACGGCGATTTTGAGCACGGCCTTGTGGATGGTTCCTGTGCCGACCAGCGGCGCATGGGCATCGCGAGGGAAGAAGACGGCGAATGAGCCGGCTGGGATCACTGTCCAGCGGTCGGGCGCGTCCCTAAAGAACTCGATGTCCTTTTCGGCGTCGTACGGCACGGAGGAGGTCTTGCACGCCGATGTGGGTTTCCATCCCATCTCGTCGGCGCCGCCGATGACGTATTGGATATCGATGTATTTGCGGTGGGCCTCCAGCGGCGCTTCGGCCCGGCTGCGGCCCGGCCCGTTGCTGATCAGGCAGAACAGACGGTCCCCGTCGATCTCGTGACGGCCCTCGGGCAGTTCGACCAGGTCACTGCGGCGCAGGAACGCAAAGGCCCGCTCGAACATTGGGTGCATGTCACAGTAGTTCTCTGCATTCACAAGGCGATCGACGATCATAGTGTCCCGTTCCATTGTCTCTGCCACCTCCTTGTCGGCCGCACAGCCGGCCAGCCCCACCGCCGCGCTGCACACGATGACGCAAATCATCCAATCTCTACTCATATTCGTTCTCCCGTAGGGGCAAATGATGATTCGCCCCACTCGTAGCGCGCTCGTAAGAGCACAAAGAAGCAGCGGCAAGGCACGCCTCGCCCTTCCCAACGGTCGGCCCCGATCCCGATCCACCTCTGGATGGGGCTGCACTCACCCTCATTATGAGCGAGCCAACCCCAAAGGGCAAGAGCGATACCATCTCACCGACACCACATTGCGTGTGGGGATCATTCCTTCCTGTGGAACGCCCCCTGAACACACCTACGAACCCATAAGCACCAATGAACGACCGGGCGCGTAGGCAACGTGGTTCCTACGTGTCGGGATCGGGATCAGGCTCAGCATCAGGGACGAGTTCGATCAGTTCGCCCGGGGTACATCGCAGAACGTTGCACAGCGTCTCAAGTGTGGAGAAACGGATCGCCCTGGCCTTGTTCGTCTTGAGGATGCTCAGATTGTTCACGGCCAGCCCCGTCCGGTCGGCCAAGTCCTTGAGCTTCATGTCACGGTCGAGCAGCAGATGGCCCAGTTTGATGCGAATCATGAGAGCGTCCCTATACGAGCGTCTTGGATTCCTGGATGATCGGGAGGATCTTGCGTATCGCGATGCCGGCGCCGACAAGAATCAGAGGCTGTCCCACCGTGTGGATCACCGCAAGCACCAGCGGGATGAGATGGGAGAAATCACTCCGCCACCCGCCCGGCATGAACCTCCCCACCAGAGAGACAGACGCGATAACGATGAGAACCGCGTAGACGAAGAGGACCTTGTCCGCATGTTTGAGAATCCACTTTGGCTCACCTTCGCCTTCCATCAAGTACCGGATGAACTCGGCTAAAGCCAACGCCAGCAAACCACCCAGGATGAGCGTCAGTAGCCGCGACAGGCCCGTGAACCAAAACGACGCTCTCGCCGCGGCCGGCACACCAATCCCCGATACACCGCCGACGGCCAGGCCAACCGCCACCATCCCCGCCACAAACAACAGCAGAAGGCCATAGAAACGCGCCGCACCTGCACAAAGCCTCAAGAATCTTCGATTCTCGGCAATGAAGCTGGTTTTCATGATCGACTCTCCCAAAACCATATGCCAGAAGTGCGACTCTATACAATCCTAAGCAATAATATATTTACGACTATCATGTATTTGTCAACCTTTTTTCGCATTTCTTTCTCGGATTTTTTCCGTTCTTTCACGATGCAGGGGCGGTTGTGTCGAGCGGGGAATCTGGTATGCTCCGGCGGTGTAAGAAAAGGCAGGCTTGGGCCGCTATCCAGCTTGGTGGCGCCCAGCGTGCCCTAAGGATCGTTGACACAGGAGGCCTCAATGAACACGTCGCGAATCGCTATCGCAGCAGTCCTCACCCTGGTTCTTATCTCCAGCCTGTACGGGGCGACGACGGTGCGAGTCGTTTCGACACCGCCGACGGTGCGGACCAACGACTTCTACGTCAGCAACCGGCCGCCTCTGACGCCGGAGCCGCTGGTCAAGCTGCCGATCGGCGCGATCAAGCCGGAAGGCTGGGTCCGCCGACAGCTCGAACTCCAGGCCGACGGCTTCGTGGGCCATCTGGGCGAGATCAGCCAGTTCCTTCGCAAGGACGGCAACGCCTGGCTGGCGCCGACGGGCGAAGGCCATAGCCCGTGGGAAGAGCTGCCCTACTGGCTCAAGGGCTTTGGCGACATGGGCTACGTCCTCGGCGACGAGCGGATCATCGACGAAGCGAAGGTCTGGATCGAAGCGACCATCGCCAGCCGGCAGCCCGATGGCTGGTTCGGCCCGCTTGCCAACAAGACCGGCGGACGCGGAGAAGGCGAAATGCCCGACCTGTGGCCCAACATGGTCATGCTCAACGCCCTTCAGAGCTACTTTGAGTACACGCAGGACGCCCGCGTCATCGACCTGATGACAGAGTACTTCAAATGGGAGCTCGCGGTCCCGGACGAGCGGTTCCTGCCGCCCTTCTGGCAACAACAACGGGCTGGCGACAACCTCGCCAGCATCCACTGGCTGTACAACCGCACGGGCGAGGCGTTCCTTCTGGAGCTGGGCGAGAAGATCCATCGCAACATGGCGCGCTGGGACGAGACGGTCGCCAGTTGGCACAACGTCAACATCGCCGAGTGTTTCCGCGCCCCGGCCACGTTTTATCAGCAGTCGCACGACCGGCACCATCTCCTGGCGGCCGAGCGCAACTACGCGATGGTCTGGGGCGTCTACGGCGAGGTGCCCGGCGGGATGTTCGGCGGCGATGAGAACTGTCGCAAGGGCTACCACGGGCCGCGACAGGCAATCGAGACCTGCGCCTCGGTCGAGTTCATGCTCTCGTGCGAGATGCTGCTGAAGATTACCGGCGACCTGAAGTGGGCCGACCGCTGCGAAGACGTCGCGTTCAACACCTTCCCCCCCTCGATGACGGCCGACCTGAAGGGCCTGCACTACCTGACCAGCCCGAACGCCTGCCAGCTCGACCACACAAACAAGGCCCCAGGCATCCAGAATGGCGGCGAGATGCTCTCGTACAATCCGCACAGCTACCGCTGCTGCCAGCACAACGTTGCGCACGGCTGGCCGTACTATGCCCAGCACCTGTGGATGGCGACGCCCGACAACGGCCTGGCCGCCGTGCTGTATGCCTCCTCGGAAGTCACCGGCAAAGTCGGAGCCGGCGACGAGGTGACAATCCGCTCGCAGACGCGGTATCCCTTCGAGGACACCATTCGCCTGACGATCGACGCGAAGAAGCCCGCTCAGTTCCCGCTGTATCTGCGCGTGCCCGGCTGGTGCAAAGACGCGGCCGTGAAGATCAACGGCCAACGGGTCGAGGTCCACGCCCGACCGCAAGCGTACATCGCGATCGACCGCCTCTGGAAGCAAGGGGACAAGATCGATCTGACGCTGCCCATGACCATCGGCCTTCGCTACTGGCCGAGAAATGGCGATTGCGTCTGCGTCGATCGCGGCCCACTGACTTACTCGCTCAAGATCGGTGAGAAGTACGTTCGCTACGGCGGCACGGACAAGTGGCCTGCCTTCGACGTCTTCCCGACGACCGCCTGGAACTACGGCCTCCTCATCGATCCGGCCAAGCCCCTCACCGCGCAGTTCCACATCAAGGAAAAACGCTGGCCGACGGACAATCAGCCGTTCGAGACCAGCGCCGCCCCGATCGAGATGACGGCCAAGGCCCGGAAGATCCCGAACTGGCGGGCGGACCATCGCGGGCTGATCGACGAGGTCCAGCAGAGCCCTGTGGCGTCGGACGAGCGGATCGAGACGGTGACGCTGATTCCGATGGGTTGCGCGCGACTGCGCATCAGCGCGTTCCCCTGGATCGGCGACAGTCCCGATGCCACGGACTGGACGCTGCCGTCGACGGAGGGCGTGGGCAAGATCCCGGCCAAGGCGTCACACTGCAACGACGCCGACACGGTCACGGCACTGAGCGACGAGAAGCTGCCGGCCCATTCCAACGACCACGATATCCCCCGCTTCACGTGGTGGCCCCGCCGGGGCACGACCGAGTGGGTCCAATACGAGTTCAAGGAGCCGCGTGCCATCCACTCAGTGGACGTCTACTGGTTCGACGACAGTCCCGTCGGCGGCGGCTGCCGCATCCCACAGTCGTGGACGCTGCTCTATCGTGACGGTGACGACTGGAAGAACGTCGCTGGCGCATCCGCCTACGGCGGACAGAAGGACCGCTTCAACAACGTAACGTTTGACGAAGTCACCGCCTCGGCGTTGCGTATCGAAGTCCGGCTTCAGGACGGTTTCTCCGGCGGCATCCTCGAATGGCGCGTCCGTTAGAACACGAACCGTTCAGCGCTATTCGATCGGACCGACCGCGCCGTTGTGGATTGCCGGCGAGAGCCTCTCCACCTGCTCGCGCACCGCGTCGATGCGCAGCCCGAGGTTCGTCAGGACCTTGGCCGAAAGGGCCTTGCCGTCGCGCATCAGACCCAGCAGCAGGTGCTCGGTGCCGACGTAGTTGTGGTGCAGCGAGCGCGCCTCCTCCACGGCGTAGCGGATGACGTTCTTGGTGTGCTCGGTCTGGGCGAGCTTCTCGGTGGCCTCGACGTGAGGGCGACCTTCGAGGAGTATTTCGACCTCTTTGCGAAGGGGCTTGAGATCGACGTTGAAGTGTTTGAGCACAGCCGCGGCCACACCTTGGACCTCTTTGGCCAGACCCCAGAGAATGTGTTCGGTGCCGATGAACTCGTGCCCGAA
>Ga0209612_1001289_pt1 | contig 21047 bp, 13 predicted proteins | sample BioC12SIPDNA_FD_185746 | JGI IMG/M metagenome (GOLD analysis project Ga0209612, IMG submission 185746) | Anaerobic biogas reactor microbial communites from Washington, USA - Biogas_R1_B C12 SIP DNA (SPAdes) (version 2) | ecosystem: Engineered > Bioreactor > Anaerobic > Unclassified | place...
AACGCGTCGCGACCCGTCAGCGCCGCCCGCTCGTCGGCCAGCTCCTTCTCAAGCTGCTCGCGGCTGGCGATCTTGCCAGGCCAATCGGCGCGGGCCCACTGGCCGAACTCATCGACGTGTGGCTCAGAATCGAGAAACGCCGAGCCCTTGTCCTCCTTCGACAGCTCGATGGAGCGGATTTCCAGCGTGGGCTCATTCAGCGGATACTCCATCACCACGCTCAGCGCCTCGACGTTCCGGAGGTCGCCGAACGGCCCCCAGGTCGAAAGCCAGAACGTGTCGAAACGCCGATTGTTGGCCGACGCCAGGTCGTTGCCCCGCTGGTCTCTGCCTCGGAAGTACTGCAGCGGGATCGAGGCGCGCAGCCAGATGTTCTGTCCGTACGGCTGGAACATCACGCGACGCCGCCCGTTGGCGGTATGAATCCACACCGAGAAACGCTGCGGTGACGACGCCCTCATCTCCACGACGAGATAGTCGTACGCCGACCAGTCCGAAGGCCATTGCGGGTTCAGTTCCGCCAGCGACGATTTGTGCTCGGAGATCCTGCCGGCGAACGTGACCTCGATGGGCGCATCCAGGGCCAGGGCCGTGCCGGTCAGAAAGACGCCGAGCAGAAGCACCAATGATCGATATGCGTTTGTTCTCATCATGCACTCCATTCTTTGCAGGGGGCGGGCACGGTGGCCTGCCCCTACCACGGATTTCAGCGCACGGCGCGGAGACGTACTCGCCCATCCTCCAAGCCGGCGGCGCGGGCGGTGACGCGAATCGGTCCGCGCTGTCCTTCGATCGTGCGCAGGATCAGCATGGCCTTGCCATAGAACAATCTGCGACTGTCGCTCTGGAACGGTTCGAGCGAAAGCGGGTTGCCGTTGCCGACCCCGGCGATCTCGGCCGGGCCGTCGATCTCGAAGTGCACGAGATGGTCGGCCAGCGGACAGAGCGTCCCCTTGGCATCGAGCGCCTCGACCAGGACATAGGCAAGGTCCTCGCCCGTGGCGGAGAGCTGTGTCCGGTCGGACGTCAGGCGAATCGCGGCCGGCTCGCCCGCCGTACGCATCACCGTCTGCCCGATCTTCTTGCCGGCCTTGTAGGCGACTGCCTTCAGCTCGCCCGGCTCGTAGACGACGTCGTTCCAGCGCAGACGATACGTGTAGGTCACGTCGTAGTAATCCGACTCGCAGTGCGCGGGATAGACGGCGAACTCGACAAGGCTGGCCCACGCCCTCTCGCGCAGCTCATTGAATTCGATTCGCACGTACCGGGCCTGTGTATCCATATCGTGGAAGATGCGTTTCGGCCCACCCCATCGCGGCTCGCGGCTGGTGGGCTTGGTCACGATCGTCTCCCAGGCCGAGCCGTCGGATGAGACCTCGATCTCGTAGCCGTAGAGCTTCTCTTCTCGCTCGAATTCGAGGGCCAGATACTTGACGGATTCAATCTGCCCCAGATCGACCTGCCACCATTGGTCGGCCTCGCCTGAGGCCGCGGTCCATCGCGTCTCCCTGCTGTCGTCGTTGGCCTTCTCCGCCGTGCGGTCGGTCTGGCTGGAGCTTGCGGTCGCGGCCTTCCCGCGCGCCAAGTTGGTCGGTCGCTCGGGAATCACACCCTTCTGCCGGCGGCCGAGCGACTTGCCGTTGAGGAACAGCTCGGCCGAATCGCCGTTGGTGTAGACGAACACAGGCACGCTTTGCCCGGCGCGGTCGGGCCAGTTCCAGTGCGGCAGGATATGCACGGTGGTCGTCTCGGGCCGCCAGTAGCTTCGATAGAGATAAAAGCGGTCCTTCGGGATGCCGCATAGATCGACGATGCCGAAATACGAGCTGCGCGCCTCCTGGCTGAACGGCGTCGGCTCGCCGAGGTAATCGAACCCCGTCCACACGAACTCGCCGGCGACGAAACGGTCGTCGGCCATGAGCTTGAACTCGACGTCGGGAATGTCCGACCAGTCGGCGGCGTTGAGGTCGTACGAATCGACCTGCAACTGATCGGAATACTGGTTCTTGCGATTCGGCAGCGGAAGGGTGTAGAACCCCCGCGTGCTCAGGGTCGAGGCCGATTCGCTGTAGATGATGGGCTTGTCGGGATACTTCTGGCGGTAGCGGGCGTATCTTCTGTCGTAGTTCCAGCCGGTCAGGTCCAGCGCGTCGAAATTGGGCTGATCGACCATGCCGGGGATGTGACAACCCATCGTGACAGGGCGCGTCGGGTCGTACTTGCGAACGAAGTCGCTCATGAACTTCACGCGTTCCGGCGTCACGCCTTCGCGACCCGTGCCGATCTCGTTGCCGATCGACCAGACGACGACGCTGGGGCTGTTGCGGTCGCGCATCACCATGTTGCGGATCTGCCGCTCGCCGAACTCCTCCAGGGGCGGTTCGCCCCGCTGCCGCCCCGCGGTGCCGTCCCATTTGTCGAAGGCCTCGTCCCAGACCACAAAGCCCATCCGGTCGCACAACTCGAGCAACTCGGCGGCCGGTGGATTGTGGCTGGTGCGGATGGCGTTGACGCCCATGTCGCGCATGATCTCCAGTTGGCGTTCCATCGACCGCCGATAGAAGGCGGCCCCGAGCGGTCCGTGGTCGTGGTGCAGGTTCACGCCGTAGAGCTGGAGGCGTCGGCCGTTCAGGTGGAACCCATCGTCGGCCGTGAACCGAAACGTCCGGATGCCGAACGTCGTGTCCTCCACGTCCGCGGCGCCGTCGGCGGTGCGAAGGATCGTCCTGGCGGTGTACAGGTGGGGGTGCTCGACGTCCCATCGCTGTGGGTTCTTGATCGTGAACGACTGATCGATCTCCGCTGAGTCGCCGGCCGGCACGACAATCTCTTTCCGCCCGGATGCGACCGATCTACCCTTGGGGTCGAGCACGACGATCTCCACCGTAGCCGTAGACTCGACGTCGCGATGGTTGTCTACCACGGAGCGCACCTGGACGGTCGCGGCTTTGTCACCCACTTGGGGCGTCGTCACGAACGTGCCCCAGTGCGCCAGATGCACCGGGTCGCAGACGGTCATCGTCACCTTGCGATAGATGCCCGCGCCGGGATACCATCGCGTGCCCCACCGCTGCGTGTCGGCCTGGACCGCGACGACGTTCGTTTGGCCGAACTTGATGTGGTCCGTGACATCGACGCGAAACGCCATATAGCCGTAATCCCACTCGCCCGCCAGTTGGCCGTTGACGTACACCTTGGGAAAGGCCATCACGCCGTCGAAATCGAAATATACCCGCCGGCCCTTGTCCGCTTCGTCGAGCCGGAAGGTCTTGCGATACCACCCCACGCCTCGCCAGGGCAGCTTGCCGGCGTAGCCGTTCTCGCTGGGATTGAAGGGGCCGGAGATCGCCCAATCGTGCGGCAGACGCACCGCCTCCCAGCCGGAGTCGTCGAAGTCCATCTGCCGAGCCTGCTCCGGCTGCTCACCTTTGGCGAAACGCCAATCGGCATTGAAGCTCTCGGTCCGTCGCTGCGCGCCGCCACAGGCCACAGACAGAAATGCCACCATTACGATCGCAATGCTGTTGATCTTCAGCGTCCGTCGCATACCCATGTTCTCCTTCGCCTTCTTCGATGTGGTGTTGTCTCCCACAGAGATACCCGATGCTCGGCCCGTCGGTCAAGGCATCCGCCGCAGCCCCTCCCAGCGGACGCGCCACGTGCCGTCGTCTGGAAAGCCGGGGCTCGGCCGGTCGGGACAGCCGTCCCAGCCGGCGGCCATCATCGCCACCGCCGCCAGCAGTCCCCCGTTACCGGGCAGATAGACCGGCAGCCTGGCCGACTGGTAGTTGTGTCCGTTGGCGAGGTAGCGGTTCTTCTCGGCATCGACGAACAGTGCGTCGATTGCCTTTTCCGGCTCTCCGAGGCGGGCAGCGGTCATCGCCATGACCGGATAGTCCCAGCCCCACGTGCTCGGCCAGTCCCACTCGGCCATCACATGATCGAGCGTCCGCCGCATCACCGCCGGATCGATCAGGGGCGTCTGCGGAAGCACGCCCAGCGCGCAGAGCATCGAAGGGTGATCCCTGAGAATCGTATACGGCTCGGTCTCGATCCCCATATAGACTCCGTCGCGAACGGTCGGCTGCGAGAGGTGCCGTATCACGCGGTCCCACCCGGCGTCACGTTCCAGTCCGAGCCGCTGCCGCCATTTCTGCGCCGTCTCCAAAGCCCAGTGCCAGTAGGCCAGCTCGAACGTCGGGTTCAGCACGGTCCGGCGCCAGCGGCCATAGCTCTCCTGGGCGGGGATCAGCGCCGGCCCCAGCACGTAACGCCCGCCTGCCTCGTCCCACACGGGATACGACGCCATGAACTTGGCCGTCGCGAACACGATGTCACGGTATCGTTCGAGCGTCTCCCGGTCGCTGCGGGCGCGCCAGCACAGCTCGGCGTAGTAGATCGGGTGCGGCTGCTGCCAGATCAGGAACACGCCCACGCTGCTCGGACTGTCCCGCCCGTCGGGCGAGACCATCTTGGGCCAGCGAACGCCATCATAGCCCTGAAGCTTCGCCGTCGCTCGGGCCGCCGGCAGAATCGACTCATACCAGGAAAGGCTCCGCTCCAACAGCGGCAGGCGATCCCACAGCGCGAAGTGCACCCCATGCCACCAGTGCATCTCCAGATGGAACTTCCCGAACCAACTGTTGTAGACCAGGCCCGTCTCTTGCGGCGGAAGATCGCCCGAGCAGTTGACGGCCATCAGGTACTGCGAGAGCACGACTCGCCGCTCCAACTCTTTGGCGCGCGGATCGGTGCATTGCGAGAAGTCGATGGCCCCGCCGCCCTGCCAGAATCGCTCCCAATGCGCCGCAGCCGCCGCTCGAACGGCATCGAAGTCCGGCAAGGGCTCGACGATCTCGGTCGCGGAGAACGCGAAGACAATCTCCATCGCGTCGCCGTCCTGCCGATCCATTTCAAAGGCGTGCTGTGACGTGCTGCGAAGTCGCGTTCCCTCTGATCCCACAACGCGAACGTAGTAGCGATCCGCATCGAGGATTCGCGTCAGTTCGGCTTGGGAGCCGGCGATGTGAGCCTGTGTCGTGTGGCGCTCGGGCTGGTCCCAGTCGGCGGCGTTGCGCCAATCGGGATTGCCGTAGGGAAACGCCAGCGATACCTTCAGCCGTCCCTGTTCGACGAGCCGAGACTCGATGCGAACCGCCAGGATGTCACGCGTTGGGTGGCATACGGTCAGGACCTTGACACGTTGGCCCTCGACCTTGAACTCGCTGCGCAGCAGGCCGATCCACAAGTCGAGCGTCTGCGACGTCTCGGTCAGGTCCTCGATCTTCGCGTCGGAGCCATCGGACTTTGTCAGCCGCAGAGCGATCCGGCCAAGATGCAGACGGTGCGGGTTGGCACGCAGCCACTCGGCGGCGGGCGAGTAGCCGCCGGAAGGAACGACGCCCGAAGCATAGGGCACCTTGCGTCCGGCCACGTCGTAATCCTCCAGGGCATCGGCCATCCGGTAGTCCGCCGCAGGCGGACAGGTGTGCCAGCCCCACTGCGATTGCGTACACAGCGGCGTGCCTCGCTCGTGGTATTCGGCAAACGTCTGAAGGCCGGTGACGTCGGCGCTGAACGCGAATTGACCGTTGCCGACCGTCAGCGGCGTCAGTGGGTCCGGACTGGTCAGCGTGACGTTGTGTCGCGTCACGAGGGCATGGCGATCGATGCGACCTCCCGTCTCCGCGCTCGACGGCCCAACCGCTGCCATCAGTATCGCGCCGGCGACAATCATCGAAACCAATCTGTCCGTCATTTTGTCCCTCCGGATGTGGGGCAATCTCGGCGTACATCGGGACGGGGGCGAATCATGATTCGCCCCTACTTTCGTGTGCCGGCGGCGTCGATAACCTTGGCCCCGGCCGGCCCGAGCGCTTTGCGGATGGCGAACACGTCCGGCCGCTCGATCCGCCGGCCCATCGCACCGGCCGCCTCGGCGACCTGATCGGGGTTCTTGAACCCGCAGACGGCGACGTGAATCGCCGGATGCATGAGCGTGGCCGCCAGGATCAACTGATACAGGGTCAATCCGTATCGCTCGGCCATCGGCGCCAGCGATTGGACCGCGCGGCACAGATCGCCGAACTGCTGCCCCTGAAAATCGGGATGGTGCCTGCGGAAGTCTGAAAACGTCTCGTCGCCGTGATACTTGCCCGTCAGCAGTCCTTTGTGCATCGGGGAATAGATCATCACGCCGAGGTCCTGTCCCTGGCAATAGGGCAGCAGGTCGTTTTCGCCCGCCGGATCGATCAGGCTATATGGAGGCTGCACGACGTCGTAGGGCCCGAAGCACCGCTGGGCCCGCACCTGCTCGACACTGTGATTGCTCACGCCGATCGCACGAACCTTACCCTGTTCGCGCAGTCCAGCGAGCGTATCGGCCACCTCTGCCAGCGGCGTCAGCCCGTCATAGAAATGCAGGAGGTACAAGTCGATCGTCTCGATGCCGAGCCGTTTCAGCGACGCCTCGCATCGTTCGATCAGGTGGTCCCGGCTGAGATCGGGATACCGCGAGCCGTCCGGATTGAAATGGTTGTACACCTTTGTGCAGATGACGATCTCGTCGCGTGGCAGATCGCGGATGGCCTCGCCCAGCGTGCTCTCGCCGTACCCGTCGCCATAGGCATCGGCCGTGTCGAAGAAGTTGATCGCTTTGTCGAACGCCAGCCGGACGGCGGCAAGAACCTGCTTCCTGTCCACGTCGCCCCAGAAGCGGGGACTCAACTGCCACGTGCCGAAGGCAACGGGCGAGACCGACAGCCCGCTTCGCCCCAATCGGATTCGTTCCATCAGATCAATCGCCTCCCAACGGCAGTTGCACCTGTTTGCGTCCTCGTGACGGCTGATAGGCCTTGGGGCCCTGCTCGGTCCAGACCAGCGGGTCCATGCAAATCTGCCGGGCGGATCGGTCGTCGTTCCACGAGTGATACACGATGAAATACGTTTGCCCATCAGGGCCCAGGATCACGGAGTTGTGCCCCGGCCCGATCAGCTTGCCGGGGATGCTCTTGAGCACGCCGGCGGCGTCGCGGCTGTGCTCATCCACATACGGGCCGAGGACATGGTCCGCCACGGCGCAACCAACGCCATAGCCCGGCGTCTGCCAGTTGCCGCCGGAGTAGAAGCAGTAGTACTTGCCGTCTTTGTAGATCACCGCCGCGCCCTCGATGGTGTGCCAGGCGTCCCAGGTCTTGTCATAAAGGGGCCGGTTGCGTTCGTAGATCTGCCAGTCGGCGAAGGCTCGCAGGACCGTCGTGACGGGACCAACAGGGGTCATCATATCGTCGGCCAGCCGGACCATTGCCAGAGCCGTGCCCGGACGCTGGTCGAAGAAGTCCTTGGCGAAATAGAAATACCACTGTCCGCTCTGCGGATCGCGGAAGGCGTGGCCGTCGATGCTGAACGGCAGATCGGGGAACATCCACCGGCCGCTGTCGCGGAACGGCCCGGCCGGATCGTCCGCCACCGCCACCCGCATCTTCATATCGCCGGCGTAGTACAGATAGAACTTGCCGTCCCGCTCGGCCACCTCGGGCGCCCAGTAGTCCTTGAGCTTCGGCTCTTCCAGGCGAGCCAAAGCGCCGCCGACAAACTCCCAATCGGTGAAGTTGCGGGACCGCAGAATGGGAAACTCCCGGCCGTCGGGGGCCCCGCCCGTTCCATAGGCATAGTAGTAGTCGCCCACCTTGAGCACGAACGGATCGGCCAGATAGCCCGACCAGAGCGGGTTCTCATAGGTAAGCACGAGCGACTTCCGTTCGTTGCTGCGACAGCCCGCCATGCAACCGATTGCTGTGACGATCAGGATGAATGAATGCCATGGTCTCATCATCGGCTCCTTGCCTGTCAATCGAAGGTCTTCCATCGGCCAGCAGGGGCGATCCGCCTCTGGTCCGCCAGAGGCGGATCGCTTCTGCGAACGGCAGTATACTCCATCGCACCGGCAAGATGAACCCCTGGCACCGGGCAGGTACTGTTTGACAGGGGACACCGAGAATGGTTTACTACGCCCTTCCGGAGGGTGTTGAGCCGGTCGCAGGATGATTCGCGCGTACATCGACGGGAAACGAGGGGTATGCAATGGCTCAGGCAAAGTACATTCTGGCGCTCGATCAAGGCACCACCAGCTCGCGGGCGCTGATCGTCAACACCGAAGGCAAGATCTGCTCGGTCGCCCAGAAGGAGTTCGGGCAGATCTTCCCCAAGAGCGGCTGGGTCGAGCACGATCCGAACGAAATCTGGTCGAGTCAGGCCAGTGTCGCCGCCGAGGCCATGGCCAGGCTGAACCTCGACGGCGGGCAAATCGCCGCGGTCGGGATCACCAATCAACGCGAAACCGCCATCGTCTGGGACCGCAAGACGGGCGAGCCGATCCACAACGCCATCGTCTGGCAGGATCGCCGGACCTCGGCGTTCTGCGATGAGCTGCGCGCCGCCGGACACGCTGAGATGATTCAGCAGAAGACCGGGCTGGTGATCGACGCCTATTTCTCCGCGACCAAGGTCCGCTGGATCCTCGATCACGTCTCCGGGGCTCGACAGCGGGCCCAAGCGGGAGAATTGGCCTTTGGCACCGTTGATTCGTGGCTGATCTGGAAACTGACGAACGGTCGCGTCCACGCCACCGACATCTCCAACGCCAGCCGGACGATGCTGTTCAATATCCACGATCAGAAGTGGGACGAGGAACTCTGCAAATTGTTCGATGTCCCGCGCTCGATGCTCCCCGACGTCAAGAGCTGCAGCGAGGTGGTCGGCGTGACGGGGACCACGTTTGCAGCGGTCAATATCCCCATCGCCGGCATTGCGGGCGACCAGCAGGCGGCCATGTTCGGCCAGATGTGCACGGAAGAGGGGATGATCAAGAACACTTATGGAACGGGCTGCTTCATCGTGATGAACACGGGCGCGACGGCCAAACGCTCCAAGAACAACCTGCTGACCACCATCGCCTGGAAGCTGGACGGCAAAGTGACCTATGCCCTGGAAGGAAGCATCTTCATCGCGGGCGCCGTCGTTCAATGGCTGCGCGACGGCCTGCGCTGTATCGACAAATCCGAGCAGGTCGAGGCGCTTGCCAACTCGGTCGACGACAACGGCGGGGTCTACATGGTTCCGGCGTTTGCCGGGCTGGGGGCCCCCTATTGGGACCAGTACGCCCGCGGCGCGATCTTCGGCATCACCCGAGGAACGACCGACGCCCACATCGCCCGGGCCTGCGTCGAATCGATTGCCTTTCAGACCAAGGACGTGCTGGACGCGATGGCCGACGACGCGGGCATCCCGATCGCCGAGCTTCGCGTCGACGGCGGCGCATCGGTCAACGATCGGCTGATGGAGTTCCAGGCGGGCCTGACGGGGGTGAAGGTGGTCCGGCCCCAGACGCTGGAGACCACCGCGATGGGCGCGGCGTTCTTCGCCGGCCTGGCCGTGGGGTACTGGAAAGACCTGGCCCAGATTCGTAAGATCTGGAAGAAAGGGGCCGCGTTCGAGTCACACATGGCGCCCCAAACGCGGGGCGAGCTTCTGAAGAACTGGCACAAAGCGGTGGACAGGGTCCGGGATTGGGACAAATAAGAACGTTGGAATGGTGGAATGATGGAATGATGAGTGAGCCGCCGACGCGCCGCCCAATACTCCAACATTCCACTGTTCCAGTATTCCAATCGGTTGGACCGAATTGGAGACTTGTGTATGAGCGAATTTGTAGCGGAATTCATTGGGACGATGATTCTGGTGTTGCTGGGCGATGGGGTGGTCGCCAACGTCTGCCTCAAGGGCACAAAGGGAAACGCCGGCGGCTGGATCGTGATCACAATCGGCTGGGGACTGGCCGTCTTTGTCGCCGTCGCGATTACCGGCGAGTTCAGCGGCGCGCACATCAATCCCGCGGTGACGATCGGTTTGGCAGCCGCCGGCAAGTTCGCGGTAGGCAAGGTCGCGCTGTTCCTTATCGCCCAGTTCCTCGGCGGTGCGGCCGGTGCGTTCCTCGTCTGGCTGTTCTACAAGGATCACTATGACCTCACCACCGACGAAGGGACCATCCTCGGCACCTTTGCCACCGGCCCGGCGATTCGCAATCCCGTTCGGAACGTCCTGTGCGAAGTCATCGGTACGTTCGTCCTGCTGCTGGCCGTGTTGTATGCTTCCTGTCCGACGTTCACGTCCGGCACCGAAGAGGTCAAGGTGGGGCTGGGCTGCCTCGGTGCGATACCGGTCGCCCTGGTCGTGATGGCGATTGGACTATCCCTGGGTGGCACTACCGGCTACGCGATCAATCCCGCCCGCGACCTGGGACCGCGTCTGGTCCACCAACTGGTGCCCATCCAGAACAAGGGGGCAAGCGATTGGGCGTATGGCTGGGTCCCCATCGTCGGTCCGATCCTCGGCGGCTTGCTGGCCGCCTTCGTCTACGGCCTCTGGCCATCCATCTGAGAAGAAGAGGAACCGGCCTCCTTCTGTTGTCACGGGCGAAAAGACTTGTTGAGCCGCGACGTCTCGGCTACAGTGTGCCGTTCATGAGCACGGTATGGGTGGCAGAACGAGCTTCGATCCCGATGTTCGTCGGGACCCCGTAACAAGAGCAAGATGGACCATGACACGAATCGAGGACCTTCTCGGAGATTGGGTGGTCAAGCATCGCTGGTGGATCATCCTGCTGACGGTGCCCGCCATCGGTCTGGCGGCATCGGGCATTCGCCGCCTTCACATCAACAACGACACCCGTGTCTTCTTCGGTGAGCACAATCCCCAGTACCGGGCGCTCAAGGCCCTGGAGAACACCTTCAGCAAGGAACAGAGCGTCCTGTTCATCGTCGCTCCCAAGGATGGCAATGTCTTCACCCGCTCGACTCTCACCGTCGTGGCGGAATTGACCGACGCCGGCTGGCAGATCCCCTATTCGGCGCGTGTCAATTCCGTATCCAACTTCCAGTACACCCGGGGTGAGGATGACGATCTGATCGTCGAGGCCCTGATCGGCGACCCCAATGCCATGTCGGACGACCAGATCGATGCGGCGCGGGAGGTGGCGCTGTCGGAACAGACGATTATCAATCGGTTGATCTCCCCCTCCGGGCATGTTGCCGGTGTGTTCGTCGGTCTTTCCATGCCGTCCGAACACCGGGAGGCGACCCCGAAGGTGGCCCAGGCCGCGACCGATATCCTGGAAGACGTCAGGCGTCGATACCCCGGAATCGATTTCTATCTGACCGGTTCGGTCATGGTCGATCAGGCCTTCGGGGAGGCCAGCAAGAAGGACTTTGCGACGCTGGCGCCGGCGATGTTCATCACGATGGCGGTCCTGATCGGCCTGACGTTGCGATCGTTCTTCGGCGTGTTGGCCGCCCTGGTGGTCATCGGATTGTCGATGCTCATGGGACTGGGCCTGGCCGGCTGGCTGGGGATTCCTCTGACCGCCGCCTCCGCCAGCGGTCCCGGCCTGATCCTCACGCTGGCCGTCGCCGACTGCGTCCACATCCTCAGCACGATGCTCCACCTGATGCGCGAAGGCATGCCGCGACGCACCGCCATCGTGCGGGCCCTTCAGATCAACTTGCAGGCCGTGTTCCTCACGAGCATCACAACGGTCATCGGCTTCCTCAGTCTGAACTTCTCCGAATCGCCTCCCTTCCGCGATCTGGGCAACATGGTTGGCCTGGGGGTCACGGCGGCGTTCCTCTGCTCGATCCTGTTGCTTCCGGCCCTGATGGCTGTGCTGCCCTGCGGGGCCGGACCCGACCAGAAGAACCACATCCGCATCCATTGCGATAAACTGGCAGGCTTCGTCATCCGCCGGTCGTCCGTTCTGCTCTGGTCGATGCTGACGCTCGGCGCCGTCACGAGCCTGGGGATGTTCCGCATCGAGCTGAACGACAATTTCCTGACATATTTCGATGACTCGTTCGCATTTCGCCGGGCCACGGACTTCCTCATCGAGAACCTCGGGGGCTGGGACATCATCGAATACCCCCTCAGCTCGGGCCAGTCCGGGGGCGTCGTCGACCCGGACTATCTGACCACGCTCGACCGATTCGCTCAATGGTACCGCCAACAGCCCAAGGTCATCCACGTCGGCTCCATCGCCGACACGATGAAACGGCTCAATCGAGACATGCACGGTGGCGATGAAGCGTACTACCGCATCCCGGACAGCCGGGAACTCGGGGCCCAGTATCTGCTGTTTTATGAGTTGTCGCTGCCGTTCGGACACGATCTGACCAATGTCATCGACGTCGACCGGGACGCATCGCGGCTCACGGTGATGTTCGAGAGCATGAGCGCCAAGGAGTTGCACGAGATCGACGAGAAAGCCTCGCAGTGGCTGAAGGCCAACGCGCCGCCTTCCATGCAGATCTCGGGCGTGGGATTGTCGCTGATCTGGGCCGAGATCACACATCGCAATATCCGCAGCATGCTCAAGGGCTCTCTGGGAGCGCTGCTGTTGATCTCGATCATCATGACGGCGGCCCTGCGGAATCTGAAGCTGGGTTTGATCAGTCTCGTGCCGAATCTGGTGCCGCCGGCAATGGCGTTCGGGGTCTGGGGGTTCCTCAACGGCCAGGTGGGCCTGGCCCTGTCGGTCGTTGTCGCGATGACGATTGGCATCGTCGTGGACGACACAGTGCACTTCCTGAGCAAGTACGAGCGAGCCCGCCGGGAACAGGGAATGAACCCGTCGCAGGCCGTGCGATACGCCTTCCAGACGGTGGGGACCGCCATGTGGGTTACGACGGTTGCGCTGGTCGCAGGATTCTCCCTGTTGACTCTGTCTCGCTACCGGATGAGTTCGGAGATGGGTCAGATGTGTGCGATCGTCATCGGGTTGGCCCTTCTGATGGACTACCTTCTGCTGCCCAGTTTGTTGCTGAAAACCGATCGTGAAGATGATACGCTGGGCGCCGTTGAGAAATCGAAGCCGAATCCATAGGACGAGTGGCTATGAAAGATACGAGTCGGGCACGGATTATGATGGTCGTCGGGCTGGTCGTCGTTGCGGCGGCGGATCGGTCTGCGGCGGCCGAGCCGTCAGCCGAAGAACGTGGGCTGGCCATCGCCACGGAAGCGGACCGCCGCGAAAGCGGATATGGCGACAGCACCGCGAGTCTCCACATGGTGCTGCGCAACAAGCAGGGCCAGACGAGCGAGCGGGAGCTTCGCATCCGCACGCTGGAGACGGAGAACGACGGCACGAAGAGCCTGTGCATTTTCGACACGCCCGCCGACGTCAAAGGGACGATCCTGCTGACCCACACGCATAAGGAGGCCGAGGACGACCAGTGGCTGTTCCTGCCGGCCCTGCGACGCATTCGGCGGATCGCGGCACAGAACAAGTCGGGTTCGTTCATGGGCAGCGAGTTCTCCTACGAGGACATCGCCGCACAGGAGCTGGCCAAATACACCTACCGGTGGCTGCGCGACGAAGCCTACGACGGCAACGACTGCTATGTCATCGAGCGGACGCCGGTGGACAAGGCCAATTCCGGCTACTCGCGCCAGGTGGCCTGGCTCGACAAGGCGCACTACCGCACGTGGAAGGTGGAGTATTACGACCGCAAGAACGAGCGGCTCAAGACGCTGACGTTCAAAGGTTACCGCCAGTATGTGGACCGTTTCTGGCGGGCCCGGCAGATGGATATGGTGAACCACCAGACGGGCAAGAGCACCACGCTGACCTGGTCGGACTTCACGTTTGGCACGGGACTGAAGGAAATCGATTTCGACAGGCATAGTCTGACGCTATTGAGGTGACACGGATGCACATCAGGATGTGGGCAGCGGCCTTGGCGATTGGGATGTCGATTTGGGCCGTAGCGGGCGCCGGAGAGTTGTCCGGCTGGATCGCCGTGGAAGGCCGGGGCTTCCTCAACGACCCCCTCCATCGCGGCCAGGACCGGGACAACGCCTCGATTGCCGCCCAGCCGGAGTATTACCACGCCTGGGAAAACGGTTCGAGCTTCACCTTCGTGCCGTTCGGGCGTCTCGACACCGCCGACTCCCGCCGCACCCACGCCGACATCCGCGAGCTGAACTACATGTACCGCCAGGACAACTGGTTCTTCCGCGTCGGTGTCGGCAAGGTCTTCTGGGGCGCCACCGAGTTCGTTCATCTCGTGGACATCATCAACCAGACCGACCTGATCGAGCACATCGACGGCGAGGACAAGCTGGGCCAGCCGATGGCCGAGTTCTCGATCTCGCCGAGTTGGGGCACGATCGATTTCCTCCTTCTGCCCTATTTTCGCGAGCGGACGTTCCCCGGCCGCAGGGGCCGCTTGCGCACCAGCCGCGTCGTCGATCTCGACGATGTGATCTACGAGAGTTCCTCCAAGGAGAACAACATCGATGTGGCGCTGCGGTACAGCAATACGCTCGGGGGCGCCGACTTCGGCGTCTACGTCTTTCGGGGAACGAGCCGGGACCCCCTGCTGGCGACGCCCGATCTGGTGCCGCCCGAGCTGATCGATCCCGAGGATCTCGACGATTACAAGCTCATCCCCTTCTACGAGCAGATCAACCAGTTCGGCGCCGATCTGCAGTATGCCAGCGGCAACTGGCTCTGGAAGCTTGAAGCCTACTTCCGAAACGGCTTTTTCCAGGACTACTTTGCCGCCACCGGCGGCTTTGAGTACACCTTCGTCGGCATTGGCGGCAGTAATGCCGATATGGGCCTGCTATGCGAGTACGCCTACAACGACCGCGACGACGGGGGACAGACCATTTTCCAGAACGATCTGTTCTTCGGCGTGCGCCTGAGCCCGAACGACGCCGCAAGCACCCATCTGCTCGCCGGCTTGGGCCAGGACACCGAGCACTCCGAGAATGCCCTCAGTATCGAGGCCAGCCGGCGGTTCGGCGCCAACTGGCGTCTGATCCTCGACGCTTGGTTCTTCCTCGACACCGCTGGCGGCAGCGTGCTTAACGAGCTGCGCCGCGACGACTTCGCCCGCCTCGAACTGGCCTACTATTTCTAAGGGTTTACTGGACAATCGAGTCTTCATCGATTTGCGCGACTGTCGGCGGTCGCCGCACGTTCCGGCGAGAGATTCCAGGAACGCCACAAAATACGTACTTTCCACAATACCCATTTCCTGAACCGACACCAGGCGGGTGCGTATCATCGCCTTCAGCACGTGGTGGGTGTGATTCGAATTGATGAGGGTTCGAGGCAAGCGGTCGTGTAGCAAAGGACTGCTGCCATGAGCACCGTTGGCACCCAGGCGCCCCTTGCCAGCGGGCAGGTACGGACCAGTCATATCGTCTGCCCAAACCCCGCAATCGCCCCGCCAACCCCACCAGGCATTCCCAGCGTATGGCAAGTGCGTTGTTCCTTCCCCCGCCAAGGCCAGAAAGGAGGCGTCTGCACGAGCCTGCGGGCGCATTGTAGCACAACTGATGGAAACGCATGTCCAAGACGAGCAATTTCGAGAAGCAAGGAGGCCACCCAATGAGAAAGCTACTGTACTGGAGTATCGTCCTGAGCCTGATGGTCACTCTGCCGATGATCGCCAAAGGACCGGGCGGGCCGGCCGGCAAATCGAACGTCGGGCACCTGAACCTCCTCGAGAAGGACCCCACCGACTGGACCATCGTCGAGGGCGGCGCCTGGGGTAAGATGACGTACAACCTCTCCGGCCCGGAGTTCAGCTTCGGCTTCAACGGGCACGGCCTGGAGGCAGGCGTTGAGTACTGCCTGATCTACTACCCCGATCCCTGGCCGGGCAATGGGCTGATCTGCCTGGGCTGCGCTACAGCCAACGGCGGCGGCAACGTCAGAATCGCGGGGTCGGTCAACACCGGTGACCTGCCGATAGCCAGTGATACCAATGCCGGCGCCAAGATCTGGCTCGTGCTGGCCGACGATGTTGACTGCGATCCAGAGGGCGGCACAAAAATGATCGGCTGGAATCCAACCGAGTACCTGTTTGAAGAGGCCCCGATCACGTTTGACGCGGATGAATGACCCCGCCTGCAAGCGACGGCACATTCAACCAACAAGGGCTGCGAGTTCGTCTCGCAGCCCTTTATCGTGTCGCAGATCGACAAAGAGCGGGCCGGTAAATGAAAACGGGGCTGCACGATGGTCGTACAGCCCCGGTGTGGCGGTCGGCGTTGATCGATTACAGCATTCGGCGTCGTTTCATCCAGCCGGCCAGGCTGATTCCGAGCGAGCCGAGCAGGATCGCGCCGGGGGCAGGAACCACGGTCGCCTCGGCGGCCAGGTCGCTGACCAGCAGCGCCGTGGGATTGCCGCCGGAGCCGGCGATGTTGTACACGCGGAATTCCAGGGTATTCCACCCGTCCTGGAAGCCGGACGTGATCGTGAAGTCGTCCAGAGTCTTGTACTCCTGCGTGTCGGCGATCGTGTTGCCCTTGGCGAAGCCCGTGTAGGCGCCGTTGAGCCAGATCTCGCCGGAGTTGTCGACGCTCCACTTGCCCGTCAGGACCACACTGGACAGAATGACGTCCTCGATGTTGAAGTCCAGCTCATAATGATACCAGCCCACCGGATCGGTCACGCTGGACGCGGTCGGTCCGATCCAGAGCGAATCGGTCGGAGCGGCGACCCAGGCGGAATGCGCTGCAATGCCGATCGCGGTCGAAGCGCCGCCCGGCACGGACGTGAGCGTGTAGTACGGGTCTGCGTTGCCGACTCCGGCGCTGCCCGTGTTGTACAGGCCGGTAATGTCTGCCAGAGCCGATGAACTGATGCATGCACATACGATGGCAACAAGGATCAACTTCTTCATTTCTCCACCCCCATGATTTCTCATCACAAACGGACTTGTTGGCCCACAGCGATCATTCGACGGAACATGCCGACGGTGTCGCACAAACTCAGACGGATGCTTCCCTGTGGATGATTCTGCCCCCCAAGAGCAGATGCCGATCTCCAAGGATCGTATTGTATCAAAACGGCACAGGGTCAAGCAAGCACAGCATGCCCCGGCGGCGAGGTTTTCTTCCTCGTGCCCCGTCGGACGTCGCAGGCAGGAGTATTACGGGAACTTGAGGACCGAAGAGGCGGATTTTTTTCCGGCATCGTGCCAACGGCGGCCTCAGAGAATGGCGCAAGGCAATCGTGGTGAAAGCCGTACGACGGGTTTATTGGACGCCACAGGTGTTGAAAAGGCTGTAGAAGGTGTACGTACCGCCGTACTCGGCGGCCAGCACATCGAAGAGGGCCTGGTTGTCCCCGCGTGCGTTCTGCACGGCGGCCCGGATCTTCTGGAACTGACTGTACACGTTCGCGTCGATGGTCCATCCTCGCGCGTCCGGGGTGGTTCGCGTTTCGAGCGACTGGACCAGCACGGCCTCGGCGTAGTGACGCGGAAGCCGCGTGTAGCCCAACGACGCAAGCAGGGGCAGGCCCTTGACGACTTCGGCCCGCTGATGCTTGAGCAGGTAGTGTGCCATGAGGTACTCGAATGCCAGTCGATGATCGGGCGTGTCGTGCAACAGCCGTCGGAGCAGCGGCTCGAAGGCGATCCCGCCGACGGCGTAGTCTGTGGTCCCCCGCACGCGGCGCCAACCGCGCACGAGCGGATGGCTTTCGGCTTTGGCAGGATCGGTGATAACCTCGTGCCACCGGCGGACATACGGCCCGCTGCCGGCGTACTTCCTCACGGCTTCGAAGGCGATCCGGGCCGACTCGTGCTGGCCTTTGGCCAGATGGATTCGAAGCATCGCCTCCAGCACGTACGGCGAGGCGCCCTCGTTGTCGAGCAGTTCATAGGCGTTCTTCTCGGCGGCATTCGGACAGCCAAGATCCAGATAGAGTTCCAGCAGCTTGGCGTGCTGAAAGCGCCCGAACATCCCCTCCGCGCCCAGGAAGAGCGTTCGGGTCTCGTCCTGGGGATAGGCGCACAGCTCGTCGCCCAGGCGGCCCAGATGCGCCAGGGCGCGGTTGACATCGACGACGCCGGAGCGAGTGAAAGGCCGCCGGCCCTTCATCCGATGCGCCAGCGCGACGACCTCGTCCCAGTCCCTTTGCCAAGCGTAGTGGTGCAACGCGCGTTCGTCGCGTAGATGATTGCGCGACAACGTCAAGCACACGGCTGCCGCCGCAACCACCGCGAGCATGCGCGCAACGATCCACAGCCTATCGGCCCGCTGGCTGCACTTGATGGATCGAGAGCCCTTGCGCATGCGCAGGAGAACGCGACCCAGAAACACTGCGACGATCAGGGCCGGGACAAAGGCATAGAGAACGACGACCAGCGAATGAGAGAAGGCCGCGAGCCCGCCAGCACCGCGCGAATCCCAGGGTGTCGCGGCCAGGTAGATCGTCCGAGGTGCGAGGCCAAAGACGACCCACCCCAGAACGAACGCTCCGCCCCCGGCGAGCAGGGCCTCGACGATCGCGACGGTTGGCCTTCGATGCCACGAGGCCTCGGACAAGCAGACGATGCCAGCGAAGACGAACGCCGTTGCGCCGCCCAGCCAATACGCCAGCGCAAACAAGATTCCGAACGCACCTGCTCGCGCCGCCAGGCCCTTTGTTGGGACCGCCTGGTACAGCGCCGCCATCCAGATCGACAGGGCCAGGGCCAGCAGTACCGGCAGCGGATCATCGTAGCGGGTGAGGATCATCAGGGCGCCGATGACAGGCGCCCAGGCCAGGTCTCTGAGCCTGCCGGCCCGCATCGAGTGCAGCAGACGCAGAACTCCTGTGAAGAGTGTGACCGATATCGTGACAATCACTAAGGCTCCCAGCGATCCGGTGCGATAGGTCTGCGCCAGCAAAGCGGCCAGCGCGTCGAGCGCTCCGCCGGGAGTGCCGAACGCGGATCGCAGAAACGAGCCTTCCCAGGCGAAGACCGGATACGCCGCGAATACGCCGAAGCCAGAGTGCAGCCACTGGGGCCGGACCCCCTTCCAGACATAGACGAACGATCCCGCGAAGAGGCCTGCCCACAGCCACAGCTCCAACCATCGGCGGCCTCTCCGATCCGCACCGGTCCTTGTCCTGTGGTCGTCGGTTCCCAAATCCCAGCCTTCCTCTTGGAGCCTGTTGGTTCTTCGATGTCATGCCGGCTGGCACACCAAGGCTGAATATAGTGCATGGACGCCGAAGCCAACAGGAAAAACGTTGGTTCTCGCCGAGACGGCGGTAAGATGGGGTCTGAGTGTCTCCACGCCGTGTCGCTCTGCCAGGAGTCACGCCGTGCCGAGAGAATACAACAGGATCGAGAGGTCCTGCGATGGGGCAGATCCGAGAACGCTCCGATGAGATCATGCAGGTCATGGACAATGCTCTTCGTCACATGTGCGGCGTTGGCCCTGGGCTCGTGTGCAGACGAGGGCCCCGAGTCGCCCGTGGCGGTGGCGCGATGGCCACGGATCACGCCGGACTATGCGGGCATCATCGTCCCGCCGAATGTGGCCCCGTTGAATTTCACAATCGACGAGCCCGGCGAAAGATATGTGGTGAAAGTCTACTCGGCCTCCGGCAAGCCGATCGAAGTCGCCACCAGGACGGGGCAAATCGTCATCCCTGAGAAGAGATGGAAGGATCTGCTGACCGCGAATGCCGGCGGGGAGCTTTCGGTCGACGTTTATGTGAAGACCGAGGACGGCCAATGGAACCGGTACGAGACCATCGCGAATGCGATTGCGGAAGATCCGATCGACTCCCATCTGGTTTACCGCTTCATGACGCCTTCGTCGTACTTCCCCAAGCCGATGCAGATCCGCCAGCGGCGTCTGGAGACCTTTGACGAGGAGGTTCTGCTCGACACTCGTTCCTATGGAAACGGCTGCGCCAACTGTCATAGCTTTGTGGGCAACCGTTCCGATCAGATGCTGATTGGGATTCGCAGCACCGCGTTTCCCAGCGCGACCGTCTACGCCCATGACGGCCGCGTCGAGAAGATCGGCGCCAAGTTCGGGTATACAGCGTGGCATCCGAGCGGACGGATCGTCACCTATTCCATCAACGACGTCCGGCAGTTCTTCCACACGGCCCAGAAGGAAATCCACGACGTCATCGACCTCGATTCGCTCATCGTCTATTACGATGTCGAGAAGAACGAGACCAGGACGACTGCCGCCCTGTCGGACAAGACGCGGCTGGAGACCTATCCCGCCTGGACGCCGGACGGCAAGTATCTCTACTTCTGCAGCGCACCGCTGTTATGGACCGATATGGAGACGGTGCCGCCCAGGCGATACGACGAGGTCCAATACGACCTGATGCGAATCGGCTACGATGTCGAGACGGACACCTGGGGCGCGTTGGAGACGGTGTTGAGCGCCAAGGACACCGGCCTGAGCATCTTGTTGCCTCGCATTTCTCCCGACGGCCGGTTTCTGCTGTTCTGCATGAGTCGGTATGGCTGTTTCCCGGTCTACCAGCCGACGAGCGACCTGTACATGATGGACCTGGGCAGCGGCACGTATTGGAAGACCGCCGTCAACAGCGACTACTCTGAGTCGTGGCACAGTTGGTCGAGCAACAGCCGGTGGATCGTGTTCAGCAGCAAGCGACAGGGAGGCCTGTTCACTCGGCCGTTCATCAGCTACGTGAACGAAAGCGGAAAGACCTGCAAGCCCTTCGTCCTGCCGCAGAAGCAACCGTCTTCTTATGCATCTTGCTACCATCTCTACAGTGTGCCGGAGTTGATCGCCGGACCGGTGACGGTGGGCAGCGCAGCCTTGCTCGAAGCGGTCGTCGGCCCCACGAGCGTCAGCGTCGTCAATTCGGTCACAGGCGCAACGCCCAAAACCGGCAGCACGGAAGCCTACCCGGCGGGCCAGTCAAGCGTGCAGTAGTCAATAGATGGATTCCGAGATCTGCCCCGGCGGAAACCCTATGCCGCTATCGGTCGTCGTCGGCGTCTCTTGCCGGTGGATCGGCGATCTCGATGCCCACGGGGTTGCTCAGCACCGTGAGATCTTCGAAATCCAGCGCAATCTGGATCGTATGACGGCCTGGGCCAAGCGGCAACGCCATCGTTGCAGGGAGGACCAGCTCCAGGTCGGGCAACTCGACACCGGGGGCCAGCAGGTGGACCTTCGCCGGTCGGATTTCGTCTCGACGTCGG
>Ga0209612_1001297_pt1 | contig 20962 bp, 18 predicted proteins | sample BioC12SIPDNA_FD_185746 | JGI IMG/M metagenome (GOLD analysis project Ga0209612, IMG submission 185746) | Anaerobic biogas reactor microbial communites from Washington, USA - Biogas_R1_B C12 SIP DNA (SPAdes) (version 2) | ecosystem: Engineered > Bioreactor > Anaerobic > Unclassified | place...
AGTTCATCGATATTGGTCGCAAGCGGCTTCTCCACGAAGATGTCCTTTCCAGCATGCAGCGCGTCGATCGCCATCGGGGCATGGAGGTCGTTTCTGGTCGCGATCATCACTGCGTTGATATCAGGGTCTTTGAGGATCTTCTGGTAGTCGGTGGTGCAGTAGGAGAACCCGTACTTCTTTGCGACCGAGTGCGCCGAAAGCCCTGTCGCGGTCGCAAGCCCAGCGAGGTTCACAGGGAGCCCCGGCAGGTGAGGGTAGAGCGAGCTCAGGGCGTGGACCCCGGCACCGATACACCCGAGCGTCCTGACCTGGGCCGACCTCTTCCGCTTCCCCGACCCCGGGAGGTAGGTGACGGTGCCGGAGGCACCCGTGCCGTTCGGGCTGTACTGCAGGAGGACCCCGATGTACCGCTCCTTTCCCGTGTTGATGAGGTCGTAGGCGTCAGGTGCGTCCTCAAGCGCGAAGGTGTGGGTGATCAGCCGGTCGAGATCGACCTTTTTTTGCCGCACCAGTTCCAGGAACGCCTCCATGTTCCTCCGCTCAGTCCACCGGACGTAGATCGGGTAATCGATCCCCCGCTCCTCGTAGTTCCGGTCGTAGCGGCCGGGACCGTAGGACCGGGAGACAACGACCTCAGCCTCCTTCTCGTAGAAGATATTCCGGGGCACGTTCATGCCCACGTTCCCGACGACCACGACCCTGCCCTGATCCCTGACCAGGCGGCCGGCAGCCTCGATAGGGGCGCTCGACCGGGTGGCCGCGGTGATGATGACCGCGTCCGCCCCGAACGGCGAGAAGGCCTTCATCCTCCCGGAGAGGCCGTCGTAGTTTGAGACGGCATCGGCACCGAGGCTTGCTGCGAGCGAGAGTTTCTCTTGGTCGATATCGATCCCGATGACCCGGCACCCTGCTGCCTTGAGGATCTGGATGACAAGGAGCCCGATCAGCCCTAGCCCGATCACCGCGACGCTCTCGCCCACCGTGACCCGAGCATTCCGGACACCGTGCATCGCGATCGACCCGACGGTCGTGAACGCCGCTTCCCTGAAACCGACGCCTTCCGGGATCCTGACGCAGAGGTTCTTCGGCACCGAGACGTACTCGGCATGCACCGCATACCCGGCTCCGGCGCAGGCGACACGATCACCGACCTCGAAATCGTCGGTCCCGGTCTTCACCACCGTTCCGGCACAGCTGTAGCCGAGCGGCTCCGGCTTTGAGAGACGGCTCATTGCCTGCCGGTACGCCGGGAGGGGACCGTCCGTACCGATCTTCTGGATAACCTTCTTCACGTCGTCGGGGCGTGCCTTCGCCTTCCCGATGAGCGACTGTCCTGCGAGGTTGATCAACGACGACTCCGTACCTGCGCTGATGAGGGAGTAGGCGTTTCGAACGACGACTCCCCGCGTTACAGCGGGAACGGGGACGTCCTCCACCTGGATAGACCCTGACTGCAGGTCAAGTAATACCTGTTTCATGCGAATTCCCCCATATCCCTGACTGGCTGAGGCAATCGAGCACTTCAGACGTCATGAAGAGATCAGGAAAGTTCTTCGACGGCTCCACAGTCGACGACCGTATCCTGAGCAACCGGCAGAGCGCCTTAAACGACCGTGTCTCAGCGGTCTCGCTATACCGCCTGCGGGCGACCTGCCGGTAGACCGCGTAACCGAACCGGAACGCCCGGTGCCGTACCGGGTACTCCCCGATCGACGCCACCTTCGCTGCTGCAACGACCGACGGGGGCAGGCTGCTCCAGGAACTCGGTTCCCACCTGAGCGCAAGACCTTCCCGGACGGTCTCCTCAAGCCGGTTGAGGCAGAGGCCGGCGTGCTCCCGGTAGTGGCCATTATTCCGGGACGTGTAGATGAAGGAGGCGTGCGCGAACGCGTACGCCCCCGAGAGGTGGTAGGCGAAGGATAACCCGCTCCCCGACCAGTTGAACCGCCCGCACGGGCACAGGGCAGCCTCGAGCCACTGTGCACCCCTCGCGAGGCTTTCGTCGATCCGGTCCTCCCTGAGCACGTCGTTTGCCTTTGCAAGGTAGTACATGGTCACCCCCTGGTAGTGCACGCAGGGAAGGTCGAAGACGTAGGGATAGGTCCCCTTATCGATGGCATAGGGATAGACCCCGTCGTCCCGCTGGTGGCGGACGACGTTCTCCGCCGCCCGCATGGCAGCCGCACGGGCATCCCGGTCATCATACCGCTCCGCGTACCGCGCAAGGAACGCCCCACAGGAGGCATCGACGTTTAAGTGGTCGGCGGTATACTGCGCTGACTTCAGGAAGTAGCCCGGGCGCTTCTCGGCCGCGAGGACATGGTCCCGGGCCTTCACGAGCTCCTCCTCGTGGGGGTACCAGTCCGCCGCCTCCAGCAGAGCATCCCCGATAAAAGCAGTGATCAGGGCCGAAGGCTGGTTGTAGTTGACGTGGACCTCGTTCCAGGACCCTTCCGGGTTCTGGCATTCAACGACGTAGTTCAGGATCGGACCCACGAGCGGGTCGCCGCCCGCACGGAGCATCGCCTTGCAAATCTCGGCGTGCACCCGGTTGCGGACGATCCCGAAGACGGGGTCGCGGATGTATGCGGTCTCTCCGTCGACGACCGCCATCTCCCGGACCGCCCCGCTCATCCGGGTGACCAGTGACGTCACGCGCCCGTCCATGTTATCCTCTCGATCTGCTGCTTCAGTTTGAGGGCGATCGCCCTCCGGTCATAGTGCTCTGCGACGTACTCCCGCCCCCGGCGCCCCATCTCCTCCCTCCTCTCGGGGTCGTCCAGGAGCGAAGAGAGCGTCGCGGCGATCGCCTCCGGGGTGTTTTCGGCGATGACCCCGGCACCCGACTCTTTGGCGAGGTGGGCGATCTCGCCGTTCCCGCATCCGATGAACGGTATCCCGCACGCCATGTACTCGTATGCCTTGGTGGGAGCGGCATACTCGAGGGTCTCGAGTCGTTTCAGCGGCGCCACCCCCACAAGCGACTCAGAGAGCAGCCCCGGGATCTCCTCCCGGGGGAGGATGCCAGTAAATATGACCGAATCGGTCAGGTTCTCAGCCTTCACCAGCCGCTCGAGGTGCTCTCTCGTGTCGCCGTCGCCTACGATGAGGAGCTTCAGGTTGTAGGTGCCGTTCATCGACTTGACGGCGAGCGCTACCTTATCGAGGTCCTGTGCGTGCCCGACGTTACCGGCGTATATAATCTGCTGCTTCTTCCCGCTGTTTGTGGGGCGGAAGAAGTCGGTGTTGACACCGTTTGGCATCAACTCCATGGGAGCCGTGACCCTGTAGCGTGACAGGATCCTCCGCCCGAGTTCTTTGGTCGTGACACCCACGAGGTCAGCCCGGGCGAGGCACATTCCCTCAAACTTCCGGCTCACCTTCTCTTGGATGCTCCCCTCCCGGAGGAATCCAAGACTTATAGACGCATCGATCCAGAGGTCGCGGATATCGAGGATCCACTTCACCCGGGTTGTCCGCCGGAGCACGTAGCCCGGGATCCCGGTGAAGAGAGGGGGTGCCGACGTGATGACCACATCAAACCGGTTCCGGGGGGAGCAAAGCCAGAGAAGAACGTGGAGCGGGAAGATGAGATAGTAGGCCATCCTGCTTGCGAACCCCGGGTCACCGGAGCCGGGCTGCCAGGTCCAGAGGCGTACAACCCGGACTCCATCGATCTCCCCTTCCCGGACCCGCCTCCAGGTACGCGGGAACGACCCCGTGGGGAACGTGGGGTGAGGTGCAAGCACAGTCACGTCGATACCCAGTCTTGCAAGATGCACAGCGGTATCGTAGATACGCGATGCGTTCCCGGACTTCTCAGGTGGAAAGTGTTGTGATACGATGCATACCCGTTTCATCTCGAATGGGCAAGGAGACCCCCCACGCAAGCGTGGGGAGGAATTGCCCCCTCAGTAATGTTTTCGTATTCTGAAGTCGATACCCCGGTTATTAGCGCACTGACGCCGACTCCTGAAGAGGAGTTTTCAACCACACGACCACTTGCGTATGATGTGCGCTGTCGGGTGAGGAGCAAGTAGCCGGTGATTCCGTGGGTCCACGGATAATCGGTAGGGGCCGCGTCAACCGGCCTGCACGAATAAGGCTGGCTAGAGCAACCTTCGTGCGAATTAAATTGCATCGTTGTGGTCTCCATGAGATCCTCGCTGGAAGCCCCCTCCGTTAGGGGGGTAGTTGACGTAACTCCTCGTATTGCCAAGATGCGGTTCACGCAAAGACGGTCCTCTCTCAAACCCGTGCACAGGGTTAGAGAAACCTCTCCCGCCCGTCAGGGGAGAGCAGGGGGACAGACGGCGGCGATGACGCTGTGATGGGCCGGGTCGCGTCTGTGGAATACAGGCCTGCCGGAGGGATACCTTCGTCCAGGGGCACCGGATGCACCAGCGAACCATCGCCCAGAACACGGACAGCAAAACCCTGGCTGGTCCACTGTTCATGGTCGAGGATGTTCCGGGCATCTATGACAAACTTCGTTCTCATCCGGAGCCCCGCCGGTTCGATCCCGCGGAAGCAGTCGTGGTCGGCGAGTATGACGATACAGTTGCTCCCCGCTGCCGCATCAGCCATCTCCATGAGGGGGTGCGGGAACTCCCTCACGTAGGGGTCGTGGCACCTGATGGCATACCCTTCGTTCTCGGCGAGCTGGATGAACTTAAACGCCGGGCTCTCCCGGGTATCACCGACGTTGCCCTTGTAGGCAACACCGAAGATGCTGATAACCGGGTCCTTGATGCCGGTGAGCAGGTCACGGGTGATGTGCAGCACATAATTTGGCATGGAATCATTGACCTCCCGCGCCGTGGAAACCATCCTGCACCGTGTCGAGTTCTCGGTCAGAAACCAGGGGTCGATGGCGATGCAGTGTCCCCCGACTCCCGGGCCCGGATTGAGGATCGAGACCCGGGGATGCTTGTTTGCAAGGCTGATGGCCTCCCAGACGTTGACACCGCACTCATCCGCGAGCTTTGCAAACTCGTTCGCGAGCGCGATATTCACGTCGCGGCAGGTGTTCTCCATCAACTTGACAAACTCAGCCGTCCGGGTGTCGGTCTGGTAGATCTCCCCGCAGACGAAGGTCTGATAGAGTGAGGTCGCCTGATCAGTGGAGTCCCGGTCGTACCCGCCGATGATGCGGCTGTTGCAGACCATCTCTTTTAAGGTCCGCCCGGGGATTGCCCGTTCAGGGCAATGTGCGTATAAGAAATCCCTGATGGTAACGCCGCTCTTCTCGAGCCTTGGAATGACAACACGCTCACTCGTTCCGGGGGGGACGGTTGATTCGAGGATGACCAGGTTCCCCTCCCGGAGATGAGCAGCGATCGTGTCGGCCGCTCGTTTGACGTATGAGAGGTCCGAGACCTTTGTTGCCGGGTCCAGGGGCGTCGGCACGGCTATCAGGAAGACATCCGCGGCCCCGGGTTCTCTCTCTGCAACAAACCGGTCTTTTGCCTGCTGATAAAGGTCCTCGATACCGGGCTCCTTGAAGGGGAGTTTTCCATGATTCAGACAATCTACCACACTCTGTTTTACATCGACGCCCACAACATCCGAGCCGTGAGCGGCAAGCAGCAATGCGGTCGGTAACCCAATGTATCCTAATCCCAGTACACAGATCTTCATGCGAATCTTCCTTTCCTCTGCAGTTATTGGGACCGTGCGGCAGCACAGACCATCACGATCATTTTTCCGGCGATTCCATCCCCATACGGGTTTCTCCAGGCGCGTTTCCAGGCGGTTGCGGAGCGGACTCCTTCAAGGATCTTCTTTGCATCGGCGCCGACCAGGATGTTCGATCCGACGTCAAGCGTCTCGGGCCGCTCCGTATCGTAACGCATCGTGGCGCACGGGACACCGAGAACACAGGTCTCTTCCTGAACACCGCCGGAATCGGTCAAGACGAGTTTCGCCTGCGACTCCAGCTGCAGGAACTCTAAGAACCCGAAGGGTTTGGTGAGGTTTAGTCCGTCGACCCCGAACCCCATCTCCTTGATCCGCTTCTCGGTCCTCGGGTGGACCGGGAAGACGACCGGCAGGGAGAACTCCTTCTGCACCCCCTCGAGCCCTTTCAGGATCTCCTTGAGGCGTGCCCGGTTGTCCACGTTCTCCTGTCGGTGGGCGGTAACGAGGAAGTACTTACGGGGCTCGAGGTCGAGGTCTTTGAGGATGTTAGCCTTTTTCTTTGCGATGTCAAGGTTCTGGTACACCGCATCGACGACGGTGTTGCCGGTCACACAGATCTTGGTGTCATCGATGCCCTCCGCAAGGAGATTCTCCCGGGCGCTCTCTGTCGGAGCAAAGAGGTAATCTGAGATATGGTCGGTGACAACCCGGTTGATCTCCTCCGGCATCTGGCGGTTGAAACTCCGGAGACCTGCCTCGATGTGGCCTACCCGCATATGAAGTTTCGATGCCGCGAGAGCCCCGGCCATGACGGTGTTCGTGTCCCCCTGCACCAGGACGATCTCGGGGGACTCCTTTGCCAGAATTTCCTCGACGCCGGTCATGATCTTCGCAGTCTGGCCCGCATGGGTTCCGGAACCCACGTCGAGGTTGTAATCAGGGTCAGGTAGTTCAAGCTCCTCAAAGAAGAGCCGGTCCATCTCGTAGGAGTAGTGCTGTCCGGTGTGGAGTATGAAGTAGTCAAGACCTCTCCGCTCGCACTCCCTGATAACCGGAGACATCTTGATGATTTCGGGCCGTGTGCCGAGTAGTATGCCGATCATTCTGCACCCCTTCGCTGCATCGTAACCCTCCTTCTCACTCCCGCAATCTTGCAATGAGAGCGAGCACCAGGCCCACTATGAGAGCGACGGTCCCGGGGATCAGGAGGAGCGATGCAAGCATGCCCTGCCCGATCGAGAAAAGGCCGGTTTCATTGAATCCCTGGAGAAACAGGAGCAGAAGATACACACCTGCGAGCATCGTGGCAAGCCCGGGCAGACCTATGTGCAGGAGGGGTTTCCTCTCCACTGTGAGCCAGAGTATTGATCCGAGCACCTCTATTCCATGGGATACGGGGTTCATCGTGGACGTATCAAAATCACCATATTTACAGTTGATTGGAGTCTCCCCGATGCGCAGGCGCTCCTCCTGCGCGACCCTGAGCATCTCCGATTCGATCGAGAAATCATCTTTTTTCAGTGTATGAAACATCGATTCTATGGTCTTCCTGCTCAGCGCCCGGAACCCGCACTGCGAGTCGGTGATCGAATTGCCGTTGCTGGAGACAAGATCGAGCACTGCCCGGCCAAACCTCCGGTATGCGGGCATCTGGTCGAAGGTCCGGAACCCGATGACGAGGTCGGCGGTACCGGAGAGGATTGGCTCAACGAGGGCGGGTATCTCATCGGGGTTGTGCTGGCCGTCTCCGTCCATAAAGACCAGGCAGTCATAGTCGTGCTCGACTGCATACCGAAGTGCATTCTTTATCCCCCTTCCTTTTCCCATCTGGGCTCCGTGCGAGATCACGGTCGCTCCGGCATCCCGGGCGACCTTCACGGTATTGTCTGTACACCCGTCATCTATTACGAGAACCTCGTCGACGTGCAACCGGGCCATCAGGACAACCGAACCGATTGCAACCTCTTCGTTGAAACAGGGAATCGCTGCAAGTGTTCTCTTGTTACCCAACCGGCGGGACCGGATGGAGGCAGGTTCAGCGGTCTCGTTCACCACCCGCCGGTATCCGGCCGCCGTCGGCGCCCGCAGAGGGTTGATCTGCTCCTGGACCTCACACCGGAGAGTGGGAACATGTATCCGGGTTTCCTGATCGAGTTTCCAGGATACGCGTCGTTCGATCCATCTGTCTGTCTCTGCATCTATGCACTGTGGCAATGGCACAGCTGTTTCTCCGGCGAACCATTCTTCCTGATGAGCGGATGGTCTCGCCAGAACCGGATCCTTGTCGTACATCCACTTTCCCCCTTGACGTACTGAAACGGGACTGTGCCGGGATATATTAATATGTTATTATTAACTATAAATGATTGACAAAGTATATTTATTAATTAAAGTTGGTTGATGACAGGCCCCTTATCTCTCTCCTGGGGTAGTTATTTGTTTCGAGCAAGGAGGGGAAGCCCGATATCGTATATTGACCAATGGTGGGGGGCTCGGGCACTCTGATTCACAGGATGCCTGTATTTATTGCATATCTCAAACCATAACGCTTAATTTAGGTTATCCTGGATGAAGGGCCAAAAATTTGATTTCGCCTGCCGCACCTTCTCTGGAAGATCAAACGTCTCTCACTGAATTCTTTAAAAATACCGATAACGAAAAGAATCTGCTTCCCGATCACACCCGCCCCCTATTGCCCGATCAGTTAATATTATATATTATTCTGTAGCCCGGATCAGTCGTGCAACTCCTCCTCTGGTGCAAGGAGTGCTGATACCTCAGCCATAAGGGTATAGTAGCGGTGGCGTCGGTCGGCACGGTACCGGCGGCTCTTCTCGTCGATCGGGAGCGGCGTAAAAGGAATCCCGTAGCTGATATCCCAGAGCACAAGCCCCTCTGGTGGGGCCGCAGGAAGCCTCCGTCCAGGGGGCTCGGCAAGGAGCCGGGCGATGTCCCCAACGTCGGCCTCGCCTCTCCCCACCCGCTCGAGCGCGGTTGCCATGCCCCTGACCATATTCCAGAGAAAACTCACCCCGGTCACCTCAAAGACGGCGAACGGCCCGTTCTCAAAGACCCGTGCGCTGAGCACATTCCGTTCGGGGTCCCGGCCACCGGCGCGGGCGAACGCCGAGAAGTCGTGTCGCCCGACAAACTCCCCTGCTGCCTCATGCATGAGAGCGACGTTGCCCGGGACCGGGAAGAAGAAGTAGCGGTAGGTCCGTGACATGGCACTGTATCGCGGGTGGAACCTGTCCGGCACCCCTGCCCATGCCGTACACCAGATATCCTCTGGAAGCACCCGGTTCAGTGACCGGATCGCCCGGTCCGGTTTTTCGGTAAAAAACGAGCAGACCTGGCACCGGGCGTGCACTCCACGGTCGGTGCGGCCGGCCGTGACAAATCCTGCCTCCCGCCAGTCTTCGAAGAGGCCCAGGCGTCTGCAGGCCGCGATGAACTCCCCCTCCACGGTGCGAAGCCCAGGCTGCATCTGTGAGCCGAAGAAACGGTCCCCGAAGTACGAGAAGCGAATTGCCAGTTTCATCGGTCTACCGTTTGCCGTATCCGGCGGAGAGCGCCTTTGATGGACTGCCGGGTGTAGGTGTGCAGCGGGGTCATTCTCCCTCCTGCCATCGTCCGCCCTTCCCGGATCGCGGTGAGGATGGAGGCCACGTCCGGCTCTGCCGCAACGTACGTGACCCCGAACCCGACGTAACGGGCGTTGTGAGCGTCGCTTCCTGCAACCCCGGGTTTCCTGTATCTCCGTGCGGCAACCGCGGCCTTCCGGTTCGCCGACCCGGTGATGTAGCGGCTGTTGAAGACTTCCACAGCATCCACGGCCCCGATGCTGGTCGCAAGTTTCCTCCCGACGCCGTGGCGCCAGCGGTGGTAGGGGTGCGGGAGGATCAGGAGGGCTCCCCGCGCCCGGGCCAGGGCGACGGTCTCGAGGAAGTCGCGGCCTGCCGGCAGGGGTTCCGTGACCCCAAGAGCGAGCAGGTGGCCCTGTCTCGTTGATATCTCAGTGCCTGGGATCACGGTCACGGTGGTGTCGCACTGGAGGGCGTAGCGGGCGCCATCCACCGTATCGTGATCGGTGATCGCGACGGCGTCCAGGCCAATCGCCTCCGCCCTGCGCAGAACCTCCTCCACACTGCTCTCTCCGTCCCTGGAGAACCTGGTATGGATATGCAGATCGCACCGCAGCATGAGATCAGAATATTTGTCATCCACTGGATAATAATTGAGATGTATGCGCATTCTCCTGCCGACCGGTTCGGCAACGGTCGGAATTGTGAAGGCGGCGGTTCGCCGGGCGAGCGACCGCTATGAGATAGATGTGGTGGTCACCGGCGATATAGCGTCGTTCCTCGCGCCCGGCGACCTCAAGCGGCTGCTTCGCGGCGGCGACTACGATATGGCAATCGTCTCCGGGATGTGCACCGCATCCTTCGCCGACGTCGAGCGCGAGACCGGTGTCCCGGTCTACCGGGGGCCGCGGCATGCGGCAGATCTCCCGCTGGTGCTCCCGGTTCTGGAACAGATCAGGCTCTCAAAGACCGTCCCCGCTGATGAATTCCTGGCAGATACGCGCCGCGAAGAGGCCTGCCGGCAGGTGGCGCTCCGGGAAGAGGGGGCGGACCCTGACTTCATCATCAGGGGCGTAAAGATTGGCGGAGGAGCGCGGATGAAGGTGCTTGCCGAGATCATGGACGCGCACAGGCGTGACGACCTGGAGGGTGAGGTCAGGCGTTTCTTTGCCGACGGGGCCGATATCGTGGACCTGGGGTTTGGCTTCGATGCGACGCCTGAGGACGTGGAGCGGTGTTTTTCGGCGCTTGAGGGTATCGAGGGGCCCCTGGCGGTCGATACGCAGGATCCTCTCCTCATCGCGGCGGCGCTCTTCCGTGCCGACCTGGTGCTCTCCCTGCACGAGGGGAATATCCCTGTCGTGGGCGAGGCGGTGGCTGATGCCGGGGCGGCCGCGGTCGTGGTGCCGCGCGAGCGGACGCTTTCTGAGAACCTTGCGGCGGCAGAGGAGGCAGGGATCTGCTGCCTCATCGCCGATCCTCTCCTCCAGCCGGTGGGGTCCGGGCTCACCGGTTCGCTCCGGGGGTTTTTGGGGGTTTCTTATCCGCTCTTCTTTGGGGCCGGGAACGTCGTGGAACTCCTGGACGCCGACTCTCCGGGGGCGAACGCGCTGCTTGCGGGGATGGCGCACGAGGTCGGTGCCGCGGTTATCTTCACGAGCGAGCACAGCGACAAGACCACGGGATCGGTGGCTGAGATGCGGCGGGCAACCGAGATGATGGCGTTGATGACCGGCCGCCCGTACCCCAAGGACCTGGGGATCGACCTCCTGATTCTGAAAGAGAAGCGGCGGCGGCGGGAACCCCCGCTGGAGTACGAGCGCGTCATGGAGGCGTGCCCCACGCCTGATGAGATCACCTACGACCCCCTCGGGTGCATCCGCATCGGTATCGAGGGGGATTTTGTCGTGGCGGTCCACCGGGGCCACGCCGTGCGGGGGAAGCACTGGGAGGACGTCTTTTACACGCTTCTTGAGAACGGGAGCCTTTCGCGCCTCGACCACGCCGCCTACCTCGGCAAAGAACTCTTCAAGGCAGAACTCGCTATCAGGCTGAAGAGGAGCTTCGAGCAGGACGGGCCGTTCTGAACGACCGTGATATGGTCGCGTGAGGCAAGGGGGTGGAGATGGGGCACTATTGGACCATTGCATCTAATATTGCCTATGCACTACCGCCTCACGCGGAAAGCCACGCGTGAGGACGCGAAGGGTTCCAATTGGGAGGAGATACACGGACTTCGCGCGAGAGCGCGAGCGGCTCGATCACCCCCTATGCTGAAAACTCACGCAGAAGTGCGCGAAGGACGCGAAGATTGGTCTTGGACACCTGCAACGCCCCTTCGCGCTCTTCGCGTCTTCGCGTGAGGCAGTGCGGTAATAGAGGGTACCGACATCTCACGCGGGAGACCGCGAAGAGAGACGGGAGATCTCTACATTTAAACAAGCACTATGATCTCACGCGAAGTTCGCGAAGCGGCAACCCGGGGTGTGTGGGAATATGGGATGCCCTGGATCATTACTGATCCCCTGCAGCTGATACATCGGTATTCAGCGGTTTGCCCCTCGCCGTGCCTCATAGGTCTCCCTCTCATAGTATAGCAACAATTATATAATCGCGCGATTATCTCATCGCGCGTGACAGCGATGAGCGGTGCTGGGCCCGTTTGAGGGCGTGATCCGTGTCGACGCGAACCACCGGCGAGTGGAGGTGCGTTCGAATTCTGCAGTCAGGAAACCAGCTGCTCTCCCTGTCAGGTTCAATAGATGTGGTGAAATTATGAGAAGAAATCCTGTTATACCCTGGCTCGCGGCAGCCCTGGCCATCGGCCTCATCGCTCTGCCTGCCCTGGCGGCGACGGTCGCAGTCGAGATACGGGGAGGGGCGTATCACCCTGCCTCGCTCACGGTCGAGGAGAACACGACGGTCACCTGGACGAATTACGATACGGTAAGTCATACCGTCACCGGCACAGGAGGGGCCTTTGACTCCGGGCCGATAGAGCAGAACGAGACGTTCAACTACACATTCACCGGTACGGGGACCTACCCCTACGGCTGTACGCTCAACGCCTCGACGCAGCGAACGCCCATGCAGGGTGTCGTCATCGTCGTCCCGGAGGGTATGATGGTCACCCCCGGGGAGGAGCCGGAGGGCGTGACGCTGGCCGATGTGATCGCGCAGGACGAGAACCTGACCACCTTTACGGCGGCAGTTGAGAAAGCAGGGCTTGCGCAGACGGTGTTTGTGAGCGGTGGACCGTACACGCTCTTTGCTCCGGACGATGCCGCCTTCGAGACCCTCGGCAACGAGACCCTTGCAGGAATCCTAAACGACACCGTGATGCTGGACACCCTGCTCATGTACCACATGGTGGAGGGGAACTACACCGCCGAAGACCTTATGGCCGAGGTGAACGCTACCGGGAACGAGACGGTTCTTTCGACGCTCACCGGTGACACCCTCTCTATCAGCGTGGCGAACGGCACCCTCATGGTGGAGAACGCAACGATCGTCGCGTCCGATATCACGGCCGACAACGGTATCATCCATATCATCGATAGGGTTCTGCTGCCGCCGGGGAGCGGGATCGGCGAGGCGCCGGAGAATGTGACCCCAGAGGTCACGCCGGCTGAGCGTGTCATCCCCTGAAGCACTCCCTCCCTTTTTCCCCTGGATCCCCGACCGGGCATGCACACCGGACGCGAGGGCTTATGTTTACTTCTTCCCTAGTATTCAGTAGAATGGCTGTACACGGGATCAGCAGGGATCTGCTTGCTATGCTCTTCGAACTTGGGCGGGAACATCACCCGAACGAATTCGTTGCGGTGCTGCGGGAGCGCGACGGCATCATCCGCGACCTCGACCTGGTGCCCGGCACGATCGTCAGGGAAGAGAGCGCCTCGTTCCGCATCGATATGCTCCCGCTGGATATTCACCAGGCCGGCAGCGCCCATAGCCACCCCAACGGCGTCCTCTCTCCGTCATCAGCGGATCTCAGGTTCTTTCCCACGGTAGGCCGCTACCATATCATCGTCGGGTATCCCTACAGGGAGAGGGACTGGCGATGCTACCGGGCAGACGGCAGCCCCACGCACCTCGAGGTGGTCGAGTGATCCGCGTGGTCGCAACCGGGACGTTTGACATCCTCCACCCCGGGCACCTCTACTACCTTGAAGAATCCCGGAGGCTCGGCGACGAACTCTACGTGATTGTGGCGCGGGACGCGAACGTGAAGCATAAGCCAAGACCGATCCTTCCAGAGGATCAAAGGCTCCGGATGGTCGGGGCATTAAAACCGGTCGATCATGCGCTCCTCGGGGACCTCCATGATATGTTTAAGCCGATCACTGAGATTGGGCCGGATATCATCACGCTTGGGTTTAACCAGCATTTCAGTGAGGAGGGGCTCCGGCAGAAACTCACGGATCGCGGGCTTGGCGCGGACGTCGTCCGGATATCAGGGTATCCCGGTCCGCTCGCCAGTTCGTCAAAGATCATTGAGCATATCCTCAACACCCGGGGGCCCACCCGTCCCGCCGGAGAGGGGGAGTGACCCCGGGCCGGGACGGCAGTCATGCAGCGGGTCGGCGTCAGGAGTGATGGGGGGTCCGATGACCGGCCGGGCTGGCTGAAGGTCTCGGTCCCGTTCCTGCTCTGCGGAGTCGTATTCGTCGGAGCGGGTCTCATTCTCCCGACAGAGCAGTGGCTCCTGCTCTTCTGCATGATGGTCGCCTACGTCGTCCCGCCGCTTGGCCGGGAGACGATCATCCCGGCCGGTATTCTCCTCGGCATTCCCTGGTGGCTGATCGCGTTCACCCTGGCGTTCCTGGATTTTGCCGGCGGGCTCTTCATGGCCTGGAACTTTCCGCTGGTCCTGCGCATCCCGTATGTCGGCCCGTGGATCCAGCGCTTCATGGCGGCGGGCAGGACCTACCTGGACCGGCGGCCGTGGCTTGAGCGGTTCTATTTTCTTGGTCTCATCATCTTCGTAAGCATCCCCTTTGACGGGTCGGGGAGCATCGTCGGCTCAATCGTCGGGAGGATGCTTGGGATGACGAAGACGGAGGTCCTCTCCTGCATCACTATCGGCGGGGTTATCGGGAGTTTTGCCATCGCTCTCGGCATCGATTATATCACGAATCTCATCCCGGCAGAGGCCGGACCCTGGGTCTCGTTCGCCGTCTTTCTGGTGATCGGCACCGCGCTCCTGGTGATGTACCGGAGTTACTCGCGGATGCGGGAGACAGACGCCTGACCGCCTGCGGGTGGTCTCGCGGGGGCCAGGGGTGCTGCAACCCGAATAGAAAGGATATTATACCCCTCCATGGATTAATCAACCATCCGGTCCGGCTCCTTCCGGACCAGGATCCGGGACGCGGCAGCATCTGCCCCATCCGGAGCAGCGAGGGGCGGCAGTCCGGGTCTGCCGTCCCGGGACGATCAGGGTATGGAACCGCATATGATAAACACCCCCCCAGCCGTTGAACCTCTACGGTCTCGGGACGGCGATCGGGACCGCCGGGGCGGAGAGGATACTGCCGCCGGCGGGATGTTGTTTGACAGATCAGGCGTTACTTCCGCGATGCTTGAGCAGGTGATCGAGGCCTCACTCTCCGGGATCTGCATCGTCGACCAGCAGGGACGTATTGCCTTTGCCAACAGGGCGCTGCTTGCCGCCTGGGGCTATGACCGCCAGGAACTGGTTGGAAAGCCTGCAGACCTCCTCTGGCTCTCCCGGAGGGATGGGCCGGACTGCGTGGGCTGTGCCCTCTCCACCAGACGGTGGGGCGGGACGGTAGTTGCCCGGCGGAAAGACTCGTCGCTCTTTGATGCCCGGATCTCGGTCAGCACCGTCCGTGATCCCAAGACTGCTGATACCTGGCTCCTCCTCTCCTGTCTCGACGTCACCATGCAACGAACGGCGGAGAATGCATCCGGTCACCGCCGCGACCTCGAGCGAGCTATCGCTGCAATGCCCGCACGTTTCATGGATCCCGCGCGGATCGATATGGCGATCGATGATTCGCTCGAGGACCTTGGCCGCGCATGTGGGGCATGCAGGATCTCTCTCTCCCTCTTCAACGATCCCAGGACGCTGCTCGGGACAACGCACGAGTGGTGCATGCCCGGGCAGAAGCCCGGTCGTGGGGAGTTTCAGAAGTTTCTCACGAGCGATCTCCCCTGGTGGGCCGTGCGGATCCTGGAGGGTGAGACCGTACTTGTGGATGGGAAACCCGGGGATAGGCGGATGCCCGGGCGGGAGCGCGAGTTCCTGAAGCGGCGCGGCATTACCGCGACACTGATGGTCCCGCTCCGGCTGGAGACGAGAGTCGTCGGGTTTGTCGGGGTTGACCGGGACGCCGACGGTCGGTTCGCGGACGAGGATGTCGCGCTCCTGGATGCGGCCGTCCATATCATCGCCGGTGCGCTTGAGCGCAAGCAGTCAGAGTATGTCTTCCGGGAGTCAGAGAACCTCTACCAGATCGTCCTAGATGCCATCACCGATGCCGTCACTGTCGTCGATACCGGGCTCACCATCCTCCTTGCGAACGATGCCTTCGTCGCCTGGTGTGAAGAACTCGGGCTGGAGACGAATGTCGCCGGGAAGAACCTCTTTTCTGTCCTGCCGTTCCTCTCGCCCGCTACAAGGCAACAGTACGAACGGGTCATACGGACCGGGCGGTCGCTGACATCAGAGCGGTCCTTCAAGGTTGGCGACCGGATCATAACCCTCCGGGAGATACGGATCCCAATCTTCGAGCGCGGTGAGGTCACCCGGGTCATCACCGTCGTCCGTGATATCACCGCCCAGAAGGAGGTTGAAGACCTGAAATCAAAGGCATATGCCCAGATCGAGCGGAACATGGAGCAGTTCGCCCTGCTTGCCGACCATATCAGGAACCCGCTCCAGGCGATCACGGGGTATGCCGAACTGATGGATGATCCCGGGACGACGGAGAAGATCCGGCAGCAGGTGCAGCGGATCAACGCGATCATCGACCAGCTCGATGAGCGGTGGGCTGAATCGCGGAAGCTCTCGATGTTCTGGCGGAGATACTCCTGAGGCAGTCTCCAAACTCTCTGCGGACCATCTCTCGGCGCTCCTCCCGGGGAGGTGTTTCGCATGAAAATCGCAGTTAGATTGAAACGGGGTTCTGTTCATCGCATTTCCAGGCGCAGATCTCCCCGGGTATACGCCCGGGCACTGCCTCCGCCCCCTCAGGGGATGGGCGGGGTGGGGATGGGCGGGTACCGCCTTGCGTGAGACAGGGGAGGGGGGCCGGCCCCATTGGCGCAAACTTACCACATGGTGCACTGCGTTCCGGGTTGGCTATCGGCGAGGTTCAAGCTCTGTTGAACCCCCATGTCGATTCTGGTGAACGCGGAGTATCCCCCGGCTCACCCGGGCAGTGGACCGTGGTGGGAATCGCCCCGGGGGGTGGGGACCGGGGAGGGGGCTCGCGCCCCCTCCCCGCACAAGGCGGCGGAACCCGTAGATCCTTCCTCGTAGCCCCCACCCCGCCCGGCCTCCGGCCTCCTCCCCCGCCCCCAGGGGCGGGGGCAGTGTGTGGCGATACCCGGGGAAAAACCCTGTCTGGGGCATGGTAACCTCCCGGAGCGAACCGGTCGGGCGCTCATCGCATGCTCCCTGACCGGGATCAAGACCGTTTTCCGAGGAGGTGGCGGGCTATTGGCCGCAGACTGACCAATAGTGCCCCGGCTCGCCCCCCTCGTTGACGGGATTAAGCGGTATCCTCACGAATCTCCATACCGGGCGTTAGCGCGTATGGGGGTCTCCCCCTCCCCCTAAAAGGAAGCCGTGCCCGGATATGATAGACTGACTGTCGAGAGCCCCTCATTACCCAAACCGGGGGCGTTTTCATGGAAAACGCTCTTCTAAGGGGAGCGGCGGTGGTAGCAGTGGAGGACCACCGGACCGCATTCCACGATCTCTCCGCCGTCCCCGTATATCTCACAACCCAGGTGGTAGACCAGCAGGTCGCAGTTGACCCGGGCAGCAAGCGCAATCAGCGAGGGCACCATCTCCACACCGGGGCGCACGGCATAGATCAGGTCAGCCCCCTCATAAAGCCGGATATCGGGCTCGAAGATATCGTCGGTCACCACGGTGAGCCCTTCATGCCTGATGCCGGGCCTGATATCGGTGCAGCGGGCAAGGGCGCCGGCGGCCGCGATCACCCGGGCGGCGTCAGGGTTGTTGCCGATGCCCACCTCCACGGCCCGCCGGTAGCGAGTGGCGATATACTCCCCGATACTCCGTTCAATATGTTTATAGTGACGCATTACCCAGAAATTATGTAATGAGCATCAATATTCTTTGGGACCAGCAGAGACCGGAAGGTATTGAGCTCCCGGTCGCCCGGATGATCGAGATGATCCTCGGGAAAGAGACCGGGCTCGTCAAATACCCGTTTCTCGTCGACGGTTACGACAGGGACCGCAACCAGCACGATGCTCAACAGATCCTGGACCGCATGCAGGATACCCTCACCCGCAGGTACGAGATTGCCGGCCCCCTGCTGCTCATCACGCCCCGCGACCTCTATGTCAACGGGTGCGACTTCGTCTTCGGTCTCGCAAGACCGGCAAGCAGCGTCGCCGTCGTCTCGACCGCCCGCCTCAGGAACGACTACTACGGCAGGGTGCCGGACGACACCGACCTGGTCGACCGGGCCGCAAAAGAGGGGGCACATGAACTCGGGCACCTCCTCGGGCTCGGGCACTGCACAGACCCCGAATGCGTCATGTTCCGGCCGCGGACGCTGGACGAACTGGACCGGAAGAGGAAGGTGCTCTGCCCGGTCTGCAGGGAAGCGCTGCGCCCATGGGAGGGATGATTGATTGCAGGGCCGTGCAGACAAAAGTATTAAGGAACATTCCGGGAAACTAAGGAGTGAATTGCAATGGGATACTCTTCTTCCTTGATTCAACGAAAGTTCAAAGATATCGTCGGGAGGCGTTATGAGTCGGTCCTCAAGGAGTACAGTGAATTCCTGCTGACCGAAGAGGAGATGCTCATCCCGGAGGTCCGGTCTATCCTGATACCGCTCGACCTCTTCGTCCACGATATCTCAGATGAGGCTATCGACGTGCTCTCCACGTATAACGCCACGATATCACTTGCCTACATCACCGACGCCAGGGTGATCGAACTCCTCGAGCAGGCGCTCGACCACGCATCAACAGAAGAGTTCCGGGCAAAGAAGGAAGAGTACGGCCGGGAACTTCTCGAACGGACCGCGGCGAAACTCAAAGGTCATGGCATTACAACCCAGACGCGGATGTTCGTCGGGCATAAAGGCGATGACGTCGTCAGGATGGCGAAGAATTACGATCTCGTCGCGCTCTGCCGGCGCTACGCCGACGGGGAGTCGACCGACGTCTCGATCAGCCCGACCGTCCTGCGGATCTGCCAGCGGGTAGCGACCCCCGCGCTCATCTACTGACGGGTGCATCGATGGAAATTGTTGCACTGATCGCGGTAGCGGTCTTCCTCTTCACCTATGCGCTCATCATCGACGAGCGAATCCACCGGGCGGTTGCCGCCATGCTCGGAGCGGCGATCGTCGTCTTCCTCGGGGTTGTCTCCTGGGAGGGGCTTCTCCAACACATCGACTTCGGGACGATCTTCCTGCTGATGGGGATGATGATCATCGTCAACACCGCCCGCGGCAGCGGTCTCTTCGAGTACATCGCCATACGGACGACAAAACTTGCGAAAGGAAGCCCGATCCGGGTCCTTATCCTCTTCGCACTCGTGACGGCGGTGGTGAGCGCGTTCCTCGATAACGTCACCACGGTCCTCCTCCTCACCCCGATGCTCCTCTACGTCTCAAAGGTGATGAAACTCAACCCCGTTCCGTTCCTGGTCACGGAGATCTTTGCCTCCAACATCGGCGGGGCGGCGACGCTCATCGGCGATCCCCCAAACATCATGATCGCATCGTCCGCGGGGCTGACGTTCAACGAGTTCCTGATCCACCTCGGACCCATCATGGTCGTCAATATGGTGATCCTCATCGGGCTGATGTACCTCATCTACGGCCGGTCTATGAAGGTGGACCCCGGTGAGCGGGAGGAGATGGTCAGGACGCTCAACAGCCTCGACGAACGGGCAGCGATCACCGACCGCGCGCTCTTCCGGAAGTCGGTGATTGTCATCGCCTTAGTGGTCCTCCTCTTCTTCATCCATGACCGGATAGGAGAGATCCTGCACACCTTCCTGCCTTTCGTCGACCCGGCGATGGGGCTTCAACCCGCGGAGGTGGCTCTTATCGGGGCGGCAATCCTCCTTGTCTGGAGCAGGCAGCCCCCTGAGGAGATCTTTGAGAAGATCGAGTGGCCGGCCCTCTTCTTCTTCGGCGGGCTCTTCGTCATCGTCGGCGCCCTCGTGGAGACCGGCGTCATCGCGAGCATCGCCTCGGTCATGGTCGAGAACGTGGGTTCGACCGGTGAGGCGATGTTCATCGTAACCTGGTTTGCTGCCATCGCCTCGGCGATCGTGGATAACATCCCCCTGACCGCAGCGATGATACCGCTCATCCATGACCTGGGAGCGACGATGGATGTCTACCCGCTCTGGTGGGCGCTCGCGCTCGGCGCGTGCCTCGGCGGGAACGGGACGATCATCGGCGCGTCGGCAAACGTCGTTGTTATCGGTATCGCCGAGCGTGAAGGTATTTCTATCACGTTCGTCGACTTCCTGAAGATAGGAATGCTTGTACTCTTCGTGACGGTGGCGGTGGGTCTTGGAATGCTCTGGATGACATTCGTGGTGTGAAAGATATGAAGATACTCGTGCTCATCGATAGTTCGAAATGGAGCCAGAAGGCGGCTCTGCATGCGATTGAACTTGCAAAGCGGAAGAATGCCGAGGTGGTCCTCTTCTCGGTGCTGGATATCGCGGAAGCCAAGGCGATGGCGTTCAACTTCTGTACCCAGAGCGGCGTCTGCGGCCTGCTGAAGGACTATGAAGACCGGATCTGGAAGGATATGCACAAGAGCATCCAGGACGAGATTGACGGTATTCTCTCCCGCTACCGGGGGGAGAAGGTCAGGTGCTCATCAAAGATCGTGGAAGGTCACATCAGGGATGAGGTGCTCCGGGAGGCGAACTCGGGCGAATACGGACTGGTTGTCATGGGCGCTTTCGGCAAGAGCGGGAAGGCCCGGCTAAGCTCCCTGCTCGAAGAGATCGGCGGCGCGGTTAGACCACCGCTGCTGGTCGTCCGGTAACCCTCTTTTTTTCCTGATTCCAGGCGAAGTTGCCTGCTCACAGCACCCCGATATCCTCGTACCAGAGGTCGGGGTGCGCCTCGATGAACGCATGCATCATTGTTTTGCAGACGTCGAGATCCAGGTCGAGCACCTCGACCCCGTGGGATTCGAGGAACTCCCGCGCCCCGGGAAAGTTTTCTGATTCGCCTGCTACGACCTTCCCGATCCCGAACTGGACGACCGCACCCGCACAGAGGTAGCAGGGCATCAACGTGGAGTAGAGTGTGCACTCGGCGTAGCTCTGGATCCTTCCTGCGTCCCTCAGGCAGTCGATCTCGGCGTGGAGCACGGGGTCGTTATCCTGGACGCGGCGGTTCCGTCCCCGCCCGATGATCCGGCCACCGCGCACCAGCACCGAACCGATGGGTATCCCACCCTCCCGCAGGCCCGCTTCCGCTTCTTCGATGGCACACTTCATGAATAAGTCCATGAGAGATCAT
>Ga0209612_1001305_pt1 | contig 20904 bp, 17 predicted proteins | sample BioC12SIPDNA_FD_185746 | JGI IMG/M metagenome (GOLD analysis project Ga0209612, IMG submission 185746) | Anaerobic biogas reactor microbial communites from Washington, USA - Biogas_R1_B C12 SIP DNA (SPAdes) (version 2) | ecosystem: Engineered > Bioreactor > Anaerobic > Unclassified | place...
GACCGCGACAAGGAGTATTCCCAACAGCACTGCGCCCGGGGCCTGTCGCACTACGCCGTCAAGTACAACCGTTTCATGGGCGTGATCTCGGACTACTTCCTCAAGGACGCTTAGTTTCGGGGTATGCCGACTGCATGGACCGCAAAAAAGACGCCACCCTGGCTTTTTGCCTCTACCGATACTTCCCGCACGGGGGATTGCAGCGGGACATGCTGCGCATCGCCCTGGCCTGCCAGCAGCGTGGCTACAGGATCGCGGTGTACACGACGGCGTGGGAAGGGAATGTGCCGCCCGGCTTCGAACTGCATCGGCATCGCCCCGCCGGCCTGACCAACCACGGCCGCATGCGCCGGTATCATGCGTGGGTCGCCCCCGAGTTGGACCGACACCAGTACGCCTGCGTGGTCGGCTTCAACAAGATGCCCGGCCTGGACGTCTACTTCGCTGCCGACAGTTGCTTCGAGCAGCGTGCCCGACAGAAGTCTCGGTGGTTCCGCATGACCGGACGCTATCGGCTCTACGCCGGCTTCGAAAAGGCCGTGTTCGATCCCACGTCGTGCACAAAAGTCCTGCTCATCGCCGAGCCGCAGAAGCAGGCGTTCCAGCAGTGCTACGGAACGCCCGATGCGCGTCTGCACCTGCTGCCGCCCTGGATCGCACCGGACCGGAAGCGCGTCGAGGATCGCCCACAAGTTCGCCAAGCCGTGAGAGAAGCATTGAGCGTCGCACCCGAGGACCTCCTGCTGCTCCAGGTCAGCTCGGGCTTTCAGACCAAGGGCCTTGACCGCACTCTGCTGGCGATGGCCTCTTTGCCCGACGCGTGGCGGCGTCGCACAAAGCTCGCGGTCGCAGGGCAGAATTCGTCACGTCGTTGCCACCGGCTGGCGCAACGGCTGGGTGTGGCAGACCGGGTCGTATTCCTTGGCGCGCGCGACGATGTCATGGAATTGATGGCCGGCGCCGACCTATTGGTCCATCCGGCGAGAAACGAAGCAGCGGGTGTGGTGCTGATCGAGGCGTTGGTGTCCGGACTGCCCGTTATCTGCACCGGCCTCTGCGGCCACGCCGGACATATTCGAAAGGCGCAGGCCGGCGTCGTCCTGGCCGAGCCGTTTCGACAGATCGAACTGAACCACGCCCTGCTCGACATGTTGGCGAAAGACCGCCTGGCCTTCTGCTCGGCCGGTGCGCTGGCCTGTGCCGGCGACATGAACGTCTACGACATGCCCGAACGCGCGGCCGACATCATCGACTCCGCCGCGCAGCCCGGTCGCCAAGGATGGACATGCGGACGGGTTTGTGATAAGTAGGGTTCGACGATCCGACGAATGCTCCGAGTGATCCGATGGCGTTGTACCTGAATGAGAAGCTCGCTCCGCTCTGGGGGCGGCACGACGTGTTTGCGCAGGTCGAGGCCCTCCGGGGGAAGGTTCTGCGCAACGTCAAGGGGCGCACGACCCTGCGTTTCACGCTCAACGGGGATGCGTACTTTCTCAAGATCCATCGCGGCGTCGGCTGGCTGGAAATCGCCAAGGAACTCCTCCAACTCAAACGGCCGGTGCTGGGCGCGGAAAACGAATGGCGGGCCCTGAGTCTTCTCAAGCGGATCGGGGTCGAGACGATGACGCCCGCCGCGTACGGAACCAAAGGCGCCAATCCGGCGTCCCGACGCTCGTTCATCATCACCGAGGAACTGACCGGGACCGAGAGCCTGGAGGACTTCTGCAAGGACTGGTCCCGCCGGCCGCCTTCGTTCCGGCTTCGCGTTGCGTTGATCGAGCGGGTCGCCTCGATGGTCCGCCAGATGCACCGCCACGGCATGAATCATCGTGACTGCTACATCTGCCACTTCCACCTTGACATCTCCCCCGGACGCGACCGGATCGATCCCGAGCGTTTTCACCTGTATGTGATCGATCTGCATCGGGCCCGAATCCGACGCCGGGTCCCCACGCGATGGATCGTCAAAGACCTGGCCGGCCTGTACTTCTCCGCCATGGACATCGGCCTGACCCGAACCGATTGCCTGCGATTCATAAGAACCTACGAGCAGAAGGCGGCACGCGAGATCCTGCCAGACCGCCGAGGGTTCTGGCGGCGCGTCTCCTGCACGGCCGTCGCTCTATACCGAAAGCACTTTGGCGCCGCACCGAGCGTGATGCATGCGATTCCATAGGGCCGACAATCTTCTATTCTGCAGCGACAACGAGCGCGATCTGGACTACGTGCGGGCCGTGTCGGAATTGGTGTTGGCCCGCTACAACGGCGAAACCTATCACTGGCGTCCGGCCCGATCGGACGAGCTGTGGCGGATCTTCACCGGTGGGCGTGCCAGTGTCGTCGGCGTTCGCCACGCTGGCCGCGTTGCCTGTGTGAAGCTCTTCTACGACGATCGATGGCGTACGAGGATCAGGACGCGGCTGGGCCTCTCGAAGGCCCGGCGGGCGTATCGCAACGGCCTGCGGCTTCGCACCGCCGGTGTTCTATGCCCCCAGATGATCGGCTACGCCGAACGCCGCCCGACGGGTCCGGCCCTGCTCGTCACCGAGCTGATCACCGACGCGGCGCGCATCGATCACTGGCTCGCCCAGCGCGGGATCGGCCGCGACATGGCGGAGGCCCTGGCCCGTTCTCTGCGCGCGATGCATGACAAAGGCGTCTGCCACCTCGACTTGTCGCCCCGGAACATTCTCGTGCGGCAACGGGATGGCGGCTTCGAATTCCTCATGGTGGATTACGAAGACGCCCGCTTCGCCAGCGAAATCGGTCGCCGCCAACGTATCGACAACCTGCATCACCTGCATGAAAGGATGGCTCAATGCGCCTCTCTGCGGGATCGGCTGCGTTTTCTGCGATTCTATGCAGGGCGCGAGTATCGCGCGTACCGACAGGCCCTGCGACAAAGGATGCTTCGGAGCCCCCGAAACCATTGAAGACCGCCTTCGAGACGCCCTTCGGATCGACATGAAATGAACGAGCTCAAACTCTACTGGTCACGATCGAAGCCGAACTTCGGCGACGCGATGTCCCCGATGATCTGCGAACGACTCGCAGGCTGTCGGGTGGTGTATGCGTCCAGGCGACGTTGTGACCTCGTGGCTCAGGGCAGCCTGCTCCATCGTTTTCACGAGTGGTTCCTTCATCCGCGCATCCACGTGTGGGGAACGGGGTTCATCGAGGCCTGCCGTGCGCGCCGCAGCCGGTTTCACTACCACGCCGTCCGGGGCCGGCACAGCGCCGCCCTCATTCAGGGCCCGACGATTCAGACCTTCGGCGATCCGGGTCTGCTGGCCGATGTGCTCTGGCCGGAACTCAGAAGGACCGCCAAACGCTATCGTGTCGGCCTCGTGCCGCACTATGAAGATCGCGCCGACTCTCGGACGCAAACCCTGGCCAACGCCCTGCGATGCTGCACGGTCATCGATGTCTTTGGCGATGTCACGGAGGTGCTGCGACAGATTGCCGGTTGCGAATGCGTGCTGTCGTCGAGCCTGCACGGGCTGATCGTCGCCGACGCCTTCGGCGTGCCCAACGCCTGGATCAAGCTGTCGCAGAAGATTCGCGGCGGGGATTTCAAATTCCGCGACTACTACAGCGTTTTCAATCTCGATGCCCGCGTCAGCGCCCTGGCCCCCGAGCAGATCGACGATAAGGCCGTCGGGCGGATCATCGCTGAACACGATCGCCCGGCGCTCGACCGGATCAAACAGGAACTCGTCGAGGCGTTTCCCTTCCGTCGTTGACCCCGACGGTCAACGAACCGAAACCGAGTTCGCTCAGCCGACAAATCAACCGCTGACGTTGATCGCGATACCGCCGGCGACACCGGGCATGCAGGACGTGAACAACCATGTCGGCACGAGCCGCGAAGACGGGCCGGTCGTCTCTGACCAGAACATCGGCCGGTTCGAGACGGCCCAATGTGACGCCGTACCGGGCCAGCCGGTCGAGGACGGCGAACGCCTGCCACAGTATGTCATGTTTCCGCTGCGTCGAAACTTCTCCATCGCTGAGGAACTCGCAGAGCGGACGCCCGTCAATCGGCTCGGTCAACAGATACGAACGGCACAGCAATCCGTCGTCTCGGCGTTCAATCAGCGCCAAGGGTCTGGCGGTGGCAATCGACAATGCCCCCAGCCGTCGGGCGGCATCCCAAAGCCGACGGGCGGGGGTTCCCCGCAGGATACCGACGATGCGTCGAAGGAGTCCTTTCTCATCGAATCGGCGCGCCACGATCTGGCGGCGCTCCCATGGGAAACGCCCGGTTATGTGGGCCGCTCGGCCTGCCACGGGGCGGCCCGATTCCAGAAGACGATCGATGCCCGCGACCAGGCCGGCGAAATCGCCGGACTCGGCGAAGGCTCTTCGGGCCACGGCAAGACCACGCGGGATCCTGATCCTGACGTGGTCGCGACCTTTCTGAAGCGGCCGTCGTGCGGCTCGCCTCATACCCTCACGTCGCCCCGCTCGCATTGCCTCTTGCAGCAGGGTCTGTTCCGGCGCCCCCCAATCCCATCGTCGGACTTCGGCATAGGCGGCTTGGAGCCGTTCCATCGCCCCGGGATGATCGTCCGGCACGAGGATGCAGACCAAGTCGGCGAGTTGCCGGATGGACACCGCGCGTCCAACCGGCCGGGACAAGAAACGGATCTGGCCCGGATCGAGCACGAGCAGACGATCGCGACAAACCAGAAAATTGCCGGGATGGAAGTCCGTTTGCAGCACGCCGTTTTCGTGCAATCGCGCCAGTTCTGCGCCGGCCAGCACCAGCAAGGCGGCCTGAGGCTCGCACCCGCCTCGCGTCGCGCGGATATCCGACAGACTTCTCGCCCCTTCGATCTTCTCGGTGACGACGGCCCAGCGGCCGTCGTCCGTGCACCCTGACAGCAGCACCACGGGTGCGGCAATCCCCCGCTGGGCCAATCGCTCGAAACCCCGCCGTTCCCGACGCGCGTGCAGCCAAGCCTTCCACGGGTGCGCAAAGACCTTCAAGATCACCGGGCGATCCTGCCACGATGCGTCAAACGTCTCGCGACGCCCGGCCAAGAGGCGCAACATGCGCCGACACACAACCTCCTGGATCGGCAAGGTCGTGTCGGCCGGCTGGATGCGGATTGTACGAGGCAATGCACTCATCACACCACTACGGCAATGATCCAATCAGACCTTCTACGGAACGAATGAGGGCCATCATAACACGCTCTTCCACACGTCACCAGCGGCGTCTCGCACCAGCCGTCCGCCTTCTGCGACTGGTTTGGCCAAATGCTGGCGGGATAGAGGACAGAGCGATACAATCATCTCGTCGCGAAGGGCGTATGTCCCGGCGGAAATCCAGTTCGTCTCCGGTAACCGGGAGGCGTTGACGACCTGGAGTATCCGGCCGATCCCGACCAATGTCGTAGCAGAAAACAAAACGCAGAGACAGAACCGAGGTCATCTATGGACAAGACCACCACTCGCCGCCAGTTCCTGAGGGCCGGAGCCGTCTTCGGGGCCGCGTGGGGATTGCCGTATTTCGTGCCGGGCCGTGTGCTGGGGGCCGACGGCGCGACGCCGCCGAGCGAGAAGATCGTCATGGGCTGTGTCGGCGTCGGCAGCATGGGCGGCGGGCATCTGCGGGCCTTTCTGGGTCGGCAAGAGGTACGGGTCGTCGCGGCGTGCGACCTTCGCGAGGCCTTTCGCCAGCGGGCCAAGCAGCAAATCGACGAGAAATATGCCAGCCGAGACGCCAGAACCTATCACGATTTCCGCGAGTTGCTCGCTCGGGCGGACATCGACGCGGTCTGCATCGCGACGCCGGACCATTGGCACGCCCTGATCGGCATCGAGGCCGCGCGAAACGGCAAGGACATGTACCTGGAGAAACCGGCCGACGTCCACGTCGCAGCCGCGAAGGCCCTGCGCCAGGCGGTGAACGACTACGGCGTGGTCTTTCAGTTCGGCACGCAACAGCGCTCGGGTCGCGACTTCCGCTTCGGATGCGAGCTGGTCCGCAACGGCCGCATCGGCAAGTTACAGACCATCGTGGTCGGCTCCGTGCCGGGCCTGTCATTGCCCAATCAACCGACCCAGCCCGTGCCCGACCCACGGCAGTTCGATTACGACATGTGGCTCGGCCCGGCCCCGTGGGCGCCGTATTCGTTCGAGCGAGCCGCCTCGCGCGCCGAAGGCAGTCCCGGCTACTGGATGCACGTCCACGACTATGGCCTGGGCTGTCTCAGCGGCGCCTGGGGCATCCACCACATCGACATCGCCCAATGGGGCAACGGCACCGACGACACCGGCCCGCTGGAGATCGAGGGCACCGGCGTGATCCCCTCCGACGGGCTCTGCGACACGCCGATGACCTGGCGGGTCGAGCATCTCTATGCCAATGGCGTCCGGATGATTCACATGGATTCGCGCCACACCGCCGCCGAGTTCCCCCAGTTCGTCGAGGCCGCGGCGTCGCTGCAGATTCCCGGCTGCGGCATCCTCTTCATCGGTTCCGACGGCTGGGTCATCGTCTCGCGGGGTGGGATCGACGCCAGACCCAAGACGCTCTTGCAGGAGACATTCGACTCGGCCGCGGTCCGGCTGCCCGCAAGCAACGACCACAAGCGGGATTTCCTGGAGTGCGTGCGAACGCGGGGCAGGACGGTCAGTCCGATCGAGGCCGCCGTCCGGTCGGACACGATCTGCCATCTCGACGACATCGCGATCCGCCTTGGGCGCAAGCTGCACTGGGACCCTCAGGCTGAATCGTTCATTGGAGACGACGGCGCCAATCGCATGCTCTGCCGGCCCATGCGCAGCCCCTGGACGCTGTAACGCATCAGGGCCGTGCGTGCTTCAGGAGGCGATAGATTCGCAGCAGTTCGCCGACGCTCCAGGCTTGGGCCCAGCAGCCCTTGGGCTCCTGTGGCTCATCGCCGTCGAAGATCTCCGCAATGCTGCCGAGGCAGCCGTCGGCAGTCACGTGGCTCAGAAGCGGCTCGATCATCTCCGTCGCCCGGCGAATGCTGGCCGGCTTGAAGTCGTTGACCTTCAGATAGGCCTCGACGAAGGGCCCCATCAGGTAGGGCCAGACCGTTCCCTGGTGATACGCCGCATCTCGCCTGCGCTGAGGCCCCTCATACCGGCCCTGATAGCAGACGTCGCGGCGGCTCAGCGTGCGAAGCCCATACGGCGTCAGAAGCTCGGACTCGACGGCGGCGACGATCGCCTTCTGCCGGGCCCCGCTCAACGGCGGACCGTACGGAAGCGAGATCGCGAAGATCTGATTGGGCCGAAGGCTCGCGTCGACCTGCCCGTCCGGCATGACTGTGTCGTTCAGATAGCCCAGCGACTCGTTCCAGAACAGCTCGCCAAAACTGTCGCCCGCCTGCTGAGCCATCTTGGCATACCGTTTCGCGTCGGAGACGAGGTCCATGCGCAGACAGAACTCGTGCAGGTGGCACAGAGCGTTGTGCCACAGTGCGTTGACCTCGACGGGCTTGCCCCAGCGGGGCGTGAACGCGACGCCGTCATACTTGGCGTCCATCCAGGTCAACTGCGTGTTGCTGTCGCCGGCGCGGACGAGGCCATCGGCATCGACGTGGATGCCGAACCGCGTGCCGTTCTGATAGGAATCGATGATCCAGCGGATCACCGGCAGCAATTCCCGATTGAAAGTCTCCTTGTCGTCGGTTGCTCCGAGGTACTCAAACGCGGCGTGGATGAACCACAACGAGGCATCGACACTGTTGAAGTGGGCCGGCCCGCTGCGATCGTCGAACCGGTTCGGGATGAGGCCGTCGTCCGCCGCCGCCGCGAATGTGCACAGCACCGACCGCGCTTCCTCGAACCGCCCCGTCGCCAGCAGCAGCCCGGGCAGCGCGATGAACGTATCGCGACCCCAGTCGGCAAACCACGGGTACCCGGCTACAATGCTCGTGCCTTCCACGTCGCCGTACCGCCGTTTGACGACGAACTGATCGGCCGCCAGGACGAGCCTGCGGTCCGTTGCATCGGCCGCCGCTCCAGAGAGAATCTGTCTCTGCCGATCGGCCAGGCGGTTCTTGATCGTCTCGACGTCCACCTCGACCGATTCCGGCCGATAGCGTTCATCGAGACGGGCCCAGAACACAAGCCGCCCATCCTCTTCGACCACGCCCCGGAAGAAGCCGGGCGTCCAAAGGTCTTCGCCCGCCTCCTGGCCTCGCCGTCGGTTGGCGCGGTAGGTGAAGTCGAACCACCATTGCGGATCGCCATCGAAATCCATGCCCGAACAGCCCATCCGCAGGGCACAACCGCCCGGCGTATCGTGGCGCACCACCACGGCCGACTCCAGGCGATCCCATCGCAGCGCCTCATCGCTGTTCTGTGTGTGGTGGAAATCCCTGAGGCCGACGAACGGACGCACGATCAGCTCGACCGGGTCCATCAAGCCGTCGAAGGTGTATTCGACCACGACCGTGTCGCTGTCGTCGGCGAGGTAGATGGCCTTGTGCAGTTCGATCGATTCGAATTCGTAGATGAAGTGTGCTCCGGTGTCGCGGAGGAATTGGCGCAGATAGGGACACGGCGCCAGAACCGGATCGCCGGAGAACTCGAACGTGGACAGGTGAAACGTCTGCGAACCGCAGACGACGATCTCCTGGCAGTTGGACAAAGCCATGACCCGATTGACCGGCGGCGCCAGCGACCCGATCAGCAACCCGTGATAGCTGCTCGTGTTGCAGCCAAGGACGGTCGCCGCGGCGTAGCTGCCCCGCTCGTTGGTCAGGAGCCATTCGCAGTCCAGCAGGTTTCCGATCTCGTCGTCGATGGCGACGCGGACGACTTGCTCGGCACCGGTCTTCTGTCGTGTCAACACAGTCGCTCTCCCGTGAATTGGCGATCCCGATCCCTGAAACGGCGGAGGTTTTCGCGCTCGCGTCGGCCAGATGCCGTCAGTTCGTCACCGTGGCGATCGGCGTCCCTGCGGCCGCCGGGCCGGGCGATGGGTGCGGCACGGCCTGAATCGTCGGCACGACGCAACGCCGCTGAAGATGATCCAGCACATTCATGAAATTGATGTACGAATCGTACGGCGAATCGTAAGGATTGAAGTACTTGTGGACGTCGCCGTCGGCGAAGTACTTCGTGCACATGTAGTAGAAATGATCCGAGACCTGGAGCCGGCGCCAGTCGGAAAGGATCTGTTCGTCATTGGCCCGCTTGATCTTCTTTTCGAGACGATACAGTTCGTGGATCGCATTCGACTGCATCGGATTGCCCAGCCAGGCGGAAAGATCGCGTTCGGTGTCGGCCCAACTGATCATGTGCCGCACGTCCACTTCGCCGACCGCGTCGTAGGCCGCAACCACCTCGCTGGGGGTCTTGAAGTTGTTGTCCGGGTGCCTGAGGATCTCCTCGGGAAGGTGCCGCATGAAGTCGAAAATGCCCGTGTCTTCCCACTGATGCTCGCCCAGGGTCTCGTAGTCCATGAACAGATTGACTACGTTGCCGTTGCCGTTGACGGCGTTGACCCACTGGCTGAACTTCGAGGCCGTCAGGGGCCATTCGACCCAGTGGCGGTTGGAGAAGCGGAAAGCAATGTCGTCGCTGAGCGAGTAATTCTTCAGCAGAAGCTTGATGTGCTTGCACCCCGTCGGGCGGTAGAGGAAGTTGGGACTGCGGTAGCCAAGGATGTGATCGGCGCCCTCGGTGATGACGGCGTCGAAGCACCCCATCGCCTCGATCAGAAGCGCCAACTCGTTGTTATAGATCAGTTCGGTGTTGCGGAAGACCTTCGGCCTTTGCCCGAAGAGGTATTCGATCGTGTCGGCATGTTTGCGGACCTGCTCGACGAACTCCTGCCGGGAATAGAGGAAACTCAGACTGTGGTAGTAGGTCTCCGCCAGGAACTCGACGCACCCGGTTTGAGCCAGTGCGTGGAAGGTGCTGAGAACCTCCGGGCTGTACATCTGGAGCTGCTCCAGCAGGATCCCCGTCAAACTGTAGGAAATCTTGAAGCGCCCCTGGTGCTTGTCGATAAGCTTCAGAAGCAATCGGTTGGCCGGAAGATAGCACTTGTTGGCGACTTTGCGGCAGATCGCGGCATTCTTGTGGTCATCGAAGTATCGCTGATCGTTGTCGAAGACCGTGTAATGACGCAGCCGCATCGGCTGGTGAACCTGGAAGTAGAAGCAAACCGAAGGCATACCGACCCAATCCTTTTCTCTGTTGCCGCCCTTCCCTGGGCGAAATCCCTTTCGTCAGACCGCCACGAGCAGTTGCTCGTAGATGCTGGCACACTGCCGGGCGGCGTCTTTCCATCGTAGCTTCCGCACCTCGAAATTGCCATGACTGCGAAGCGTCATGCGCAGCGGCGGGTACCGCAGCACCGCCACGATCTTGTTGGCCATCTCGTTGACATCCCAGAAGTCCACCTTCAGGGCATGGTGCAGGACCTCGGAAACGCCGCTCTGCTTGCTGATGATCACGGGCACGTCGTTGTCCAGGGCCTCCAGCGGCGCGATGCCGAACGGCTCGGAGACCGAGGGCATGACGTACAGGTCCGCCATCTGGTATATTTTACGGACGTCGTCGCCGCGAAGGAAGCCGGTAAACAACACTTTTTGCCCAATTCCCAGTTGCGCGGCCAGTTCGATGGATCGGTACATCAGATCGCCCGATCCGGCCATGACGAACTTCACGTTGTCCATGGCCTCGAGCACCTTCTTGGCGGCGTGCAGGAAGTACTCCGGGCCCTTCTGCATGGTGATCCGGCCCAGAAACAGGACCAGCTTCTCATCTCGCTTGATGCTCGTCGAGCCCACCGACCAGGTCCCGTTGCGTTCGACACCGTTGTAAACGACTTCGACCTTCTCCGGGGCAATGCCGTACCGGCTGATCACGAGGCTCCGCGTGAAGTGGCTGACCGTAATGACCTTGTCGGCCCGCTCCATGCCTTCGCGCTCGATGTCATAGACGACCTGATTGACGTGCTCCCCGCTGCGGTCGAATTCGGTCGAGTGCACGTGGACGACCAGGGGCTTGCCGGTTACAGCGGCCACGGCCACGCCGGCCGGATAGGTCATCCAGTCGTGGGCGTGGACCACGTCGAACTGCTCGTCTCGGGCCAGACGGACCGCCATCGTGGCATACCGGCGGATCTCACTGTACATGTCGCCGCTGTAGTCGCTTCCATGGAAATCGCCCTCCGTCTTGCCCTGCTCGATCATCTCGCGGCGCAGACGAAGACTCTCCTCCACGCGCTCGTCGTAGTTTTCGGGGTTCGCGTAGGCCTGTAGCGGCGAGGCGATCGTTTTAAAGATCACATTCGTCAGGTCCTCCTCCGCCATAACGTGGGATACGCCATCGCGACGGGAACGCGGCGACAGGAGTTTCACGTGCGTTACGTATTCGCTCTCGACCGTCTTTGGGAGCACGAAGGTGACCTTCACGCCGAGCTGGTCCATCGCCCGCGTCAGACCGTAGCAGGCCGTTCCCAGCCCGCCGCTGATGAAGGGCGGAAATTCCCAGCCCAGCATGAACACCCGAATGTGCCCCCCCTCATCATTCAGTCCCATAAATCCTCACTTCTTCCCAGGGCCTGCGGAACAGGACCAATGTCTGACCCTGCCGCCGAAAACGGGCCTGACGAACACGGCTTGAAAGGAACACTCCTTCAGTACTCCTATTTACCCTGAAGTATCGGCCACAACGTCCACACGCTTTACTCGTGTGCGCAAAAAATTTTCGGCTTATCACAGGAGTATTCTTCGTATTCATCGGCCATCCGGTGCTGCGGAGTACAGCAATTCTCCAAAAAAACCCGATTCCAGGCCCTTTCGCCCCGCGTTTTATGGGCTGTTGCCGTCGCCGACGACCTCCATCCGCCCCCCACAACCAAGGTCCGACTCTGTGGATCCGACGAATTGCGGCGAATCGACGAGAACCCCTTGGGGCCAGGCGCGCCCAGGCCCTGGAAAAGAGCAAAGCCGTATCGAGCCTGTATCTCGAAACGGCTTTTCCTGTACAGCTCGATCGCAACGCCGCCGGCGTGGATAGGCCGTGATCCCCCTGCCGGACTAAAGATCCTGTGCCTTGACGGTACTGCGACGGTTCGCCTTGGCACGGGCAATCGCCGCATCAAGCAGATCATAGACGCGATCGCTGATGGCCTCCAGGGCCTCAGACGAGGTCATCATCTTCTGATCCTTGATGTGCGCTTTCACTTTGCTTGCCACCACCAAAGATTCCCTCTTCTTTTTTGTCATCGCAATGGTCCTCCCTGATCGAGAAAGAAAGGTTGAAACTGACGTTCTCCGGCACCCGATCCTCCAGCGCCGCACGGCGTTGGACGATCTTATTGCCCAAGCCCCCGTGCATTGCAAGAAAAAAAAGCGTCAACCTCTAAATTTCCGGCCCTGCAAGGCCGATAGGCTCAGATGAGCTTGGCGTGGGCCGGTGAGCCGTTCGGCCGCCGCAGCCTGCGAGCCGGGCGTAGACGGACCAGGAACGAGGGTTCAACGTCGTCGGTTTCGGCCTCTGGGCCCGCGACGCCAGAGTCCTGGAGGATGAGAAGCACGCGGTTTTGTTTGGGAGCACCAGAATGGGAAAGCCGATGAACAAGAACAACAACGGGCAGGCGAAGCTCAAGGACCTGGTGGTGGTCACGCTTCTGAGCGACGTCGATCAGGCGAAGGAATACCAGACTCTCCTGAAGCTCAATGATATTCCTGCAACCATCCAGGAACAGTTTGATCCCACCGGGGAGCACAAGGGCGCGGCGATCATGGTCCCCGAGGATTTCCTCGACGAGGCCCACGTCGTCATTGAGTCGCAAGACGCCTACGACGACTTCTACGACTATGCCCTGGAGGAGGAGGACGAGGTCGATTTCGACGCCGACATGCTCGACGACGACTATTGATTCGCCCCGAACCGCGTGCTCCGATACAACCTTCGATCGCTCCGCCCTGATGCCAGGACGTGCGGGGCCATCGTACAAGAACGAAAGCCGACCCCTATGGCAAAGGCAGACGAAAGACACCCGGACAACCCCTGCGGCAGACAGGACCGCTGTGACGGCCCCGAAGACCGACGGCAGAACGAGGCGGACGTGGACGCCACCGAGTTCACGGAGCGACGCCAGAACGTGGTGGACCGCCGTCTCGGACTGGATCGGCGACGAGGCCCTGGGCGGCGACGCAGCGAAGAACGCAAGGCGGCCGAGGAAGGCCAGATGTCGGATGAGCAGTTCGAGTTCGTCATGGCTGTCGACGAGTACAAGCGAGCCAACGCGCGACCGTTTCCGACCTGGACGGAGGTCCTCGATCTCATCAAGGCCTTGGGCTACCGTCGGGTGGCCGACCCGCAACCCCTGGCCGAGTCGCATTCGGCGTCGAACAGCGACAAGCCCGCCAAGGGCGGCCACCGAAGCCGCAAGCCACAACTGACTCGATAAGACTCCTTCCCTCCGAACGGAGGCCTCCGGGGCAGACCGGAGGCCTCCGTCCGAGCAGACCGCTTGACCGCCATCGCCTGCCCTCCACGCCGTCCGCAGCCCAGCGATGGTTATTTTTACGCAAATACAGCATATTTCTCTTGCCCTCACGTAATTTGTCCGATATATTCAGAGGTTCTTCGCTCCCTTCTGGAGGGGAGGATTGGTGCCTGCCGGTCGATGCAACCCATGAACAGGTGGCAAGAGCGAAGAATCACCAACGACATGTCAAGAGCAACGCCCTCGTTGCCGACGAAAACCGTCGAGCTATCGGGATGAACAGAAAAGTGGTTTTTGGAACGATATGGAAAAGATCAGCAGAATTCGGAATATCGGTATTTCGGCACACATCGACTCGGGCAAGACCACGCTGAGCGAACGGATCCTGTTCTATGCCGGACGCATCCATCGCATGCAAGAGGTCCACACCGGCCAGGGCGGCGCGACCATGGATTTCATGGATCTCGAACGCGAGAGAGGCATCACCATCACCTCGGCGGCTACCCAAGTCGCCTGGCGGGACAAGAGCATCAACCTGATCGACACGCCCGGCCACGTGGATTTCACGGTGGAAGTCGAGCGGTCGCTTCGCGTGCTGGACGGCGCGATCATGATTCTCTGCGCCGTCGGAGGGGTTCAGAGCCAGTCGATCACGGTCGATCAGCAGATGAAACGCTATCGCGTCCCGCGCATTGCCTTCGTCAACAAGATGGACCGCACCGGCGCCGACCCGGATCGCGTCCGGCAGGACCTGGCCGGCAAACTCGGCCTGAACGTCGTGCCGATCCAGTTGAACATGGGCATCGGCGACGAGTTTAAAGGCGTGATCGACCTGGTCTTGATGGAGGCGATCACCTTCGAGGGCAAGGACGGAGAGAAGGTCGTCCGAGGCCCGATCCCGGCGGCCTATGTCCAGGCCGCCGACGAGGCTCGTCACGAGATGCTCGAAGCCCTGAGCATGTATAATGACTGTCTCCTTGAAATGCTCCTGGAGAACCAGCCGGTCGGCGAGAGCCTGATCCGTCGCGTCATCCGCGAGGCCACGATCAACCGTGACATCGTGCCGATGATGATGGGCTCGGCCTTCAAGAACAAAGGCGTTCAGCCGTTGCTCGACGCGGTCTGCGAGTACCTGCCCAGCCCGCTGGACCGCTCGTATTTCGCCCGCGACCATGACAACGAAGGCACGGAGACGCCGCTGCCCAGCGATCCAGACGCCCCGCTGGTGGCGATGGTGTTTAAGATTGCCGACGAATCGTTCGGCCAGTTGAGCTACGTCCGCGTCTATCAGGGCCGGCTCGCCAAGGGCCAGCAGTACCGCAACGCCCGCACCGGTCGCACGCTGCGCGTCGGGCGGATCGTTCGGATGCACGCCAACGACCGCGAGGACATCACCGACGCCGGGCCGGGCGATATCATCGCCCTGCTGGCCGTCGACTGCGCCAGCGGCGACACGATCTGCGGCGAAGGGATCAACTACTCACTGGAAAGCATCTTCGTGGCCGATCCGGTCATCAGCCTGTCCATCACCCCGGCCAGCTCAGCCGACCAGGAACGTATGGCCAAGGCGCTGAGCCGGTTCATGAAAGAGGACCCGACGTTCCGCGTCTCGACGGACCCCGAAACGGCCGAGACGATCATCGCCGGGATGGGGGAGCTTCACCTCGACGTTTACGTCGAGCGGATGCGGCGGGAGTTCAAGGCCAATGTGACCGTCGGCGCCCCGAATGTCAGCTACCGCGAGGCCCCCACCGTCGAAGCCGAGTTCAACTACCGTCACAAGAAGCAGACCGGCGGCTCGGGCCAGTTCGCCCATGTGATCGGTCGTCTGATCCCGCTGGGTCCGGACGCCGAATCGACCTATGACTTCGAGGACAACATTACTTCCGGACGCATCCCCGGTGAGTACATTCCCGCCGTGAACAAGGGGTTCCAGGCCGCCATGAAGAAGGGACCGCTGGCCGGATACGAGATCGTCGGATGCAAGATGTGCCTCGACGACGGGTCGTTCCACGCCGTCGACTCCAGCGAAATGGCGTTCCGGATCGCAGGCCGGGATGCCTTCATCGAGGCCTTCCGGAAATCCAAGCCCTGTCTCCAGGAACCGATCATGACGGTCGAGGTCGAGACGCCGACCGAGTTCCAGGGGCCCATCGTGGGCGATCTGAACAGTCGACGCGGGATCATCATGGAGACCGCTCTGCGAAGCACCTATACCGTGATCCGCGCCGAAGTGCCGCTGGCCAACATGTTCGGCTATGCGACCGTAGTGCGAGGCCTGAGCAGAGGCATGGCGACCTTCTCGATGGAGATGTGCCGCTACGCTCAGGTTCCAACCCGACTCGCCGAGGAAATCATCAACCAGCGTCGTGAGAAGAACCAGCAGACGGTCCGGAAGTAGTCATCGCCGGGCCACGACCGTCTGTTGTGGTTCTTGGTGGAGTCTCACGCTGGTCGCCTTCCGCATCAGCACCTTACTCCACACCCGTAGTCCCGCTGCGGGCCGGTCTTGCCGGCCCTCACTGACGGACGTTTTTTGTCACACGGTCGGGCGTTTGCGCGCCCGCCACCCTATTAGGATTGTTTCATGCCATTTAAGACGTTTGGTCTTACCGACCCGCTGGTGCAAGGGATTCTTGCGACCGGCTACACCGCCCCTACGGAAATTCAATCTCAGGCGATCCCGATCGCCGTCGACGGCCGGGACATCATCGGCTGCGCGCAGACCGGGACCGGCAAAACGGCCGCGTTCGTCCTGCCGATCCTGAACCGGCTCGGCCACGAGAAGGCCGGCCGCAAGAAGGGAATCCGGTCGCTGATTCTGACACCCACGCGCGAACTGGCCGTCCAGATCGAGCAATCGATCCTCGGCTACGGCCGGTTTCTCCATCTGCGGACGCTGGCCATCTACGGCGGCGTCAGCATCGAGAAGCAACTGAGCACCTTGCGTCACGGCATCGACATCGTCGTCGCCACGCCGGGACGACTGCTCGACCACATGCAGCGCGGCTCGATCAGCTTCAAGTCCATCGAGGTGCTCGTCCTGGATGAGGCCGATCGCATGCTGGACATGGGCTTCATCAAGGACGTGCGAAAGATCGTCGCCGCCCTGCCCACCGAGCGTCAGACGATGCTGTTCTCAGCCACCATCAGCCCGGAGATCAAGAGCCTCTCGGCCGGCATGCAGAAGTCGCCGAAGATGATCCAGATCGGGCGCCCGCAGAACCCCGTCGAGGCCATCACGCAGTGCATCTACCCCGTCGAGAAATCGCAGAAGATCGATCTTCTGCTGCACATGCTCAAGAATGACTCCATGTTCAGCGTGCTGGTCTTCTCGCGCACCAAGCACGGCGCCGACAAGATCAAGCGGCGACTGGAACGATCGGGCATCGTCTCGGTGGCGATCCACTCCGGACGCAGCCAGAACCAGCGGCAGCAGGCCCTCGACGGATTCAAGAGCGGCAAGTACCAGGTCATGGTGGCCACGGACATCGCCGCTCGGGGCATCGACGTCTCCGGCATCTCGCATGTCATCAATTTCGATGTCCCCGCCTTTGCGGAGGACTACGTTCATCGAATCGGCCGAACCGGACGCGCCACGGCCACGGGGGACGCCATCACATTCGTCTCACAGGATGAGAGGAAATATCTCCAGCAGATCGAGAAATTCATCGGGCGAAGCATCCGCAGCGAGGATTGTCCGGCCTTCGTCTGCACGGCGCCGGCCCCCGTCGCCCCGGCCGCTGCGTCGAAGAATGTCCCATCGTCGCGTCGTGCGACCAAGACATCGGTCTCGACTCGTCCCTCGGCCCCCCGCGCCACGAGCGCTTCGGCCCGACGCCGACGACGCAGAAAGACGAAGGTGTAGTTTGTACCATGAAACAATTTGTGTCGATGCCGGGCAAGATACAGGCGCCGCCCTCGTGCCCCGGCATCCGGCCAATGCCCTGTCGCGTGTTTTCCTCTCGCTTTTCGAGCGATTCTGTAGTTCAATGCTGGCCATGACAAGACGAAGATGTAAGAGAACGGGGTCCACGGACGCACAGGGTCCCGTCGAATCGACCGAAGGCGCGCCCGAGCCCGCCGACCTGAATGCCACCGAAGAGGCGACGCCGTCATCGACGGGCGAGAGGCCCGCAAAGAAACGACCGCGAAGGCGACGCAAGAAGAAGACCGAATCGTCCTGGAGCATCGAGCAGTTCCACGTGCCCGAGAAGCCGGGCGAAATGCGGTTTCACGATCTCGGGCTGCCCGATCCGATCATGCACGCCATCGCCGACCTGGGCTTCCAGTATTGCACTCCGATCCAGTCGAAAGTCCTGATCCACGCGCACGCCGGGCAGAACATCTCCGGACGGGCCCAGACGGGGACGGGCAAGACCGCGGCGTTTCTGATCACGATCTTCAGCAAGTTCCTCCGGGACCCGATCCAGGGGGAGCGACGGATCGGCTCGCCGCGAGCCCTCGTCCTGGCCCCGACACGGGAGCTGGCGATCCAGATCGTCAAGGACGCCGAAGACCTCGGCAAATACTGCAACTTCAACTGCCTGGCGGTCTACGGCGGGCTCGAAGTCAAGAAGCAGCAGCGACGCCTTGACAGCCGCCCCGTCGATCTGATCGTGGCGACGCCGGGACGGCTGCTGGATTTTGTCAAGCGAGGCAGCATCCACCTCAAGGACGTCGAGGTACTCGTCATCGACGAGGCCGACCGGATGCTGGACATGGGCTTCATCCCGGAGGTCAAGCGGATCATCCGCGAGACCCCGCCGAAGAACCACCGCCGCACGATGCTCTTCAGCGCCACGCTGACCGAGGATGTCCTGCGTCTGGCCTCGCAGTGGATGCCCGACCCGGTCATCTGTGAGATCGAGCCGGAGCACGTGGCGGTCGAGACGGTCGAGCAGATCGTCTACATCGTCACGACGAGGGACAAGTTCAAGCTGCTCTACAACATCCTCAAGGAACGCGGCGACGACCGGACGCTGATCTTCTGCAACCGGCGCGACCACAGCCAGACCCTGGTGAACAAGCTGAGAAAACACGGGGTCACATGCGAACTGCTCAGCGGCGCCGTGCCCCAGAAGAAACGGCTGCGCATCCTGGAGGATTTCCGCCGCGGCGAGATCCAGGTCGTGGTGGCCACCGACGTGGCCGGCCGCGGGCTGCACGTCAAGGACATCGGTCTGGTGGTCAACTACGAGTTTCCGTACGAGGCGGAAGACTACGTGCACCGCATCGGACGCACGGGCCGGGCCGGCGTGGCGGGCACCGCCATCTCGTTCGCCTGCGAGGATGAGTCGTTCATCATCCCGGATATCGAGAAGTACCTTGGCAATCCCCTGCGATGCACCATGCCGGACGAGGAACTGCTCGCCAGAGTCCCCTCCGCCCCATAGCGACATCGACGCCCGATAACCAGAAAATGCACCGCCCGCCGGCCCCACAGTGGCCCAATCGACCGAAAATGGCCGATAAGAGCAGTGGGCCGTCCGAGATCGCCGGCGGCGTTGTGCAATGGGTTTCGATGGAACGAAACGGTTTTGGGGTGCTCCTGCAATGCCAAAATCAGGCGAATCGACGCATGTGATTCAGCGGCTCCAGCGCCGCATGAAGCCCTGTCCCTTCTGCGCCGAGGAGATCCGCTACGAGGCGATCAAATGCCGCTTCTGCGGCGAGTTTCTCCACGGCGACCGCGCCGCGACCCGGACCAAATACGGCCCGTCCGACTTCCACCCCGATCCGGAGGAGGAAGAATCGGACGCCGGTTCGGTGGATGAGCAGGTGGACGACAACGTTCTCTGGTGCGGCCGGCCCAGCGTGTTCGCCCTGACAGGCGCCGCCATCAAGACGGGCATCTTCGTCGCACTGTGCTGGGCGGTCGTCAAGTACCGCGTGACCCAGGTCGCCGTGTACGTGGACGCCTACCTTCCCAAGCTGGACATCGGCGTCCAGCGACTGACCCAGGTCGAGGCGTGGATCGATCTGGGCGCGATGGCGCTGATTGCGGCGGCCCTGCTGGTCTTGTTCTGGAAGATGCTCGCGCTGAAGAGCGTCTATTACGAGGTTACCCCGGACCGCATCGAATGGTCGCGCGGCATCTTCGACCGCCAGGTGGACAACATCGACATGTTTCGCGTGATCGACCTGAAGCTGCGCCGGGCGCTGTGGGAGTGCCTTCTCGGCATCGGCACGGTCCGTCTGACCGCGAAGGACGAATCCGATCCTCACTTCGACTTCGTCAAGGTGCACGGCTGCCGTGACCTGTACGACATCATCAAAGAGGCCGGACTCGAAGCCGACCGAACCCGCAACGTCATCCACGTCGAATAAGCCCACGCGCCGGTCGAATGAGCCGCCGCCGGCCGGGGTCAATGGGCGCGGGCATGCTCGCGTTCGAAGAGCTTCACGAAGGCGCTCTCGTTCGACTTCAGCCAGTCCTCGAACGTCTGCATCTTCGGATTCACAGCCCGGCATGCCTCGACGTCCGCCCTTCGGTTGGGGATGTACAGGCGGTTGAACTCGAACATATTCGCCAGGTCTTCGGCGCCGGGGAAGCCCAACGCGGCGAAGTCCTCCCGCGGCACGTGGCGATAGACTACCTTCGTTCCGAGGATGCGCGTCATCGTCTCAGCGTATTGGCTGCCCGTCAGGTCGTCGCCGACGATGCCGACCACCTTGCCAAGATACTCTTGCGGCTCGTCGAACGCAGCGGACACGATGCTGCCGACGTCCTCGACCGCGACAGAGGCCAGCGGCGTGTCGCCCTGAGGGAATCCGAACGCAAAGCTGCCGTCCTCCTGTTTCTGGGGCGGGAAGAACGTCAGGAAATTCTCGAAGTAGAACGCCACGTGGACAAACGTCGCCTTCAGGCCAAGACGGCGGACGTACTGTTCGAGCTGCGCCTTCATGTCCAGATGCGGCGCCTCGAGCGTCCCGCCGCTGATCTTCTTGCAGTAGGGCAGCGTGCTGAACACAAAATGCTCCACGTCGGACCGCTTGACGGCGTCGATGAGATTCCTGCCGTGGCCGTATTCCTTCTCGAAATGCTCCCAGAAACTGGTCACACCGAAGCAGCCGTAGCAGCCCTTCAAAGCCGCCCGGATGCTGTCGACCTCTTCCAGATCGCCCTGAACGATCTGCGCACCTGCCCGACGCAAGGCCTTCGCATTCTCCGATTCCGGATGTCTCGTGAGACACCGCACCGCAAACCGGCCCCGGTTCAACACGTGCCGGGCCACACCGCCGCCTTGAGCGCCGGTCGCCCCGACAATAAGAATGGTCTTCTTGGCTTCCATTGCCTTGTCCTCCAGAAGAATCCGGACACTCCTCTTTGATGCCGCACGTGCCGGCCCTCGCCAACCTGTGGACTTCGGGCAAAGACCTCCATCTGCCGAGTCGCAGGGGCCGCAGACTTCTCCTGAAGCCGGCCCTGCTCGTACCTACGA
>Ga0209612_1001309_pt1 | contig 20887 bp, 21 predicted proteins | sample BioC12SIPDNA_FD_185746 | JGI IMG/M metagenome (GOLD analysis project Ga0209612, IMG submission 185746) | Anaerobic biogas reactor microbial communites from Washington, USA - Biogas_R1_B C12 SIP DNA (SPAdes) (version 2) | ecosystem: Engineered > Bioreactor > Anaerobic > Unclassified | place...
AGATACTGGGTAAGGAGACGATTGATCTCGACAATACTTCTGAAAACAGAGGACGGGAAAAATCTCATGGGATAAGTCATCAAAAGATGGGAAAAGACCTGATGAGCCAGGATGAGCTGGCTGTGATGGATAATTCAAAATGTATCCTTCAGCTTCGTGGCGAACGCCCGTTCTTGTCAGAGAAGTACGATATCACCAGGCATCCGAATTACAGATGTCTTTCAGATGCAGATTCTAAGCTGGCAATTATTTTTAGAAAGGAAGTTGATAAAAACATGAAGCTAGAAACAGACCGTGTCTCAGAAATTTACAACATGGGTTTTGTTTCATCAGACGCATAAACTTATATCTATATTTTTGGATGTTTAAATAACAATAAATTCCAGTATTTACCAACTTGCCGCTTTAACGTGATATAAGCGGCAAGTTGTTGACAACCCCGCAAATGAGAAGTATTATTCAAGAAGCTATCATATTGCCGCTCGTAACGTGTGTGAGCGGCAGACAGGTAAATATGAAACAAAAACTTGAAGAAATCAAGACACTTGCAAAACGGGCTAATGGTATTTTTCGTACCGCTGATCTAAAGAAACTGGGATTTACTGCGTATGAGATTCGAAAAATGCTTGAAAAGCACTTTATTGAAAGAATAAAGCATGGATATTACAGTCTTTCAGAGACCGTTGAGAACTGCTCGGATGCAGAAATAATCGCGAGACTATTTCCTGAAGGGGTGATCTGTATGTATACAGCACTCTTTTATCATGGTTATTCTGATCGTACACCGCTGGCCTGGGATATAGCAATCAATAAAGATGTTTCAAAATCGCGTTTCAAAATCGATTACCCTTACGTACAACCTTACTACATGGAAGCACACCTGCTTTTGTTCGGAATCACGAATGCCACTTATGGTGACACAGACCTGAAGATATTTGACAAGGATCGACTGATTTGCGAATGTGTTTTTTTTGAAAATAAGATTGATCGCGAAACGTACAATAAAGCAATTCAAGGTTATATTGCTGATCCGAATAAGAATATTTCGAATTTGCTCGATTACTCTAAGAAGCGACGAATACTAAAGAAAATAAAAAGCCGGATTGGTATCTGGTTGTAGATCAATGATTCGAACGTTCTTTGGAAAACGAATAAGATCACTATAAGAAAGGTTGTGATTGATGACAGATTTGGGAGCGTCAGTTCTTGCGCGTCTAAAAAGAAAATCAAAAGAGAGCGGAAAATCTCTTCAACTCCTTTTGCAGCTGTTTTGCCAGGAAGAATTTTTGCGTCGATTAAGTGGATCAGAATATGCGGATTATCTGGTACTTAAAGGCGGCATGTTCATCTATACTCTCAGTAATTTTTCAAGCCGGTCAACTGCGGATATTGACTTTCTTTTACAGAAGCAGCCTGGCGGCATTGAAGACATTCAAAGGATGGTGAACGAAATCATATCAGTCGATACTGGAAACAATTACATACAACTGATTCCTCAAGGCTATAAGATCATATCGCTACAACGGAAGTATAAGGGGGTAAGTTTTCAACTCCTTGGGCTTGTAAAGAACACGAAAACGCCTTTCAATGTTGATATTGGAATTGGTGATGTCATTGTTCCGGATCCCGAGAAACTACTTATCCCCGTGCAACTGGAAGATTTTAAACCTGCCTGGATTCTAACGTACTCATTAGAAAGCACAATTGCAGAAAAATTTGAAGCGCTGATCCAAAGACAACAATTGACGAGTCGCATGAAGGACATTTACGATATTTACTATCTCTCGAACCAATTTGACTTTGATGGGAATCTCCTTCAACAGGCTATCTTGCAAACAATCACCAATCGAAAAACTTTTTACGAGCCTGACAGTCTGGACAAAGTCATTGCCTTGTCTGATGATCCAGATATTCAGATTCGTTGGCGTCAATTTCTTTATCGAACCCAGTTGCCGGAACTTAATCTCAAACTTGTATTTTTGGGGATTGACCAATTCCTGCGACCGGTTTGGATTTCAATCATTCAAAGTAAAACTCACAATAAGAGCTGGAGAGCTCGGAAAAGCAATTGGATTTGAGTTTCTACTAAAAGTCTTACTTTAGATACTGGACAGCTTATGCTTCATATCAATATGATGCATTTGAAAAAAACAAGACTTTTTTTACGGTTCCTATAACATCGCAAATTATTATCGAAATTACTATCTGTGTGTTTGTTGTCTCAGTGTTGATGACGCAACCTGTATTTCAATTCCCCATGTTATTATGTCACTAACTCCATGATAGAACTATGGCACGAAATTCTTTCATGTAATGGATTTCGTCGCATTCTTTCGAATTTCCTAATATAGCTTTCTGTAGAGATATATGAAAGAGTTTTTGTTTTAATGGCAAAAATCCCGTGACCGTTGTTTATGTATTAGCAAGCCTCAATCATGAGGCGCTAATTCATAAAACGAGGTTAGAAAATGGGATTTTTCAATGAAGCAATCAACATTCTCAAAGTATTAGTCATTGCCCTTGGAGCAGGACTGTCCGTCTGGGGCGTTATCAACCTGCTCGAAGGCTATGGCAATGACAACCCAGGTGCCAAAAGCCAGGGAATCAAACAACTCATGGCTGGCGGTGGGGTTGTCCTGATCGGGGTCAAACTTATCCCCCTGCTGTCTGGTTTGTTCGGATAAGACCCTATGCTCGGACTGCTGGACAAAATTGAAGAAGCGATTCGCAACTTCTTCATCGGTTTGATTGAAGCCAATCTAACCACGATGTTTGCCGATGTCAACGAGAAGACCTCCACGATTGCAGAACAAATCGGACAAACACTGCAAGGCTGGAACGGCAATATCTTCAGCATGATCCGCTCCCTCTCCGAGACGGTCATCATTCCGATAGCAGGGATGATCATCACCTTCGTACTCTGTTACGAACTGATCACGATGATCACCGAAAAGAACAACCTGCACGAAGGGGATACCTTCAGCTTCTTCAAATACTTCATCAAAATGTGGGTAGCAGTATTTTTGGTCTCCCATACTTTTGATATCACCATGGCGATCTTTGATGTTGCCCAACACGTCGTCTCGGCAGCATCAGACCTGATCACAGGAAGTGCCTACATCGATATCCAGGAGGTGCTGGCTGCCATGCTGGCAGGTCTTCAGAACAAAGGCATCCCCGAGCTGGCTGGAATCGCCATGGAAACGCTGTTGGTGGGCAATGCGATGAAGCTGCTTTCTGTAGTTATCACAGTCATCCTGTATGGACGCATGATCGAAATCTTCCTGACCTGCTCGGTTGCGCCGATCCCCTTTGCTACGCTGACCAACCGGGAATGGGGACAGACAGGTAACAACTACATCCGTAATCTGGTCGCGCTGGGCTTTCAGGGTTTCTTCATGATGGTCTGCGTGGCAATCTATACAGTTTTGGTGCAAAGCATAGTGCTCTCCGAAAACATCCATGCCAGTATCTTCCAGATTGCCGCCTATACCGTGTTACTGTGTTTCTCGCTTTTCAAGACCGGCAGTCTCTCCAAATCGATCTTCAATGCTCACTAAGAAGGAAGGAGGTTTGAATTGGCTTATGTCAATGTTCCCAAAGATCTCAACCGGGTCAAAACCAAAGTAGCGCTCAACCTGACCCGCAGGCAACTGATCTGCTTTTCAGCTGCTGGCCTGGTGGGCGTTCCTCTCTACCTGCTCACCCGTCAGGGCTTAGGCAATGACATGGCAGCTTTACTGATGGTGCTGGTCATGCTGCCGCTGTTTGCTTTTGCCTTATATGAAAAAGACGGCATGCCCCTGGAGGCTTTCATCGGCAATTACATCCGGGTGCGCTTTCTCTATCCCCGCATCCGACCCTATCAGACCGAGAATTTCTACCGCCTGATCCAGTCTGAAATCAATCACAGAAAGGAGTTGCGCATCCGTGCAGCAAACAAGAACCGCAAAGAAAGAAAAACAAAAAAGCAAGCTACGCTCAAACAAGCCTAAGGCAAAAGCCAGTCCTCCCAGAACAGCGCAAAAGACGATTCCCTATAAGCTGATGTATCCGGACGGGATTTGTCAGGTGAAAGAAGGCTACTACTCCAAGGTCGTCCAGTATCAGGATATCAACTACCAACTGGCTCAGGAGGACGACAAGCGCGCGATTTTTGACAAGTATTGTGAGTTTCTCAATTACTTCGACAGTTCGATCCATGTCCAGCTCTGTTTCTACAACTACTCTGGTCGAATTGAAGATTATCAGGTCGCGATCAAGATCGAAGAGCAGAAGGATGCTTTCAATGACATCCGCCAGGAATACTCCCAGATGTTACGCAACCAGCTGGCGAAAGGAAACAACGGTCTGATCAAGAACAAATATCTGGTCTTTGGCATCGAAGCGAATGATTACCGCACTGCCAAAACGCGCCTGGAACGGATTGAACTGGATATATTCAGCCATTTGAGAGGTCTGGGTGCCATCGCTCAATCCCTGAATGGCGCTGAACGCTTGCACGTGATGCATGACCTGTTGAATGAGAGCCAGCACAAATTTCACTTCGACTGGAAACGCCTCAAAGAGAGTGGTCTGGCAACCAAGGACTTTATCGCTCCCAGTGGTTTTGATTTCACTCCCACCGGCAGTTTTGGCATGGGTCGCAAACAGGCTCAGGTCTCCTATCTGCAAATCCTGGCGCCTGAACTTTCTGATGAATTGCTCAAGAACTTTCTGATTCTGGAAAGTGATCTGGCGGTGACACTGCACATCCAAAGCATCGAACAGACCGCGGCGATCAAGATGATCAAACGCAAAATCACCGATCTGGATAAGATGAAGATTGAAGAACAAAAGAAAGCAATTCGCTCGGGTTATGACATGGATATCCTGCCCAGTGATCTGGTCACGTACGGAGCAGAAGCCAAAACACTCCTGGAGTCTCTGCAAAGCAGAAATGAACGCCTCTTTCTGGTGACTTTTCTGCTGATGAACATCGCCGATAACAAGCGCAAGCTGGAAAACGACTACTATCAAACCGCTGGCATCGCTCAATCGGCGAACTGCAATCTGCGACCTCTGGACTACCAGCAGGAACGCGGTCTGGCAGCCATGCTGCCACTGGGGATCAACCCAGTTCCCATCGAAAGAGCTTTGACCACCTCCGCCACAGCGATATTTGTGCCCTTCACCACGCAGGAACTCTTTCAACCAGCTCCTGCCCTGTATTATGGGCTGAACGCGCTCTCCAATAATCTGCTCATGGCTGACCGCCGCAAGCTCAAAACACCCAATGGACTGATCATTGGAACGCCGGGCTCAGGCAAGTCCTTTGCAGCCAAACGGGAGATCACCAACGCTTTTCTGGTGACAGAGGATGAGATCATCATCACCGATCCGGAAAGCGAATACGCCCCTTTGGTGCGTGCGCTGGAAGGTGAGGTGGTGCGCATCTCGATCAATTCCAATCAATACATCAATCCGCTGGACCTCAACCTGGACTACAGTGAGGAAGAGGATCCGGTCGCGCTCAAGATGGATTTCATCTTTTCTTTCATCGAGCTGGCAGCAGGTCGCAAAAGCGGTCTCAAACCGGAAGAAAAGTCGGTGCTTGACCGCTGTATCCAACTGATCTATCAAAAATATCTGCAGGATCCGATTCCTGAAAACCTGCCCATTCTGGAAGACCTTTACGCGCGTCTGCTGGAAATGAGCGAACCGGACGCAAAATATCTGGCAACGGTGCTTGAGATTTACGTCAAAGGTTCCTACAAGGTCTTCAACCACCAAACCAATGTAGACACCCAGAACCGCCTGATTTGTTTTGACATCCGCGAACTGGGAAAGCAGCTCAAGAAACTGGGCATGCTGGTGATTCAGGATCAGGTCTGGAACCGGGTTACCCGCAACCGGGCAGCCAGGAAGACCACTTGGTTTTATCAGGATGAGTTTCACCTGATGCTGCGGGAAGAGCAAACCGCGGCATATTCCGTGGAGATCTGGAAGCGCTTCCGCAAATGGGGTGGCATTCCAACCGCCATTACCCAAAATGTGAAAGACCTTCTGGCTTCCAGAGAGATTGAGAATATTCTCGATAACTCTGATTTCATCTATATGCTCAATCAGGCCAGTGGCGATCAGGAGATTCTCGCCAAGCACCTCAACATTTCCAAAGATCAACTGTCCTATGTCACCCACAGCGGGGAAGGTCAGGGCTTGCTCTTTTATGGCAATACCATCATTCCCTTCACCGATCACTTCCCCAGAGATACCAAACTCTATCAGATCATGACGACCAAACCGGATGAGGTTTAGGAAGGAGGTCATATGTCCAGAAAATCACGACTCAGAGAAAAAGCCACCCATCACTACCAGGGCGATGACCCATTGCTTGAGAAAAGCATAGAGCAAGCAGAAAGTGCAGCCTCTGCAAAGCTTTCCTCAGAAGCTATAAACCTAACAAGCCAAACAGATGCGATGGGCGGTATTTCAAAAGAATCCCTTACATCAATGGCTTCTACCGAAGAAATGAGCAGGAAACCGAAGAAAAAAATAAAAAGCGTTTACCGCAAACTCAGCAAGGGTTTTGTCGCCGATTCATCCAAAGCCCTTACACCTCAGCTTCAGCCGCAAAAAGAATCTCAGCCCAGGATCTCCGCTTTGCGCTTCGAAAGCACTCAGGCTAAACCGGCTTCGGCTTTGAGCTTTGAACAGCCAGGAAAGGAGAAAAGGCAAGGACCATTCAGAAACGTTCTGCGTCTGCCCAGCCCCTGGCAACCCTCCCGTCACGCCAATGACGAAAAAGAAGCTGCTGATCACAACGCCAGCCGGGATGCCCTTCAGGCAGCGCAAAATCATCTTCGGGTTCCCCGGGCGCGACCCATCGCAAGAGCCATTCAACACCAGGAAGCCTTGCAGCTGCGTTCTTTACGCCAACGCGCGGATCGCTTTGCCACAGAGCAGGTCAAAAAACAATCCGGCAAGAACCTTGTTTCCCGTTATATTCAGAAACAACGCATCAAACGGGAGTACATACGTGCCTACCGTGCCTCCGCAGGATTTCAACGGACTGCTGTCCAACAAAAGGCAGCCCAACGGGGCTTGAAAAAGTTCATCGGCAAAGTTACCCAAACCCTCAAAAGCCGCGCAGCGCTCTACGGAGCGCTTGTCCTGGTGCTCTTGCTCCTGGTCGGTTCCATCGCTTCCTTCGCTGTTTCTGCCACAACCGTTATGGGGGGCAATATTATCGCTGGTCTGGGAGAAAGCCTGCGTGGCTCAGAAGGAATGGTTGAGGTTGCCCGTTCCCAACTTGGTCAGGTAGGTGGCGAACCTTACTGGTCCTGGTATGGTTTTCCTTCCCGGGTGGAATGGTGTGCCATCTTTGTTTCCTGGGTTGCCGATCAGGTCGGTCTGATCTCTGAAGGTTTGTTCCCCAAATTTGCCGGATGCAGTATTGGTGAAGACTGGTTCAGATCCAACAACCTCTGGCAGGACGGGGGCTATTGCCCCGCTCCCGGAGAAATCATTTTTTACGACTGGGATGGAGATGCTTTTCCTGATCATGTCGGTATTGTCGAAAGCTGTGATGGTGGCACGGTCTATACGATTGAAGGCAATTGGGCCGATAGCGTCCACACTGACAGCTTTCCCGTCAACAGTCCCTATATCCGCGGGTATGGAAGCCCTGGTACAAACGAATAAAGGAGAAAACCATGAACTTAGCCCAAATTAGAAATGAAAAAGCCAAAACAGAAGCCCGTCTTCAGGCTTTGCAGGAAAAGCTGAAGGCACTCAATGAAAAAGAAACCGAAATGGAAAACAGCGAAATCCTCAAAACAGTGCGCGCTCTGCAACTCAGACCATCCGAATTGGATGCCTTGTTGAAACGCCTGAAGCAGAACCCCTTTCAGAACCTTGAGGATGTGAACGAATGGATTCCGGAAAGTGAGCTGGAAAAATATGAAGACTAAGCCCAAAACTCTTATGTTGTTGTTCCTGATCACCATCAGTTTCCTTTCTGCCAAACCGGCTCATGCGGCATCCCTGTCAGATGAAGGCAGGATCAACCCTGCTCCTTCTACGGATGCCAAAGGCAGTCTGATCAGCGATATGCCACCTGGAACTGCCATACTGTGTGAGTACAGTCTGATGAGCTACCCAATGAGCAGTGGGGCAACGCCTGTCCCATCTGAAGAACCCACAGCAGAAGCGACTCCCAGACCACCCACCGACACCTATCTGGAGCCGCCACAGGTTATCACTGCCCAAGCTCCGGAAAAGGAGTTCTTTGTAATCAAGACGCGAAACGACAAGATCTTTTACCTGATCATTGACCGCAGCAAGATGAGCGAGAACGTTTATCTGGTGACCGAGGTGGATGAGGAGGATTTGCTCAATTTCGTCCAGGCGACCGACTCACCTTCTCTTTTGCCTTTTCTCCAGCCTTCCAGGCCAACCGCAACGCCTCAACCCACACCTGAACCGTCCAATGACAAACCACCTCAGCAATCCATTTTCTCCCTGCCCATCAACAGTGGCATGGCCATTGCTGGAGCGCTCTTATTGTTGCTGGCAGGCGGGGCGCTTTTTTACTGGAAGGTGATCAAACCCAAAGAACACACGCTAAGTGAAGGGGACTTTTTTGAGGACGATTTCCTCGAAAAAAGCACTACGGATGATAACGAAGATGATGAATAAGGAGGATTCAATGAAAGTCAAAGAACTGATCTTCAGCCTGACTGGCGTTGCCGTGAACACGGATAACCTGGAGGATCTCAAAGCCCATCCGCGGGACTATACCGAAAGCGATGAAGAGGCCGCGCTTTTAGCTGAACTCTTCTTCGTGCTTGAACAAACGGAGGAAAGTGAGGAGCTGCCATGAACCAGGCTGAAGAAAGTCGTTATATTACAGCCTATGCCCGCATTATTGGCGTGCAAGAGGCCAGGGTTACAGAATATGCCCAACGCAAGGGTCTTGCCGCGCTGGTGGATAATGCCTATCAACTGCTTGAAACCCCTGAACAACAAGCCAAACACAAGGCCTTTCTAGAGCTCTACCGCATGAGCAGTTCGCTTACCCGGGAAAATCCAATTCTCAGTTCGCCCTCTGCCGCGGCAGGGTACATGCACACGGTCATCGATCAGGTGCACGACAAGGAGTCACTGGTGGTAGCTTTTCTCAACACCAAGAATCGGGTCATCGACTATGAGCAGGTCTCTATCGGGACAATCAACAGTTCTGTCATTCACCCCAGGGAGATCTTTCGCAACGCGATCCTCAACAAAGCGGTATCCGTGCTGATCTGTCACAACCATCCTTCCGGAGAACTGACCCCCAGCGATGAAGACCTGGCAGCGACCAAAGCGCTCAAAGAAGCCGGTGAAATGTTGGGGATTCCCGTGGTGGATCACATCATCATTACGGGTCTCAACCGTGATGCGGTTTATTCTTTCCGCGCCCATGGTGTATTGGAACAGAACGCGCATTATGATGCCGGGATCAGTCTGGCTGAAAAGAAAGGAACCGCCAGGGACAAGGATAAAGCGCTGGATGAGATTACTACCAAACTGGAAGAAGGCATCAAAGACATCTTTAGCAGCGGCAAGTATGCGGACTACCTCAAGGTGATGTCGCGCTTTCATCGCTACAGTCTCAACAACACGCTCCTGATTGCGTTACAAAATCCTGAAGCTTCACTGGTTGCCGGGTATCATGCCTGGCAAAAACGATTCCAACGTCAGGTGCTCAAAGGCGAGAAAGCCATTCGCATTATTGCGCCTGTGGAAGAAAAACGCCTGGTGGAAAAAGAAAAGATCGATCCTCAGACAAAGAAGCCTGTTTTGGACAGCCTGGGCAATCCCGTCATGGAAGAACAGGAGGTGACGGTCAAACGTTTCAGGGTGGTACCGGTCTTTGATGTCTCCCAAACCGAAGGCAAGGAGCTGCCTACTCTGGCCAAAGAGCTTCAGGGCAGCGTGCGCGATTATGACCTTATGTTTGAAGCCCTGCAAGCGGTCTCACCTGTCCCAATTGAGTTCAAGGCAATGAAAGCGGGCAAGGATGGCTATTACCACCTCAAGGACAAGAAAATCGCTATCCGCCAGGGCATGAGCGAGATACAGACCATGGCAACTGCCATTCACGAGATATCCCATGCCAAACTGCATGATCGTGATCCCCAGCAACGCAGTACCACAGGAAAAGAAAAGGATCAGCGCACGCAGGAGGTTGAAGCTGAAAGCATTGCTTATGCCGTTTGCCAGTATTATGGCATTGAAACAGCGGACAACAGTTTTGGCTACCTGGCAGGCTGGAGCAGCAACAAAGACCTGACTGAACTGAAAGCTTCTCTTCAAACCATCCGCGATACCGCATCCGATTTGATTACTTCGATTGATGGAAAGATTCAGAGCCTGAAGCAGCAGCTGGAAGTTGAAGCGCCCAAAACCCGCACAGAGGCGGTGAAAGCCGTCAAAGGGAAGGTGGCTGCCCTGGCAGAATCTCTGGATTCTTACGCCTTTGAGCCATTGCCTGAAAATGCGCTGGTTTTTGACGACCGCCAGCTGGAACAAACCGGGACCTTACGCCCATGGCTGGAAATGCTTGTCCATGAAGATCGCAGCCCCTATACCACCCAGGCCAGCAAGCTTCTGCAGCAGATTGATCTGTTCCAGGAAGCTTCTGCCAGCTATTTGCTGGAAAACAGCGAAATCTTATCTCTCTTGCGTGAAGGCGATCAGGTTCATTACGCCCTGACAGACAGTCTTCAAAATCCAGTATCCGAAGGGCTCCTTGGCGAACCGGATCTGATGCTGGATGCTGCCAGAGACCTTTCCCTGAGTGAAGCTGGACGGGATGGGCTTACTGCCACCCTGCTTACAGCTGAAGCGATCGATCATCTGAACGCGCTGCGGGTCAGTGAGCCAATGGTTTCTTTCAGCCACTCGCAGCATGATCAAATCCCCGATGGAATGAGCATGCCCCTCTCGCAGGCCAATCGTCTGATGGAAAGGCTGGATCAACGTCAGGCGATCGACCGTCAAAAATCTGATTACGCTGGACCGCTCACCTACAGTACTGATTTTCGGGTGGAGTACATCAAGGAAGGTCTTCCGGCAGCCTATACCGGAAAACAGGAGATAGGTGCTGGCGATGGCAGTCTCTCCCATCACATGCAGCTGACCGTTCAGGAGGCTCTCTCAGATCGTTCCTGGCGCAATTACCTCAAAGAAATGGGTGAAACGCAGTTACAAGCCGATCCCAATGCTCTAGGGGAGGTGCGTGATGAGCTCTTACCCTATTTCAATCAGCATCAAGCCCTGACCTTCCTCAAGGAACGGACGGAAGGCTACCAGGCAGGGCTTCCCAATGTTGCGGAGGAGAAAAGAGAGGCATTATCGGCTTACTATGCGGATGTGGCTGCTTACGTACAGGAAAGCAGACAGCAGATGAACCTCAGCCAGAACCCACAGACCCTTGATTTTCCACAACTGGATCAGTATCTGAACGCAAATCTGAAGGAGCGCGATCTGGACCTGGATGGCTCACCGGAGCGGGTGGATATCGATGATCAGGACAGCCGTGTGCAGCTCACCCATCATCTGGACAAAAAAGATGGAATACAAGAAAGGAATTCCATCAGGGAAAAACTGCGTGGTACGAAGTCAGTTAAACAAGAAAACCTAGCCAAAAAAGAAAACTTTCAGGATGTGGAGATAAGTTAAATAATTTTTGCGTAGGATAACAAATAACAGCGTTCCGACTACCATCGGAACGCTGTTATTTAATCTGCCATAAAATGTACGACTATCGGTCTTGTTTGACAAGTAACAATTATCAGGAAGGATAAAAAAGGTTCTCTGTTTCCAGCTATAATGAAGTAACACGTTGTTAACATCAGGTTTGGTATCATGAGGTTAACGAGAGAACAATGCGCATTCTGATTATAGAAGACGAAAATGACCTGGCTGAAGCGATCGCTATTACCTTGCGCGACTCGCTTTATGCTGTCGATATTGCCAATGATGGGCAAACTGGCTTGTTCAAAAGCATTGAAATTGATTATGACCTCATTATCCTCGATTTGAACTTACCTGGGATGGACGGCCTCCAAGTTTGTCAAGCAATCCGGGAGAAGAAACCGGATGTGTTTATCTTGATCCTAACTGCTAGAGCGGAAACCAACGATGTGATTTTAGGTCTGGATAGAGGAGCAGATGATTACCTGACCAAGCCTTTTCAAATGGGGGAATTGGAAGCAAGGCTGCGGACACTGTTGAGACGTGATCTGCGCACCAGAGAACCCATATTACAAGTTAGGGATATCCGCCTCGACCCTGCGACGCGTAAGGTTTGGCACAAAAACAAGTTAATTAGATTGAGTTTCAAGGAATTTGCCCTTTTACATTACTTGATGAGTCGACCTGGTGAGGTAGTCACTCAGACAGAGATCGTAGATCATATTTGGGACGAAGAGGTTGACCTTTTTGCAGTTTCGGTCCGAGTTCATATCCACAACCTGCGAAAAAAGTTTCGCGACTCTGAAAACCCATATATTGAGACCCTGATCGGTCAGGGTTATCGGTTAATCACTACATTGGAAGATGAAAAAGATTGATGCCGATAATCCGAGCAAAAAGCCGAAACTCCAGACACAGCTAATGATCTGGACCTTGGGCTTGGTTCTCCTGCTTGGGCTCTTACAGGTACTGCTGATCAACCGCATGACCGTCGTAAATGTTCCTAAGACCATCCAAATGGAACTAATACGACCAACTTTACAAAGCCAGAGCTCAACCCAAGTAGAACGTGAAGAGCCACCTTCAATATCGGATGGGGCTAATGAAATCGGGGAAGTCGTGCAAAGACAGATGTGGATAATCTCTGCGATATCTTTAATTGCCTTGCTGATCATCGGAACAATCGGCTCGTTCATCGTTAGCAACCATGTTTCCAGACCAGTGGATCTGTTCAGTGAACAAATTGCTTCAATCAACGTAAACTCTTTAGAAAAACGGCTTATTCCCTCAGGAAAAGGTCATGAAATCGATCGAATGGCTTCAGAGATCAATAAAACCCTTGACCGTTTAGAACAGGCTTTTAGATCTCAGGAACAATTCGTTTTAGATGCAGCGCATGAGTTACGAACGCCTTTGAGCACCTTGCATGCCCAAGTCGAGATACTCCAAGCTAAGCAAAATAAAGGTGAGGGTGTCCCTGAGGCGATTCTCAGCGCTCAGGGAAAAAACTTGGTTCGAATGGAAGCGATCGTAGAGGATCTCTTATTATTAGCAAAGGGAAAACAGCAATTTCCTGAGGAATGCGTTGATCTCTCACAGTTAATTGGAGAGATTTGCATGGATCTTCAATGGCTCGCCGAAAAGCATGAGGTGAAGCTGATGTACGAGGCAGAGGAAATCCAAGTTATTCAAGCAAATCCCATGATGATTGACCGATTAATCCGAAACCTTATAGTCAATGCGATTCAATACAACAAGCCTAAAGGAGTGGTAAAAATCAACCTTAAGCCAAAACCTGAGGCGTTGTTCCTTAGTATTCAGGACTCAGGGATAGGCATCGCCCAAGAAGATTTACCTCACATCTTTGATCGTTTTTATCGTGTAGATCCTTCCAGAAGCCGTCTAAGCGGTGGAACGGGCTTGGGGCTGGCGATCGTCCAACACATCGCCGAACTATATAAAGCAGAAATCACGGTTGAGTCTGAGGTAGCGAAAGGCAGTTGCTTCATCGTCAGTTTTCCAAAAACTGAGTAGTTGTTAATACACCCGCTTAACATTCAACTTGTTATCCTTTAGACAAACCTACTCAACAATGGAGGTAACAATGTTGAAACAAAAGAATTTAGTTTTAGTTGTCGCGATTCTCCTTATGGCTGGATTAGCAATATCAGCCTGGTCGTTCACTCACAAAAGCGGAGACGGTCTCGTGTGCCCACGCGGATACACGCCTGCAGTTTTACTCGATCCGATTCAAGAGGGAGAAAACAATTCCAAGGTTGTCTCCGAAACCTGTATCGAAACCAGTGAAGAGGTGTCTGTCGAATTTTTGGAACCCGTCGATCCTGCAACTTACAAAATGCTTGAACCTAGTGATCTCGTCACGGAAACCAATGAAACCATTATGGGTCCTAGTGAAGCCGCAGGTTACCGCTGTGTTGTTCTTCTGGAACCTATTGCCGACGGTGCGACTGAATCGAAAATCATCGATGAGGTTTGTTCAGACAAGCGGATTACAGAACTAGGTGGCATTGAACTGAACAGTGCCTATCTTATTGCAAAGTTTTATGATCGAACGAACTATAGATCGTTGTTGAAGGAGTACTACGGAAGCATTCCATGTTCTTCCGGGGTCAGTTATGGAAGAAACAATCTCGCAGATGATGGTTTTGATAATCGTTATGAGTCTGGTTCTGCCTACTCGAGTTGTAACTTGATTGAGGTCTTTGACTTTATCAATCACACCGGTCCAACTTATGCCTGCGGTGCGAATTGCTCGACTTTCTATGCACTGAATAACGCAGTAAGCTCTTGGCGGGTTAAGAATTAATTTTCTGGGAGATGTTTCAGGGGCTGATAGACATTACCAGCCCCTGCATCTTAGAGATTGGAGGATTTACTTTCTTCGCCCGCTCTTTACCCGTTTTGGAGAATACATCGGCCGAAAGTAATCATTTTTGTATTCTATAAACAACTTCTCCCCCAACTGGTTTCGTACCGTGAAGGAAAAACGCGAGGCATTATCGGCTTACTATGCGGATGTGACTGCTTATGTCCAGGAAAGCAGACAGCAGATGAACCTCAGCCAGAACCCACAGACCCTTGATTTTCCACAACTGGATCAGTATCTGAACGCAAATCTGAAAGAGCGCGATCTGGACCTGGATGGCTCACCGGAGCGGGTGGATATTGACGGCTCCGATGCGCGCCTGCAATTAGTACACCATTATAAGCGCACAGATGGCAATGAGAGGCGTATGAACAGTTATTCGGTTGAAGAAGAAAACCTGCTAGCGTTTTAAACGGAAGGATTCAATACTAACTAGACTTTGTTTGAACTGTATCGTCTCTACCACTTCGAGGAGGATGAAGAGATGTTAAGCCTAATTTCGCAGTGCAAAGCAAGATCGAGGGTGAACAGAGTGAGAGCTTAGACCAATATCCGATCTGTGTTGCTGAAGAGATGAACTCAGTAATTAGTAGAGGCTGACCCAAAAGTCCGAATTTTCAAAAAGTTGGCCTAAAAGTGGGGGGGAACTATCAGTTTTTGCCCATGAAATGATGATGCAATCCCATTTTTATGGCTAAAAATGCCTGTAAGTGGGGGAGCTAAAAATGAAGTTATACTTTTGGGTCAGCCTCTAGGCGGTTTTGTCAGCGTTTAGCTAATCCACCCCAGAAAACTACTTTAGCAAGCCATTCCTCTCAAAAACTAATGGAGGTATATCATTTTCAGATGAAAGGCGCATTTTGAGATGTTCAATTCTTACTTCAGACATTTCATGGTCTTCCGGGTCTGTAATAAAGGGCAATACAAGCTCCGAATAATCGTTACCAACTGGTATAAAGAATGATTCGACATTTCCACTTGTTCCGATTTTGTAAAGTATGTATAAGGAACGAAACTCATTTTGATCCCCAATTAGTTCTGCGCAGTTAGTTACAAGCAAGAGCAATTTGTTCAATCTTTGAACTGGTTTCCATTCACAGACAAACTTATTCTTACTGGTGAACTTTAACGATGTCTGACCGATCAATTGTTCCGTTTCTTTCCAGTTATCAGGATCATCTAGATAATCAATAGACAAGTTCTCATATGGAGTTTTCATTGGTATCCAACCGCCATATTTCTCAACCGAGTTAATGACTTGTTTATATTGGAGATTCTTGTTAATGTAAGTAACTATTCCTGCAAGAGTTAGGAATACAAAAATTAGTGTGACAACTCTTAATTTGGACATTAGTTGTTGTAACCGGTAATGCTTAATGCATACCATATAGACGGTGCGAAATATGCTAGATTGAATGATCCAAATGGGGTGTGACTAGCTACCTGAATTTTTGTATAATCATGACAACTACCGGTAAATGACGTCACGATAACTGCATGCCTCCATTCACCTGTTGTTACCCACTTAAAGACTACAACATCTCCTACAGAGAGATTGCACATGTATGATCCGGAACTATAGCCGACAGGACCTCTACTGGTGTTAGTTGTGAGGAATGTGTAAAAACCACCTACGTTTATCCATGGTAACGAACCCGTCTTTGTGTAAGAATCAAAATACCACTTATTCCAGTAATCATTGGGCGTGGACATTACTTGGTTAGTGCCAGCATAAACGGCTTGAGAAACAAAATTTGTACAATCTAGGGCTTCCTGCCAAAAACTTGGATTTACCCCATTTTTCCAAGTGTTAGCATAATTTACAGCAGCTGTTCTGTTGTAAGTGAGATTAATAATATTTGATGGGGATGCCGTGTTATCCCGTGGTGAAAAATCCTCAACTTCCCTCTTTTGATTAACAATGTTTCTTTCAATGGTTGAAAATATCTCATCCTCTGATCTGCCTTCAATTTGAAAGGTAAAAACATCCTGGTAATCATCAGTGATTATCCTCCAGCCGGCACCACAATCGATTAGTAGCATTTTGTGGCTTATCTCAGAGAATTCAACAGGTAGTATTGCCGGATCTTTGAAAGAAACTAGCGCATTCTCATTCAAATAAACGGTGGCTGAGGTTCCATCGATACGGATCTCAGAAAAGGAAAGGTCAATCTCATAGCCTTCATATGGAAGATAAAAGCTTGAATTGATTTTTCCAATTGTTTTTGACCGTAATCTTTCTAATTGAATCCACGAGGGCTCTGATTGGTCATTAGATATGAAACTGTTTATATAGTTTTCATCTTTCAATCCTATCAAATTTTGGTAACGAGCTTCAAAATACTTTTTGATATAAGCAATTATTTCACCTTCGGGGTTTTGGGATTCAGAGTTAGGATCATCACCAACACCCGGTAAAAAAACACTGTTCTGCCAAAACTGTAAATCGACACCTCCTGGTGGACTAGCCCAAGCTATTTGAAAAGAACTAAGTAGTAAACCAAAAATAAAGAGGAAACATATTTTTTGAAAATTTCTTTTTTGTTGCATTTTGCATCTCCTTCAAAGATTCTGTTTTAAAGAACACGCTCCGTGGATGGATTGTTCTCTATTAATATAGACGAAATTTCCCTAAAAAGTGTTACATATGAATTAGATTTGAAACCAGTGATTGCGAAAGCAAAATAATTTCCCTAAACATGCTTACATGTGCCGTATACCTCTGCCTTACTTGAATCAGCATCAAGACTGACCTTCTCAAGGAAGGCACGGAAGGTTACCAGGCAGGCTTGCCCATCGTTGCTGAGGACAAACGGGCTGCGTTGACTGCTTACTATGCGGACGTGTCTGCCTATGTTCAGGAAAACAGGCAGCAGATGAACCTCAGCCAGAACCCACAGACCCTTGATTTTCCACAACTGGATCAATATCTGAATGCAAATCTGAAGGAGCGCGATCTGGACCTGGATGGCTCACCGGAGCGGGTGGATATCGATGATCAGGACAGCCGTGTGCAGCTCAGCCATCATCTGAACAAAAGAGATGGGGTTTCTGAAAAACAATCTGTTCGGGAGCGCTTGCGGTCGAGGAAAGCTTGTACCGATGAGTGCTTGGAAAGTAGAGCTAATCTAAAGGAACTAGAGATAAACTAAAGCTATATTATTTTGTAATTGACAAGCCTTCCGGTTTTAATGCCGGAAGGCTTATGAATTAAAGATAATCTTCAGGAGGGAGTACAGGTGTCGGCGTTAGCTTGGGCGCCTGATCATTGGGCTGTTGTATCTGCTGAGATGGCGTGATCTGAGTAACAATAACGTTTTCTCCTCGTTGGTACTGGATTTCCATCTTCATTTCTTCTGCGTTTGACCGGATTAATTCCCGAACCTTATCTCTTTCCAGGTTAACTGAAATGCCGTCTATGCTGATCAGGATGTCGCCGGATACAAGACCGGCTATCTCCGCAGCGCTTCCAGGCTCAACATGCAGGATTTTCCCTTCACTATCAATAACAATCCCGAGGACAGGCTGTGGGAAAAAAGCGTAATCTACAATTCTTGTTTCCTCGCTTGAATCTTGATTATCATTTGTCACGTTTTGCGAAACACACCCCGTTACCAAGATTATGAAAAGTAACGACATTTCAATAAGTGTGTAAATTTTCTTTCTATTCATCTTTCCTCCTTCTAATTCTAAGAGTCATATTAGTTTAACGCACAGGATCCTTCTGGCGCAGGCCCTTGATAATCAACTTGATATAAGTATTTACTCCCATTTTTTGCGTCGGTATCAACAACCCTAATGACACCTGTTCCTATTGACCGATACATCAGATAGCTGGAAGTCCCTGAATGGCATAAACCTTGCGCATGACCAAGTTCATGGTGCATAACCGATCGTAAATCATAATAATTGGAAGGAAGCGTCGGAGCTTGAGTCCCGTCGTAGAAAGCATAACCACTTCCTATGTTAACAACAATTTTAAATTGGTAAATTGGGTTACCCCAGACTGAGGCCTGAGCAAGACAACCATTGCAGCTACTAGCAATATTCGACGCTTGGATATGGTTTGAGCTTGAGCTATTCGAAGAAAATCCAAACGCCCCAAGTTGTGTCCAATTACTTGCAGCAGAATTAAATCTACTAGACCAACCTGCACCTTGACTACTAAAACTTGAATCTATAACATAAGTCGTAGAAGTAGTAGACCATTTTCCTGACATGACGGTGTAAGCCTGAACAATTGAGTTTTGAATTGAAATCAGGAGAACAAAGCTGATTAATACTAATAGAATTGTAAGTTTTCGATTGATTTTATACATTTTTCTCCTTTCTTGCCTGTTAGCATTTATAGAATTTGTTGTCGTCAGTACTTTTACCGGTTATATTCTTTTTCATACTTGAAGTATTCTTGTAAAATAGTTCTTTGTACATCTCCTCTCAAGATTAAAAAAAGTATGGCATACATTGGCAAACTGTTCGTTTGCTAAAATATAAGTATTATTAAATACCTTCTTCAATACCTAGACCATGATTCTGTCATAAAGACTACGCTCCGTTGGTGGGTTGCTCTCTATTAATATAGACGAAATAACCTCAAAAGTGTTTCATACTTGGGTTCAGATATTTAGTGCAACGGATGAGGAGATACAATCATTCGTATGCGATACACAAGATTGAATGAAGAAGAAAGAGAAATAATTTGCAATTCTTCATGTGATCCTTAAAAGAAATTTTCTATATATCACTCTCTTCATGGTATTCTTACCAAGCTGATTTAAAATCCTGTGGGTTGTTTCATTCAAAATAAGGTCTCGTCGAAAATAATCAAGGATACTGACAGCTACCTCCGAAAAAAATACTTCTTTGGTGACTAATGCCTTTTATCATTTACCAAATCATTGTCACTCCTGAAAACACGAGAGATATCCTTTTGCACGATTTGTAATCGCTTCAGATGCCGTTTTAATTCGTTATAACTTTCATACAGATTATCCAATTGACCTCGAAGTTTCGTGCATTCTTCGAAGATTATCTTACTGGACGGATACGGAGGATTCAGGCCACTTGCTTGTAAATATTGAGTAGCTGCTTCAAATAATAACCGTTTAGTGGGAGTACATTGGTTATTTAACGCAGTCGTTTGTTGGTAATTTTCCTCTATTATTTTCAATTGTTTTACTACTCCCACTTGGAATTCCAGGGTTTTCTCAACATTTCGTACTTCAGTTTTTATTTTTGCAAGCTTAACTCTCCCTTCTTCAAGCTTTTGATTAAACATTGAAATTGTTTCTATTCCATTGTCCAGAAGGTAATTTAATGAGTTAGCAGTAAGTTTGAGATTGTTGACTCTGGCTGTCGATCGCCATTTTGATCTTGAGTCACTGATGGACATTGTATGTTCCCCAAAATTCATAAAGATCCTTTCCTTGATGGAGGTTTCCCAATACTTGTATCCGAGTGAAGACGCCTTTACATAACGGTCTTTACCTATAATTCGGAAAGCCAGGTCTCTTCCTTCCCGCGTCTCCATACCCAGCATATTCATTTTGATACAGAACTCTTCGTAGCTCAAGCTTCCTGATACGGCTATCTCTATCGACTTTCTAATCCTATTCTTCCAACTCACTCCTTCTTTTTGTGCAAGGTATTCTTTATATGAATTCCCCCGATCTGCTTGTGGAACAACAACTGACAAACCAAATTCTTCACATAGTCGATCACTTATCTTTCTTATCTGATAATAGCTTTTTCTATTCGAAACGTATTTGCGGTAATCATTAAAGTTTGCAGCACAGAAAATCAAATGGTTGTGAATATGTCCTTTATCAATGTGTGTACTAAGTACATATTCATATTTTCCTTTGAGCACCTCCTGTGCCAGACCAGCACCAATCTTGTGAGCTGTTTCTTGATTCGTCTCACCAGGTTTAAAAGACTGGATGAGATGGAATGCAAGGTTATCCCCTTTTTCCATACAATGGGATAACGTAAAGCCAAATTCTAAATCCGCAGTTTCAGGTGAACAAGCAAAGCTTGAAACAAGAATCCCTTCATCGGTTTTCTTTCCATCAAGAACATAAGTCAAAGCTTGCTTTAACGTAGACTTGATAGGATGGATCTTTGTAATCGCCATATCTCATAAAGCCTATCCTTAATTGTTTCAATATCCTGCCGATAAACATTTCCAGTGGCATTTAGGTGATGCGCAATTTGATTGACGTTTATTCCAATCATTCTGATTTGGCGTGTATGTTCTTTTAAAAAGGAATAGTAAATATG
>Ga0209612_1001310_pt1 | contig 20870 bp, 19 predicted proteins | sample BioC12SIPDNA_FD_185746 | JGI IMG/M metagenome (GOLD analysis project Ga0209612, IMG submission 185746) | Anaerobic biogas reactor microbial communites from Washington, USA - Biogas_R1_B C12 SIP DNA (SPAdes) (version 2) | ecosystem: Engineered > Bioreactor > Anaerobic > Unclassified | place...
TTTGCGTCAGTTGTTTCACTACCACAAACCAGCGCCGTATTACAGGCAGACCCTTGAGCTGATTGAAGACTGTTTTCAGATAGAGGAGCCTTATCTATCTCGTCTGAATCTTCACATTCTTCGTCGTGTGTGCAGGTTTTTGGAAATTCCGTTTAACTGTTGTGTATTTTCCGAAGCGGATATCAAGATCGGCCTCGTCGAAAAGTCCGGCGACTGGGCCTTGAGAATTTGTCAGGCCTTCGGGGCAACAACGTTGATCAATCCCCCGGGTGGGCGAGACCTTTATGACCCGGTGGAATTTCGAGCCAATGGCATTGAGCTGGTTATTCGCGAGTTCCCCTCGATGAACTATTCAACTGGTCCGTATACCTTTGAGCCCAACTTGTCAATTATTGATGTTCTGATGTGGAATGCACCGGAACAGATCAGGGCGTATCTTGATCAGGTAAAGTTGCCTGGATAAATCTTGCATAAAAGATTGAGACTGCTACGATGCCGTATCGTAATTATAAATTTTGGATTGTCATCTGATTATGAGGGTTCGCATGGATTTTCAAAAGGTTGAAAAGTCAATCATTGAGATAAATCAAACACACCTGCTCCGTTTTCTGGACACGCTGGAACCGCATCGCCGCAATTACCTCACCGAGCAGCTCGAATCACTGGACTTCGCACATATCCCGACATGGATTGAACGCTATGTCAAAAATGATGCACCCCACACCGTCCCCGCGGAGTTCGACCCGGCACCCTGCTATTCTGCAGAACCAACCACTCCTGAGCAGCAGCAGAAATACGCCGAGGCCCGCAAACTGGGCGAGTCGCTCATCCGCGCCGGCAAAGTTGCGGGGTTTGTGGTGGCCGGCGGGCAGGGTACACGTCTGGGCTTTGACGGGCCCAAGGGCAACTTTCCGATCAGTCCCGTCCGAAAAAAAAACCTGTTTCAGCTCTTTGCCGAGTCGCTGCTGGCGGCCGGGCGAAAATACAACACGGCCATCCCCTGGTACATTATGACCAGCCCGCTCAACCACGCCGAGACCGTGCGGATACTCGATGCCGCCGGTTACTATGGCCTCCGCAAAGAGGATGTCTTTATCTTCCAGCAGGGCACACTGCCCAACTTCGACTTTGACGGCAAAATTCTGATGGCCGACAAGGACACCCTTGCCTCCAGCCCCGACGGCCACGGCGGCAGCCTCAAGGCCCTCTATAAAAGCGGGGCCGTGGCCGATATGCGGCGTCGCGGCATCGAAATCCTCAGCTATTGGCAGGTCGATAATCCGCTGATCCATACCATCGACCCGCTGTTTGTCGGGCTGCACGCAATGGATAAGGCCGAGATGAGTTCCAAGGCCCTCGTCAAGGCCGGTCCGCTCGAGAAAGTCGGCAATTTCTGCCAGGTGGATGGAAAAGTAACCGTCATCGAATACAGCGACTTGCCCGATGAGCAGGCACACCGCCGCAACCCCGACGGCTCACTGGTCTTCGAGCTGGGATCGATCGGCATCCATCTGATTAACGTCGCGTTCATCGAAAAACTGAATCAGGGCGACGACTTTGCCCTGCCCTTCCATCGCGCCGTCAAGAAGATTCCATGCATTGACGCGGCCGGCAACCCCGTCAAGCCCACAGCACCCAACGGTGTCAAACTGGAAACCTTCGTCTTTGACGCCCTGCCGATGGCCGAGCATTCGGTCATTCTGCAGACTCTCCGCGCCGAAGAGTTCGCCCCCGTCAAAAACGCCACCGGCACCGACAGCGCCGAGGTGACGCGCCGGATGATGATCGAGCGGGCGGCCCATTGGCTCGAGCAGGCCGGCGTCCCCGTCCCGCGCAAGGCCGATGGCACACCAGACTGCGTGCTGGAGATCGCCCCGAGCTTTGCCCTCTGCGCCGACGACGTCAAGGCCAAGACCGACAAAGTCCCCCCCATCAAACCCGGCGAGGCGCTTTATATCGAATAGGGAGCCTGTTGCACAATGATTTTCGAATCCAACCATTGGATTCGACGGCTGTCTGGGGCAGACGGCCCAATTCTCTGTTTCCCAAACACCTTTTCTTAACTTTTTATAGGGTGTCATGTTTTCGCCAAAAAAACAAGCAAAATTACACGTCATAATGAGTAAAAACGGCCTTTCCACTAAATCCAGGAGGCCTTGCCGCTTCGCCAAAGCTTCAAAAGGTTATGAGCAGCGCAAACAAGCGACCATTCACTGCGACAAGCATCAATACCCCGTCGCATAAACCTTTCAAAACCAAGAACATCTTTAATCTGACCAAACACAGGGTCGACCGTTTTACCTCGAATCTTATACAACTTTCGTCCTCGTTCAGTCAGAAGTTTGCGTTCCATCAGTTCTGTCGGCGGGGGAGGGGGTATAAAAAATAGGAAATTAAAAATCGAAAATGAAGCCGAGATGACACAATTCTGCCCACAACAGGGCGAATTGGCCATAAATTATTGTAATAAAGAGCTTTATGTATCCAAACGAGCAATTTCCAGCCAACTGATTAGGACGACAAAGTAACTTTTTTTGAGAATATCCACAATAAAAGGGTATTTATTCGATTTTTGGCTTGCCTTTTTTCCAGTTTCTGGTAGAGTGGTACTTTGTGTGGAGAGGTGCGGAGAAATGCATCGAGGGAATAACGGAGATTCCCGAAAACTCTTGAGCAGTGAGGGTGACTGGCTGTTCTGAAACTCCATCCTTAAGGAAATAGGTTGCGGTGTGGGTGTAGCGTTAAACGACCGGCCGCAGCGATCGAAGGGGTGATACTGCGCCGCCGCACAGCCGGACGGCCGGTACGATGAGGTAAACGAAATTGCCAATGTGGCGATAAAAAATTGGTTAATGTTTGTGGAAAGGGTAGAAAAATGAAAAAGGTGGTACTTCTTGCACTGGTTGCCGCACTCGTTGTGCCGGCAATGGCGGTACAAACTTTAACAATCACGACAGGTGGTGGGTCTTGGCCGAATTCTCCGTACACCCTCCATACCAGTGATCACGGAACATTTCAGTCGTTCTGTGTGGAGTGGAATAGAATCTTTCTCCAGAGTACCACCTACGATTACACCATCGACGACACCGTACAAAAAGGCGGGTCCGGGGTGGCATTGTCAAACGAAGCCAAAGAAATCTACCTCGCGTACATGAATGGTCACATCAGTATTGGTACTGGTTCCGGCCAATACACCTATAACCAAATTCAAGATGAAATCTGGTTGTGGGAAAATGGTGGAGGATCGGAATTTACGTTTAATATATTAAATGCAAATCTCGACCCAACCGGCTCCTCGTATACCGCATACAATCACGGTATCTTTACAGCCATCAACGGTAAAGCACGCACCCTTTATAATGACGTCAAAGTCATAAATCTTTGGGGTCAGAACGATACCGATATCCAGAGCATGATGATTGCGGTTCCGGTTCCGGCGCCGGGTGCGATTTTGCTGACGGGTATCGGGACGACTTTGGTCGGTTGGTTGCGTCGTCGTCGCGCGCTGTAAGGTTTGTTTGAATCCGTAGGGACAAAAGCCTGTCTCTAAGGTGAAAATTTAATTTGCATACAGGGCCGCGGAGCGAAATCTCCGCGTGGCCCTGTGTGCGTTAATATTACAACGACCATTATAGTGCTCAAAAGCGAACAGATCAAAGGCAGATTTGGCTTGCAAGCGGGGCAAGGGTAATGAATCAACTTAGTTTATTAAGAAAGGAAGAACGATGAAAAAGTTAGTATTGTTGGCAGTGGTCGCCGCACTCGTCGTGCCGGCTACCGCGGCCGTAACAGGTTTGTACAACACCGGCGTGGACGACGAAGGCAATGTGCTGCCCCACTTGTCTGCAGATAATCCCCAATTGTCTGTTGATACCCATTATGGTTTGACTTGGACCGGCCAAGGCCCTGCGTATGCCATTACCGCGCATTCCAACTGGGTGCAACCCGGTGACAATGCGATGTGGATTGCTCCGACAGATGCTACTATAACGGATTTGAACGGCGAACCGGACGGCTATTTCACATACACCCTAAGGTTTAACATTGACACCAATCCGGGTAACGTAATCATTACGGGCAATTGGGCCTCGGACAATTCCAGTGAAATATGGGTCAACGGTGTTTACTCTGGTTTTGAACGTCCCGAAGAGCGTGCCTTTGAGTCGTTAACCAGCTTCACGCTGGGCGGTATGTTTGAGGACGGGGTAAATACCCTCGAATTTAAGGTCTATAATTGGCCGCTCACAACGGGAAATCCGACGGGTTTGCTGGTAACTGATTTGTCGGCAACGGTTGTTCCCGCGCCGGGTGCGATTTTGCTGACGGGTATTGGGACGACCTTGGTCGGGTGGTTGCGTCGTCGTCGCGCGCTGTAACATTGTTTGAATCTCCGTATGGGCAGACCAGCGTGTCTGCCCTGCGGTTTTTTTCGGGACCGGTGTGTGATTGCTGCAAAGGGCGAACACACAGGTTCGCCCCTACAGTGCTATGTCTCAACGGCCAGTGTCCAGCGGAGGGTGTCGCTGGTGCGGGTCAGGCGGTAGTTTCCGTGTAAGTGGCGGCCGTGGAGGGTGACGGCCACCGCGCCCGAAGGCGAGGCGATTGCCGCCGAGCAGGCCGCCGGTGCGGATTTGGCTGGCGTCGTCCGGCAGCAGCGCCGCGTCTGCGCCGATCCGGACATCGTCGAGCTGCTCACGGCCACCGGCACGGCGCTGGCGGCCCGCGTCAAAGACAAACGCCGCTCGTTTGAATTCGTCTGCCTGTCCGGCGACCGGCCGGAGGCGTTCTGCCTGCCGGGCGGATTTGTCTTCGTCAGCCGTCCGATGATCGAGCTGTGCGGCAGCAGCCCCGACCCGCTGGCGTTTGTCCTGTCCCACGAGATCGCCCACATCCTCGAAGGCCACGTCCTCCAGCGGATGCTCGGCAGCGCGGTGCTGCGCGTCGCCACCCGCGCCGGTGCAGTCAAATACGCCGTCAACGGCGCACTGGGCAAGCTGGGCGTCGATTATCTCGAAAAGGCTTACTCGCGCCAGCAGGAAAACGCCGCCGACGCCCTCGGCCTGCGGTTGACCTGTGCGGCAGGCTTTGACGGCCGCGCCGCCATCACCGTCTTTGAAAAACTCGCCGCCCTCGAACAGCCCAACGGCCCGCTCAAATACTTCTCCACCCACCCCGAAGCCCAGGAACGCATCGCCCACCTCCGCCGTCTGCTGGCCGAACGCCAAAAACGCCTGACCGATGCCAACCCCCAATAACACCCAGTCAGATCACAAAATCACAGGAGTTACATGAACATCAACCGCATTTGTCGGAGCAGGCTTGACATGGGCTTGAATCTATTGAATAATCGACCTTGTAACATGTGAACAGTTGAAATTGAAGCGAAAGATTTATTGACTATGGAAATTTTACCTGCGATTGATTTGATTGGCGGCCGGTGTGTGCGGCTGATACAGGGACAGTATGACAAGCAGATTACCTATAAGGACGACCCCGTCGCACAGGCCAGGGAATTTTGGGAGGCGGGGGCAGTGTGGCTGCACGTGGTCGATCTGGACGGCGCCAAGGAAGGTCGTCCGGTCAATGCGCAGGCGGTCGCGGCCATTGCCAAGGCGCTGCCGGAAATGAAGATCGAACTGGGCGGGGGGATTCGCAATGAGGAGGCGATTGTGCAGATGCTCGAGGCGGGCGTGATGCGCCTGATTCTGGGCAGCAGCGCCGTCAAGCAGTTTGACTGGTTTTGCCAAATGGCTCGTAAATACCCGAACAAGCTGGTCTTAGGGCTGGATGCGCGGGGGGCAAACCTGGCGACCGAAGGCTGGCTGGAACAAGGGGGTCAGGAGATTGTCGCCTTTGCCAAGCAGGCGGGTGCTCTTCCGCTGGCGACGATTATCTATACGGATATCAGCAAAGACGGGATGCTGGCCGGGCCGAATCTGGCACGCACCGCCCAACTCGTAACGGCCGTCGATGTCCCCATCGTCGCGGCCGGCGGGGTGACGACGATTAAGGACATAAAAAACCTAAAATCAATCGGAGTAGCCGGAGCGATCATTGGCCGAGCGCTCTATGAGGGCTCGATCACGCTCGAAGCGGCCTTAGCGGCAGTTTGACAATGTGTGTGAGAATATTTTCCGGCAGAGATTTTGGCTTTGAATTGGCTTTGATTTTATTCCGTTTACAGTGAGCAGTTATCAGTAAACAGCTGTAGAATATGGACTTATGATTTTTACAAAAGTGGAAATTGGGTTTGTTTGTTCATATTTCAGGAGTCAGAAGCCAGGAGACAGGAGTCAGAAGGTCGGGTTTTGCTTTTTTTATGGTTTTTTGACACGGATTAACACTGATTAACACTGATTTATAGATGAAAGAGGGGAGGGCTACGAGGAGTATTATACCACAAAACAGGCCGAAAGGCAAGGGGCAAGGGATTGACGATTGACGAGGGACGATGGACGTAGGGGGGAGGAGAATTGAGAATGAAGAAAGTTCGGGGCGGGTGATACGTTAAATGTAAAATGTAAAAGGTATGGGCAATTTTCGAATTGGCTGAATAAAAAGGGCGGGGATAAAGGGTGGTCTTCAAACGAAAACCCCTGCCGGGTAATCCGCGTTGGTCATCGCTCGCGCGTTCACACCGTAGAGACGCACGGCCGTGCGTCTCTACAATCGAGCCGTGCAAGCGGTTGGATGACGCAACCACCCCGTCGCTGCGCGACACCCCTCCTTGAAAAGGAGGGGTGCAATTGACGATTAACGATTGTCTATTGATTATTTATCAATCTCGCCGAGGTCACCCGTCGCCAGATAGGTTTTTGCACATGACAAGCTAATTATTCCCTTAAACCCTCATGAAATCTGGAAGTTGCCCCGTTCCTTTCGCATCAGCTCTACAAAGCTCTACTTGGCAAGAATGGCCACCTAGTTGGCATTCTGGGCTAAGGTGAATATGTTCACGATTTCCTACTGGGTCTGAATTCTCATCTTGATTAAAATCTGCAAGATAATTTAATAGATCAGCTAAATATCGTAATCCATCCGGATCACCAATCACAGTTATGTTAAGAGTTTGACCATAATGAATTTCGGGGAAAATATCTAAACACCCCTTTTTTGAAGGAAGATTGTATTTCATAAAATCCTCGCTATTTATATCAATGCTTTACACTAAATTCCTTCTTAACTACTTTTACCCTCACCTCCTGGTTCTGTTGGCTCATAGCATGGCTCCCAAATGGGGGCTGCCCCAGTTATAGCATGAACATCATTTTTACCTGAATCATCTCAAAACGCAGGAGCAACAGCACTTCCAGCACCCGATATCCGGCGGTATCGTATCGATGCCGCTGTCTGGAGTGCGGCTGTGAATTTCAGGCCGCCATTCACGAACGATAAACAGGGTAAAAAGTTATCGCTCAGCCGCGGATGATGTCGGCGATGATCATCAGGCGGCTGATGTTGTCGCGTTCGGCCTCGCCGAGCTTGCTGTTGATGTAGCGAATGGTGTCTTTAATCTCCGGAATCACGACGTGTTCGAGCACGTTGACGCGGCGGCGGGTGGTTTGCAGTTCGACGGCCAGAAGCTGGGCCTTTTTTTCGGACTCGGCCAGTTCGATCAGGCTGTCAAAGGCCCGTTCCAGTGCGCGCAGAGCGATGTCCAGTTCGCCGCTGGTGGTGGCAAAGCCGTAGCACATAATATCGCCGTCGATCTCCTTGGCCAGCCGGGGGACTTTGACGCTCATTATCGCAGCCTGACTGATGGCCAGGCTGAATTTTTTGGTGGGCACTTCCATCGCGGCGCGGATGTGTTCCGGCTCCATCGTCGCGCGGGCCATCATAAACCGCCGTGTGGTTTCCAGAAGTTCGTGCTCGACTTTTTTGCGCAGGTCCTGCAGCGTGCGGGCGATCTGCACCAACTGACGGCTGATCTCGTCGCGTTTTTCACTGAGCAGACGATGTCCGCGGGCGGCCAACCCCACGCGCCGCCGCAGTTGAATCATTTCCATCCGTGTCGCACTGACATTCTGGAGCATATCAATTACTTTCTTTTGCCACGAATTATCACTAATTTACACCACAAATAATTTTTAAATGAAGCCTTAACAATCCTCGTCCGGCCTGAGCTACTTTATGATTCGTTCGTATTCCAACTTACGAGGGCCGAAGTTTATTAGTAATCCCAACCGGATTCCGGTTGCTTTCAAGTAATTCAACAATTGTGCATAATGCACGTTGATTACCTTCTCGACCGTTTTGATCTCAATGAGAATTTTGTCTTCAATCAAAATATCCGCAAAATACTCGCCGACAATTTTATCCTCAAAACGAACCGGAACAGGACACTGCTGTCGGGCCGGAATATTTTCTTTATTCAGCAGAAGCATCAACGAATTCTCATACACTTTTTCAAGAAAACCGTAACCCAGCTCACGATGAACCTTCATGGCACAACCGACGATCTGATAGACCAATTCTTTATGAATTAATTCCTTTTGATCCATCTTTTAAACCTGAATTTGTGAACATTCGTGTTCATTCGTGGCTAATAAATTATCATTTTCGAAACTGCGGCATATACTTGTCGATCAGTTTTTTGTCGATACGCTTTAGCTCAACGTCCTCGAACATACTGAGCAGTTCCCAGCCCAGATCGAGCGTCTGCTCGACAGTGCGGTTTTCGTAATAGCCCTGCGAGATATAACGGCCTTCGAACTCGTTGGCGAACCGCATATACTTCTGATCTTCTTCGGACAGGGCCGCTTCGCCGAGGATGGTCGCCAGTTCCTGCGCCTCTTTGCCGCGGGCGTAGGCGGCGTACAGCTGGTTGTACAGGGCCGCGTGGTCTTCGCGGGTCTTGCCTTCGCCGATGCCCTTGTCCTTGAGACGCGAGAGGCTCGGCAGGGCATCGACCGGCGGCAGAATCGACTTGCGATACAGCGGACGGCTCATGATGATCTGTCCTTCGGTGATGTATCCGGTCAAGTCCGGCACCGGGTGGGTCTTGTCGTCTTCGGGCATGGTCAGCACGGGGACCATCGTGATCGAGCCTTTCTTGCCCTTGACTCGGCCGGCACGTTCGTAAATGGTCGCCAGGTCGGTATAGAGATAGCCCGGATAGCCGCGGCGACCCGGAACTTCCTTACGGGCGGCGCTGATTTCGCGGAGGGCCTCGCAATAGTTGGTCATGTCGTTGAGGATGACCAGCACGTGCATATCTTCCTCAAATGCCAGATACTCCGCCGCCGTCAGGGCGACGCGGGGCGTGGCGATGCGCTCAATCGCCGGGTCGTTGGCCAGATTGATAAACAAGGCCGCACGCTCAATAGCGCCGGTCTGCGTCAGGTCATTGATAAAGAACTGGGCGGCTTCAAACGTAATGCCCATGGCCGCGAACACCACCGCAAACGACTCGCCCTTGCCGCGAACGGCGGCCTGCCGGGCCAACTGTGCGGTGATTTCGTCGTGCGGCAGACCCGCCCCGGAAAAAATCGGCAGCTTCTGGCCGCGAACAAGCGGGTTAAGGCCGTCGATGGTGCTGATGCCGGTCTGAATGAACTCGTTGGGATAGTCGCGGGCAAACGGATTGATCGGGTTGCCGTTGATGTTGAGCTTTTGGGTCGGGATGATCTTCGGTCCGTTGTCCTTGGGCACGCCCGTGCCGCTGAACACGCGGCCCAGGATGTCCTTCGAGACCGACAGCTCCATGGGCTTGCCGAGGAACCGCACGGTGGTGTCGCGGACGTTGATGCTTTCGGTGCCTTCGAAGACCTGCACCAGCACCTTGTCCTTTTCGACCTGCAGGATCTGGCCGTGGCGCATCGACCCGTCGACCAGCTCGATATCCACGATGTGGCCGTATTTGGCGTCCTCGACTCCTTCGACCAGCATCAGCGGGCCGGCGATTTCCGATACCGTCTTATATTCTTTTAACATTCAAAACTCCCATTGAAATAGTTTCAAATCAAAAATCAAAAATCAAAAAGCAAAATGACATTTCAAAATTAAAAAAGAACGCACGCAAAAGTCCGCAGTCACCCGCGGCACACGCTATCTTTTCGATTCTTTGTTTCTTTTTGATTTTTGCATTGTCTTTTTAATCTTTTATTTTAAATCTTTGATTTTTCCATCAGGCCGTCACGGGGCTAAGGCCCTTGACCTGTTCGTTAATCTTGTCCTGAATCGCGATGATCTGTTCGATCTCTTCGTTCGGCAGATACTTGGCACGGGCGATCTCTTCCCGCACCGGCAGCTTGAACAAGTCCGCCGTTTCGATGCCCTGGTCGATTGCCTCCAATCCCTGCCGGTGGAAGTGCAGGATCAGTGCGATCATCGCATACTGCTTTTCGATCGGGCTGTAGGTATCGACGTTGTGGAAGGCGTTCTGGTGCAAAAAGTCCTCGCGAATGCTCTTGGAGGTCTCCAGCGTCAGGCGTTCCTTGGCGCCGATGGACTCGGCCCCGACCAGCCGCACGATTTCGACGAGTTGAGATTCCTGTTCCAGCAGATTCATCGCCTGCTGAATCATCTCGGCAAACGCTTTGCCCTGCGCCTTGTCCTCAAAGGCATCGGCCAGATGCTGCTTGTAGAACGAGTAGCTCGTGAGCCAGTCGATGGCCGGGAAGTGCCGCTGCTGGGCCAGTCGCGCTTGCAGCGACCAGAAGACTTTGACCACGTGCAGCGTCGCCTGGACGACCGAGTCGGACAGGTCGCCGCCGGGCGGGCTGACGGCCCCAATGATCGACAGCGCCCCCTCGCGGTCGGGCGAACCGGCACAGACGACACGCCCGGCGCGTTCGTAGAACGACGCGATGCGAGCGCCCAGATAGGCCGGGTAGCCTTCTTCGGCGGGCATTTCTTCAAGCCGCGTCGAGATTTCACGCATGGCCTCGGCCCAGCGGCTGGTGCTGTCGGCCATCAGGGCGACCGAATAGCCCATGTCGCGGTAGTACTCGGCGATGGTGATGCCGGTATAAACGGACGCCTCGCGGGCGGCCACCGGCATATCGGATGTATTGGCGATCAGCACGACGCGGCGCATCAGCGGCTCGCCGCTGTGCGGGTCTCTCAGTTCTGGAAACTCCATCAGCACGTCGGTCATCTCATTGCCGCGTTCGCCGCAGCCGACATAGACCACCACGTCAGCATCGACCCACTTGGCCAACTGGTGCTGCACGACGGTCTTGCCTGTACCGAACGGGCCGGGCACGCAGGCCGTGCCGCCCTTGGCGATCGGGAAGAACGCATCGACGACGCGCTGGCCGGTGATCAGGATGGTATTGGGATTGAGCCGCTGACGGCTCAGACGCGGACGGCGGACGGGCCATTTCTGCATCATCTTAAGCTCTGTCTTTCGACCGTCGGCGGCCGTGACCGTACCGATCACGTCTTCGACGGAGAACTCGCCTTCGCGCAGACCGTCGAGCTTGCCCGATACGCCTGCCGGCACCATAATCTTATGCAGCACCAGCGACGACTCCTGCACCTGACCGACGATATCGCCGGCCTTGACTTCGGCACCGTTGTCCATCATCGGCGTAAACGCCCACTTGGTCTCGCGTTTGAGGCCGGGGATGTCGCTGCCGCGTTTGATGAAGCTGCCCTGCTGCTGGACGAGGGCTTCCAGCGGGCGCTGGATGCCGTCGTAAATGCTGGAAATCAGGCCGGGGCCGAGTTCCACGCTCAGCGGAGCGCCGGTATTGACCACTTCTTCGCCCGGGCCGATCCCGACGGTATCTTCATAGACCTGGATACTGGCGCGGTCGTCGTGCAGTTCCACAATCTCGCCGATGAGGTTTTCTTTGCCGACGCGCACCACGTCATACATCCGCGCCCCAAGCATTCCTTCGGCGACGACCACCGGGCCGGCCACTTTGATGATTCTGCCTGTTTTTGCTTCCGCCATCGTTTAACCTTTATCTGTAAACCGTAATTTCAATAGTCCGCCGTACAAATCTCAAATCTCAAATTTGAAATCTGAAATCCTAAACACATTCAGCTCTTCAAAATATTGATCCCCGTCGCCATCTTGATCATGCGTCCCAGGGCCTCGGTCGCCACGCCGGACGGCTCGGCCGTGAAGGGCACGATCACCACGCAGGGCATGGCCTTTTTCTGCACCTCGTCAAACACCGGTTCGGCGGCACGGGCGACGTTTTCGGACACCACCACCAGCGCGTAGTGCCCCTTGAGGATCGCTTGCGCCGTCTCGACCACCTTCTCCGGTGTCGGCTCGGTCGCAAACGTATCCAGTCCCAGCGCCGCAAACGGCATCACAAAATCGCCGTCGCCCAGTACCGCTACTTTGCCTTCCATATCAACCATCCTAAATAAAATATCAAAGATAAAAAATAAACAAAGCGGACAGCCCTTTGGGCTGGACTTCGTTATTTTTAACTTTTGGTCTTTAACTTTAAATCTTTGTTACATCCAGTGGCCCAAGCGGTCCAGCACCAGCTTGCTGCTGAGGCCGTTCTTCTTGCCGACCAGCATCATCCGCACCGTGCGAATCTCGGCCTCTTTCATCAATAAATATGCAATCACCGGCTGCGGGCCGGCGGCAATTTGGCGAGTTGTTTTCAAAAAGCCTATCAAGTGGTCTTCGCATTTCTGCTCCAGCCGCAAAAACGACTGCTCTGTCCGCAGATATGTAATGGATTCGTCCAGCAGTTCCGCATACGGCGTGGCATAAAACACGGCCGCCACTGCCTCAAGCCCCGTGTCCAGCCCATGTATATATTTATCCGTATCGACGAATCCGTCGGGCAGAAAATAGTCCCGGTCGTCGCGTTCGGCCATTTTCAGCCGCAACATTGTCCGCAGATTGTACAGATCGATCTGAAGCCGCGCCAGCGACAGGCCGAAAACACAATCCAGCGGTTTGGCCCATCGCACCCACCAACCCGCCTCGACGCGGTCAATCGCATAGTCAATCTGACGGATGTCTTTATTTTCGTAATACCCAAGCACCGCCGCCTCGACCGCATCCTGAAGATAGTCGGGCAAGCGGGAATAGTCTTCCTGCTCGAAAATATCCCCAAACTCTTCGGCCGGGACACAGCCTTCATTGCTGTAGTCCAGCCCCAGCGGCCGCTCGGTAACCACCCGCCGCACGGCCAGCCGCATATTGGCAAAATCCTCGCGCGACCGAATCAGCATTACGGTCGATCTATTCGGCATCAAATCAGCATACAGCGCCCGCACCGCCGACCGCCGCTCCAGCAGCATCGCCTCGATGGCCTCCGAGTCGGCGCCGCCGTCGATTGCGTATTCCGTGCTGCCGAGCAGTTCGACCGCCGCGGCAAACGATTCGGCGTTGGCCATATCAACAAACACCCCGCGCGGCAGCATCAGCGTTTCCAGCACGCGGACCTGCGCGGCGGCGTAGGCGTATTCCCAGTTTTCCTCGCCGATGGGCGGGTACTGGTAAAAGTCAATCCCGGTCAAATCTTGTTCAAGCAATGACACGTTAATGTTTCCTATTGGACATTTTACATTTCACATTTGACATTTAGCATCTCCGGATTTTATCCGAAGAGCCTTGCCGCCAGTTCCGTCTCCAACGCTTCACGCAGCCGTTCGACGAGCACCTCAACGCCGGCGTTCATCCGCACCTTGCCGCGGGCCAGGATAAAACCGCCCCTGATGTCGGCGCGCTGGTCGCTGAGCCGCAGGTTACCCTTAAAGCCCGCACCCAAGCTGCGGTTGACCTGCTTGATGAACCCGTCGTCAATGCGGCGCTCGTTTTTGCCGACGATCACTTCTTCGTCGCCGGTTTCGACGGCCTTCTGCATCAGACGTATCATCACGTTCCGGTACTGTTCGTCGGGCAGCTTCACGACACGCTCCTGCGCCTTGCCGAAGACCTCGTCGAGCAAGTCCGCCTTGGCCGCCAGAAAGGCACGGGCGTTCTCCATTCGCGCCGCCGCCAGCATCCGGGACCGTCGGTCCTCGGCAGCAGCGTTGGCCAGGCGCTCGGTCTCGGCGCGATAGGCCGACAGTTCTTCGTCAAGCTGCTGCGTTTGTCGCTGGCGCTTCTGCTGCGCGTCCTGAGCAATCGCCTCGGCCTGCTCATGGGCCTCCGAAAGAATCTTCTTGACTACCTGTTCGGCATTCATAGCAATCCTGTCCGCTCAAATAATGTTGCGATTACGTCCGCCGTCCCGCGGCATTAGACCGTTACGCCGATGAAGATCAGCAGAAACGAGACCAAAAAGCCGAGAATCGCGTAGAACTCGATCATCGCCGCATAGACCACGCCGGCCTTGACGCCCATTTCGGGGCGCTTGGCCGCCATCTGGATGCCGCCGGCACAGATCTTGCCCTGATGAATGCCGCTGAACAGGCCCGCTATGCCGACCGGCAGCGAAGCGCCGAAGATCATCAGGCCCTGGGCCAACGTCAAATCGGCCAGGTCGCCGCCGAACAGGTTGATCTTGATCATCACAAACAGCGAGATGACCAGACCGTAAATACCCTGCGTACTGGGCAGCACCACCAGCAGCGTCATCAAGCCGTACTGTTCGGGTTTTTCGCTGAGAATGCCTGTCGCACTGCGGCCGCTGATACCCAAGCCGATCGACGAACCGATACCCGATAAAAATGTTGCAAACGCCGCGCCGGCAAACGCAAGTGCCAATCCGTAATCCATTGTCTTAACCTTCCCTTCGAAAAAAATGTTCGTTTATCGTTTTAAACTGATTTATCATTGTCTCGAATGACAATATGTTGATACGCATTCCGCAGCGGCGAAAATTCGCGCCCGCCGCCGGTAAAGAATTTCGGGAAAAACTCCACAAACTGGAGCCGCAGGCTGTGGACGAACGAGCTGAGCAGCGACAGGCCGATATTGACCGTATGCCCGACCACAAACATCAGCAGGCCGAGAATAAAGCCCACATAAGGAATCTCCATCAACAGTTGCGTCAGGATATTGATAGCCATCCCCAGACCGGCCGTCACCATCCCCAACGCCATGATACGGACATAGCTGAGGATATCGCCCAGATAAAACACCGTGCTGAACACCGCAAACGCACCGCCGCCGATGCGCCCGGCCAGCCCGCTGCTGCGTTCGGTAAACCAGAAAATCAGCACCACCTGAATGAGAGACAGTATCCCGAACACCGGGGCCAGGCCGCTCGGCAACAGACCGCCCTTGGCCAGGCCATAGAGCAATACGCTGATGAGCAGGATCAGCCAGGTCAACTTTTCATAGATTGCCGCTGCATAGTTCTTTTGCTTGAGAAGGTTGACAAACGCAATACCCAGCCCGAACAGCACCTGAATATATCCCAGCCCCAGTGCAATGCCGATAAAGATCAGCGGATCTTCCATCGGGTCGAACTGCATTATCTTGCCGCGAAGCGTCTCCAGACGGGCGCCGAAGCTGCCTTCGTCCTGCGGCAGCAATGTCTGGATGGTATCGGCAAACCAGCCGCCCGTCAGCGCCCCGGCAATCACCGCCATCCCCGAACAGGCCATCAGCATCCACAGGGCTTTTTTGTCGCCCTGCATCTTTTTCAGCGCCCACGCCAGCAACAGGCACAGCACGATGCCATAGCCGGCGTCCGTCAGGCACAAGCCGAAGAACAACGCAAAGAACGGCGCCAAAAATACCGTCGGATCCACATCGGTATTGGCCGGAAGGCCGTACAGCCGCGTAATCGTCTCAAACGGACGCACTGCCGGGCCGTTGTCGATTCCCACCGGCGGTTCTTCCTCTTCGCCCGGCTCAACAATCGCCACTGTCGAAGCCTCAAACCTGCCGACGATTTTTTCCAGCGCGGGGTAGTCTTTGGCCTTGACCCAGCCTTCAAAGAACATCGTGTGTTCGCTGGCCGGGGCCATGTCGCGGGCATAAACCCGCTCGACGAGATTTTTATGATGATCGTGCAGAATCTGAAACGACAGCCGCTGCTCGGCCAACTCGACGGCGGTGTTTTTTTCGTGCTGCAAGTAGGTCATGCGCTGCGCCAACACGGCCTCCCGTTCGGCGATAATCGCTGCGATGGTGCCATGATACCCTTCAAAACCGACCGTCTCAAAGTCCGCCTGCCGCAGGGCTTTCTGCACTTCCGCGGCCGCCTCTTTGAGGCACAGCACCAGACACGCCTCGGCGCGATGCGCCGAACCGATCTTATGGACAATCGCCCCCAACTCATCCAGTTGTGCCGAAAGACTTTCGATGAGTTGTTCGGGAATCAACCCGGCAAAGCAGACCGAGCTTTTCATCCCGCCAAGCTCCTCGACCGGAATCGCCAGCGGCGTCCACGGGCGAAGTTTATCTATCTCGGCCGTCAAGCCGTCAATGTCCTGGCCGTATTTATCGATCTGCTTGGCCGTCTGTTCGACCTTTTCCAGAAGCTCCATCGCCTGGCCGGAGCGCACGATTTTGGCATATTGGCCTGCGGGTACTTCAATCCGGGGACTGAGCAACCCGCCGGCGACCTTGCCCGCATACGGCTTGAGGAACACAATCGCCCGATTGAGCCGATCCACGCGCTCTTCCAGATCGCGAGGCCGACGGAATTCGCTTTGAAGCTGCGGCCATTCCTTCGTGACCATCGCCCGCTCGGCGTCCAGCACCTGCACCGTCCCGGCCTGCTGTAGCGCCTCCAGCAGCGCCTCAGACTCGCTGCGGTGGGTCACGATCATCACTTTTTTCATTGCGGCAATTGCCATTTACACATTCCCATTTAGCTGTTGTTTGACGGTCATCCTGAAAGCCATTGGTTATACCGCCGGCATCCTGCCGGCAAATCGCACAAAAGGGGCCAACTGGAAGCTGGCGATACACTGTTTCGTACAGCCATTTGTGCCCGAAACGGGGATTGATCGTCGTAAATCTTAAAAAAATGCTGAAATTCCGTCAGGCTCAGTTCTGCTCCAGCCGCGAAACAATCTCGGCGATACAGGCTTCCATCTTCCCGCGTGCGGCCTGTTTGACCGCTTCGATTTCCTCACGGCCTTGCTCAGTGAGTGCGTCCACCTGGCTTTGGGTTTGCTCCTGTGCCTGTGCGACGGCATCCTCAATCGCTTGCTGACGCACTTTTTGGGCCTTAAGGAGCTGCTCATCATGATCACGACGGGCCTGTTCCGCCAAAGCGACGGCGTCTTTGCGTGCCTGTTCAACAATCTCTTTGGCCTGATTTTCCGCGTCTTTTATTTGTTTGATCAGTTCCATCGGTGTCCTGTTGTTACCAACAAATCGCTCTATTTATACTGAATAACGACTTGTTTGTTTTTTATTGTTACAAAATGAACATTAAAAAGCCGTACAATCAGCAAATCGTAGGCGATTTTACATATTTTTTGTTCTACCTCAAGCGTTATCCGCCAATTTTTCATATTTTTGACGATTTTTCGATCATCCCCTTCTCTTCCATCGCCTTGAGCACCAGTTGCGCAACCAGTTGTATGGAAAAGACAGAGTTGTCAAGAATCAGATGAAATTCGGGGATTCGGTGCTTATTTTGGTCATAATATTTGCGCAGCCGCCTTTGTTCGGTTTCGAATTGCTCAATTCTGGCCTCGGCCACCGCGTGCTCCAACGAGTCCTGTCGGCAGACCCGCGCAATCCGCCACTCACGCGGGGCCTCAAGCCGCAAGGTCAGCCCATTGGCAATATCCGACGTCGCCGCCGCCCCGCCCTGGCCGATGAGGATGCTGTGCCCATTGATGGCAACCATCCGCATCATCCGCGCGATTTCGTTGCGTATCCCGACACGATCCGGCACGGGATTCTTATTCAACCCCCGCAGAAAGTCCTTAAAAAGACTGGGCTTGGAGACGCATTCTCGCTCTAATATTTCCTCAATTGTGCCTGTATCCTCAGAAAGCTGCTGGATAAACTCCTTATTATAGACCTTCCATTGCTTCTGCTCTTCCCGCTCGTTCAGTTTCTCGGCCAAATATATGCCAATCTCCTCGCCGTCGCAGCCATACTGTCGGGAAATCGTGATATACGGACCCGGCTCAGTCTTTTTGGGGCCTCCGTCAAGATGTTCTCGAAGATAGGACGAAAGGGTCGTTTTGGGCATCTGTGCATCCTTAACAATCAAAGTCAACCAACCGGTCTCAAACGCTCCATCACCCCGCCGGATTCGGAGAAAGACTAACCGTACAATCGGCTTTTGTCAAGAAATTCTCGCGGTTATTCTTGTCAAAGTGTGCGAGAATATGTTCCGGCACATCTGTGGTTTCATCTGTCTAAAATCAATTTGTTCCCATTGGTGTTAATCCGTGGCGGTAAAACCATAATAACAAGACACTTCGACCCAACTCAAAACTAAGAACCAATTACTACGAACTACGAACTAAGAACTAAGAACTACGAACTACGAACTAAGAACTCTATCAGCATCCTCTTTCAATCAGTGTTAAGTAAATTAGTGTTAATTTGTGGCCAAAAAAGCAAAACTCGACCTTCTGACTCCTGTCCTCTGGCGGCTGGAAGCTGGGAGCAGAAAGCTGAATTTGAACAAACGAACCCAATTTCCTCTTATGCAAAAAACATAAAGTCTTATTCCTCAACTGTTTACTGATAACTGCTCTCTGTTAACTGAATTAAAACGAACCCAATTCAAAGTCTATTATCGCCCACATATACAATTAGGGGCGAAGGGGGTGTGCATATATTTATGTATTTGATTTCATTTGTCTTTTTTTTCAGACTGTTATAGAAAAGGGTTGAAAACTTCAATTCTTTGGCATATTATCACATATTAATTAACGCAAATTAACGGGAAAATATTGGAACACACAGGAGATTCAAAGACAATGGCAACGCTTTTTTATGAACAGGATGCCCCGCTGAACGCCTTAAAGGGCAAAACCGTCTGCGTGATCGGCTATGGCAGCCAGGGGCACGCCCACAGTCAGAACCTGCGCGACAGCGGGATTACGGTGCATATCGCCGAACTGGAAGGCACGGCCAACTATAAGCTGGCGCAGGAACACGGATTTACGCCGACGACAATCGCCAAAGCGATGGACGGGGCGAAGCTGATCATTATCACCCTGCCCGACGAGGTGCAGGGCAAGGTGTATGCGTCGGACATCATGCCGAACCTCAAGCCCGGTCAGGTATTGGGCTTTTGCCACGGCTTTAACGTGCATTTCGGCTATATCACCCCGCCGGAAGGCGTCAGCGTGGTCATGATTGCACCCAAGGGGCCGGGGCATCTGGTTCGCAGCGAATACGAAAAGGGCGGCGGCGTGCCGTGTCTAGTGGCGGTGCATACCGACGGCGATGGCAACGCAAAGCAGGTCGCGCTGGCTTGGGCCAACGGCATCGGCGGCGCCCGCGCGGGCATCATCGAGACGACCTTCAAGGAAGAAACCGAAACCGACCTGTTCGGCGAGCAGGTCGTCCTGTGCGGCGGGCTGACCGCGCTGATCAAGGCCGGCTTTGAGACGCTGGTCGAGGCGGGCTATCAGCCGGAGATCGCGTATTTCGAATGTATGCACGAAGTCAAGCTGATCGTGGACCTGATGTATCAGGGCGGGATGAGCTATATGCGGTACAGCATCTCGAATACCGCCGAATACGGCGACCTGAGCCGCGGGCCGCGGATCATTACCGCACAGACCAAGGCCGAGATGAAGAAAATCCTCGGCGAGATCACCAGCGGCCAGTTTGCCAAGGAATGGGTCGCCGAGTATCAGGGCGGGATGAAAAACTTCAACGCCCTGTACGAAAAGGATCACGGCTGTCAGCTTGAGGTCGTCGGCCGAAAGCTCCGCAAGATGATGAAGTGGATCAACGCCAAAGAAGTATAAACCAGTTATCAGTTATCAGTTACCAGTTACCAGTTACCAGCTTTGGGTTATTTGTTAAACTCAAAACTAAGAACTCAAAATTAAAAACTCAATTGCAGGAGTCTGACTGTGAAGAGCAAATTGGCCTGCGGGATGGTGGCGGCGATAACGGTAGTGCTTGCCGGGTGCGGACAGCCGCTGAGTACATACGAAGACGTCTATGCGCGGTACTATGCGACGACGCTGGGGTTGAGTACGTCGTCCGACGTGATGGCGGTCATTCAGGATCTGGATGCCGAACTGCTGAGCCAAAGCGAAAACGTTGTGGCCGCATGGGGCAAGAAGGGCAAGAACGACCGGACGCACTGGTTTAATATGGTGGCGTTCGATCAGGACAGTGCCGTCGCCATCCGTAAGTACGGCTTTATCCTTGAGGAAACTGCCTGGGGACCGAATCGCCAGCCGACCCCCGGCCTGCGTCTGGATGCGGAGATCAGAATGGATGCCGCCACGCTCGACGAGCCGTATGTGACCGCCAACGCCAAAAGCATCGCGGTACTCCGCAAGGCCGCGGCGATGTTCGCAGCCGACGCTCTGGAAGTGACGTATGACAGCGCGAGCCTGCGCGCGTCGGCGGCCATGGTCAATCAGGCCTTCCATCACGCGATGGTCACGCTGGTCCAGTCGCCCGCCGAGGCGGCCCGGCTGTCGGAACTTGAAGGGATGGCGTTTGACCATATCACGCTCGGCGACAGCCGTATCCGAATGCTCATCCGCGACAATGTGGTAACGATCAAGATCAAATCGGGAAAGCCCTGGTTTTGGCAGGCGCCGTTTGAAGAACACCCCGATGTGATCAATATGTAGCCGGTACTTAGTGAAACCTTTTCAAAGCCCCCCGCGGCCAACGCCGCAGGGGGGCTTTTTTGTTTAATCCATCAACTTTATCCAGAAATCTGGCATTGCCTGGAAATTTAAATTCCTGGTAAGATTTTAGCGGTGTGAAGCAATGCATTCTTTCAATGCCGGTAGCTGGCCGGTTTTGGTATATATTTTCAATGCCTCTTTCACCGTATCCACGGGGTTTAATCCCCGCTGCTTAATCGTAAAAA
>Ga0209612_1001351_pt1 | contig 20491 bp, 16 predicted proteins | sample BioC12SIPDNA_FD_185746 | JGI IMG/M metagenome (GOLD analysis project Ga0209612, IMG submission 185746) | Anaerobic biogas reactor microbial communites from Washington, USA - Biogas_R1_B C12 SIP DNA (SPAdes) (version 2) | ecosystem: Engineered > Bioreactor > Anaerobic > Unclassified | place...
AAGTTTGCCTCCGGCTTCCTTCAGATTCCTCGTCACCGAGGACACCCTTGCCTTTGGCTATGTGCTTGGCACTATCAACCCGCACTAGGGACTTTCACCCATTAGACTGCGCCCATGCCGGGCGCACCAAAGCAGACCCCGTCTACTAGAGACAGGGTCTGCTGGGAAACTATACTGTGGTTCGACCTATTTTGCAGCTAGAGGATGACTTTCGGGTAAGAATAGTACAGCTTCTTGTTTTGCCAGGTTTTCCGGCCAAACTGTTACCAGAGTTCCATCAAAGTACTGGTTGATGAATGCCCGAGCTTCGTAGTTCTGGCCAGTGTGTTGATTGCCCAGCCAGGGATCGGTCCAAGGATTTTCAGGAGTGGAGAATTTGGCTCCATGTCCCATCAAGCTGTTCTCGGCAGGAACATCAGCTGATCTAATGGCATCAGCAATAGCTTCAGCAGTGAATGCCCCGTGTTTTTCAATAGCAATGGGAACTATTTCGTTGAAGAACAACATGGTCTGAGCAAATTGACGATATTCAACATGATGATAAGGAGGTACACCGTATTTATCGGTCCAGCGTTTTACGAATTCTTCAAATATAGCTTTGTAATCTTCAGAGAATCCGTCGGGGTTGGGGTTACAGGGAACAGGGTCAACGGTCAACAGGAAGTCAGCATCTTTACCTACACCGTCAACAAAAGCTTGCACACTGTGACCACCACTGTGAGTAATCAGAATAGGTACAGTAAAGTTCAATTCTTTGGCCTGTCTGTTAAACATGATTCCGTCATTTACATAACCGGTTAACAGCAGAACATCGGGATCAGCAGCCTTGATCTTCATGATAATGCTGGACAGGTCAACTGCTTTGGCAGAATAGGCTTCTTTCAGCACAATGTTCATACCGTATTTCTTTGCAGTTGCTTCGTTTCCATCAGCAACAGCAGTGCCATAAGGGCCGTCTTCATGAACTATGGCAACCTTCAGGTCTTTAGCGCTTTTGCCTAACTTTTCCTGAACCTGAGCGTCATTACCTACGATAAATTCTACTGATTCAGCTCCCCAGGCAGATGCATTAGCTTCGCTTCTGAAACTCCACTGATAACCCTTCTGCAAGAGGGAGTCAGCAGCACCGGACATTTCCCACAGTACCACTTTATATCTTTCACATACTTCGCTAACAGCGGCAGCTATAGCTGAAGAATATGAACCCATGATTACTGGTACGTTTTTGGTGGTGATCAATCTTTCAGCTTCGGATGCACCAACAGCCGGATCACTCTGGGAATCAGCAAATTCAAAAGTTATCGGGTATTTACCCATAACTCCGCCTTTTTCATTGATCATTTCGACAGCCATTTGGAAGCCATCGTATTCAGCCTGACCCAAAGGAGCTTGAGCGCCTGATATAGGTTCGGTGATGCCAACAACGATCTTGATGTCGCCGTCTGCGGTTTGACCACCATCTGAATCGGTATTAGCACAACCAACCACTGCTACCATCATAAATACCGCTAACAATAGAACACTAATAGTCTTTTTCAATACCCTTACCTCCTCTTTCCTTTAGGCTATGCCCAAGTAAACTTGGCGTACGTAATCGTTGTTCAACATGGCCTGACTTTCTTCGTGTAGTACTATACGACCCCCTTCCAACAGATATCCTCTAGCAGCAATTTTGAGTGATTGCTCAACAAACTGTTCCACAAAGAAAACAGTAATGCCGCGACCTTGGAGTTTTTGAATCAGATCAAAAACTTGTTCGACTATCATCGGTGCCAGACCCAATGATGGTTCATCAAACATCAATAATTTGGGCTGGGCCATAATTCCTCTTGCTATAGCGCACATCTGCTGCTCGCCACCACTTAAAGTGCCGGCTAATTGTTTGCGGCGCTCAGCTAACTTAGGCAATGTCTCATATATCCACTCCATGGTCTCTTTTTTGCCTTCTTCTTTCCAGGCTGCTATATTTAGGTTCTCCTCTACAGTCATTTTGGGGAACAATTTACGTCCTTCCGGGATCAGCACAATACCCTTTTTGGGTCTGTCCCAGGGTTTGATCGTTAGAAGATCCTCTCCCATAAACTTTATGGAGCCTGATTTCGCCGGTACTAATCCACTTATGGTTTTCATCAAAGTAGTTTTTCCCGCTCCGTTGGGGCCCAGAAGGGTCACAATTTCGCCCTGCTCGACTTGCAAATTAACATCCCAAATAACTTGAGTGTCTCCATAAGATACGTTCAGGTTTTCTATCTTTAGCATCTTACTTTGCCCCCCTTCCCAGATAAGCTTCAATTACTGTGGGGTTCTCAGCAATTTCTTTAGGCTGTCCTTCGGCAATTTTCTGGCCGTGATCAAGTACGATAATACGGTCGCTTATATTCATGATAACCCGCATAACATGCTCAACTACGACAATGGTCTTAGTCTTTTTGAGTTCCTTGATCAATTCCATCATTTCGTCCATTTCGTGTGGTTTCAATCCGGTCATTACTTCATCCAGCAATAGGACTTCCGGATTGGTAGCCAGGGCTTTACCAAGCTCCAGTCGTTTGCGCTCCAGAGTAGTCAAGTCTGCACCGAGGGTTTTGGCTTTTTTGTCCAAGCTGACTATTTTTAGTACTTCGCTCACCTGAGCACGAGCATCAGCTACTCTCCTAGCTTTGGGCAAACAGGCCACCAAGATATTGTCGAATACCGTTAACCCTCCGAAAGGTCTGGCCACTTGAAAGGTTCTGGTTATGCCTTTATGGCAGATCTGATCCGGAGTCAGTTTGTCGATCCGTTCCCCTTTGTAGGTTATCGCTCCGCTATCAATGAAGTAAAACCCAGTGATCAGGTTGAACAAGGTGGACTTTCCGGCTCCATTGGGGCCGATTATGCCCAGTATCTCGTTCTTATAGACTTCGAAAGAAACTTCATTGGTGGCTTGCAATCCGCCAAATCTCTTGGAAATATTATCTACAACTAGTATTTTTTCAGCCATCTACAGCACCCCCTCGGCACCCTGGTTAGTCTGGGCTTCTTTTTTAGCCTTTTTGGCTCTTATTTTTCCTGGGAGACTAGCAATTCCCTTGGGCAAGAAGATGATACATAAGATCAGGAGTATGCCATACAAGAATAGATGCAGGCCTGGCAACGAGGCTCCCAATGTCATACGCAGTACTTCGGTCAAAGGTATCAATAGGAATGCTCCTATGGTTGGTCCGAGAATCGTACCACTGCCTCCGATTACCACTACCAAAGCCATATTCAATGATAACGTGAAACCAGCTATGGAATAGGGGTCTATATATCGGTAGTACTGAATATAGAAGGTGCCGCCGATCGCGACCAGGAACGCACTGATACATGCGGCGATGATTAGATTTCTGTTTACGGAAATACCTAACGCTGCTGCGGCATCATCGTCTTCGCGAATGGCTTCCAGATAATAGCGGGTCCTTTCCATTTTCCAGGTGATAAAAACTGCTATCAACCAGAATGCTAATATAACAAGGTAGTAAGGTTCTTTGCCATCGAATTGGAACATGGCTAGTGAAGTCGGTTCATACGGAAGGGACATCCCTAAGGATCCGCCGGTATGATCCCGAAAATATATCAATAGATTGTGGATTATTTCAGCTAGAGCAATACTTCCCAAGGTGAAATACGGTCCTTTAACTCCGAATCTAAAGCTGGGATAAGCTATCAACAGCATGACTAGTACTGCAAAAACGCCACCCACCAGCATACCGATCCAGGGAGTGAGATGAAAGTTCTTGAACAATAGGAGACTGGTATAAGCACCCACAGCTACGAAGGCTGCATGTCCCAATGACAACCGCCCTGCATAACCGCACATGAGGTTCCATCCGGTTCCTAAGAAAGCGTAAAGCAGAGTTAGTATTAGAATATGCTTGACATATATCTGTAAGGGTAGAAAATAAACCATGAGCAAAACTGCTGCCAATATACCCAGAATTAACGGTGTTTTATCTTGTTTCATGCTATCTCACTTCCTTTCTATTAAACTCGGGCACCTTTCCCCATGATTCCCTCAGGTCTTACGAACAGAATGATCAGGAATATCAACAGGGAAAATACCTGCGCCAATTCAGCACTGGCCATCACTCCGGCAAAGGATTCTACCAGCCCTATTATCAGGCCGCCTATCAAGGCTCCGGTAAAACTCCCTAGTCCACCTAAAACTACAATTATGAAGGCCATAGTGTTGAAATAAAGTCCAATAGTAGGATAGACGTTGTAGGTGGGAGCAAGTATAGCTCCAGCTACTCCGACTACTCCAATACCAATGGCAAATGTAAGTGTATAGATCTTGTCTACGTTGATACCCATCAAAGTGGCAGCATCAGAGTCTTGAGACACGGCTCTGATATGATTGCCTATCTTGGTGTACATCAGAACATAATAGAGGACAATAGCTACCACGATACAAACTATGAAAGCCCAGGTTCTTCCGGAACTCAACATAATACCGGCGAACTCATAACTTTGTCCGGTCAGGCTGGTCTCCATGGCCCGGATGTCGGATTTCCATAGCATTAAGGCTAGGTTCTGTAACACAAATCCCAAACCTGCAGTAGCTATAATGGTATTCACTTCTGTTTCAGCTGAGCCAAGTAAGGGTTTGATGATGACTCTGAATATAAATACACCTAAAAGTACGAAGCCTGGGAAAATTAGAAAAATAGCTACGAAAGGATCAACGCCTTTTAATGTAAATAGGAAGAAACATGCATACATGGCCATCATAAGGAAGTCACCATGTGCCAGGTTAACTATCTTGATGACTCCGAAGATAATGTTCAGGCCTATACTTATAAGAGCATATATGCCTCCCAATAGTATGCCGCTGACTATGATTTGCAGAACTAGATCCATCCTTTTCACTTCCAATCTTGTTGGTTTTTTATTATTTGACCGCTATCCCGTGTTTAGCGAATTAGATTGTTGCTGATAACCACTCGCTGGATCTCACTGGTACCTTCATATAGTTCAGTGATTTTCGCATCCCGCATCATTCTCTCGACTGGGTACTCTCTGGTATAACCATATCCACCATGTATTTGCACAGCTTGATTGGTAACTGCCATAGCGGTTTCAGAAGCTTTGAGTTTAGCCATGGCCGCTTCTAGGGAAAACGGTAGACCCTGTTGTTTATTCCAGGCAGCTCGGTAGGTCAGTAAACGGGCTGCATCGATTTCCACAGCCATATCAGCCAACTTGAAAGCTATCGCTTGCTGTTTTGCAATGGGTTTTCCGAATTGAACTCTGGTTTTGGCATACTCAAGAGCTTTGTCCATGGCTCCCTGCGCAATACCCACTGCCTGAGCAGCAATGCCTATGCGTCCGCCATCCAGGGTTTGCATGGCGATCTTGAATCCGTCCCCAACTTTACCTAATAGGTTTTTAGAAGGGATCCGACAGTCTTCGAAAATCAAATCACAGTTCTGGGTACCACGCAGTCCCATCTTTCTTTCGTATTTGCCAAAACTGAAACCTGGGGTGCCCTTTTCGACTATAAAGGCGCTGAAAGCCTTACTGCCTAATTCTTTGGCACCGGTACGAGCAAATACTATATAGGTGTCAGCCGCCGCACCATTGGTGATGAATATCTTGCGCCCATTCAAGATGTATTGATCCCCATCCAATTCAGCTTTGGTAGTCATTCCCAAGGCATCCGAGCCAGCATTAGGCTCAGTTAAAGCAAAGGCTCCATGTTTCTCGCCAGTTGCCAAGGGGATCAAATACTGTGTTTTCTGCTCATCAGTACCAAACATTCTGACGGGGAAAGCTGACAAACTAACATGAGCAGAGAGGGTGTCCGCTGCCGAAGGGTCAATACGAGCGATCTCTTCTACAGCCAGAGCGTAGGCGACCATGCCCATATCCGCCCCTCCCCATTGTTCCTCAAAGGGTATGCCAGTCAAGCCCAAATCTGCCATAGCTTTGAAGGTGCTGGGATCGTAATATTCCTTTTCATCACGATCTACTACTCCAGGGCCGAGGACGTTTTCAGCAAAGTCACGCACTGATTGTCGCAGCATCTCCTGGTCACTAGAAAATGCAAAATCCATATATACCTCCTCCTTTACTTGCCTTGGAAAATCGGCTTTCTCTTCTCGAGGAAGGCTCCCATTCCTTCTTTTTGATCCTGGGTAGCAAAACACAACCCGAATAACCCGGCTTCAACTGCCGTTGCCATTTCGTTGTTTATCTGCATACTCTGATTGATCTGCATCTTGGCATAGCGCACCGCCATGGGAGCATTGGCGGCAATTGTTTGGGCCATTTTCACTGCTTCTTCCAGAAGTGTTTCATGAGGGTATACCTCATCGACCAATCCGATTCGGTAGGCTTCAGCGGCATTGATTCTCTTGCCGGTAAATATCAACTGTTTAGCTTTTCCGGAGCCTACCAGTCTGGTGAGTCTTTGAGTCCCACCATATCCTGGAGTGATCCCCAAGCTTACTTCTGGTTGTCCCAGTTGAGCTTTTTCTGATGCTAGGCGGATATCACAGGCCATAGCCAGTTCACATCCCCCTCCTAAAGCAAAACCGTTAATAGCTGCTAGAACTGGTTTTTCGATACTCTCGATCAGATTAAAAACTCGATGTCCTAATAAGCCCCAATTTCTGCCCTGTACTGCGTCAAGGGGATATTGAGCCTCTATATCTGCGCCAGCTACAAAAGCCCGATCACCACTACCGGTGATTATTAAAACTGACAGACTGTCGTCTTCGGCAAAGCTCTTAACCGCCGCTTCTATATCTAACAGAGTCTGCTCGTTTAGTGCATTCAACACCTTGGGACGGTTGATGTATAAGACTTGTACATTGTCCCGGTTTTCAATGACAATATTTTCGAACGACAACATATACTCTCCTCCCGCAGATTATTACTTGGTCATCTATCTTGCAAATTGTATGCCATTTCACAATCAGCCCATAGATAAGGAATGTGCAGAAATAAAAATAACCCAGACGCTAAGGTATTCAGCATTATCTGAGTTGGCACTCTCCTCCCTTCAAGTTATGTAATAGTTATCAGAAATCGTTACAGGAATGAAGCAGCTGACACAATCATGTGTCACTAGGTATATTTAGTTTTCATCATTCAAGGGAATTCCGTACTGTTTCGCTTTACGCCAGACAGTAGCTTGGCTGACTCCTAGGGCAGCAGCAGCTTTGCGGGTGGAAATATGGGTGGTAAGAGCATCCTTGATTATTTTGCTCTCATATTGACTCAAGGCATCTTTGAGTGACATACCAGGAATGTTATTCTCGTCAGAGGAGTCTAGGGCTACTTGGAGTTCCTGCTGAGGCCCTAGTTTGATATCAGTTATGAAAGCCCCGGGGGAAGTAACATAAGCCTGTTCCAGAGCATTGCGCAGTTCGCGAATATTACCAGGCCAGTCATAAGCTATTAATCCCGGGATCAATTCTGGATTGATCCGCTTACTCAGCTTATATTTTTTGTTGAGCATGCCGATAAAGTACTCCACAAAAACCGGAATCTCTTCCTTTCTCTCGCGGAGAGGGGGAATGCGTACTTGAACCACATTTAAACGATAATAGAGATCTTCTCTGAACTGGCGCTCATTGACCATCTTCCATAAATCTCGGTTGGTGGCAGTAATCAAGCGTACATCGATGGATATAGGAGTAGTGCCGCCCACTCGCTGAATCTCGTTTTCCTGGATCACTCTCAGTAGCTTAGCCTGCAAATAAAAAGGAAGTTCGGCGATCTCGTCAAGGAAAAGGGTGCCCCCGTCTGCCAGTTGAAATATGCCCATTTTGCCGTGTTTGCTGGCACCGGTAAAGGCTCCTCCCTCATATCCAAATAATTCTGATTCCAGTAGATTATCGGGAATGGCAGCACAGTTAATACAGATATAAGGCCGCTCGCTTCTCAAACTGTTACGATGGATCTCTCGGGCTACTATTTCTTTCCCTACTCCAGATTCTCCGTTGATCAAAACCGTGGAATCCACTTGGGCTATTCTCTGGACCAAGTCAGAAACTGCAGCCATTTTGGGGGAAGCAACAATGTAATCTCCTTCGGTATCCAGCTGAAACTTCAAAAGCTGTTTCTGGTAATGCTGACTTAATCCCTCGGCCTGTTTTACTTCCTCTTTCAAGCGGTTTAATTCAGTAATATCACGACCATTGGTAACTACCCCAATAAATTCTCCCCCTTCTGAGAATAATGGATTACCTGTGACAAGTACTGTTTTCCCCGATTTTAATGTCTGAGTCAGAGTTTGTGTTTTCCTGGTCTCAATGACATCTATAGTAACCGCCCTATCAAAGTAACCTTGGGATACCAAGTCATATATGTTTTTACCTATTATCTCTTTCCGTTTGTACCCTGTTATCCGGGTATAGGCATCGTTGATTTTTTTCACATTTCCTTCAGCATCAGTAACGAATATATAATCATAAGAACCCTGAATGACTTTCTCCAGTTCTTCTGTCAGGGCCCGGGCCTCCAGTAGTTGTTCCTTTAACACCTGATTATCCGACGTTTCAAAGAATACTATCACTCTACCTTGGAAATCATCTGTTTGTACAGCCGAGGATTGTAATTGATATTTTGTTCCCTTAATGGTGATGTTTGTCTCCACCATTTTCTTGGCAGATTTAAGCCATTGTGCTGGAAGCTTACCGGAACAATAATCAGAGAGAGGCTTTCTAATGGCATCCTTTGGTAGATCCAGGAGTTTACAAGCCGAATTATTGAACACACAAATTTCACCTTGCTGGTCAACTATCAGTACCGCAGAGGTGCTCAAATCTAATAAGGCCTGCAAAAAACTCCTATTTATCTCCATAATTCTTTACATCTACTTTCTTTTTAGTAGTGTTTCATTTTTGCAATTTCGAGTCGGATCTTGACTCAATAATAAATCATATCGGTCATTTTGTATATACTTGTCTAAAAAAAAGATCAGACCTTGCTACCAAGGTCTGATCTTTGGGGGGAGGAGCATTTAGAAAAGAGGTTATCCAAGGGGAGCATAAAGACGTTCATATTCAAAGCGTAATTGATCCCGGTATTCGGGAGCAGCAATATTTATTAGAGCTTTGGCTCTTTCGCGATTGGTCTTCCATTTCAAATGGGCCACTCCATATTCGGTCACAATATAGTCCACATCATAACGGCCGGTAGTGACCGCCTGTCCAGGGGCTAAGGTGTTTACAATACGGGATACCGTTCCTTTGGCGGCTGTCGAAGGAAGAGCGATTATAGCGCGCCCACCCTTGGAGTAGGCAGTACCTCTTACAAAATCTACTTGTCCCCCTACGCCACTGAACTGAATCCCAGATAGAGTGTCGGCGGCCACCTGGCCTAATAAATCAACGGATAAGGCAGAATTGATAGCCACCATGTTATCGTTTTGGGCCACATTGGTTGGAAGATTGGTTATGTCTACTGGCAATCCCTCGATCATAGGATTATTGTCGAGCCATTTGTAGAAAGCGCCTGTCCCCATAGCGAAGGTAATGACTATCTTATTGGGATAATAGTTCTTGCGAGAACAATTGATCACACCACTCTGTACTAAATTCATCACTCCATCAGAGATCATTTCCGAATGTATTCCCAAATCCTTTTTTTCCGTCAAAAAGGATAAAATTGCGTCCGGCACAGCCCCAATGCCCAATTGCAAGCAATCACCGTCTTGGATCAGGTCTGCAATATTCTGCCCGATGGTTCTTTCCACCTCGCCAATAACCGGGGGTTCTAATTCAATCAGTGGTCTATCCACCTCAACAAAGTAGTCAAACTCTTGCACCGGAAGCATAGAATTTGGTCCCGTTCGAGGCATATTGGGATTGACCTCAGCTATAACTGTCTTGGCGCTCTTAACAGCCTGGTAGGTGTAATCAACCGATATACCCAGGCTGACCATGCCTTTTTCATCAGGCGGAGATACTGTAACCATGGCAACATCAATGGGAAATACGCCGCTTCTGAATAGAAAAGGTAACTCATGTAGATAAATCGATGTGTAATCGGCTCTTCCCTCTTTAATAGCCTGACGGCTAGGTTTCCCAGCAAAAAGAGCATTGTGTCTAAAACTCTTTTCGTACTCTGGTAAGCAATATAATCCCTTGCCCATAGGTACTTCATGGGCTATCTCAACATTAGTCAATTCAGAGGCCCGGTCGATCAGTGCATCTACTATCGACTGGGGCTCCCCGCAGGCATGTCCCAATACTACTCGATCTCCTGATTTTACCGCCTTAACCGCTTCTTCAGCTGTAGTTGTTCTACTTCTATAATAGTCCTGCCAATTCATAATCCGAGCTCCCCTCCTGTGATGTATAATATTTTGATTACTTTATCTTGGCCCAAGCCATATCGCTCCCAGACTAACTATTTGCCGTTTGCTATTGTTATTGCAAGTTTTGTACCAACCGCAACGATGATCATACAGTTCAACAAAATGACTACCCCCAAACAAGGATAATCAGGAGACTAGGAGATGGTATCACTTCCACCGATCAAAGGGCCCCCTTACTCTTTTCCCCATAGAACTAATTAATTGACCCATTTTTGAATCATGGCTTCAAGGTATCCTGGCCTTTTATTTGTCTGTAATTTTTACACTTTAGAATAGCAAAGCCTCTACATTACAAAATGTTATATGCTATAATTTGAATAACAATTTTTCCATAATATATATAATCTGTTTGAATTTTCGCGCGATTTGAAAAGGGGGTGGGTTTTGAGCGCGGTTTTGGAATCCTTGAGGAGATTCAAAAATATAGAGGAATTGGGAGATCTCATTCCTTGATTTGGGGGTATTGTGAAAATGTCGGCTAATTTTGCTTATCTAAACACTCGTGATTTTGAGTTTATTGCTCAAGAATGGCTTCCTACCGAGCAAGTTTTTGCTTACAAAGAGTTTGTAGATTATTATTCCAAGGATGATGTGAAATCTATTCTCGAACCCTTCCGGAAGATGGCCAAAGAGGTTATCGAACCCACCAATGAAGATGGTAATTCCAACCCCTGTACTTTTGCCAATGGCAAAGTTACCACCCCGCCTAGTTTTGGACCTCTTTTCCATCAAATGCAACAGGATGGCTGGGGAACTGCCAACATCGGTTACGGTGAAGATGCCATGACCATGCCTAATTTCCTTTTTGCTATGACTCAGGAAATGACCGCCGCGGCTAACCCGGCTTTCATGCCTTACATAGGTTTGACGACCGGTGCTGCTGAACTGATCGAAGCCTTTGCTTCCGAAGAACTGAAAGAAATGTTCTTGCCGAAAATGATGGATGGAACCTGGGCAGGAACCATGTGTCTGACTGAAGCTACTGCCGGATCAGACGTTGGAGACATCCTTTCCAAGGCATATCCTACTGATGATCCCCGCATATATAAAATCAAAGGTAACAAAATATTCATCACCGGCGGAGATAATGATTTCACTGAAAACATCATCCATCTTTATCTGGCCAGAGTCGAAGGCGCCCGGGAAGGAACCGCAGGTATATCCTTGTTCATCGTTCCTAAATACTGGGTCAATGAGGACGGCAGCCTGAGTGACAATGATGTCCAGACTACCGGTATCGAACATAAAATGGGACAATTTGGTTCCGCAACCGCTTCTCTGGCTATGGGTGAAAACAATAACTGCCGCGGTTGGCTGATCGGTGATCCTCCTGATGAGACCGGCAAAGCCAAAGGTATGGCCCAGATGTTCCAGTGCATGAACTTTGCTCGTTTGGGCACCGGACTCTTAGGACTGGCCGTATCCGCTAATGCTATCTACAATGCTCGCGAATATACCAAAGAACGCGTGCAGGGACGCCCCTTAACTGATATGAAAGGTGCCCGTATTCCTATCATCCAGCATGAAGATATCCGCCGCACCCTGATGCATGGTAAGGCCCATGTGGAAGTGTTCCGGGCTATGATCATGAAGACTTTCTTCATGTTCGATATCCGCGCCAAAGACCCGGATCCGGCCAAGAGAGAAGCTGCTAATAATTTCATCGAAGTAGTTACACCCATGACCAAGGCTTATCCCACTGATGAGGCTTGGATCCTGATCGGCGAAGCCATCCAGGCTTATGGTGGATACGGTTACTGCGAAGAATATCCTGTTTCCCAGATCGCCCGTGATTCCAAGATCTATTCCATTTGGGAAGGAACCAACTATATCCAGGCCCTGGACTTCATCGGCCGCAAGTGGACTATGAAAAAGGGAACTGTATATGCTGAGTGGTTCAAACAGGTACAGGATTTCTATGAAGCCAATAAGAACGCCCCTGGCTTCGAAAAAGAATTCGAGAAATTCGGCAAAGCAGTTAACGCTCTGGCTGAGATCCAGATGGCTATTGGCGGATATTTTGGCGCTGGCAAAATCAGCATGATGCCGCTATTTGCCCGTCGTATCCTCACTGCTTCTTCTATGGTTTACGGAGCATGGTGTATCCTGGAACAGGCTCTCATCGCTCAGAAACGGGCTGAAGAAGTGGGTGCCGATCACTATGATTATGAATTCTACATCGGCAAGGTTTATTCCGCTCGTTACTATGTCAACAATGTAATTCCACAGGTTTGGCTCACTGCTGACATCGTAAAAGAAGGCGATGACTCCGCTCTGCAGATTCCTTTGGGAGCATTCGATTACTAAAAACAGCTCAATTTCAAAAGCAGCTGGCCTTGACGGTCAGCTGCTTTTTTGTCGAATTGATTCGCCGCGGGACGATGTAGGCGATATGGAATGTCGTGTATGTATGGTAAGGGCAGACGACTCTGTCTGCCTGCCCGTTTTTCCACTAGTAGGAAAAAGTGTACCGGCTACCGTTGTAGGTGACATACAGACTGGAATCGCGACTATCTCTGAGCTCCCCTATGATATCAGCATCTTCAAAGATGGTTCCATCTACTTCACTAATGATACGGCTTCTGACCGCACTCATCAGCGACTGCACCCGGCTAGTAGAGAGATCCTCCAGACTATCCTCGTAATCGGCATATCGGAAATCCAACTTGATCAGGTATTCTATTTCATCCTCGTCACCGCTGAGAGTAATATCTACGGTTATACCTCCATCCCGGAAATAATCTTCCCCAGCATCTGCGAAGTAGTCTTCAACTTCATCGGCGATATCATCCAGATCTTCATCGGCATATCTGCTATCCCAACTGAAGCTGTAGGTTCGGCCATTGTATTTCACATAGTATCGGGAGTAATTCCTGTCTACCAGCTCGCCGGTTATTTTGGCATCTTCATATTCGGTTCTATCTACCTCGTCCAAAATTTCCGCTTCGACATCCTCTAAAAAGTCCTCTATTTTGGAAGAGCTCAGATCCCGCAAATCATCATATTTATCGGAATACCTAAAATCAACTTTAATATCGTACTCTATTTCATCTTCATCTCCGCTGAGGGTGAAACTGAAAACGAGATCATCGTCAGAAAAATAGTCATAGCCAGCATCCTCGAAATAATCGATCAAATGATCTTCAACATCATCCAGATCGGCAAAACCAGTCCGCTTTTTTTGCAGATCCGCTATAGTAGCGTTCAGTTGATCAATGGTGGCTTGTAGTTTTTTGTTTTCGTTTTGCAGGTTGATCAAGTCTGCATCTTTCTGGGCTTCGGCTATACTATTGGTAATCAGAACCTGTCGGTTGGCCCCATCCCAGGTTACCGTTTTTCCGAAGTTCTCCATAACCATGCGCAGCGGGACATATGTATAATCATTGATGATCAAGGGTTGTTGGGCATCGGTCAGCTGCTTGCCATTATAGATAATGGTTACACCTGGATAAGCTTTGACATTAAGAGCATTCGCTCCATAAACTGCCGAAACGCTAAAAACCGTTAATGTCAAAGCAACCAGGATCAACATTGTAATCCTCTTGGATCTAGTCATGACACACTTCACTCCTTCTAGTTATACTTTCTACACCAATCATACCACTTTATCCCCGCTGACCACATTTGATCAAAGGCGATCCTCCCGGGCTAAGTCAAGCTGAAACCAGAACTGCACACCTCCCGGAAGATTTTCAACTCCGTAGCTATTATGATCCTTTTCCTGTATGGCACGGACAATGGCCAGTCCCAACCCGTAACTTCCGTCAGTTCTGGTACGGGCTGGATCACTTTTGTAAAAACTGATAAACACCTTATCCAGAGCTGATTCGGGAATGGGTTCACCAGAGTTGTAAACGGCCAGGTGGGCTTTATTGTCTCTAATCTCTGCCTCTATTTTGATGAGACGGTCTCCATCAAGATGATCCAGAGCGTTATTGAGGTAATTAGTTATGATCTGCTCTGTTCTGGTCATATCGGCATCGACCAGTAGGGAATCCGGTTTGGCTGTTTCCAACTGCACCTCCTTTTCTTCAAAAAGCGGCCCATATTTAGCTATGACATTATCGATCAAAAGGGATACATCAAAGGTATTCTTCTCCAGGGTAAATACTTCCGCTTCAACCTGGGACAGATCCAATAGTCCCTTGACCAGCTTATCCATTTTATTGGCTTCATCTATAATAACGCTGCAGTAAAAGTCTTTATCTTCCTGATTTTCCGCTACGTTTACTTTCAATCCTTCTGCATAGCCTTGGATCAAAGCAAGGGGTGTTTTTAATTCATGGGATACGCTGGAAATGAATTCTTTACGCATCTCATCAATACGCCGCTCCTTTTCAATATCTTTACGCAAACGAGCATTGGCATCTTGCAGTTCGCCGATAGCCTTGCTCAGCTGGTCAGACAGCGAATTGATACTGCTGCCCAACTTGCCTAATTCATCATTACTGGTAACCAGATACTTGCGGGAAAAATCGAGATGGGCCATGCGCTGGGCTATGCCATTCATTTCCACAATGGGTCGGGTAAAACGTCGCGAGAATAAAAACACTACCAGAGTGGCAATGATGAGGGTTATCAGGCCAGTATAGAGAAAAAACTTGTTGGCTATGGCCACACTTTCCTGTATCGGCTCCAAAGGTGTGCTGACGATCAGATAATCGTGTTCCCCGAAACGGTTGTACATGTTCAAGGAACGCTCATTGTTGAAAGGATCTCCAGTTATTTGTACAGCCTGGCCGGTCAATTCTGCCTGGCGGAGCTGTTCCAATACAATATCAAACTCGGTAACACCTGAGTCAGTGTTAATGGAAGCATAGATTATATTTAAGTCCGGTTGGATAACAAGTATGGTCAAGTTCTCGCGCCGTTCCAATATGCGTAACTGCACTAACATGTCTTCCGGAGCTTCAGTGAACAATTTAATGATATACTGACTCTGTTTGCTAAGCTGGGTGGTCTTTTCATGGACATAGTATTTTTCCAAATAATTGGTATTCAGTAGCCAGGAAAAGAACACAAAAAAGCCTATCAATAAAGTCATGCCTATAAACAAACGCCAGCGTATGGAGTTAATCATGAGACACCTCAAATCTATATCCTAGTCCGCGAACGGTTTGGATATATTCTCCCCGTTTGCCCAGCTTGAGTCTTACCTTCTTAACATGAGTATCTACAGTGCGCGGATCGCCATAAAAATTGTAATCCCATACGGCGTTCAATATCTGGTCACGACTTAGAGCCCGACCTTCATTGGCAGCCATATAGGCCAGCAGTTCGAATTCCTTGGGACTTAGGACGATGATTTCTCCCTCCACTTTAACATGGCGGGCATCCACATCGATTTCCAAACCCGGGTAAGCGTATACTGATTTGCTACCGGCATTGGCTCGGCGCAGCAAGGCCTGCACCCTGGCTATCAATACCTGGGGGCTGAAAGGTTTGCTTATATATTCGTCCGCTCCCAATTCAAAACCGAATAACTCATCGGTTTCCTCTCCTCGGGCGGTCAGCATAATAACCGGCACCATGGATCTCTGGCGAATTTCCCGGCACACCGCCCACCCATCATAAACCGGCATCATCACATCCAAGATAACCAGGCAGATATCAGGCTCCTTTTCGAAAACCTCTAAAGCTTCTCTTCCATCGGCTGCTTCCAGGATTTGAAAGCCTTCTCTTCTTAAAAAATCGCCTACCAATCTGCGCATACGCTCTTCGTCATCGGCGATCAAAATCTTTCGCATAGCCCATTCCCCTTTGTCTGTGTTTATCTCGGTCACCGTCCTTAAGCATATTGTAAAACAGTGCTAGTCAGTTGCCAAACCTCCTACGAAGGTAAAAAGATCCGTGGCAAACATACGGCCCTGCAGTTGGCTGCAGGGCCTCAGGGTGCCGAAAAAGTCGGCACCCTGCCAGAGCGAGCAAAAAAGGATAAGAGCAAGGCAACTGGAGAGCCCGTGACTGAGGCGTACATGGGTACGTCGATTGAACGGGCTTTCCGAGTTAACGCCGCTATTAGCCTTTTTTGACGATCTACGGCCCTGCAGTTGGCTGCAGGGCCGCTGAAAAAGGAAGTGGGGAGGATTGAGTACTGAGAATGATTTGGTTGTTTGGCTTTGGGAACTAATTCAGTCCTGGCGGCACATAAAACTTTATGTTAATGGATAGGATCAGCTTCTTCATCCTGTCCACACTGTTAGTATAGACGGCTGATGTGAACATTTGGTGATCACTAGGTGAAACCTTGATCAAAATTGCTGGGGCGGTTACCTATAGCAAAATATCCGCATAAGCGGACAAGTTCAATAAACTGGTCTCTCCTTGCAGCGGATATCGGTGGGAAATCAATTAATTTTTTAGGGCAGCTGGCATCAAGTTAATCTGTGGAAAATTGGACAATTCCATCAGCAGTCACGGGCGGCAAGGTGTACTGGCGGAATACCAGTATTTCAACACGCCGGTTTTTTTGACGTCCTTCCGAAGAGTCATTGGAAGCTACCGAACGGTATTCTCCATAACCAACTACGGAGAACCTCTGGGGAGCCAGATGGGGATTTTGGTTGAAAATCTCCAGAACACTCAAGGCTCTGTCAGTGCTCAGGTACCAATTGGAGGGGTACTGTGCTGTGTGTATAGGAAGGGAATCCGTATGTCCACCGATCTGTACATCATTGTCGATGTCCTCTAACAACACACCCAGAAAATTTATCAATTTCAGAGATTCTGGCCGCAGATCCGCTTTGCCGGAATCAAAAAAAGCCAGATCCTCCACGGTTATCAGCAAACCGGCTTCCGTGATCCGGGTAGACACCAAATGACTCAAGCCCTCCTGCTCCAGGAAAGCCTCCATTTTAGCCTTATATTCTCGTAGGGTGCGATCCTCGGTTAGATAATTCGGGGGAGGGTTATCAGTATAGGGGTTGTCATCTATTTCTGATAGTCCCTGGTCACTGACCAGCACTCCGGGGCCACCGCTAAACAGAGCATTAAGTGTCTCTCTTAATTCTTCAAACCGATCCTGATCAACTGAACTCATAGCGTACATGACAATGAATAGAGCCAATAACAGGGTCAGAATATCAGAATATGGTACCAGCCAGCTTTCGTCCATTTTTTCTTCGTGTTTGGCTTTTTTCCTCTTACGCATTGTCACTCTCTCCTGCTAAAAGCTCAGCTCTCTCGGCTGGTGACAGAAATACCAGCATTTTTTCCTTGATAGTAATGGGGTTGCTGCCCTGCTGGATAGAGAGGATGCCTTCCATGATCATGGTACGCATGAGAATTTCTTCTGCGGACTTTCTCCTCAATTTGTTGGCAAAAGGGTGCCACAATACATAACCAGTAAAAATACCGTACAGGGTAGCAACAAAAGCTGCGGCTATAGCCGCTCCCAAAGCACCGGTATCTTCCATATGACCCAAGGCCCCGATCAGTCCGATAACTGCTCCTAATACTCCCAGGGTAGGGGCATAGGCACCTGCCTGACTAAACACTAATGCTCCCGAAGCGTGCCGCTCTTCGATAGTTTCCAGTTCCGTTTCTAAAAACTCGCGCACGAATTCTTCATCTTGACCATCAATGACCAGTTGCAGCCCTTTTTTGATAAAAGGGTCCTTGAGATCTTCAATGTGCGATTCCAGTGACAGTAAGCCTTCACGGCGTGCTTGAGAGGCCATGTCAACTATAAGCTGGATCAATTCGGCCGGTTCGTAAGCTCTTTGATCAGTAAACAACGTTTTGAATAAAGATGGTATGCGTTTAAGTTCCCGCATAGGGAACGCATTCATGATGGCAGCAACAGTTCCAACCAGAATGATAATAATGGCAGCTGGGTTGAGCAGAACCGATGGACTAGCTCCTTTTAAAGTCATAGCAACAACAACTGCTGTACAGCCAATAATTATCCCTATTAAGGAGGCAAAATCCATTCTCTTACCACTCCCACCCTATCGAAATAATGTCTTTTTTGCCAGTTGTTCTTATTATAACAATAAAGATGGGGAAATGTTTACTAGTTGTCAGAAAATAGCTTAGGTTATTAGCCAGCAAAGGAAAAAAAGTCAGGTTCGGTCAAAAAATACGACCAGACCTGACCATCATAAGTATTAATTGTTACCTGCAAACTGACAGGCTGCTTCAAGCAAAACTATTTGCCCTGGTAAACCGGCCTTCTCTTTTCCAAAAATGCTTTCATGCCTTCGGTCTGATCCTGGCTGCAGAATAGGAAAGACCAGGCTTTTTGTTCATAAGCTAATCCACTGGGCATATCAGTTGTCTCGCTCATGGCCACACATTTCTTAGCTGCCTGTAAAGCCAGAGGGCTCTTATATTTGAGAGACTTGGCTAATTTGGTGGCTGCTTCCAGCAACTCGTCAGCAGAAGGCACTATTTTGGTTACCAGACCGATCTTGAAGGCAGTATCCACATCGATCATTTCTCCGGTGAGGATCAGATGCCGGGCCCATCCTCCTCCGACTACTCGAGACAAGCGCTGGGTCCCACCTGCGCCCGGAATGATGCCCAGATTTATTTCCGGCTGCCCCAAGATGGCTCCCTGAGCAGCAATGCGGATATCACAGGCTAAAGCCATTTCACAGCCGCCGCCCAATGCCAGACCGGCTATAGCTGCTATGTACGGTTTGGGTGAAGCGGCGATTTTATCATGCATAGCATGGGCACCAGCGATAAATTTTTCCATTTCCAAGGGATCGGCCTCCGACATATACTTGATATCTCCCCCGGCAGCAAATACCTTGGTTCCTCCCCACATAATTGCCACTCTTACCGAATCATCAGCTTCGATCATGTCTACCGCCTGATTCAGCTCAGCTACGGAAAGAGCATTGGATGAGTTCATAGCCTCAGGTCGATTGAATGTTACAGTAGCGATCCCATCCGCGACCTCATAGATTAGAGTCTTAAATTCCACAATTAAACATCTCCTTTTCGCCATATTGATAAAGGGTTCTCACGGTATCCTAACCGCGTTTCTAGAACCCCTATGCTAATATTATACTAAGTTTGCTACTTTTTAGCACTATTGTAAACTCTTTTGAAAAGCTGCGGGGCGACAGAGTCGTCGCCCCGCAGCTTCTATTGTTCGGGATAATGGCCTTTTCACCATTTCTATTCCACTGTAACGCTCTTGGCCAGATTGCGGGGTTTGTCTACGTCGTTCCCCCTTAGGACGGACATATAATAGGCGAATGTCTGCAAGGGTACTACAGCAACAATCGGTGCCAGTAGTGGATTTACAATGGGCAGCAGGATTAGTTCATCACATTCCTGACAAGCCTCCTGCAGATTTTCCTTACAAATAGCTATGACCACTGCCCCCCGAGCCTTTACCTCCTTGACATTGGACATGGCTTTGTCTACCAGTTGATCCTGAGTTATTACGGTTAGCACAGGCAGGCCATCGCTTATGAGAGCCAGCGGTCCGTGCTTTAATTCCCCGGCAGCATAGGCCTCGGCATGAATGTAGGAGATCTCCTTCAATTTAAGGGCTCCTTCCATGGCTACCGCATGATCCAAGCTCCGTCCCAGGAAAAAGGTATCCTGAACATTATAATACTGGGTAGCCAACTCCCTGACTTTTTCTTCCTGGTGCAAGACGGTTTCCAAGGCATTATCTATTTCACCCAGTTCGTTGATCAGCTTCTTAAGCTCCGCAGGTGGTACCGTGCCCCGTTCTTGAGCCAGATATAGGGCTAATAGATACATTATCACCAGCTGAGTAGTATAGGCTTTGGTGGAAGCTACGGCTATTTCTGGTCCAGCGTGAGTATAGATTACCCTATCGGCGTCCCGAGCTACGGAACTACCCATCACGTTAGTCACGGCCAGAACTTTGACCCCGTTGCGTTGGGCATGACGCAAAGCAGACAGGGTATCGGCGGTCTCGCCCGATTGGCTTATCACAATCATCAGTTGATCCGGTTGCCAGAGGATATCGCGGTAGCGGAATTCAGAAGCAATATCTGTCTCTACCGGGATGCGGGCTAGTTTTTCGATAGCCATTCGTCCTACCATACCGGCATGGTAGGCGGTACCACAGGCAACCATGTATATTTTGTTGATACCCTCAAACAATTCATCAAGCTCTAGATCGGCCAAATCTATTCGACCGTCTTTTAT
>Ga0209612_1001393_pt1 | contig 19877 bp, 19 predicted proteins | sample BioC12SIPDNA_FD_185746 | JGI IMG/M metagenome (GOLD analysis project Ga0209612, IMG submission 185746) | Anaerobic biogas reactor microbial communites from Washington, USA - Biogas_R1_B C12 SIP DNA (SPAdes) (version 2) | ecosystem: Engineered > Bioreactor > Anaerobic > Unclassified | place...
GGGACCGTCGATCACCGGAGTGCACGCGTGTCGGTCGACCCCAGACACCCGTCCTCGGCGGCGTGTCACAAAGCCGCAGGTCACCACCCGTGCGGCCCTTCGTGGCCGCCGACCGGCACCTCCCAAAGGACGATCTTTCGGCCAATTGCGCCAAATCGTCCAAACGGCCATAGATTTCGAGTTACTCATCAGTAGCCGACGGATTGGTCGACTTCCCCCGTGTTGCTGGTAGCGTGCTGAGAAGTCGCACGTTCGAGGTGCGGGCCCTGGTGCAGCCCCCTCACGTGATGCTCAAGTTCCAGCGAAGGAGGTTGCAGCGTTGTCGTACCTTCTCGGCATCGACGTCGGGGCTAGCCGCGTCCATGCGGTGACCGCGCGCAGATCGAGATCGGGGGCTGACCTGACCCAGGTCGTCCAGCTGGGTGCGGCATCGCCAGACATGCCCGCGCTCGTCTGCGCGACGGCCGACGGAGAGCTCGAGTACGGCGAGGCTGCCGCTGCCCGTGGGGCCGCACACCCCGAGATGCTCATCGGAGGCATCAGGCAGCGCATCGGCACGGCCGTGCCATTCGTCGTCGACGGCCTGGTGGTGGCCGCCGAGGTGGCGTATGCGCTGCTCGTCTCGGTCGTCATCGAGACGGTGACGGCGGCCGAGGGAGAAGCCCCGGCCCACGTCGTCGTGACCCACCCAGCCACGTGGAAGGCACACAGGCTCTCTCTGGTGCGCACCGCTCTGACCGCCCTCTGCCCCGTGGCGATCGAGCTCATGCCTGAGCCGCTGGCCGCGATCCGCGGCGCTGACCTCACGGTGCGCCCGGGTCAGGTGGTGGCGGTCTATGACCTGGGCGGCACCACCCTCGACACTGCGCTGCTCCGCAAGGAGTCCCTCGGGTGGAGCAGCGAGCCGATCGCGTCGAGCACGGTCGCGATCGGCGGTGTGGACCTCGACGACGCGATCGTCGAGAAGGTCCTGGCATCGACACCCGCGCCGGCCGCCATCTCCCGCGACGCCCTCGCCGCCGTCCGCGCGGAGGCGGTGGGCGCCAAGGAGGCCCTCTCGACCTGGCCGCAGGTCTCCATCCCCTTCCGTGGTGCGGACGGCCCGGTGGCGGTGCACCTCTCCCAGGACGACCTCGCGACGGTGTTCCAGGATCTGCTCGACCGGACGCTCGAGGCACTCATAGCCACGATCGACGACGCCGGCCTCACCGTCGAGGATGTCGCCACTGTCGTGCTCGCGGGAGGTTCCGCGCGCATACCAGGTCTGGTGGAACGGCTGTCAGCCGCGCTCGATGTCTCCGTGACGACCGACCCCGACCCGGGGTCCCTCATCGCCGTGGGTGCCGCGCGCGCCTGCCTCGATCAGTACGCGGCCGACGCGGAGCCGGATGCCGTTGCTGTGGACGAGCCCCTCGCAGAGGACTCCGAGGTGGCGGCCCTCATACCCGACTTCATCCCGCCCGAGCACGCCCGCCTCACGACCTTCCTGTGGCGCGCCGTGGTCACGGTCCTCGTGATCGCCTCGGCCGCCTACCTCGTCTGGACCCTGCAGTCGGGAATCTCCGTTCCCTTCGGCATCGACTCCCACGCCATCTCTGTCGTCGAGCACGAGAAGGGCGGGTGAGGGACATGACCGTAACGGAGCTGTTCACCGCAGCCTGGACGGCGCGCCCCCACATCGAGCGCATCCTCGCCGCACCACCCCCGGTCCGTGCACTCGTCGTCGGCACGGCCGGCTCGGGCAAGTCCGACCTGCTCGACGACCTGCACGCGGTGCTCACCAGCCGCTCCGAGACCGTCCACAGGCTGGAGGACGGCGTCGACATCGCTGCTCTGCCGCCCGAGGACGTGCTCGTCGTCGATGATGTGCACCTGCAGAGCGAGCCGGTCGTGCACCAGCTGGCCACCCGGGCGCAGGACCCGAACGCGGGGCTGGTCGTCGCGCTGCGGCCCTGGCCGCGAACGCCGCTCCTGCTCGACCTCGAGCGGCGCCTCCAGCAGAGCGCGCCGCCCGTCATCCTCGGACTGGTGTCCGCAGCGCAGGTCCATGCCTACCTGAGGACCCAGGGGCGATCAGCACCGGAGCAGTGCGTCGACGAGCTGATCGCGCTCACCGGTGGCGCGGCGTGGCTCGTCACCTACGCGCTGGCGAGAGAGCACCCCGAGGACTGCACCGGCGGCGAGGCGCACGCGGACATGCGCCGCGACCTCCAGGACCAGGTGCTCCAGCGACTCGACACCCGCGACGCGCCCCTGCGCCGGATGATCGAGTACTCCTGCCTGGGAGCGGAGGGCGATGGCCCCGACCTGGGCACCGAGACGATGGACGACCTGGTCCTGCGCGGGTTTGCGGAGGGTCTCCTCCTCCGGAACGGCACCCCGCTCCCGGTGGTCCAGGCGGCCGTGTATGCGTCGCTCTCCTACCACTGGAAGGTCGCCAACGGCGATGCGCTGGCAGACGGCCTCGCCCGCGCGGTGATAGGCACGCATCAGGCCGCTGACCTGCTCAACGGGGTGCACGACCCCCGGGTCGGGGAGGCGATCGTCGAGCGGGCCGATCGGCTGATCGAGCGCGATCCCGAGCGAGCAGGTGAGCTGTACGACGCCGCGCTCGCAGCCGGGGTGGACGAGGACGTCATGGCCGTGCGTCGGGCCCGCGCCGCGTGGGCGACCGGACACCTCGACGAGGCCGCCCATCTCGTCGACGAGGCGCTCACGCGGGGGGAGTCCCCGCCGCAGGCATCCCAGCACCAGATCGAGCTGGTGGATACGTCGGCGGCGATCTGGGCGGCCCGGGACATGATGGCCATGGCGAGTGAGGCATACGGGCTGAGCGCGGCCCTGGAGAACGAGGCGTCCGCTGTCCGCGCAAGGATCGCCCGGCTCGGCAGCGGACTCCCGGAGCCCCGCGATAGCCGGGACGATGTGCTCGCGAGGGCCTCCATGCCGTCCACGCTCGGGATCGCCCTGCGACTTCTCGATCGTGGCCTGGAGGCGTCTCTCGCCGGGGACCCGCCACCGGAGACGCTCAGCGAGCTGGTCCGCGCCTCGGATCTCTACACGGCGTCCGGCTCGACACATCCCGTTCCCGAGCTGCCTGCCGTGATCGCGGCATCGGTTGCCCTCGGGTCCGGTGACCTCGAGATCGCGAGGCAGGTGCTGGACGCCGCTGTCGACGGGGGGCAGGGCGGTTCCTGGGCGCGCCGGCGGCTCCTGCTCTGGCAGGGCTTGGTGGCGGTCCAGGCCGAGCGCCCCGCGGACGCGCGCCGAGCCCTCGCAGCTGCCGAGCAGGAGCCCTTCCCCGTCAGCCCCCGGGACACCCGCCTCCGCCACACTCTGGACGTCACCCTGGCCCGGCGCTACGCGGACCTGCCGACCCTGGAGGCGGCGTGGGCGAGGGTTCGCGCAGCGGTGGCCCACCCGGACGTGGACCTCTACACGCTCTTTCCCCTGGCCAACCTGCTCGGAGTCGCCGCCCGCCTCGGCGACGCCACCACCCTGGCCCCCCACCTGCGCATGGGCCTGGACCTGCTCCAGCGGCTCGGCTCTCCCCCGGCGTGGTCCACCCACCTCTGGTGGGCGGGGGTCCAGCAAGGCATCCTGCTGAACCAGCCCCAGTCCCTGGCTCCCTTCGCCAAGGCGCTCGTCGAGGTAGCCGACCGCAGTCAGCTGGCGGCGACGATGGCGAGCGCCGGAGGCACCTGGGTGTCGGTCCTCGCGGGCAAGGTGGACCCCGAGGCGGTGGAGAGTGCAGCGCGGGCCCTCGGCGCGGTCGGCCTGGCGTGGGACGGTGGCCGTCTGGCCGCCCACGGTGCTCGGCGAACCAAGAACCGGAGGGCCTCAGCCCGGCTCCTGGCCTGCGCCCGAGATCTCCACCCCACGGAGACGACGGGGAATGCGTCGGTCGACGAGGGCGGGAAGGCTGCCGCGGCGTCGACGGAGTCGCAGCTGAGCGAGCGCGAGTTCGAAGTGGCCCGGCTCATTCTCCGCGGCAAGACCTATGTGGAGATCGGCGAGGCGCTCTTCATCTCACCACGCACCGTCGAGCACCATGTGGCCCACATGAGGCGTCGCCTCGAGGCCACCTCACGCTCCGACCTCATCGCCAAGCTCCGGCTGCAGATCGAACCCCCCGAGGCCGTGACGGCGGCTCACGAACCCCCTTCTGGAAATCCCCGAACAGCGGAGTCCGCGTATAGGTGAAATCCCCGATGACCCCCTCACACCGGCGTTCGTAGCCTAGGACTCTACGGACCCATGCGCATCACGCCATGATCAGGAGACTTGACAATGACCACCCCATTGGCGACCGTCGCTGACGCCCTCATCGAGTTCATTCTCAGCCTCCTCCGGGATCCGGAGGCTGCAGCCGCATTCGAAGCGGATCCGGATACCGCCCTCCAACAGGCACAGCTGGGTGACGTGTGCGGCGACGACGTACGCACCGTCATGCCGGTCGTCGTCGACCGCCCCGAAGTCGTCGCTGTGTCGCCCCCGGATATCACCGTCACACCTCCTCCACCGACGATCATCGTGCGACCGGATCACCCGAAGCACGACCTGATCCGCGAGATCCAGAAGGTGGTCAACAACTTCACGATCGACAACCGCGCCACGATCGTCGACCAGTCGGTCAACCAGACGATCTGGGCCGAGGGCGACGTGACGCAGCTGTTCGACCAGGAGGCTGTGATCGCTGCCGGCGATGACTCGATCGCTGCCGGTGAGGACGTGGGTATCGACAACTCGACGACGGACATCGAGACCGGCGACATCGCCGTCGGCAACACCGACACGGATGTGGAGATCACCGACTCCTTCATCGACAACTCCGTCACCGTCGACGCGGAGGTCGAGTCGGAGGTCGAGGACTCCTTCAACGACGGGTCCTCCACGGTCCACACCGACGTCTCCGTCGAGACGTCCGTCGCCGTCGACCCCGCCCCGGTCGTGCCCGAGCCGGAGCCGACGGTCTATGTCGAGGAAGCCGAGGAGACGCTGACCTACGTCGACGAGCCGCTGGAGGAGCTGCCGGTCGATGCGGAGTTCGATGACCAGCCGTGACCTCGCGCAGCGGAAGATGTCGGGAGTCCCTGACGCGCCCTTGGTGCCACCGCCGTCCACCTCCCCTCGGTCAGTTCAGATGGAGGGCGACTCCTCGGCACACGGGTCTGCGCCTCCTCCTCGACCAACCCTGAAGAGCCCGAACGCGCCCCCGGTGGTGATCAAGCAGCCACCGCCGTTCTCGGTCCGTCTCACGCAGCTGCTCTGGGTGCTCTCTTTCCTGGCCGGGCTCCTGGCGGTGGGCTTCCTCGTCGCGGTGCGGGAGGATCAGCTCCCGCTCATCAGCGAGGCCGTCCGCGAGGTCGACGGCTCGCGCGCCGACGGCACGTACACCACTGCTGCCGATGTCCTCTACTGGACGGCGTTCGGAGTGATGGTCACCTTGCTCCTGGTGCAGATCACTCTGCTGGTGTCGTTCATGAGCAGACGCCGGGGGGTGCGTTGGTGGCAGTTCGGCACCTTCCTCGCCCAGCTTCTCCTGTTCGCCCTGGTGGCCGAGCTCGTCGCCCGTGGCGACAACGGGATCTCACTACGACAGATGCTGATCGCTCAGGTCGGACTCGCCCTCCTCGCCCTGCTCACGAGCACCTTCCCCGGCGCGATCGCCTGGTCGGCGAGGCAGCACGACATCCGGCGTGGCCCGATCGTCAAGGTCGAGGGCACCGAGCTCTGAGTCGGCCGGATCCGGGTCACCGGCCTGCAGCCGCACGCGCATCCTCTCGAGGCTCCGCAGGACGACCTGGGTGGCCTCGGACGCCGTGCGGTCGTGTGCCCGGTCATGGGAACGTACCCGCCAGTTCCGTATCTCCTCCGCGAGCCGTTGGTCGAGGGTGTGGGGGTCCACCTCGGCCGGCAGGCCGAGACGCTCGTTGACGGAGAGACCCTCTGCCCCCAGGATCCGCAGCGCTGTCGACGCGTCCTCCACCGAGGCCAGACGGCGCTTGCGAGCCTGCGCAAGCAGCGTGAGCTCATCGAGCTCACATGCCATGAGTCGGATCCGCTCGACCTCCTCCTCCAGCTGGGACGCGTCGTCCACGGGGTGGGTGCGGAGGACCACCTCCAGACCGTCGAGCACACCGTGAGTCTTCAACGTCGCAGTCCGGCCGATGAACTGCCGCTCGATGAACTCCAGGAGCTCGCTGAGACCACTCTGGCGGGTCATCTCGGTGGTCAGGTCCGACACATCCGCCAAGCCGGTCCGGATGAGTGAGGACGCGAGCCGGATCCCGAAGATCCCGAAGCGCGAGATCAGCCGTTTGCGGCCCGCCTCATCGAGCGCGCCGAGTCGGGCCAGTCGAACGAAGCGGTCTGCCGACACCAGCAGGCCTTCGCGCTCGGTGCGCTCCAGGCCGGCCAGCTCATGCAACGCCCGGAACTCAGGCTCGGTCATCGTCCGGGCACCCTCCGCGAGGAGCCCCGCCACGGGGAAGACACCTAGGGCGAGCGCATCGAGACTGTCCTCCTGCTCGTAGCGCTTGGCCACCCTTCTCGCGGAGAGGAGCGAGTCGATCCGCCCGGAGCCGATCTCGTCCGCCCGCGACAGCACCGCCACCGCGTTCACCGTCCCCGACCGGCCGGCGGCGGTGTCGCGGAAGGCCTCGAGGAAGCGCAGATCGGAGGGATGGGCCCGCCGGAGCAGGTAGATCATCGCGTCGGCTGCGGGCGGGGTCTCGTCCGGAACGAGGAATCCTGTGGTGCGTGCGGCTGAGGCCGGTGTGAGGGAGGCGATCCCCGGAGTGTCGATGACGACGAGGGACTTCAGGGCCGGGGCGGGCCAGCCGATCTCGATGCGTTCGACGCTCTCGGTCGGGACGTCGAGGTCGAAGGTGAGCTCGCCCTCTGAGGTCTTCAGGGGCAGGCGGCGGGCGGCGCCGTCGACGGAGTAGGCGGTCACGGACGGCGATGACGCATACCGGTACCACGTGATGAGCCGCGTGCACTCCCCCGCGTCCGTCGCAGCGACCCGGTCCCCCAGAATCGCGTTGAGGAGAGTGGACTTGCCCGCCTTGACGATGCCCGCGATGGCGAGCCGCAACGGTTCGGCCAGGCGTTCTTCGAGGATGTCGAGCTCCGGCGGCGCGGTGTCGCCGTAGAGGCTCCGCGCACTCGTGAGCAGCCGCTGCAGGTCACCTGTGCGGTGGTGGCCCATCGCATACCCTGCGCTCATCGCACCACGACGTCCTCGACGCGCGCCGGTGGGAGGGCGGGTAGCTCGCGCTTCAACACCTCGATCTGCCGCAGGTGCTCCTGAAGCTGAGCGGCACGTCGCTTCTGGTCCTCCTGGTAGTTGCCTGCCGTCTGCTTGGCCACGAGGACCGCTTCTGAGAGCGATCGGTGCATCTCGTCGGCGATCGCACCGAAGTGGTCGCGCCCGGTCCGCTGGACGACCCGCAGCCGGTCCCGGAGCACCTTGGAAACCTGGAAGATGACCTCGTCGATGTACTTGCGCACGATGTTCTTGGCCTCGAAGCGCCGCCGGTTGAGTCGGGTGGCGACATCCTCCCGATAGGCGCGCCTCCCGACGAGCACCCCGGCCAGCAGTGAGAGGGGGTTGATGAGGGACATTCCGATCAACCCGGTGGCGAGGCCGACCATGAGCACCCCGCCGTAGGAACCGCGCACACCGATATAGATCTTCTCGCCTGCTGAGAGATGCCCCGGCTCGAAGCCAGGGAGCTGCTCCACTGCGTCGAGGACTCCCTCGGTGCTACCGACCGCAATCATCGGGATGTCCACACCCTCGGCGAGGAACAGATCCGCGACGTCCTCGACGAGCCACTGCGACCGCTCCTCGGTCCAGACGAACGTCTCCGAGACCGCGCTGGCCACACGCTCGTCGATCCACTGGGCGATCTGGTCCCAGATCGGTCCCGGGTCCCCTTCGTCGATCGCCTGCTCGGCTTCCCGCTGAACCCGCCGAAGGCGGTCCCGCAGATCGTGCTCCATGTCGGCGATGAGGTCGGTGATGCCGTCCCCGAGCCGGACGTTCCACTTCGAGGAGCGACTCCGGAACTCTTCTGCACGGGCCTTGGCCTGCTCGAGCTCGGCCACGAGCCGTGCGGTGTCCTCGGGGTTGAGCAGAGCGTTCAGCTCGGTTCGCGCAGCGAGCTCCATCTGCGAGACGACGAATCCCAGGTCGTGGACCGCGCTGCGGGTGGTGAGTGCCTCGGCACGCCCGACGATCTCCCCGCGCAGGTGGGCGACGAGGGCCGGGAAGCCCGACTCGTCGTTCAGCACTCGGTCACGCTCATCCGCGGCCCGCAGTCGCAAGTCGCTGGAGACCGCGAAGAGGGGGAGCTTGCCGATCTGGCGAAGGTGGTCGCGGTCGATGCGCTCGATCTGACGCCACTCGGGGTACAGGTCGGTCTTGGCCAGGACCGTGGCGACGTTCGGGGACACCCGCATCGCGTACCGGAGCAGCTGGATCTCAGGCTCTGTGTACTCCTGCGAGGCGTCCGAGACAAGGATGACCGCGGTGGCCGTCGCCAGGCTCGACAAGGTGGCCAGTGCGTTGCGAGACTCGGTCCCCCCGACCCCCGGCGTGTCGACGAGCTGAAGACCTCCGCGCAGGATCTCCCGGGGGAGCTGCGCCTCGGCTCCGACGAGGTGGCGGGAGTTGCCCGGGTTCCCCAGCTCCGAGACGTAGTCGGCGAGGCTCTCGATCGGCACATCCTGACGCGTGATGTCGTCGCCCTCGCGTGCGAGGACCACCGCCGCCGGCTCACTGCCGAAGGACACGGTCGTCGGCACAGTCGTCGCGATGTCGTCGTCGATAGGGCAGACCGGAGCGTTGACGAGGGCATTGATGAGCTTGCTCTTGCCCTGCTTGAACTCACCGACGACGACCACTCGGATGTGCGGGCTGCGGAGTCGGTTCACCGTCTGCCCCAGCCGCTCGACCAGATCGTCGCGACCCGTGCTCCCGGCCATCGACCGGACCTTCTCGACGAGGTGGAGCAGCTCCTGGGACGTCTTCCCCTCCTTCAGCTCACGCAACTGCCGGCGCGTCAGGGAGCCGGGCTCGCCCTCGGACACTGCGGTTGGGATCGTCATCTCATCTCCGTCCATCGGACTTGCTCGTGCAACGCCTTGTGCCCGACCGCCCAGAAGGACGGTCGGGCACGCGGCCACAGCCAGGGGGAAAGGGTCAGAAGTCGAACTCTGTCTCACCGCCGGTGCTCGCGGCCCCTGGGCTGAAGATGTTCCCGCTGTTCTCCCACTCGTAGGAGTTCTCGAACGCGGCGTCCACCTCGCTGGTGAACGAGTCCTCGATCTCGACCTCGACGTCGGTGTGCGTGGAGTAGTCGTTGAAGGAGTCCTCGATCTCCAGCTCCCACTCCATGTCGAAGTTCTGCGACTGGTCGTTGAACGCGTCGTTGATCCTCGTCGAGATGTCGGTGTTGCCGATGGCGATGTCGCCGAGGTTGAGGCTCATGCTCGAGTTGTCGATGTTGATGTCGTGGCCGGCCGCCTGCGAGCCGTCGCCGAAGGCCACGGTCGCGTTCTGGCCGAACACCTGTCCGACGTTGCCGCTACCCATGCCGCCGCCGGTCTCGATGATCTGGTTCACCGACTGGTCGAGCTGGAGCGAGCGGTTGTCGAGGTTGATGTCACCCGAGGCGGCACCGTACTTGCCCGCGGCGGCGCCGTACTTCCCGCCGGCCAGCGCCGCGTCGACGTTGAAGTCGCCGAACCCGGCCTGGTACTGACGGATGCCCACCGTGGTCGAGTGGTCGTTCAGGGTCTGGGTGTTGAACGAGCTCGTGACGTTGAAGGAGTCCTGGTTGCGCACCGAGTTGTCGTGCCTGGAGTTGTCGTTGAACGAGTCCTCGAACTCCACCTCGAGCTCCAGGTTGGTGGAGCTGTCGTTGAAGGAGTTCTCGACCTCCACCTCGGTGTCGGTGTTGAAGGAGTCCTCGATCTCGACCTCGGTCTCCGTCGAGTTGTCGTTGAACGAGTCCTCGACCTCGAGGTCGACGTTCGTCGAGTTGTCGGAGTTGTCGTTCAGCGAGTCCTCGAGCTCGACCTCGACATCGGTGTTCGTCGAGTTGTCGGAGTTGTCGTTGAACGAGTCCTCCACCTCGAGCTCGACCTCGACATCGGTGTTCGTCGAGTTGTCGGAGTTGTCGTTGAACGAGTCCTCCACCTCGACCTCCACCTCGGTGTCGGTGTTGAAGGAGTCCTCGATCTCGACGTCGGTGGAGTTGTCGGTGTTGCCGTTGTTGTTCAGCGTGTCATCGACGATGACCTGGGTGCCGCTGTTGTTCTCATTCTCGTTGGCCACGGGTCTTCCCTTCCCTTGGTGAGGAAGCCTGGGGGCTTCCGACTTGCCGCCGAACTGGCGCGTTGAGATGAGTCTGCCTACGGCGACACCCGTGCCGCGTCGGGGAGTGTCCCGATGAATCCCGGTTCCCCTATAGGGATAGCGATAGGGGTTCCTCGGGATTGCTCAGACGGGGACCGGGGTTGGAGCGCGGAAGCCGACGACGCGGAAGGGGCTAGCCGAGCTTCTCCACGAGTAGGGCCAGGCCCCGGCGGGCGGACCGCTCGGCTGCGAGGACGCGCTCCTGCATCTCCCGGGCTTCCTCGAGCACGGTCTCGGCCATGGCGACAGCCGCGCGGGATGCCTCGAGGCCCTCTTCGCGCTCCCGCTGGTCGGCAGCCAGGTCGTCGCGGTATCGCTGGAGCTCGGCGCCGGCGAGCTCCACAGCGCGGTCGAGGAGGAAGCGGTATGAGGTGCGCAGCTTCTTCGCGGTCGTCTTGCGCTCCATCCCCTCGACCTCCTCGTCCACCGACGCCCGCATGAACACGAGGGGGTCGGAGGTGTAGCTCTCGTTGTCGATGGCGTCCTGGGCCTGCTCGAGCCGCTCGTGGGCTTCCTCGAGCGCTCGCTCCGCCTCCCTCACCGCGGCCGCCGCAGCCTCGAGGTGAGGGGCGAACCGGGTCTCCAGCGCATACGCGAGCTGCTCCTTCTCGCCCGCCGCCAGACCCTCGCCGGCGGCACGCCCGGCCCGCTCATCTCCCGTCCGGTTCTGCTCGCTCACGCTCGGGCCCTCCCTCGTCACGCGGATCAGACCACTCTCTCATCCGGTCCAGGCCTGCGTGCGCCCTCTGGCAAAGCCGAATGCAGCCATCCTCAGCTCACGTGAAGACCACGATGAACGCCAGGGTCGCGAGCGCAAACAGCCAGCTGACGAAGCTGCCGATGAGGAAGTACTCGGTGATCTCGTCGATCCCCGGCCCCTTGGTGGCGTTGCGTCGGCCGCGTGCCTGGGCCTGCAGCTCAGGGAACCGGATGAGGCCCTTGGCGGCGATGACGAGCCCCGCCGCAGTCGGCTGGCCGGCGAGGCCGAGACCGAGGATGAGCAGCCGCTCCATCGGGCCGAGGATCCGGCCGCCGCGGAGCCGGTCGGAGGCCTGTGGCTGGCCGGCGGGCTTCAAGGCCCCGACGCTCGCGAGGACGAGGCGAACGACGACATTCGCGGTGCTGAGCTGAGCAAGCATGGCGCCGGCGACGAGGAGCACGGTAGGCGCCGGAACAAGCCCGCCGGCGATCGGCACCCTCTCCACCCAGGTGCTGAGCAGTCCGCGTGGTCCGCTCGGCGACACCCAGCCCATCGCGATGACCTGGATGAGGAGCCCGACGCCGAGTACACCGAGAGGGAGCACGTAGTCGAGCCGCGAGCGCATCGGGCGATGCGTCGTCAGGACCCATCCCACGACGGCCGCGAGGCCGACGAGGACCAGGAGGAGCTCCTCGACCGAGTAGGCGCCGAGCAGCACTACCCCGACAAGGGCGGCCACGACACCGGTCGCGACAGCAGCGACCCAGCCGCGCGTCCGCTCCCCCGCCCGGGCCAGGTCAGCACAGGCGAGGGCGAACACGGCGATCGCGATGGCCGTCATCGCACCCTCTGCAGCTCGGCGGCCGCCGACAGGAGGATGCCGAGCCCGTCGCGGCGCACCCGCTGCGACACGGCGGACGGGCTGATGCCCTCTTCAGCCGCGATCTCCACCTGCGTGTCCCCCCTCATCAGCCCTCCCAGGATCCGTCTCGATCGATCATCCAGCGATCCAACCAGATGGTCCCGACACTGCACGGCGGCGTTGATGGCCGGCTCGCCTGGACCATCGCTCCCCTTCCCCAGACGGTATGCGGTGCGCACCTCTCCCAGCGCCGCCTGCGCCTGGGTCTTGGCGACCCATTCGATGGCATCGCGCGCGGCCCACCAGCCCGGCCCGTCCTGAGTACCGTCCTCGTCGAGGAGAGTCACCTCACCCCAGCCGAGCCCGTAGCGGGCGTCGACGTCGGGCGAGAGCATGAGGCGTAGCAGCATGCTCGCGTGGACTGCTGCACCCACTGAAGCGAACCGGCCCTGGAACTCATCGCCCACCGTGATCCGTAACGGGTCGAGGACCTCCTCGCCGAGCTCCTCGTTGACCTGCGTCAGCGCCCCGAGCAGCCTCCTGTGCAGGCCGCGCCGGTCCGTCACCTCACGCGAGCCGACGAGGTCACCCACCATCGTCGCCGAGGATCGTTCAGGCTTACGCTTCATGTCTGCCATATGAAGATATTACCTTCATATACACAGGATGAAGCAATAGCCTTTACACGGCCAGCCGGTCTCTACTCGTCATACGTCAGCTCCACCTCGTCGGTGACCGGGTGCGACTGGCACGCCAGGATCATGCCGGCGGCGATCTCGTCGGGCTCCAGCGCATACGAGCGCTCCATGCGGACCTCACCGGAGACGAGCCGGGCGCGGCACGTGCCGCAGACGCCGCCGGTGCACGAGAACGGCGCGTCCGGTCGGACCCGCAAGGTGGCGTCGAGGATCGTCTCGCGCTTGTCGTGCATCTCGATCCGTGACGTGCGCCCGTCCAAGGTGACCGTGACGACCGCGTCGGCAACCGCCGACTCCAGCGCCACCGGGTCCGCGACGTCCTCGGAGGTGGGGACGTGGAAGACCTCGTGGTGGACGTGAGCGTGGTCGACCCCGAGCTCGGCCAGGAGCTCCTGCGCCCCCTCGACCATGCCGAACGGCCCGCACAGATAGAACTCGTCTACCGTCTCGACCGGAGCGAACGCCTCGAGCAGCCGGCTCAGCCGGTCCTTGTCCATCCGCCCGGACAGCAGCTCGACCGCCTGGGGCTCACGGGAGAGCACGTGGACGAGCTGGAAGCGCTCGAGATGGGCGTTCTTCAGGTCCTCGAGCTCCTCGAGGAACATGATCTCCGCCGTCGTGCGGTTGCCGAAGAACAGCGTCACCCGCGACTTCGGCTCGCTGGTGAGGATGTTCTCGACGTGCGAGAGGACAGGCGTGATGCCGGAGCCGGCGGCGATCAGGAGATGGTGCCTCGCGGCGCGAGGGTCGACGGGGACGACGAACGAGCCGAGCGGTGGCATGACCGCGATCGTGTCCCCCACGTCGACGGCCGTGTTGAGATAGGTCGACATGCGCCCGGTCGGCACGAGCCCCACCCCGACGCGGACCGCCTGCATCGCCCGCGCACGCGTCGGGGACAGGCAGAGGGAGTAGGACTGGCGCACGTCCTCGCCGTTGATCTCGGCGCGGAGCGTGAGGTGCTGACCGGCCTCGAACCGCAGGAAGAGGGACGCGAGCTCGTCCGGCACGGCGAACGTCAGCGCGACCGCACCGTCGGTCAGCTGCTCGCGCCTGATCACGGTGAGGTCGTGGAACTGGTGGCGCTGTCGAGCCGCCCCGCTCTGGGGCAGAAGGAGACTCACGCTCACACCGCCTTGAACTCGTCGAACGGGTCGCCGCAGGCGCGGCAGCGGTGCAGGGCCTTGCAGGCGGTCGTCCCGAAGCGGCTGATGAGCTCGGTGTCTGCGGAGCCGCACCTCGGACAGCTCACCGACTCCGTATGCGGTGCTCGCCCGATCGTCACCGGCACCGGACCGCTGCGGCCCGCACCGGGCTCCGGCGCCGCGATGTGCAGCTCACGCAGGGCCTCCCGCCCGCGGTCGGTGAGCCAGTCGCTCGTCCAGGGCGGGTGGTGGCTCACGACGACGCTCGCGACGTAGCCGACGTCGGCCGCGGCATCGACGATGTCGCGCGACATGACCTCGACCGCAGGGCACCCGCTGTAGGTGGGAGTGATCGTCACGACGACCTCGCCGCCCTCCTCGTCGACGCTGAGCCCGCGCACGATGCCCATGTCGCCGATCGTCAGGGTCGGGATCTCGGGGTCGGTCACCGCCTCGACGACGCGCCGCAGCTCCGGCGCCAGCACTCTCGTCCCAGTACTCCGGGTCATGCAGCACCTCCCCCACGCACGCACCCGGGCGGCCAACGAAGACGCCTCACCATGTCGCCCCCGGGTGGCTCCGGGCGAGGTGCTGCATCTCGGCCAGCATGAAGCCGCACACCTCGGAGTGCAGCCCCTCCCTGCCGCCGCGGGCGTGCCACGCCGGCTCGGGCAGCGGATCGAGAGTTGCCTCGGCAAGCACGGAGCCGACATAGCCGAGAACTGAGGAACGCAGGCTGCTCGGCAGCACGCCGATCCCGGCGGCGACCGCGGCCCGATCGGCCCATGAGTCGGTGAAGAGCTCGTCCACGTAGGGAGCAACGCGCTCGAGCGCGGCGTTCATCCGCGTACGCGACTCCTCGGTCCCGTCCCCGAGCCGTAGCACCCACAGCCGGGCGTGGTCGCGGTGGTACGTCGACTCGTTGACCGCCTTGCCGGCGATCCCGGCCAGCTCGTCGATCCCGGCGACCGATGCGGTGGAGGCGAGCGCCGCATACCTCTCGACGTCCAGGGAGGCCATGAGCAGCAGCCGGACCATCTCGTCCGCGAAGTCGCCCCCTGGGCGCTCGACGAGCCAGAGGTGCCGGAACTCCCGCTCGTCGCGCCAGTACGCGAAGTCGTCCTCCGAGCGGCCGCTCCCGTCGACCGCCCCCAGCCAGGTGTAGAGGGAGCGCGCGCGGCCCAGGAGGTCGAGCCCGACGTTGGCGAGCGCCATGTCCTCCTCGATCTGGGGGGCGCGGCTGATCCACTCCCCCAGCCGCTGGGCATAGATCAGCGCATCGTCCGCGAGCGCGAGGACCGCGGGGACACAGGGCGGGCTCACAGGTACTCCACGTCCTCGGGGACGTCGTAGAAGGTCGGGTGCCGGTAGACCTTGTCCGCGGCCGGCTCGAAGAGCGGGTCCCGCTCCTGCGGGCTGCTCGCGGTGATCGCCGCAGCCGGGACGACCCAGATCGAGACACCCTCCTGGCGGCGGGTGTAGAGGTCGCGGGCGTTGTGCAGCGCGAGCGCGGCGTCGGGCGCGTGCAACGAGCCGACGTGCGTGTGCGAGAGGCCGCGCTTGGCGCGCACGAACACCTCCCAGAGGGGCCAGTCGCTCACGCTGCACCCACCTCCGCCGGCGCCTGCGCCTTGCGGGCATAGGCGACGGCCGCCTCCCGCACCCAGGCACCGTCCTCGTGGGCCTTGACCCGGTGGGCGATGCGCGCGGCATTGCACGGTCCGTCGCCGGAGAGGACGCGCTTGAACTCGTCCCAGTCGACGGCGCCGAAGTCGTAGTGCCCGCGCTCCTCGTTCCACCGCAGGTCAGGGTCGGGCAGGGTGAGACCGATTCGCTCGGCCTGCGGGACGGTCATGTCGACGAACTTCTGCCGCAGGTCGTCGTTGCTGAAGCGCTTGATGCCCCAGGCCATCGACTGGGCGGTGTGTCCCGTGGCGGCCTTCTCACCGGAGTCGGGCGGGCCGAACATCATGAGCGACGGCCACCACCAGCGGTTCACGGCGTCCTGCGCCATCGCGACCTGCGCCTCGGTGCCACGGGCGAGCGTCCAGAGGATCTCGAAGCCCTGCCGCTGGTGGAAGGACTCCTCCTTGCAGACCCGGACCATTGCCCGGGCGTAGGGGCCGTAGGAGCAGCGACACAGCGGCACCTGGTTCATGATCGCGGCGCCGTCGACGAGCCAGCCGATCGCGCCGACGTCGGCCCAGGTGAGGGTCGGGTAGTTGAAGATCGAGGAGTACTTCTGCCGGCCGGTGTGCAGCCGGTCGAGCAGCTCCTCACGGGTCACCCCGAGGGTCTCGGCCGCGGAGTAGAGGTAGAGCCCGTGCCCCGCCTCGTCCTGCACCTTCGCCATGAGGATCGCCTTGCGCCGCAGCGACGGGGCCCGTGTGATCCAGTTCCCCTCCGGCTGCATGCCGATGATCTCGGAGTGCGCGTGCTGGGCGATCATCCGGATGAGGGTCTGGCGATAGGCCTCCGGCATCGCGTCCCGCGGTTCGATCCGCTGATCGGCGTCGATGAGCTCGTCGAAGTAGCCATCGAGCGCCGCCTGGTCGGCGGCGTTCAGGGGCTCGTCCCGGCGAGGGAGGCGATCCTGGGCCGCGGACTCAGCCACGTCGGTGGGGCCGTAGTCGTTGCCGTACATGCCGTCCAATATACGGACGCACGCCGACAACCGTCCCGATCTGCAGCTTCCGCCCAGCGCAGAACGCGAGGTCAGCCCGCCTTCTGAGCATGGGCCGGATGTGTCCCTTCGGCATCGGGTATGCGAGGCTCGGATGGTGACGTCATCCGGCCACTCCCACCCCCATGAGCCCGCCCCGCTCGCCGATGCGAGCGTGCGGCGAGCGACGCATACCGACGCGCCTGCGGTCGGCATCGTCCAGGAGGCCGTCTGGCAGGAGACGTATGCGCCGCGCGTCCCCGCGGACATCGCCGCCCAGTTCCGGGCGGCCGACTTCGCGAGCGTCTGGCGTCGCTCGCTGCAGGACCCGCCGCCGGGGATCTGGAGGCTCCTCGTCGCGTGTGCCGGCGCCCAGGTCGTCGGGTATGCGGCCATCGGGCCGTCCCAGGACATCGACGGAGAGCCGACGACCGGGTCGCTCCTGGAGATCGGCGTCCACCCGGCGGGCCGACGAAGTGGCCACGGCTCCCGGCTCCTCAACGCCGCAGCCGACATCCTGCGCGAGGCGGGTGCGACCGAGCTGACCGCATGGCTGCCGGCCGACGCGGAGGCCACGCGCGCGTTCTTCGGCCACTCCGGCATGCACCCGGACGGCGCCTACCGCGACCGCGCGGTCACCGAGGATGTCACCATCCGCGAGATCCGCGTCGCCGCAACCCTCGTCGACCCCACCGACGGCGATGAGTGAGGGTGCGAGCACCGGCGAGCTGACCCACGAGCGCCGCCGGGCCGTCCTGCGCCAGTCGTGGTCGGTGGGGATCGCGACCGGGCTCTACGGAGTGAGCTTCGGCGCCCTCTCCGTCGCGGCCGGCCTGGACATCTGGCAGACCCAGGCGCTCTCGGCGCTCATGTTCACCGGCGGCTCGCAGTTCGCCTTCGTCGGCATCGTGGGCACCGGCGGGCTGGCGGCGGCACCGGCGGCGATCGCCACCGCGACGATGCTGAGCATCCGCAACGGCCTGTATGCGCTGAGCACCCGCCGCTTCCTCGCACCGGAGGACGGTCGCTTCCACCCACTGCGGAAGGCCGCAGCCGCCCAGCTCACGATCGACGAGTCGAGTGCGGTGGGCCTGGCTCAGCCCGAGCCTCCCGCGTCCCGGATCGGGTTCTGGCACACCGGTATTGCGGTGTTCCTGTTCTGGAACCTGATGACGCTGGTCGGCGCTCTTGCGGGCTCGGTCATCGGGGACCCCAAGACCTTCGGCCTCGACGGGGCGGCGGTCGCGGCGTTCCTCGCGCTCGTGTGGTCACGACTGAAGTCAGCCGAAGCCCGGCTGACCGCCCTCGGCGCAGCGGTGCTCGCCCTGGTGACGGTGCCCTTCGTGCCGGCAGGGGTGCCTGTCCTCGTCGCCGCGCTGGCGGCAGTGTTCTTCGGACTGCGCGGGGCGACGGCGGGTGCCACCGCTCCCCCTCCGGACCCGGCGAAGGACGGAGACCCGGTCCCATGACACTGACCGTTGCCGTCCTCATCGCCTGCGCCCTGGCGTTCCTCACGAAGATCGTCGGCTACGTCATCCCGCCGCGCCTCGTCGAGGGCGAGCGCACCATGCGCGTATCAACGCTGCTGCCGGCGGCACTTTTGACCGGGCTGATCATCACCCAGACCTTCGCGGACGGGCAGAGCCTCGTGATCGATGCTCGGGTCGGGGCACTCGTCGTCGCCGCGATCCTGTTGTGGCGGGGTGCCGGGTTCATCACCGTCGTCGTGGCAGGTGCTCTGGCTGCGGCGCTGCTCCGTCTCGCGGGTCTTGGCTGAGGGCTGAACGCGCGCGAGGACACCCACCACGCGGACGCCCCATCAATGGGTGTGTCACCGTGCACTGGAACGCCCGCGAGGACACCCACAACACCGACGCCCCAACGATGGGAGCCTCACCGCGCACCAGACCGCAGGACGGCGGGACAGCAATGTGGGTGCCTGATCGCCGGATCAGTGACCCGGGAACATCCCGGTGAGGCTGGCGAAGACGACGGTGTTGTCGACGCGTGAGGACAGGACTTCGTCGACGACGCCCGAGCAGGTGATGAGTGCCAGCGTCGCCCCGTGAGGCGGGTTGTCGAGCACTGCCCGCAGTGCGTCAGCATCGGTCTTGGAGATGCCTGTGACGACTAGGTCGACCTGATACCGGGCGGTGACTTCCTGGCCATCGAGAGTTCGGCCCGTGAGACCGACTGTCGCAGCCTCCTCGAGCCGGGGCACGTCGTTGAAGACGGCTGTGCGGGGAGTCCGTGCATGACCGAGGATGATGGCCAGCTCTGCTTCTCCCGGCATCGGTCCTTCATCCCACCACACGGTGCTGAAGGCGTCATCAGGGACCGGGAAGGTGAGAACGTCCCTCCCGAGGAACGGGTTGTATCTCGTCGAGGATGGCGCGGCCGTCACCCTCGTGTTCACCTCTGCGTCCGGGATGAAGATCTGAGCCGGCACGAAGGGGGCGATGTTCACGTCGGACTCCGTCGCACTGCTCGTACCAAACTTGCCGTCAGGAGAGGCACGCGTGGCAGCGTTCTCAGAGCCATTGAGCGGTTCCTCCAGGAGGACGCGCGGAACGTCGGCACGATACGCGGCGGCTCTGAGACTGTCACGGGTAAGCACCGCGCTGATGACGATCGCCAGCGCCACCGCCGCCACGAGCAGCACCAGCCCAACGGAGCGCAGTCGCCTGCTCCCGGCAGCCGGCGTCCCTCGGGACAGTCCCGAGGGACGCTGCGGCAGCAGGATCGAGGTCAGTGGCGAGCTCCTCGCCGACGCATTGTGAGCACGCCCAGCGCCGCGAGAGCCAGCGACAACGCCAGCAGGCCGAGCCACGGCAGCGTGGAACCCTTCAGATCGGTCGGAGCGGCGATCGGTCGCGGATCAGTGGGCGTCGTCCCCGTCGTTCCGGGCGGCGTGGTGGTCGTCGTGGTCTCCTCCGGAGGAGTCGTCTCCGTCGGCGGCGTGGTCTCCGTCGGCGGAGTCGTCTCGGTCGGCGGAGTCGTCTCCGTCGGAGGCGTGGTCTCCGTGGGAGGTGTCGTCTCCGTCGGAGGCGTGGTCTCCGTCGGAGGCGTCGTCTCGGTCGGCGGCGTCGTCTCCGTGGGAGGTGTCGTCTCCGTTGGAGGCGTGGTCTCGGTCGGAGGCGTGGTCTCCGTCGGAGGCGTGGTCTCGGTCGGAGGCGTGGTCTCCGTCGGAGGCGTCGTCGTGGTCGGTGGCTTGGTGGTCGTAGTTGGCGGCTTGGTGGTCGTCGTCTTCGTGGGCGGCTTGGTGGTCGTCGTCTTGGTCGGCGTCTTCGTCTTCGTCGAGGTCTTGGTCTTCGTCGAAGTCTTCGTGTACGTCTTGCTCGTCGTGGTCTTGGTCGACGGCGTCGACGTCTTCGTCACAGA
>Ga0209612_1001407_pt1 | contig 19681 bp, 20 predicted proteins | sample BioC12SIPDNA_FD_185746 | JGI IMG/M metagenome (GOLD analysis project Ga0209612, IMG submission 185746) | Anaerobic biogas reactor microbial communites from Washington, USA - Biogas_R1_B C12 SIP DNA (SPAdes) (version 2) | ecosystem: Engineered > Bioreactor > Anaerobic > Unclassified | place...
GGATCCTCAGCAGGGTCGTTTTGCCCACCCCGTTAGTTCCCACGATGGCAATGCGAGCCTGGTGGGGGATCGAAAGATTGATATCTTCGAAAATATCCACCGGACCAAAAGAGCGTCCCAAATTCTGCGCGGTAAGTAGTGACATAGCATGAAAAGTATACCAGTGAGCGCAGGTTTTTTAGCAGAATTTTATGTACTCGAAGGCATTATTCAAATGAGAAAGTAAAAAATCTAATCTTCTAACCCCTCTACGGCTTCTGACATCACCGTTTCCAGTGGAACCTTACAAAGAAAACTTGAATACTCGAAAGCATCAGCCAGAGTTGTAAAACTCCAAATCACATTACCGTTATCAACATAGGCATCCAGGGTACGGATCTCATCAATGTAAACCTGGATAGCATACACAGATTCGTTTTCGATGGGATAAAGCATGATAGAGTTTCTTGATAAATCCACGCCTGTCGAAGCCTGTGTGATTGCAAAGCCATCAGAAATTGATATGTCTTCAGAATCCCTGCCTGAAACAGTTACCATTCTTGAAATCCCAGTCTCAAGATTGAAAATTGTAAAACTTGTGGGCTGTTCGTATCTTTCATTATTCTTCCAGACAATATATGGAAATTCCATGTCTGGGATACTGGCAGGACTGTTCTGAGGAAGTTCAACCCAAGTTCGTTTTGAAACGTCAAACAGGGTTAATCCGTGGGTGGGTTCCTTGGGAACATCGTTTTCTATCACAATATATCCACTTGATGCCGCGATGTTTGACATAAAGGCTTGCTTGTCTTGACTATCAATCAGCAATTCCGCCTTATTGGAAACTAAGTCAAAGGCAAAGAGTTGGCTGGACAAAATATCCTTTCCATCAAAGATTGAGGTTGATAAGTAAAGTGTGTCAGAGTCAAGTGAAGTATACGTATTAAATGAAAGAGAGTTATGTTGTCCTTTATTCGCAATAATTGTATTGGTATTTTCTTCCAAATTCACTACATGTAAGTTCCAATCCCCGGTTTCACTGGGTGAATCTACTACCATATACGTGTACCAGGGATTATCAAAATCAACATTATTTAAAATAAGAGGACCATTTTGGAACTCTGGTGTAAATAAGGATCTCAAAATGCCATCTTCTGGGGAAACAGCAGAAACGTTATTCTGCTCTGATACGGAGACAAGGTATCGATTGCCTATATCCATTGGCTTGTAGATATGCATTTGAGGAAACTCTAAACAGTACTGTTCAATTTCGTTTTGGTCGAAATAGTAAGTAAATCGATTTGTTTCCTCTGTTTCTGAAGGTGTGATTTCTGGTGTTGGAGGGAATATTTCTTCCGTCGCAGGCAGCGTAGAGGTGTTGGCAGTTGTTGGGCTCTCTATTGGTTGAACAGGTTCCAAAAATTCAACAGTTTCAGTTGGCACCACGTCGGTTGAAGGCAATTGGGAAGTGCAACCAGAGATTAAGAGGGTGAAAAATAGTGCCAGACTCAAGATTTCTTTGTTCACTTCCAGCTCCTTTGGATAGAAATCGTCTTTTGTCTTCCTTCCATCATTGTAGCACTTTATTTTTTTTTACAAGTATTTATAAATTTTGATAAAAAAATGTGGAAATACATAAAATGGAGCCCGAGGGCTCCATTTTATGTATTGTGCAACTACTAAAGGCTTCCCAGTCGTGGATTGGGAGAATCCTGCCTGCCGACAGAAGTAATGTTCCTATTATTTTGACAATCTTAGTATCTACTCTCAATAGCGAAACACGGCTGCAAGAGCGGCGTTATCTGGTACCTGTTCTGGCTCAACAGCATAGACGGTTCCTCCATTCAGAATGGTCTGCATGGCTGCCAAATCAAGCAAATCCTCATCATTGGGCTCAGGTGTCTGATTAATGTGAACTGTATTGCTGCTTGGATCAAAATTGCCCCATACTTGAACTCCGAGGGCAACAAATAGAACATCCGTCCGTCCGTGATACGATGCCCGAACCGCTTCTTTTACGTCGGTTGTCGTTTTTTTGGTGGCAGATAAATGATAATATTGTTCGGCAGCTTGTTCTTCTGCTTGCATGAAGAATGGTTGAACCAGTGGCCAGGCTCGAGCTTGGAGTTCTTCCGGTCTTAACTGCTCAGGGTTGCCAGGAATCCCTTCCTCCAGGACATGAGGATAGGAGTTTGCCTCTTTGTATAGTGGAAAAAGATATTCAACACCCGATAGCACTATAGGAGATTGTCTGCCAACAAGTAAATTGGGTAGCTCGTCGTCAATCTTGTGGAACCAACGTAAAAGCATATTTTTATCATCGTCACTAGGGTCATGTCCATGAAAGCCCCCTGGTCGATCGCCTGTTCCATCAGATGAAGTCCCGGTATGAAACTGTAAATGTTTGTGAAAGCGCTCGTATTGTAGTGCCTCAGTTATGCTTTCAGGCATACTACCCAGATCTATCTCATCGATTGTGTCCCGTGTGCCTTCCAGCAATCTGACTTGATTTTGACTTAGCGCCAGGATATAAAAATGCCCATCGCTAGCAAATAACGGAAGTAAGGGCTTGATATAAAAACGGCGCGAGATCATAACCAATTCTTCAAAATGTAGTGGCAGGCGATAAAAATAAAAATTATCTGGTGTAAAAAACACAGCCAATCCGTGGCTTTGGTGTCGCCAGAAGTCCGGTTCCTGTAACAGACGCTGAGCTGGTTCAAGTATCTCCTGCACATCCGGTGTGCGAAGACCCTTGGCTAGTAAACGCGCCTCTGTTTCCTGGAGTAAATTCTTGAAGCGAATTGGATCTTGTTCTGTCTCCTGACCCGCTTTATGAGTTGGCATATAAAGGGAAATATGCCAGTCAGAACCTCCGACTAAGAATTTTTTTAATTCTGTCATTGTTATTGCGTCCATAGCGTAAATCTCCTTTTTTCTATACCATGTATTAATTTGTTACTTTTCATGTCAAGTATTTGAGTCAATCCAACTGTGGCTGTGTAACTCAACATCTGATATATTTCATGAATATTTTTAGCCTGGCAAGGTGATGGTTGTGGTTGAATCGCTTAAATTCTTGCATCAATTAATCCATATTGCCTGATATTGATAAAAAAATGGAGCCCTAGGGCTCCATTCATTTTTAGTCAATAATTTTTCACTGATTGATTCGAAATCATGCTTATTTGAGCATGGATTCGATGAACCAGATGTGCTTGTGTTGAGCTTCAACTTCGCCTTCCATCAGGGCAACCAAGGTGAATTCGCCTTTTTCATCGGCTTCATTACGAATTTCGGTAGCCAGATCGCGCATAAGCTTCAGATCGTCAACAGCAATTTTCAGAGCGTCTTCAATGGCGTAATCTTTGCTTTCTAGTTCTTTGATGGTAGCAATTTCCATATAGTCCTTGAGGGAAGCTTTGGGGAATTCGCCAACCATTTTCTGGTATTCAGCAACTTCATCGAAACTCTCGGTGGTTTCGTCGTACATTTCCTCAAGATACTCGTGAACTTGTTTGAAACCTCTTCCAACCACATTCCAGTGCAAATTGTGAAGTTTTACATAATTTACTGCCAGATTTGCTAAATAAAGATCTAATTTTTTACTCATAGTTTATTTCCTTTCATCCTCTTATTTTTTATTATTAATTAATCTAATTATAGGGGAAATAAGATGAATTATCGAGTATTTGTAATGACTATTGCATTAACTATTTATAAAAAACGCACAATTAAATAAGGAAGCCTGGCTTAATTGGCTGGATTTCAATGTTTTTGAAAGATTTGATTGAAGAAAGGCGACGAGCTCGTATTCTTGCAATATCAACGCGGATCAACTTGAAAGAATACCAACGGCTTGTTCTTGTCCTGGAGGATTGTGACCCGCAGTTTGTGACCATCTCTTGAAACTTCCATGGTTGCCCGGGTTCCGTCCCTGCTGAAGGATGATGTCTCCCAATGTGCTTCAGCCAGCCAGGCGTTTTCTTCTCTGAACTTTGAAAGCGAACGGATCAAAATTCTGCTTTTAGGATCCTTTTCTTCATCCCAATCCATTGCCAGGCGCGAAACATCAAAACCGACTGAATCATGATCGTGAATTGATTTCATTTGTGAAAGCGGTACTTCGGTACCGTAGTAAAGGAGGGGAGGCTGGGGCAGCAGGAAAAGCAGGGTCAAAGCGGCATGCAGCGCGGCTTTGTTCTCCCCGGCCGTAAAAAAGAAACGGTTCATGTCGTGATTGTCAATAAAGCTTGGCCGGCTATAGGCCTGCGGGAAGGCCTGAAGGGAAGTCTCCAAATAACTCGCCAGGCGCGAAGCGGACCAGATCCCTCTGGCAAAGGTCTCTCTCAAAGCCTGGCATGTGAGAAAGTCGAGCGTGCCGTGCATGCTGCCGGAAAACTGAAGCAGCTCATCCACGGGCGCCACCACCTCCCCAAAAGTCCAGCAGAGGGGGTGGACCTGCAGGCAGGCGCGTTGAAAATCGACCCAAAAATCACGCTCCGGCCCGTTGGCATAGTCCAGCCGGTAGCCATCCACCCCAAAGCGCAACCATTTTTGAGCGACCTCTAACAGATGCGTCCGGGCAGGGCTGCCGTAACTCAAATCAAATTCGGGCATGCTTTTGACCTTGAAAAAACAGGCATATTTCTCCGGCCACTTCTGCCAGCGGAACCATGACGTCTGTGGCGCTTCGGACCCCTTCAATTCTTTCTGAAAGACAGGGTGCTGGTCAGAGCAGTGATTGGCTACAAAGTCGAGGAGAATTCTTAAACCACGTTGATGAGCCTTTGTGACCAGTTCCTCTAAATCTGCTTCGGTCCCGATTTGCGGCTCAATTTGGGTGTAATCACTGCTGTCGTAGCCGTGATGAGATGGGCTGCGGAAAATGGGCGTCAGCCAAATCGTGTTGAAACCAAGCTCACGGATGTAATCCAATTTTTCGATCACACCGCGCAGAGTCCCGCCAAAGTGTTTGGTGACGTCCTCCGTCTGCAGCCAATCCGAGCCGCTGCCGGGGTTGAAGCGGTCGAGGTAGATTTGATAGATGCGGGCGGTTTTGGACCAGGCTGGCGCAACGTTGGCGGGGCTCAACCATTGGGCAAACTGCGTGGCTTGCTTTTCTGTTTTTGCCTGGTTATCAGCATAAATCGTTTGACCGTTGCTTAACTTAGCCTTCACGTAATAACGGATCAGCTTTTCGGGTTGAACCTGCAGCTGGGCTTGCCAGTTTTGCAGCCAACCCCAGGTCAGCGTGTCCCACATTAATTCGGTCTTTTCAAAAGCGAGTTCCTGCCGGGTAGCCCAATCATCATCACTCCATTCCAAAGTGAGAGATTGAACAGAAAGTTGGCTGTGTGTGCTGGATGTAAAGGCAAGTTCATAGCCGTCTTTGGCTTGTAGTTGTTTGACCTGATCCCAATGATGTACGCCCAGAACCCGTTGGCGGTGATAGCGTAAATTTTTTGGAGATTTATCGAGATCTCCGAAGATATGATCAGCTAATTCCGGTTGTTTTTTTTCTTTTGTCACTTTGCTCGCTCTCCTGCTTGATTGAATTTTACCCGAGAAGCCCTGAAAAGCACTTTTGAGCCGAACTTCAGACTATAATCCTTGCGATGGATAAAGAAAAATCCTGGTATCAAAAAATTTCCGGTGAAGCTTTGCTGCTTTTGACAGCGGTCATCTGGGGTACGGGTTTCGTTGCCCAACGCAAGGCCATGGAGGGGATGCAGCCCTTTGCTTTTGTAGCCCTGCGTTTCTTCCTGGGCTGCCTGGTCCTGTTGCCCTTCCTGCTTCTCAGACATAAAAAAAGTAAATTTGCTGAACCTGAATCCAAATTGGGTTCAACCTGGTTCAAAGAAAAAGTTTTACCTGGTCTGGTGGCTGGCGTCTTCTTGTTTTTTGGGACAAGCTTTCAGCAGCTGGGGATCATGACCAGCACTGCCTCCAAAGCCGGCTTCCTGACTTCGTTATACCTGGTTTTGGTGCCGGTCATCGCCATGTTTTTTGGTAAAAAGAGCAACCGCTGGGTTTGGATCGGGGTCCTTCTGGCTTTGACCGGGGTTTACTTTTTGTCGATTAGTGAAAGACTGACCATCCAGGCAGGCGATGTTTTCTTGCTGCTTGGAACCGTGTTTTGGGCGCTGCAAATTTTAGCCCTGGATCACTACAGCCAAAAAACGGACAGCCTGTCCCTGGCTTTTGGCCAGTTTTTGTTTACTGCAGTGACAGCACTTGTGGTTTCTTTTTTGGTTGAAAACCAGGGCATGATCCAGAACTCATCCGCCATCCTCCCCTTGTTATATTCCGGCTTCGTGGCCGTGGGGTTAGCCTTCACCCTTCAGGTCTTTGGACAAAGCAAAGTTGATCCGGCACTCAGTGCTTTGATACTGAGCCTGGAAGCAATTTTTGCGTTGATCAGCGGCATGATCTTTCTAGGGGAAAGGCTCAGCGGACGCGAATGGTTCGGTTCAGCCCTGATGCTGGCAGCCGTCCTGGTGGTCCAACTCAAAGGGCAACAAAAGAAAAGCCTGCCATAATCCACCACACTGTTCCTACCGTAGTTAAAAATCCAGAAGACTTGCAGAAATTGATCTTGATCCTCGGCCAATCCATATAGTCCCTATCACAACCTGCAAGAAACAGCCTGACTTGACTTTAGACTATTATCTAATAGAATAGATATATATCTGCGGAGGTGCGGTCATGGATGAAAAAGTAAAAACAAAAATTCACTGGGATATCGGCACGGCTTATGACCTATTCATCAGCCTGAGGATCTTACACGAGCCGGAGCGCTATAGCGTGCGCGCTTCCTGGGCTGCGGGGGTGCGTTCACGCGTACCAGTCGAGTACCGTCCCACCCTGGAGGAGGCAGCGCAAATTGTTTCAGTTCCGCTGAAGTTTATTCACTCGCTCAATCCCCCCAAAAACTCCGCTGAATTGTTAGCCAGGTTGAAAACCATTCCTCCCCGAAAAGTGCTTGAGAGTTTAATGCTCCATCCAATGGTCCCTGAAGAAATTCAGGAGGTGCTGCTGGGGACGAGCCCGACTAAAAAATGGACCAGGGAAGAAGTTCAACTTCTGACTCCCCGGCATAGCCTGGAGGACAAGAAACTACTAAAAAGATATCTTAAATCCTTATACGAGGCCTGGTCGCAACGCGAAGAATTTGGGGAACGTTTGGTCCAGGGTCTGCAATATTACGTTGATACCTTTTTTGCCGAAGAAGAATTACGCATCCGCCCCATCCTGGAGCAGGAACTATCTTTTGCCAGGATGCGCGCGGGAAGCCGCCCTTTGCCGGCCATGCTGGATGAAATCACTTCGGGTGTCCGCTATAGTGACTTCGGACACCTTTCTGATATCACCCTGGCTCCAACTTTTTGGGGTTCTCCCTTTATGTTTCATGACCATCTGGAGGAATTCAAGCTGATCGTTTTATTTGGCGCCAGGCCGGGAACCATGTCGATCGTTCCTGGTGATGTGATCCCGGACGCCCTCTTGCGCGGTATGAAAGCCCTGGCAGATCCAACCAGGTTGCGAATTTTACGCTACCTGGCCCAGGAGCCTCAGACGGCATCTGAACTGTCGCGCGTGCTACGCTTGAGACCACCGACGGTCAATCATCATCTCAATCAATTGCGTTTGGCTGGGATGGTGCACGTTTTTCTTGATCCGGATGGTGAGAAAAAATTTGCTGCACGCTATGAAGGGTTTGATGATACCCAGGATCTGTTGAACCTCTTTGTGAGAGGGGATTAGATTGGACCCGGAAATAGAACCCTTGCGGGATGAAAAAGAATCCGTTCTAAAAACATATTTGAGCCGTATCAGGGCCTTTAGCAGTAACGCCCGGCTTTATTTGCTGAGCGAAGCCATTTATGGGACCGCCACAGGCGTTTTCCAGCTGCTGTTCAATTTCTATGTTTTAAGTTTGGGCTATAACGAGGCGGTTTTAGGGAACATGGTGGCCGCCCGCAGCATGACCAGCCTGCTGGTTGCCCTACCCATGGGCTTTTTGACTGACCGGATAGGCCGGCGCAACTCGATCATCATCAGCATAGTCGGCTTTTCCTCTTCCGTCGCTCTGATGCTGCTCTTTCCTTCCAGCCCGATGTTCATTGGCATGAATGTTGTTCAGGGTATAGCCCAAGCCCTGGCGGGCGTGGCTATGGGGCCTTTCCTGATGGAAAACAGCGAAGAAACCGAACGTACCTACTTGTTCAGTCTTTCTTCAGGCTTGCGCATGACCGCGATTTCGATTGGTCAATGGGTGGGTGGTTATCTGCCGACCTGGTTTGCCTTCCGTTTGGCAGTCAGCGCTATGGATACCAAAGCCTATTCCTTGTCCCTGTGGACGGTCACCCTGAGCGGATTTTTAGCGGTACTCCCCATGTTATTTGTGGCCAGTCGCATGACCAACGCGGCGCATCGTTCTGTCTTCGCTCCCCTGAGCTTTATCCGGAAAAACCCGGGTAAGTTTGAAAAGCTGATTCTGCCTAACCTGATAACCTCTGTTGGGGCTGGCCTGATCATGCCTTTTATGAACGTCTTTTTCCGGACGGTACACAACCAGAGCGATACTTCAATTGGAACAATTTTTGCCTGGGGCAGCCTGGCCATGGGCTTGGGTCTGGTCATCGCGCCCGCTTTGGCGGAGCGCTTTGGAAAAATTCGGGTTGTAGTGGCCACCCAGGGGCTTTCCATTCCCTTTTTAGTCCTCTTAGGCTTTTCACCCTGGATGGGAATTGTGCTGGTGGCCTACTACGCCCGCACCATGTTGATGAACATGAGCTCCCCCATTTATTCGACCTATGTGATGGAACAAGTGGACCCGGAATCGCGCGGGATGCTGGCCAGTTTGTCCAGCATGGCCTGGAATTTTGGCTGGGCGCTCAGCCCGACCATCAGCGGCTATTTGCAGGTGCGTTATGGTTTTGGTCCGCCCTTCATGCTGACCATCCTGCTCTATAGCATCGCTATCGCCATGTACTACATCTGGTTTTGGAAACCGAAAGAAAAGCCCGTCAAGGCAGAGAGCTCTATCGCCTGATCCAAGTATATTCCTTGGAGCTTGGCCCTACCAGCACTTCCTGACCATCGCGGACCAGTCTGCCGCCGTAGTTCGGAGGTCCGACCACAGCCTGCCAACCGTCAAGAATGAAAGGCAGCGGCCCTTCGGCGTGGATCCATTCCCCGTTGTATTTGCGTGCCAGGTGAAGGTGCGTTCCGGTTGCATAGCCACCTTCGCAAGAAGGATGCCCAACCAATCCATCCAGGTTTAGCCAGGTTCCCACGCTAACGCGCTCATCCGGGGTGATGTGCATGTAAATCAATACCCAACCAGTCCCCTCATTACCATCTCCGTCCAAATCGATGGCAACCGCGCCGCGGTCACTGCGCACAACCAGCCCGGGAGCGGAAGCCACAGCCCAGTTGGGGGAAATAATGCAGCCCGGCAGGTCATCCAAAGGAGCAAAATCAAGCGCCCCACGCGGGGTGCCGTACTGCCAGGTGATGTGCGGACCAGAAGTGAGCGCCCAGGTTTCCCCGATCGGGAAGGGCAGGCTTAGGGTGGGTTGGCTTAAGCCAGCCGGCATCACAGATCCAAAAGAGGCAACCCGGACCCAGGCATCTCCAAATAAGATGCTGTGAAACGCCAGATATCCGTTGGGACCATACAATTTTTCAGCAAAACTGGCAGGCGTATACAACCCGGCAAACAAGTACTGAACCGCCACCGTCCCCGGGTTCAAGCCAGGCGAAATTGCCGTGGTGGTTTCATCCCTGAAGGTGAGATTTTGAAGCGTGCCCTCGCGCCAACCATAAAATCCACGGCTCAGTTCCCGGGCGGCAACCTGCAATTCCGCGTAAAGCCCTTCCACACCCACCGCGTCATAGTTCAGCGGGGAGATATCTTCTTCAGCATCTTCAGGATATCCATAGAGCCAATTGGATTGAAATTCAACTAAGGAAAGCAAAAGGCGGGGATTGGTGGAAGTCTCAAGCGCAACCAATTCAATGATTTCCGCTCCGGAGTACCAGCCCCCATAGAGATATTCACCGTACTGCTTTAAGTAGCCCTGGGACTGCTCAACATAGGCGCTGATATTTGAAGCGGCGGAATCCTGGCTATAGAGCACTTCATTATCCGGGAAGCCCGGCTGAGAATAGGTTGAACCGAAAGTAGGTTTTGGCAAGCCCAGGGGCGTGTTTACTGGCAAAATCGCCTTGGGATCCAGCCCTTTGCTCCCCTGGATCTGGTCCGGGCTGACCCTGAAGTGGGCAGCGATCACGCTGAGGCGATCGCCTGATTGGCTGCAATAAAGCTGCTTTCCAGGCTCAAGTTCCAGTTGACAGCTCCCTGTCGGGGTGGGCTCAACTGGCAGTGGCGTCTCCAAAGGCAGTGGGGTTGCTTGATTATATTCAAACAGCGGCGTGGGCATGATTGTCTGAACTGGTTGGACCAGGTCAAGCGGAGGAGTAGCAATCGATGCAGCAACCTGTGTTTGTTGCAGAAAGAGATAATCTGATGTAGCCTGGATATCTACCCTGGGAAAGTTGCAGCCAGAAAGAGCAAGCAAGCCAGGCAATAGCACGCCAAGCCAGAGAGGTTTGCTCCCTGATCGAAAAAGATGAAAGCGCTGTTTAGCTTTCTGGATTGACTCGGAATTCATAGATCCCCTCTTTATATTCCCAGGTGTGGGAGCAGCCAGGACAAACCTGGGTCGCCTGGGTTTCGGGCAGAGGGTGCGAACAAATTGGACAGGCAAAAAACTCTCCCTCTTTCGGCTCTGGGGAGTCTCCAATGGCCCGGTTAAGGGTGAAAATGCTGGGGGTGTAGCCCTTTAAGGGAGCTCTGTTCTGCAAACGGGAATCCCAGTCAACTAATCTTTCGTGCCGGATCTTGTTTTTGAACCAATCAGCCCGGAAAAATGACACCCCAAGCGTAGCTTCATTTTCAAAACCAACTTCCTTCAAAATCAGGGAAATAGTTTTTGGGTGGAAATTGTAGTTCAACTCGACAAACTCGACCTGCTCCGGGCTGTATGGATTCCATTTTTGCTTTCTCAGCAGCCAGCGCATGACGGATTTGATATTGCGTTTGTTGGCAAATTCCAGCAAAAACTGTCCGTCTGTAGCCATGACACGTCGGATGGACCGCATGGTTTGGATCGGATCCGCCATGTGATGCAGGGTGCGGATCATGGTTGAGCCGTCAAAAAGACCGGACACAAAGGGTAGTTTATAGATATCAGCAGCCACGTAGAGGAAATCGGATGACTCACCAAGCCGCTCACGGGCTTGTAAAAGCTGAGTCCGGGAATAGTCCAGCAAGACGATGCGGTCCCAATTTTGGTAACGGGGGGTGTTGCGCCCGGCACCCGCGCCCAACTCAAGCAGGAGTTTTCCGCCTCGGTTGAAGAGTTTGCTCAGGGCAACAGCTTCCACCGCGTCTTCATAACGGCGGTTAGCGCTATCCCAAAATCGGGATTGATAATCTGAGCCTTCATAAGAGCAGACTGGCGGCGTGTTTACAGGTTCATCACTCATAGTTATCAAAGCATTCGAGCAGGTTAGCCGGTAACACCCGAAGATACCTCCTTACCGCTGCTTCCTCTCGGACCTGACGGGGTTCGTAGGGCTCCGCCGCACCGGTCCCGCCCGAATGCAAAATTAAGCATAATTGATTGATCGGGGGATGTCAACTATATTTTAGCCGCAATGCCATGGGCTTAGTCCGACATTTTCTTATTCTTCGCTCAGAAAATCATCCGCCTGGTCGATCAGTTCATCCAAACGATTCAGGTTGCTCATGAGAGCTGGTGGGACTTCGTCGACAGAGGCCATTGCCAGGCTTAATCGGTTCTGATGAGTTCTGAGGGACTCAATACCCATCAGGGGCTTTCCTGAGCGCAGCGAAGCAGACAGACCGCTCCACAAAATTTGAATCATAACCGCCAGCGGCGGGGCCAAAATGAGCCAACCAAGCCCCAATGTCTCGCTGAAAACGAGTAATAGCAACAATTGGATGAAGGGTGCAGCCCATTTTTTGCTATAGAATCTCGGCCAGACCAAGACCCGCAGCAGCATCAGAACTACAAAAACATACAGCAAAATCCAGGGATAAAACAAAATGCTTGAGAGCAAGCCGATCGCCAGTGTCAGCAACAAGGACAGAAAAATCCCTACAATTGGCACTAAATTAGCGCTGGCAACCAGAATCCCCAATAAGATCGGGTAGGGTGAGCGCAAATAAAATGTCCCCAGGCTGACCACGATCCAGGTGACGAAAAACTTTACCAGCAAAAAGCGGACATAATCACCCAGGCTGGCATCGATCTCGCGCCAGATCAGGCGGGCTTTTTGGCGTTTCTCTACCGGGAGCAGTGAAAGCCACAAACGTTCAAAATGGTCTTGTGAGCCGGTCCAATACAAACCCAGAAAGAGGATAATTACCAGTCCACTCACAACCGCGATCATGTTCCCCGCGATGGTTTGGATGGCGGGCATCAGAATTTTGCCGCCATCCGTGGTGACAACATCAAAGATGTGACCGGGGGGAGGTAATAATTCGATCAGAGAACGGGTAAATTGAATTTTCTCCAACCATGGCGGTAGAAACCAACGCTTTAAGTTGGAGACCGTGTCTATCAGCAGATTGATTTCTCTCAGCAAGCGCCCAAATTGGAGGTAAAGAAGAAAGCCAAGACCTGCAATGACCAGTAAAACACCAAGCGTGATGCCGATTTTCTGCCAAGGGGTCTTGGATTTCTGGAAATTAGCCAGAGGTCTTAGAGCCGCGCCCAACACCAGCGACATGAAGAAGTAGATCACCACTTCCTTGACTTGCCAAAGGATAAAGACGGTCAGGGCAATCGAAGAAAAAGCAAGCGCGAAGAGGAAAGTTTTCTTATTCATGGCTGCTCCTCCTCTTTCTGTGCCAGCAGCGTGTCAAGGTCGCGGGCGACCATCTCCATTTCTTCCATCACCAGGTCGATTTTGGTTGCCTGCTCCCCATTTACTTGCTTGGATTGTCTGGCCTGGTTTCGCATGCCAATCAGAAAATCCTGAGTCTCATAGCGCAGCAGGTTTAATTTGTCCCGCCCGCTGGAAAGCGCGCTGCCTTCTTGTTCTTTGGACAAGACCGTTCTCTCCAGCAGCAGTTGAATGACTGCCGCCAGGGGGATGGCCATCAAAGCGCCGCCAACTCCATACAAACTGGAAAAAGCGGTAATGGAGAGAATAGAGATAAAAGGGTTAACCCCAACCACCCGGTCCATCACGCGCGGAACGAGCAGGTTGTTTTCAATTTGCTGAATGATCACAGCCGAGACCAGCACCCAAATCAGGGTTGTGGGGGAGAGAGACAGGGCAATCATCACTGCCGGAATAGCGCCAAGCACTGGCCCGACCATGGGCACGGCCTCAAAAATGCCGGCAATCAGCGCCAGAAGCACAGCATTGGGCAGCCCAAGCAGCACATAGGCTACCAAAGAAAGCACTGCAATCGAAAGGCAGAGCACCCCCTGTCCAATCAAATACTGGCTGACCTTATTCTCGATCTGTTGAATGATTTCGAGGATGTTTTGACGCTTTTCAGCTTTCACAAAAAAGAGAAAGGTGGAGACGATTTGCTGGCCTGAGACCATCCAATGATACGAGAGCGCGAGCAGAACCACGGCAACCAAAAAATTGTATAGGCCGGTATTGAGAAACCTTGCGGCCTCATTGAGTGTATTGATGGCGTCCTCATCAGGCGCTACTAGTTGTTCCTGGCTGAACAACTCTGCCGGCAGCAATTCACTTAATCGCACAACCAATTCGTTTCTGCTGCTGGCCAACCAGGAAAGGGCCGTGTTGTAGTACTTTGGGATCGCGTCCAGGAGGGTTTGATATTGGCTGGTCAATAATGGCAGGAGCAAAAGTAAAAAACCAACGATCAGCACGGCGATAACAAGCAAGATAACGAAGACGGCAAGATTCTTGCTTAATCCCAGGGCTTGAAGCGTCTCATAGGCGGGACGGGCTACTGTCCCTAAAACCACAGCCACAAAAAGGATGAACAAGACATGATGAAAGCGGTAAACAGCAAAAAAGCCAGCCAGAGTGAGTAGAAAAATCAGGACGGCTGTAAGGGCGCGCTTCAAAGTCAATTCAGATCTTGGCATTTCACAACGCTCCTGAAAGAAATGGTAAACCAATTGTACATGAAGAATGGCTTGGGTACAGGGGGGGGGTTAGCTTAATCTCTGATCACAGATGCTGTTAAAACCGCAGCTGCGGCAGCGGGCGGGAGAATTGTGGGAGCGCGGAGCATAATGGCTGGCTTCAGCCTGGCGCAGAGCAGCGACCAAATCTTTTAATTCTTGCTCCAGGCTGCTTGAATAGGGGATCTGAAAGGTTTTATTATCGTACTTGATCAGACCAAAAGGAGGGCGCTTGCCCTCGCTTTGCTCGATCAGGTAGCAGTAAGCTGCCAATTGCATCCGGTGTGAATCCCAGGGCTGGCTGGGAGCAGAGTCAGACTTCAATTCAAGCGGGATCAGAGCCCCATCCTCCGACCTGACCACGTAATCCGGTTTTCCCACCAATTCGAGCCTGGGGTCATAAAGCGGTCGCGGTGGTTTTTGCCAGTAAGAGCTGTCACTATAGATCAATTGCCCGTCAGGCAAGCCGCTTTGCTGGCGTTTTCTTTTGCTTAAAACCCAGAAAACAATACTGAGCAAGAGCAGCAATACTGCCCAATAAAGCGGTTTCATTAAAGAAGACTCCAGAAAAAGAGCAGCACACCCAGCAAAAACAAGGCAATTGCCAGGCCCTTTAAAAGCGCTCCTTGTTTTACGGCCTTTGCATGAAGCTGATGGACCTGGCTACCCAGGTCCATTTCAGCTTGATTTTCAGATTTTTCGCCCTGCAGGTCAAACCACCAGGAACGTTGGCAGTAGAGGAAATTACCCAGTTCTGAAGCCCTGATCTTGCGCATCAGGGCTGTTGCTTGTTCAGCTGCTCAGAAAGCCGGTCGAGCTTGTTTGATAGTTCGTTTTCGCGGAAGGCGACTGTGATGTCGCCCCGTGTGCGCTCAATAATGCCCCGGGCAAGGTCCGTACGGCGGCGCAATCCTTCTGTGATCGCATCCGGAAAGTCCATCGTAACCAGGTGGGTATAAACTTCGTCCATCAGGTCTAACAGGCGTTCAACTTCAGTGTTATAGCCAGGCCTGAGCAAATCCAGGCAGCGCCGGCGCAGTTCACCCAGGGTTTCAGCCAGACCATTCAAATAGGCCGGGCTTTCCGCGTTTAGGTCTGCTGGCGTGGGCAGGGGTTTATCCAGGATCATGGCAACTGTCAGTTCGGCTTCACAATATTCCTTGATGGCGTCCTGCGTATAGCCGGCAAAATAAAGCTCGGGATGAGCTTCTTTCAGGCTTTCACGCAGTTGCTTTGCCAGTTCCTTCCCCAGCGCGAGTTCCTGAAGTGCTTCAGCCTCATCGTTGCGATGAATGGCTCGAATGGCTAAAGAGGCGTGCTTGATGCACTGCCTTGCGTCGCGCAAGGCATCGTCGCGCAGAGCGGTTTTATTCTCAAAATCCGCCCGGATTTCTTCAGAGATTATGTCCAGTGCCCGCATTATTTTTCCTCTTCCGGTTCTATGGGGCTGCCTGTGCCCTTGAACAACTCCTCCGCCAAAGTCCCTCCCTGGGGGATTTTGATTTCACCAAAGGCCGTTTCATAGCGTTTAATGTTCTCGTTCAAGGCTCTTTGCAAGAGCTTCATCCCCAAGGGAGAGAGGATCAGGCGGGTGTTGACTTTGGGCTTGACTAAACCGGGCAGCATGGTCACAAAATCAAGTAGAAATTCGTGAGCGGTATGAGTGATATAAGCCACGTTTACATAACGAGGCTCAAGGTTTTCCGGAATTTCAACTTGTATGCGTTTAATATCAGCCATAATACGCCCGGTTAGAAGGGTATGTCTTCGTCTTCGTCCATGGGTCCGTAATTGGAGCTTGTTTCCTCACCCTTTGGAGTCAGGAAGCGCACACTCTCAGCATGCATTTCGTAGCTGGCGCCCCAGGTGCCATCTTTGCGTTGGAAGACAGTGGGATTGCCATTATTGTCCGGGCGCAAACGGCCTTCAACTAAAACTTTGGAGCCCTTATTCAGGTACTGATTGCAAGATTCGGCTTGTTTGCCCCAAACAGAAACACGGAACCAGGTGGTCTCGTTGGTTTCATGGTAACGACGGCTGGTGGCAACGCTAAAGGATGTGACGGGATTTCCATCAGGGGTGTAGCGCATTTCGGGATCGCGTCCTAAATTGCCAATGATGATAAGTTTTTGGTACATGGGATATCCTTTCAAGTCTTGTTGGTTTTAAAGTTGTTGTTGCTTCAATTTTACATCATCCGCGGCTTGTACGGGAAATCAGGTTGTATTTGCATCACGAAAGTCAGGGTAGGGTCCGCTCTACGCAGCTTGACGATTAATCCCCAAAGCGTGTATACTTCACTTTCGCCGGGGTGTAGCGCAGTCGGCTAGCGCGCTGCGTTTGGGACGCAGAGGTCGACGGTTCGAGTCCGCCCACCCCGACCTTTCTTTAAGAAAAATGGTGAGCAGTGACCACACCTTTCCTTTCCATAATTATTCCAGCTCATAATGAAGCAGCTCGGTTGCCGCAATCCCTGAAAAATGTACAAAAATTTATAAAACAGCAAGAATTTGATTGTGAAGTTCTGGTTGTTGAAAATGCCAGCACTGATAACACAGCGGAGCTCGTTGAGCGAGCCCGAAGCAGCTTCCCGGAGTTGAAAATGCTCCACCTCGATCAGGCCGGCAAAGGCAATGCCATTAAAACGGGCATGTTGGCTGCCATAGGGGCTTATCGCTTTATGGCGGATGTGGATTTCTCAATGAGCGTCGATCAGATCAAGGCATTTCTGCCTCCTGACCTGCCTGCTCCTCAAGTTGCCATCGCTTCCCGGGAGCAACCGGGGTCCAGGCGCATTGGCGAACCTTTTTATCGCCATATCATTGGGCGGGTTTTCAACCTTTTCGTGCGCGTTTTGGTTTTGCCAGGCTTACAGGATACCCAATGTGGTTTCAAGTGCTTCAGCGCGGAAGCTGCTGAACAAATTTTTCCTAAGCAAACTTTGGAAGGCTGGAGTTTTGATGTGGAAGTGCTCGCAATCGCCCGGAGTTTGGGCTTTGCGATCGTAGAAGTCCCCATCACCTGGACCTATCAACCCGGCTCGCGTATGAGCATCTTGAAAGATAGCTGGAAAATGTTCATGGACTTGTTGCTCATTCGAACTAACCGGTGCAAAGGCTTGTATCGTGACAAGACGCTTTGACCCCGACCTGATTCCACCCTTTCCCACGCTCGATTTTGAAAAAGGTTACTGGCAGCAGGGGTTTAACCTCGTTGCCGGCCTGGATGAAGCCGGACGGGGAGCGTTGGCAGGACCATTATGCGCCGCCGCAGTCATTTTGCCGTCAGATCACCCGGCTTTGGAACAAGACCTGTTTGGCGTGCGCGACTCCAAGCAGATGAGCCACTTCGATCATGAGCAATGGGCGGTAATCATTCAAAAAATCGCCTTGGATTACGCTGTGGCCTGGGTTGAGCCGGATGAAATCGACAGGCTGGGCATGGCGCGGGCAGGGAGATTGGTGTTCAAACGTGCCATCGAAGGGTTGAGCAAGCAGCCTCAAGCAATTCTGGTAGATTATTTTGAGTTGCCAGAAGTCAAAATTGACCAAACCTGTCTTGTCAAAGGCGATCAGCGTAGCCTTTCAATCGCCTGTGCTTCTGTACTTGCCAAAAGAACCCGTGACCAGCGCATGCTTGAGCTCGGACAGCTCTACCCTGGCTATAATTTTGAACAGAATAAAGGCTATGGCAGTCCCGATCATTTGCATGCTATCCGGGAACTGGGACTCTGTCCAATCCACAGGCGCAGTTTTAGTGAACATCTGCTGCAGGGCAGATTATTCGACTTGGATTAAGAGCAGGCTCTCATGATAAAATTTTTATATTGGGAAAAGGAGCTAAGATGACTGAGCACGTTGCACCTAACTTTAGTAAAGCGGAAAAAATTGCCGGTTTGATCGAGCAAATCAGTGCCTATATTGAACAGTATCATCACGGCTCAGTTGAGTTGGTAGCCATAGATGGGGATAAGATCATTGTCCGTTTGGGTGGGGCTTGCGCCGAATGCGAACTCTCACCGCAAACCCTGCAGGGTTGGGTTGCCGGCACCCTTCGCCAATTCTTTCCCAACGTTGAAATCATCGCTGAAGATTAAGCCAGCTCTTATTCAGAAATATCAATACTTCGGGAAAATTGGAACTTGTATAGCTGCTCTAACCTAAATCCCTGTAGGTGGGGGCGGAGGGGGCGAGGATTTCCTTCTGTACAGTCTCATATAAGGTTTCACCCCGCAGGTCCTCAATGGTATAGCAAACTGCGTTCATGTTCTCAGCCAGCGTTTGGGCAAGGCCGCTGTCAAAAACTTTCTGCTCCATATTAACTACCACGCTGTGGATCTTCTCGTTAGCAAACATTTTTGCCAGTTCAGCCATTTCTTCCGCCACCGGACGCCCGGGTGTTAGCGAAACATTCCCCGCTCCATCGGTCAGCACAATCAAGAGGGGCTGCACATCCGGATGCAAAATTTTCTCACGCTGCAGGATTTCGTAAGCCATCTGCAAGCCAGCCGAAAGCGGTGTTTTTCCGCCCACCGGGATGTTGGCAAGCGCCCGTTGCGCCAAAAGGACGGAATTGGTTGGGGCCAGCACCAGGGTGGCACGGTCTTTTTGAAAGACCACCAGACCAACCCGATCCCTGCGCTGGTAAGCATCGGTCAGCAAGCTCAAGATGGCGGATTTTGTGGCTTTCATGCGTTCTGAAACCGCCATGGACCAGGATCCATCCACCAAAAACAAGATCAGGTTGGCTGTTTTGCGGACACGCACTTTCTTTTGGAAATCATCACCACGCACAGCAAAAGCCACCTGGCGTTCGTCTTTTAAGTCTTCGCGTTCACGTTGGTACGGGGCGGCGGCGCGCAGGGTGGCGTCAAATGCAACATCGCTGTTATCGCTTGGTGACGGTCGGGATTGAATGTAGCGCCCCCGTTTGGTTTTTGATTTTGTTTGTGATCTGCGTCCGCCTTGTTTGCGGACCATCTCGTCCAGGGGCGTGTCCAATTGGCGCGGCTCAAAAGTTTCGCCGGGTTTGATGATCTTGCCGCCATCCCACCACTGTGGATTCAATTCGACAAATACATTTTGTTGTGATTCCCCTACGATGGGGATATCGGAGTCCCAATCGTTGTTTTCTTGCTCAACTTCACTTACCTGGTCGCTTTTTTTTTACTCTTGTCCTCAGCTTGTTCCCGTTCAACCGTCTCTTCTTCAGCTGGCGTGAGCGTGGTTTGCATTTTCAGTTCGCTGATTTTTGTGTTGAGTGTTTCAATGCCTGCATCACTTTTGCGGAAGGGTCCGGACTTCACCCGGTGGGGGAGGGCTAACTCAGCCGCCATAGCGATATCGCGCGGGGTGATGCGAGTGCGTCCTTCAAAAGCGGCTTGCGCCCGGGCGGCCTTCAGGATCACCAGGTCAGAGCGGTGCCCGTCCACCTCCATTGATGAAGTCAAATCAGCAATGATGAGCAGGTCGCGCTGGGTGAATGTA
>Ga0209612_1001411_pt1 | contig 19626 bp, 22 predicted proteins | sample BioC12SIPDNA_FD_185746 | JGI IMG/M metagenome (GOLD analysis project Ga0209612, IMG submission 185746) | Anaerobic biogas reactor microbial communites from Washington, USA - Biogas_R1_B C12 SIP DNA (SPAdes) (version 2) | ecosystem: Engineered > Bioreactor > Anaerobic > Unclassified | place...
GGCGACGTCCGCCAACTCGCGCAGCCCCTCGATGCCGCCGAGCTCCGGGTTGATCTCGGTCGGGTCGGTGACGTCGTAGTTGTGGTTCGACGTCGGGATCGCCGTGAAGATGGGGGAGAGGTAGATATGACTGACTCCGAGGGACTGCAGGTAGGGAACCTGGGCGGCCGCCTCGGCGAAACCGAAGGCCCGTCCCGACGGGTCCGCCTGCGGTCCGCGCAGTTGCAGACGGTAGGTGGCGGTGATCGGACGACGCATGGAACTCCTCAGTTAAAGAACGGAATAGAGAGAAAAGTGTTCCCCCACAGCCTAGGCGGGAGTGGACACCGGTGTGCGGGGCGACACAGCCGCCGGGAAGCCGTGACGCCGCTCCAGCGGCACCCGCGACAGCGCGTCCCCCAGGTCCACCACCTGCCTGCCGACGTCCTCCCGTGGCACCGCCACCACCGTCCGTTCGGTGAGCGCGAGCCACGCGACGGGCCCTCCGGTGAGGGCGGCCAGATGCTCGTCGAGCACCGCGAAAGGGTGCGGGTGGGCCAGCCAGCTCGCCGCCGGGGCCCCGGGCAACGCCACCTGCAGGCCCGGCGCACCGGGCCCGAGGAGCGCGGCGGCGGGACGGGTGTGCACCCGGACACCCACCGGGGTCTGCGCCCGCTCGACGAGATTCGTGGCGGCCAGCTCCCACGCCCGGTGCGCCGAGAGATCGAGTTCCCCCAGACCTCGGTAGCTGACGTCGACCCCGTCGCAGACGAAGGTCACGCACAGGTCCCGGGAGAGGGTGATGGAGGCGACGGTGTCGCTGAACCCGTCGTCGCTGAGACCGCGACGACGGACCCACGTGGCGGGGCGCAGGGCCGGGAGGAGGGTGGACGGGGACAGTGGCATGGGCGGTCCTCGGATCGGGAGCTTATTCCTTCACCACTGTTGGACTCCGGAAACCGTCCGGAGGTTCCCTGCCCCGCGAAAATTCCTAGAACGGGGGCTGCTCGTCCTCGCTCCCGTCCTCGGTCAGGCCGAGGACGGCGATGAGCTGCTCACCCGTCCAGATCTGGAGCTCCTGCCCCTTGGCGATGAGCTCCTCCGCCCGCTTCTCCTTGGAGGTCTTCGTCGCCCAGGTGCCGGCCACGAGGATCGTGGTCTTCCGGGTGACGTTCCGGCCGATCTCCGCACCCATGTCCGCGATCGCCGACCACAGCCGCCCCTTGTCGAAGGGCTCGAAGTCACCGGTCAGGGTGACGTGCTGGCCGAAGAGCGGTCCCGTCGGATCGGCGTCCGGGTTGGCGTCGGGGATGACGTCCGGCGTGGCCACCGACTGCCACGGGGCCCGCCGCGCGGGCTTCCGCTCCGGGGCCTGCGTCGGCTCGGTGGGCAGACCGGGGCGCTGCCGCAGCACCGGGTGGACCGCGTCCTGACTCAGGGTGCCCGTGCGGAAACCGGCGTCCTCCTGCATCTCCCGGAAGGGGCCCCTGTGATCTGAGCGTCGGGCCAGCTCCACGACGATGCCAGCCGCCGCGCGGGCGTCCTCGGTCGCGTCGTGGTGCCTGTCCAGCGGCACCCCCAGACCAGCCGCCACCGTGGGCAGCCGGTGGTCCGGCAGACCGAGGCGGGCGGCCCGCGACAGCACCAGGGAACAGCCGAAGGTCAGCTCCGGGACCGGCAGTTCGGCCGCCAGGCAGGCACGACGCAGCGCCATCATGTCGAACTGGGCGTTGTGGGCGATGACCGGCAGGTCACCGATGAACTCCAGCAGGGCGGGCAGACGCTCCGCGAAGCCGGGCTGGTCCGCCACCATCTCCGGGGTGATGCCGTGCACCGCGATGTTGGCGGCCTGGAACTCGGACAGACCCGGCGGGGGAGTGCACAGCCACGACTCGGCGGCGACCTCCACGCCGTCGACGACCCGGACCACGCCGATCTGGCAGATGGACCCGACGTCCGCGTTAGCGGTCTCCACGTCGAACCCGACGAAGCTGAGCCCGGTGACCCCGCCGGCGGAGGCGGTGGGGGCCTCACCGCGCAGGGCGGCCTCCACGTCGGCGACGAAGTCCGCAGCGGCCCGGTCCTGCCCGGGGGCGAAGGTGACTGTCGTGCCGGGGCCCTCGAGGAGGACCACGCCGACGTCGAGAAGCGTGGGCGGTGTGGACCGCACGCCGGTGACCTCCGCCAACGGGACGGTGACCACGGTCTGCCCGGTGAGGGCGGCGGCCAGTGCCGACTGTTCGATGCGGATGCTCGTCTCGGTGACGCTGAGGTGGGCGCCGTGGGCCGGGATCACTCGTCGACTCCGTTTCTTCGGGGGCTGGGTCAGGCCAGTCTACCCGGCTACGATCAGGGGGTATGAGCAGCCGCCAGCGTTCGTGGGCGCGCCGGTACGACCCCTTCGACCGGACCTGTCCCAGCCGCGGCCTGCTCAATTCGGTGGGGGACAAGTGGACGATCCTCATCATCCTCGCGCTGGAGCAGCGCCCCCTGCGTTACGGACGCATCGAGGAGATCGTCGACGGCATCTCCCAGAAGATGCTCACCCAGCGCCTGCGCACCATGACCGCTGACGGCCTCATCGAACGCTGGGCCTACGAGGAGATCCCGCCGCGGGTCGAGTACGAGCTCACCGACCTGGGGCGGAGCCTCCTGCCCGTGGCGCAGGCGCTCGTCGACTGGGTCGCGGACAACTACGCCACGGTGGAGGAGCACCACCGCTGAACGGGGTCTAGGGCTCCTCGTCGGTGTACTCGTCGCGGAGGGCGGCGTGGCGCTTCGCGGCGATCTGCTGCTCCTCGGTCATCTCGGAGAGGCTCGGCAGGACGGTCGTGGGCTTGTTCTCGTCCTCCTCTGACTCCTCGGCCTCCGGCTCGGGGGCCTCCTCCTCGTCGAGCTCCTTGACCGGCGGCTCGGCGGCGACCTTCTCGGCGGTGGCCGCGGAGTCGGCGGTGACCTTGTCACCCACGACGCCGAGGTCCTTCTCGCGCTCGGCCTCGTCGACGACCTCGAGCTCCTCGACCTCGTCCTCCTCGTCGAAGGCCGGCGGCTCGATCTGCTTGAGCACCATCGTCGCGCGGGAGGGGACCGTGATGGTGCCCTTCGCCTCGATGATGGAGGCCTCGATCGGGTAGCCGATGTCCTCGGTGGTGTCGACGAGCAGCTGCCAGCGGACACCCAGGGAGCGCGGCGGGAGGGTGAACTCGATCTCCTCGTAGTGCGCGTTGAACATGAGGATGAACGAGTCGTCCACGATCTTCTGGCCGCGGGCGTCCGGCTCGCTGATGGCGTTGCCGTTGAGGTACACCATGAGTGCCTTACCGAAGGCGAAGTCCCAGTCGTCCTGGGTCATCAGCTTGCCGGAGGGCACCAGCCACGCGATGTCACGCTCACGGACGTCGGAACCCAGCGGGCCGCCCGCGAGGAAGCGACGACGGCGGAACACGGGGTGGCGGCGGCGGATGTTGAGCAGACGCTTCGTGAACGCGTGCAGCGACGCGTTCTCCTCCAGCTGGTCCCAGTCCATCCACGCCAGCTCGTTGTCCTGGCAGTAGACGTTGTTGTTGCCCTCCTGCGTACGCGCCATCTCGTCACCGTGCGAGAGCATCGGGGTACCCAGCGACAGGATGAGCGTGGTGAGGAAGTTGCGGCGCTGTCGGGCGCGCAGGGCCAGGATCTCCGGGTCATCCGTCGGGCCCTCGACGCCGTGGTTCCAGGAACGGTTGTGGGACTCGCCGTCGCGGTTGCCCTCGCCGTTGGCCTCGTTGTACTTGTGGTTGTAGCTGACCAGGTCGTTGAGCGTGAAGCCGTCGTGCGCGGTGATGAAGTTGATCGACGCGGTGGGGCGGCGGCCGTTGTTCGCGTAGAGGTCAGAGGAACCCGTCAGACGGGAGGCGAACTCGCCCAGGGTGGCGGGCTCGCCACGCCAGAAGTCACGGACGGTGTCGCGGTACTTGCCGTTCCACTCGGTCCACAGCGGCGGGAAGTTGCCCACCTGGTAGCCGTCGTGGCCGACGTCCCAGGGCTCGGCGATGAGCTTCGCCTGCGAGACGACCGGGTCCTGCTGGACGAGGTCGAAGAAGGTCGCCAGACGGTCGACGTCGTGCAGCTCGCGGGCCAGGGTGGAGGCCAGATCGAAGCGGAAGCCGTCGACGTGCATCTCGGTGATCCAGTAGCGCAGCGAGTCCATGATGAGCTGCAGCGAGTGCGGGTCACGCACGTTGAGGGAGTTACCCGTGCCGGTGTAGTCCATGTAGTGGTACTTGTCACCGTCGACGAGGCGGTAGTACGCCTCGTTGTCGATGCCGCGGAACATGATCGTCGGGCCCAGGTGGTTGCCCTCGGCGGTGTGGTTGTACACCACGTCGAGGATGACCTCCATGCCGGCCTCGTGGTAGGCGCGGACCATGCCCTTGAACTCGGAGACGGCGCCGCCGGGTTTGCGGGCGGCGGCGTAGTCCTGGTGCGGGGCGAAGAAGCCGAAGGTGTTGTAGCCCCAGTAGTTGCGCAGGCCGAGGTCGCGGAGGCGGTCGTCCTGGAGGAACTGGTGCACCGGCATGAGCTCGATGGCGGTGACGCCGAGGTCCTTGAGGTAGGAGATGATCGCCGGGTGCGCGAGACCGGCGTAGGTGCCGCGCAGGTTCGGCGGCACGTCCGGGTGCGTCATCGTCATGCCCTTGACGTGGGTCTCGTAGATGACGGTCTCGTTGTAGGGGATGCGCGGGGCACGGTCGGAGCCCCAGTCGAAGAACGGGTTGATCACCACGGACTTCATCGTGTGGCCGAGGGAGTCCTCCGTGTTGCGGCCGGACCCCGGCGGGTCGGCGAAGATGTCGTAGGAGAACAGGGACGGGTCGCCGTCGAAGTCGCCGTCGAAGGCGCGGGCGTAGGGGTCCACGAGCAGCTTGTTGGGGTCACAGCGCTTGCCGTTGTGCGGGTCGTAGGGCCCGTGCACGCGGTAGCCGTAGCGCTGGCCGGGCTGCACGCCGGGGAGGTAGCAGTGCCAGACGTTGGCGTCGACCTCCTCCAGGTTGATGCGGACTTCGTTGTCCTCCCGGTCGATCAGGCACAGTTCCACCTTCTCTGCAACATATGAGAAGAGTGCGAAGTTGGTGCCTGCGCCGTCGTAGGTGGACCCCAGGGGGTAGGGGTCACCCGGCCAGACCGTGTAATCATGGTCGGACTCAGTAGTCATGTGGACAGATCATAATGGAGAGCACCGCGCTCCACCTGTTCACGCGCGGGCCGTGTCGAGCCCTGCGAGCATCAGTTCCACTCCCCGGTGGAAGTCCCCGGAGGCGTCCCGCGGCTTCTCGACGCCCGTGTCCGCCGCATGCTGCGCCCGCGCCTGCTCCAGGGCGGTGGCGCCGAGCACGAGGTGCAGGAGGGAGGCGGCGCCGACGCGCCGCAGGTCCGCGTCCCCCTCCAGGGTGGCGGCCAGCTGCTTCTCGACGACCTCCCGTGTCTCCGACTCCGGCTGCGAGAGGGCGGCGGCGACGAGCTCCGCGCCGTCGCGACGCGAGAGCATCGACTCCCGCAGGAGGCCGGCGAGCTCCGGGGCGGTCCGCGGGGCGGTGGCGGCGAGCACGGGCGTCAGGATCTCCTCCGCGATCGCGGCGATGAGCTGCTGTTTGTTGGCGATGTGCCAGTACAGTGCGCCCGGGGCGACCCCGAGGGACGTGGCGACGCGGCGCATGGTCATGTCCGCCAGGCCGTACGTGTCCAGGATGGCGACGGCGGCGGTGACGATGGATTCGCGGGTCAGCTGCACATCCTGGAGCCTACCCGGTACTGAAACTCCCAGGGTTCTTTCAGCCCGCGGGGTGAAGTGGTTGCTAGGGTGACCAGTCGACGTACCCGTTACCTTCCGGCAGGAGTACCCAGCAGTGACCGTGAAAAAGACCACCGTGGCGCTCGCCCTCACCGTCCCCCTCATGTTCGTGGCGGCGTGCGGCGGCGGCGAGACCGCCGAGAGCACCGCGACCGGGGTACCGACGGCACACACCGTGACCTCCACCCGCACCACGGAGACCACGACGTCGACCACCTCCTCGGAGGAGGAGACCACCAGCGAGGAGCCGACCGAGGAAACGGAGGAGCCCGCCGAGGAGCCGGAGCCGGTGGAGGATCCGCTCTCCGCCCCGATCCTCGAGGAACTCTACGAGGAGCCGGAGCCGGTCGCCGCCGGTCACGCCGCCAGCGAGGCCGACCGCGCCGAGATCGAGCGCCTGGTCCGGGGTATCTACGAGGTCGAGACGTTCCACCAGTTCCTCCTCTACGTCCCGGAGAACACCTGCAACGAGGCCGTCCCGCAGTCCATGGACCTGGCCGGCATCCCCGACCAGCCGCTGCACCAGTGGGACGTCTACGCCGCAGCGCAGCCCCACATCGCCTCCGTGGAGGACATCCGCGTCGAGGGCAACCACGCCTCCGCGGTGGTCACCGCGGTCTCCGCCGGCCAGTCGGAGACCCGCACCCAGCGTTACCTGCACGAGGACGGCCGCTGGAAGTTCTGCAACTAACGGTGAGGATCCCACGCACGGTGGGCACCGCCGCCGGGGTCGCGGCGGTGTCCCTCCTCATCCACTCCGTGGTCGGCGCCCTCTGGGGTCTGCTCCGTCCCGCGTACTCCGGCACTCTCGGCGAGGGCGGGCAGGTGATCATCGACGCCGCCGCCGGCAACGTCGAGTTCGTCTCCTTCGGCAGCTTCGTCGCCGCCACCGGACTCCTGGCGACGCTCATCTCCCTGAGCACCTACGTCCTGTCCCCGGCCACCCGCGGTCCGGCGATGCTCTGGTGGCTCATGGGGGTCGCGGCGCTCTCCGCCTTCTCCTTCCTGGCGGTGGGGACGGTGACCTCCGGCCTGCTCCACGACATCGGAGACCCCGACCTGCTGTCCCCCGGGGACCGCGTGAGCATGGTCCCGGGCCTGGACCCGGGCGTCGGCTGGCTCGTCGCCCCCTTCCTCGCCGCCCTCGCCTACTGGTGCTCCGCCCTCGTGACCCCCGAGACGGACGCCCCGACCCTCCCGATACAGTGAGAGACATGACGCCGCCTGACACCCCCGCCTTCCCGACCGTCGAGATCGACCCGGAGGCCGTGGACCGCCTCATCGCCACCGCCCTCGACGAGGACCTCACCTACGGTCCCGACATCACGAGCCGGGCCACCGTGCCCTCCGGACACCGCTCCGAGGCGCGGATCGTGTCCCGCCAGTCGGGCACCATCGCCGGACTCTTCGTGGTGGACCGGGTGCTGCGCCAGGTGGCCACCTCCGAGTTCCGCGTCGAGGAGGTCACCCCGGACGGCACCCGCGTCGGACCGGGGGACGTCGTCGCCCGCATCGAGGCCGGCACCCGGGACCTGCTCACCGCGGAACGTACCCTGCTCAACTTGCTCACCCACCTCTCCGGCATCGCCTCGGCGACCGCCCGCTGGGTCGACGCGGTCGAGGGCACCGGCGCGCAGATCCGCGACTCCCGCAAGACCCTGCCCGGTCTGCGTCTGCTGCAGAAGTACGCGGTGACCACCGGCGGGGGAGTCAACCACCGCCTGGGGCTCGGCGACCGGGCGCTCATCAAGGACAACCACGTCGTCGCCGCCGGGGGAGTGCTCCCGGCCTTCCTGGCCGTGCGTGAGCAGTTCCCGGACAAGTGGTGCGAGATCGAGGTCGACACCCTGGAGCAGCTCGACGAGCTGCTGCCGGAGCAGCCGGACGAGATCCTGCTGGACAACTTCGAGCCGTGGATGGTGCAGATGGCGGTGCAGCGTCGCGACGCCGTCTCGCCCGGCACCCTCCTCGAGGCCTCCGGCGGACTCACCCTCGACGTCGCGGCCGACTACGCCCGCACCGGCGTCGACTACCTCGCGGTCGGGTCCCTGACCCACTCCGCGCCGGCCCTCGACCTGGGGCTGGACTTCTAGTCCGGCTAGTTCGGCTAGTTTGGCCAAGCCACGGCAGACTCGCCCGTGGCGTCGGTGCTGATCTCGTCGATGGCGTGCAGCACCTGGTTGATGGCCACCGCCGTGTTGTGCTCGAGCTGGAGCTCCGTCATGCCCTCCCGGACGGGGGCGGTGAACTCCACGCGGACCTGCAGGCCGTCGGCGTCCTCATGGCAGAAGGCCTTCGTCGTGATCGACGCCTCGTTCCAGTCGTTGCACAGCAGGAACATGCGCAGGAAGTCCGAGTCCGGGTCGAGGCCCGGGTCCCAGTGCCCCTTGATGAGGTAGCTGGGCCCGTTGTCCAGGAAGAAGCCGAAGAGCACGTCGTTGATCCAGGCGATGATGACGTCCTCGTCGCCGTGGGTCTTCTCGATGCCGAGATTCCCCAGCGCCTCCCGCACCCGGTCGAGGGTGACCTCCGTGGGGTCGTCGTGGTCCTCGCCCGGGTCCCACTCGTGGTCGGTGCTCATGCTGGCGGAGTACTCCTCGTCGGGGTCGGGTTCGTCGCCGGGGTCGATGTCCTCGCGGCTGCGGCGGTGATCCAGGTCGCGGAGGCGCACGGTGTCGTCGTCAAGTTCATTGACGCTGACGTGGCGGTCTCGGGGGAGGGGACCGTTGAGGGCGGCGGTGTCCTGCTTGCGGCGCTGCGCGGCGGTGTCCTCCGAGTCGGGCATGGCCAGCTCGGGGAAGTCCTCGATTAGGTGGTCGACGGCCAGGCGGGCGGTCTCCATCGACAGGCGCACGAAGTCCGCCAGCTGCGCGTCCGTGATCCCGGTGCCGACGAGGATGCTGGAGCGGGCGTGCAGGCTCACCGCCGTGTCGTCCCCGACCCGCAGCGACAGCGTCGGGCCGAGGCGCTCATGGTTCCAGGCGGTGATGGTCCGGGCGAGGGCGCCGGTCTGCTCCATGCCGGTCGTGTTGCGCAGGTCCATGTCGAAGACCAGCGCGCCGGGGCTGCGTTCGTCGAGGTAGGCGGTGACGATGTGGTCGTGCCAGGGGAACACCAGCCGGTCGGCCCCCACGTAGGCGTGGAAACCGAAGGACTCGGCAGCGACGTAGACCTCGGTCAGCGTGACCATCGGGCTGACACCTCCTGCATTCTCCGGGCCGTGCTCGGGTGGTAGGCCCCTGACCCCTACAATAAGGCAACATAGACTCTGGCCCATCCGCTTTCATCCTGGCAGTTCGAGGAGAACCTTCACGATGCTCAACATCATCGACCTGCGCGGTCGTACCCCGTCCACCAGCGAACTGCGACGTGCCCTCCCGCGTGGCGGCACCGACGTCAACGCCGTGCTCCCGACCGTGGCGCCCATCGTCGAGGCGGTCCGTGAGCGGGGGGCGCAGGCGGCCCTCGAGTACGGCGAGAAGTTCGACGGCGTGACCCCGGCGGCGGTGCGGGTGCCGGCGGAGGTGCTGGGGCGGGCCGTCGACACGCTCGACGAGAAGGTCATCACCGCCATGCGGGAGGCCATCTCCCGGGTGCGCAAGGTGCACGCCGACCAGCGGCCGGACTCCCACACCACCACCCTCGCGGAGGGGGCGACCGTCACCGAGGTGCACCTGCCGATCGACCGCGTCGGCCTCTACGTGCCGGGCGGCAAGGCGGTGTACCCGTCGAGCGTCATCATGAACGTCGTCCCCGCCCAGGAGGCCGGCTGCCGTTCCCTCGTCGTGGCGTCCCCGCCGCAGGCGGACCACGACGGCTGGCCGCACCCGACGATCCTCGCCGCCTGCCACCTGCTGGGCGTCGAGGAGGTGTGGGCCGTCGGCGGTGCCCAGGCCGTGGCGCTGCTGGCCTACGGTGACGACGACGCCGGGCTCGACCCCGTCGACATCATCACCGGCCCCGGCAACATCTTCGTCACCGCCGCGAAGCGCCTGGTCAACGGCGTGGTGGGCATCGACGCGGAGGCGGGCCCCTCCGAGATCGCCATCCTCGCGGACTCCTCCGCGGACCCGGTGTACATCGCCTACGACCTCATCTCCCAGGCGGAGCACGACGACCTGGCGGCGTCGGTCCTCATCACCCACGATGAGGAGCTGGCGCGGGCCGTCGACAGGGAGATCGACGAGCGCTACACCGTCACCCGCAACGCGGAGCGTGTCGCCGGGGCACTGCGTGGCCAGCAGTCCGGCATCGTGCTCGTCGACGACCTCGAGCAGGGCATCGCCGTGGCCGACGCCTACGCCGCCGAGCACCTGGAGATCCACACGGAGAACGCCCGCGAGGTCGCGGAGCGCATCCGCCACGCCGGCGCCATCTTCGTCGGCGCCTACTCGCCGGTCCCGCTGGGCGACTACGCGGCCGGTTCCAACCACGTCCTGCCGACCTCCGGCACGGCCCGGTTCTCCTCCGGCCTGTCCACCCACACCTTCCTGCGGGAGGTCAACCTCATCGAGTACGACCGCACCGCCCTCAAGGAGATCGGCCCGCACATCATCGCGCTGGCCGACGCCGAGGACCTGCCGGCCCACGGCGAGTCCATCCGTTCCCGCTTCGAGATTATGTAGGAGCCATGACCCGTCTCTCTCTTGATCAGCTGCCCCTGCGCGAGGAACTGCGCGGGCAGTCGCCCTACGGCGCCCCGCAGCTGGACGTCCCCGTCCGCCTCAACACCAACGAGAACCCGTACCCGCCGTCGCCGGCGCTCATCGACGACCTCGTGGAGACCGTGACCAGGGTCGCCTCCGACCTCAACCGCTACCCGGACCGCGACGCCGTCGAGCTGCGCACCCAGCTGGCCGACTACGTCACGGAGCAGACCGGCGTGGCCGTCGGCGTGGAGAACCTGTGGGCCGCGAACGGCTCCAACGAGGTCCTCCAGCAGCTGCTGCAGGCCTTCGGCGGTCCCGGCCGCAAGGCCCTGGGTTTCCAGCCCTCCTACTCGATGCACCCGATCCTGTCGGCCGGCACGCAGACGGAGTTCCTCGACTGCCCGCGCGGCGCGGACTTCCGCATCGACATCGACGCGGCCCTCGCCGCGATCGCGGAGCACCGCCCCGACGTCGTGTTCATCACCACCCCGAACAACCCGACGGGTGACGTCACCTCGCTGGACGACATCCGCACGCTTCTCGACGCCGCCCCCGGCATCGTCATCGTCGACGAGGCCTACGGCGAGTTCTCGCCGTCGCCCTCCGCGACGACCCTGCTCGCCGAGTACCCGGCGAAGCTGGTGGTGTCCCGCACCATGTCGAAGGCCTTCGACTTCGCCGGCGGCCGCCTCGGCTACTTCGTCGCGGACCCCGCCTTCGTCGAGGCCGTCATGCTCGTGCGCCTGCCCTACCACCTGTCGACCCTCAGCCAGGCGGCGGCGACCGTCGCCCTGCGGCACCGGGAGGACACGCTGGCGACCGTCGAGAAGCTCTCGCAGGAACGTGTCCGCGTCGTCGCCGCCCTGGAGGAGATGGGCTACGATGTCGTCCCCAGCGAATCCAACTTCGTGTTCTTCGGCACCTTCGCCGACCAGCAGGCGGCGTGGAGGAGGTTCCTCGACGCGGACGTCCTCATCCGTGACGTCGGCGTCACCGGCCACCTGCGCACCACCATCGGACTGCCCGCGGAGAACGACGCCTTCCTCCGCGCCGCAGCCGACATCATCAAGGAGATCAAGTGACTGACCGTATCGGACGCGCGACCCGCACGACCTCCGAGTCCGACATCACCGTCGAGATCAACCTCGACGGCACCGGCCGTGCCGACATCGACACCGGACTGCCGTTCTTCGACCACATGCTCACCGCGTTCGCCGTCCACGGTTCCTTCGACCTGAAGGTCCACGCCAAGGGCGACATCGAGATCGACGCGCACCACACCGTCGAGGACACCGCCATCGTCATGGGCCGCGCGCTTCTCGACGCCGTCGGCGACAAGGCCGGCATCCGCCGTTTCGGTTCCCGTCAGCTGCCGATGGACGAGACGCTCGTCGAGTGTGTCGTCGACATCTCCGGCCGTCCCTACTTCGTCATGCGGGGCGAGCCGGACCACATGGTCACCGCCGTGATCGGCGGGCACTACGCCACGGTCATCAACGAGCACTTCTTCGAGACCCTGGCACTCAACGCCCGCATCACCCTGCACGTCATCTGCCACTACGGCCGCGACCCGCACCACATCACCGAGGCCGAGTACAAGGCCGTCGCCCGTGCGCTGCGGGAGGCCGTCGAGAAGGACCCGCGCGTCGAGGGCGTGCCCTCCACCAAGGGAGCTCTGTAGAACGTGCCCTCGATTGCTACGGTGGCCCAGGAGAGCCAGAGCGACAGCAACTGGCTCGTGTACCTGCTGTTCATCGTCGCCGGCCTCCTCGTCGGCGCGACGTGGTCCGCCTACCAGGCGGGCAGCAGGCGACTGACCGTGTTTCTGGCACTCTGCGCCGCCGTGGCGTTCGCGGGGGCCGTGTTCTGGTTGATGGGAGCGATGGGCTAAGTGGCACAGGCGGGACTGACTCGTGCGGAGATCGACAACCTCGACAGCATGTGGAAGGCCCCCGGCTTCATACCCACCCTCATCGCGGTGTTCGCCGCGTTCGGCGCCTGGTCGCTGCTGCTGCCGGTCGTCCCGCTGGCGGCCCTCGACCACGGCCACTCCGCGACCATCGCCGGTGCCACCACCGGCGTGTTCATGGTCGCCACCGTGGCCACCCAGATCCTCACCCCCATGATGCTGCGGCGCATCGGGTACAACCCGGTGATGGTCGCCGCGGCGTTCATGCTCGGTGTCCCCGCCCTCGGCCATCTGCTGGGCATGGACGCCTGGATCCTCCTGCTCTTCTCCGCCCTGCGCGGCGTCGGTTTCGGCGCGCTGACGGTGGCGGAGTCCGCTCTCATCGCCGAGATCGTGCCCGCCCGCTTCCTGGGCAAGGCCTCCGGCATGCTCGGCGTGTTCCTCGGCGTGGCCCAGATGATCGGCCTGCCCGCGGGACTGCTGCTGGCGGGGAACTTCGGCTACCCGACGGTGTACGTCACCGCCGCAGCCGTGGCCCTCGTCGCGGCCCTCATGTGCCTGCGGATCCCACGCATCCGGGCGCAGCGCCGCCCCCGTGACGGCACCGGGGACGTGTCCATGTGGAGGCTGGTCGCGGTGCCCGCGGTGGCCGTCAACACCCTGGCCATGAGCTTCGGCGCCGTCTCCTCCTTCCTGCCGGCGGCCGTGCAGGAGCTCGACCCCGTCACCGGCGCCGTCATCGGCGGTTTCATGCTGTCCATCACGGGTGGCGCGGCGATGGTCCTGCGCTACGTGGCGGGTGTCGTCGCGGACCGCGTCGGCCACGCGGGCCTGACCATGATCCCGGGTCAGGCGATGGGATTCGCCGGTGTGGCGCTCATGGCGCTGGTCATCGCGAACGGCTGGTCCGTGTGGTGGCTCGTGCTCGCGGGAGTGCTCTTCGGCGGCGGTTTCGGCATGGTGCAGAACGAGGCCCTGCTGGAGATGTTCCAGCGCCTGCCCCGCACCAAGGTCTCCGAGGCCTCCGCCGTGTGGAACATGGCCTACGACGCCGGCACGGGGCTCGGCTCCGTGGTCCTCGGCTTCGTCGCGGCCCGCGCGGCCTACTCCGGGGCGTACGCGGTGGCGGCGGGCATCGTCCTCGTCGGCGTCGCGGCGACCCTCCTCGACCGCTACCTCGGCGCGCACCGGGTGGCGGAGCACGACAACATCCGCACCCGGCTGCGGCAGCTTCCGGTGCCGCGTCGCCCGAGGCGTCGTCCGTAGCGCGGCGCCCACCCGCTAAACTCTCGGCCATGGCAAAAACCGTCGCCCTCCTCGACTACGGCTCCGGCAACCTCCGCTCCGCCCACCGGGCACTGGAGAAGGTCGGTGCCGACGTGACCGTCACCTCTGACCCGCAGATCTCTGTCGACGCCGACGGGCTGCTCGTCCCCGGCGTCGGAGCCTTCGCCGCCTGCATGGCCGGCCTCAACGCGGTCCACGGGCCCCGCATCATCGGCCAGCGCCTGGCCGGGGGCCGCCCCGTGCTGGGCATCTGCGTCGGCATGCAGATCCTCTTCGAGGAGGGCAACGAGCACGGCATCCAGACCCGTGGCGCGGGGGAGTGGCCCGGCGTCGTCGAGCGCCTGCACGCCCGCATCCTCCCGCACATGGGCTGGAACACCGTCGAGCGGGCGGCCGACTCGCAGATGTTCGCCCAGCTCCCCGACGAGGAGCGTTTCTACTTCGTCCACTCCTACGGCGTGCGCGACTGGACCCTGGAGACCGACGACCTCACCACCGCGCCGGCCGTCGCCTGGGCGGAGCACGAGGACGACCGTTTCGTCGCCGCCGTGGAGAACGGCCCGCTGTGGGCCACCCAGTTCCACCCCGAGAAGTCCGGCGACGCCGGGCTGCAGCTGCTGGCCAACTGGCTTGAGACCCTCTGAATCCCGATAGGATTGGAAACCATGAGCGATTTCACCCTTCTTCCCGCCGTCGACGTCGTCGACGGCCACGCCGTCCGCCTCGACCAGGGTGAGGCAGGTACCGAGAAGTCCTACGGTTCCCCGCTGGAGGCGGCCCTCGAGTGGCAGGCCCAGGGCGCGGAGTGGCTGCACTTCGTCGACCTCGACGCCGCCTTCGGCCGCGGCTCCAACCACGAGCTCATGGCGGAGATCACCCGCCAGCTCGACATCAAGGTGGAGCTGACCGGCGGCATCCGTGACGACGCCTCCCTCGAGCGGGCACTGGCCACCGGCGCCACCCGCGTCAACATCGGCACCGCCGCGCTGGAGAAGCCGGAGTGGATCGCCGAGGTCCTCCGCTCCTACGGGGAGAAGGTCGCCGTCGACATCGCCGTCCGCGAGATCGACGGCGAGTGGCGCACCCGCGGCAACGGCTGGGTCTCCGACGGCGGTGACCTGTGGGAGGTCCTCGAGCGTCTCGACGCCGCCGGCTGCACCCGCTTCGTGGTCACCGACGTGTCCAAGGACGGCACCCTCGCGGGCCCGAACGTCCAGCTCCTGCGTGAGGTGGCTGCCGCCACCGACGCGAAGATCGTCGCCTCCGGCGGCATCTCCGTCCTCGACGACGTCATCGAGCTCGCCCGCTACACCGACGAGGGCATCGACTCCGCCATCATCGGCAAGGCGCTGTACGAGAAGCGCTTCACGCTGCGCGAGGCGCTCGCGGCCGTCGAGAAGCTCTAGGGACATGGACGCCCGGGAACTGCTCGCCGTCGCGGAGGCGGTGTGCGACGACGCGGAGAGGATGTTCCTCGCCGGGGTCGGCTCCGACCCGGCCGCGATGAAGAGCCCGGGCGACTTCGCCACCGAGGTGGACCTCGCGATCGAGGCCTACCTGCGGCAGACCCTCACCCAGTTCACCGGCATCCCCGTGCTCGGGGAGGAGGCCGGCGGCTGCTACAGCCACGACGCCGTGTGGGTCGTCGACCCCGTCGACGGCACGGCCAACTTCGCGGCGGGCAACCCGATGTGCGCGATCCTCATCAGCCTGCTCGTCGAGGACCAGCCCGTCGTCGCGATCACCGCCATGCCGCTGCTCGGCCGGCGGCTCACCGCCTACGAGGGGGGACCCGTCCGCCTCAACGGACAGCCGATCACCCCGCTGACGGAGGCGAACCAGCTCGTCGCCCAGGTGGGGTTCTCCTCGGTGGCCTCCCAGGTGCGTTCGCAGTTCCCCTCGCTGCTGCGGCAGGGACTGCTGGCGGAGCTGTCGGCGACGTACCTGCGCCCCCGGATCACCGGTTCGGTCGGCGTCGACCTGGCTTTCACCGCGCAGGGCATCTTCGGCGGGGCCGTGAGCTTCTCCCCGCACGTGTGGGACAACGCGGCGGGCGTCATGCTGGTGCGGGCCAACGGGGGAGTGGTCACCGACATCGAGGGCAACGAATGGACCCCGCGGTCGATCGGCGTTGTGGCGGGTACCGCGCGGGCGCACCAGGCCATCATGAGTACGATGGACGGGATCCTGAACTCATGAACTGAAAGGGGCGGATTCATGGCCGTCGCCATCCGCGTCATCCCCTGCCTGGACGTCGACAATGGTCGCGTGGTCAAGGGCGTCAACTTCGAGAACCTCCGCGACGCCGGTGACCCCGTCGAGCTGGCCGCCCGCTACAACGAGGAGGGCGCCGACGAACTCACCTTCCTCGACGTCTCCGCCTCGAAGGACGGCCGCGGCACCATGCTCGAGGTGGTCAGGAGGACCGCCGAGCAGGTCTTCATCCCGCTGACCGTCGGCGGCGGCGTCCGCTCCGTCGAGGACGTCGACCAGCTGCTGCGTGCCGGCGCGGACAAGGTCTCCGTCAACACCTCCGCCATCGCCCGCCCCGAGCTGCTCCGTGAGCTGGCGGACCGGTTCGGCTCCCAGTGCATCGTGCTGTCCGTCGACGCCCGCCGCACCACCGACCAGCCCTCCGGCTTCGAGGTGACCACCCACGGTGGCACGCGGTCCGCCGGCCTCGACGCCATCGAGTGGGCACGGAAGGGAGAGGAGCTCGGCGTCGGCGAGATCCTGCTCAACTCCATGGACGGCGACGGCACCCGCGACGGCTTCGACCTGGAGCTGCTGCGCCTCGTCCGCGCGGCCGTCTCCGTGCCGGTCATCGCCTCCGGTGGCGCCGGCCGGGCCGAGCACTTCCCGCCGGCCGTCGAGGCGGGTGCCGACGCCGTCCTCGCCGCCAGCATCTTCCACTTCGGCGAGGTCTCCATCGCCGAGGTCAAGGACGCCCTGGCCGCCGCCGGCCACGAGGTCCGCCGATGAACTCCGACAACCCCGCCGACTACACCCTCGACGCCGACATCGCCGCGCGCCTCAAGCTCAACGAGGCCGGCCTGCTGCCCGCCATCGTCCAGGCCCACGGCACCGGTGAGGTCCTCATGATGGCGTGGATGGACACCCACGCGCTGGCCCACACCCTGGCCACCCGTCGGGGCACCTACTACTCCCGCTCGCGTGACGAGTACTGGATCAAGGGCCTCACCTCCGGCCACACCCAGGAGGTCACCGGCGTGCGTCTCGACTGCGACGGCGACACCGTCCTGGTGACCGTGAAGCAGGTCGGCGGCGCGTGCCACACCGGTGACCGCTCCTGCTTCGACGCGGACGAGCTGCTCTAGGGACACATGAAGAATCTGCACCGTCTGTCCGCCCTGCTGCTGGCCCTCGCCGCGGCGCTGCTGTGGGCGGCGTCCCGGATGTCGTGGATCACCGCCGACACCTTCGACGACAAGTCCGGCACCGCCGTGCACGAGGTCATCGGCGGCCTGTGGTCGACCGAGCAGACCGCCGTGGCGCTGCTGCTGGTCGCCGGCTCCCTGGCGGGCCTGGCGCTGCGCCGTGTGGGCCGCCGCCTGGTCGGCGTCGTCTCCGCCCTGGCCGGCATCGGCGTGAGCTGGGCACCGCTGGGCCTGCTGGCCGGCGAGCCGGACCCGCGGCGCGTGCACCAGCTGCTGTCCACCGGCGACGAGGCCCGCATCTCCGACTGGGCCGAGGTCGTCGCCCTCAACGTCAACTCCGCGGGTCCCGCCCTGGCGATGGTCGGCGCCGCGGTCGCGCTGTTCGGTGGCGTGCTGCTGGCCATGCGCCCGGGACAGGACTCCGCGAAGCTCAACCGCTACGAGATCCGCCAGAACCGGGAGGCCAAGATCGTCCACGATCTCGAGGCCGAGCCGGACTCCGGCCGCGTCATGTGGGACGCCCTCGACGCCGACATCGACCCGACCGACCCGCAGAAGCCTCCGCGACCCTGATTTCTTCGTGAGCAAGGTCACGGGATACCCTGTTAGGGATCTCGATCGGAGGTGCGAATGAGCGCTCGTGACCGGCTCATCGCCGGAGTCCTGGAGGAGGTCGCCGCACGCGAGGCCGTCCTGTCCTTCCAGGACGTCAAGGCCCGCTCCCGCGACACCACCCCGGCCCGCGACGGACTGTCCGCGCTGCTGCGCACGGGGTGCAGCGTCATCGCCGAAATCAAGCGGGCGATGAACGGCCGGGTGCTTCTCGACGCCGACGCCCCCATCGCCCACCTCGCCCGCGACTTCGAGGAGGGCGGCGCCCACCTCATCGCCTGCCAGACGGAGCGCCTCCGCTTCCAGGGTTCCCTCCAGGACATGCGCGACGCCCGCGAGGCCGTCGAGCTGCCCATGTTCTGCCGCGACATCATCCTCGACCCGTACCAGATCCACGAGGCCCGCTGCTACGGCGCCGACCTCGTGCCCCTGCAGGTGGAACTGCTCGACCAGAACCGCCTCGTCTCCCTCCTCGACCGCATCGAGTCGCTCGGCATGACCGCCGTCCTCGAGGTGCGCAGCCCAGCGGAGGCGGACCGCGCGATGGAGGCCGGCGCCCGGGTCGTGGCGGTCAACGCGCGCCCGCTGGTGGGCGGGGACGTAGACAGGAAGCTCTTCGCGGAGATCGCGCCGGGCCTGCCCGAGTCGACGGTGCGTATCGCCCTGTCCGGGGTGCACTCGCCCCGGGACCTGCTCTACTACGCGGCCGCCGGCGCGGACGCGGTGGTCGTCGGTGAGGAGCTCATGACCGCGGAGGACCCGCGGCGTCTGACCCGCACCCTCGTCGCGACGGGGCAGCACCCGTCCTGCCCTTCGCGCTGAGGACTCTGGCACACTGTCTTAACGTGCAGACCACTATTCTCGCGAACATTCCGTCTCCGCCGCAGGGCGTCTGGTACCTGGGTGGGATCCCGCTCCGGGCGTATGCGATATGCATCATGATCGGCATCCTCCTGGCGCTGTGGGTGACCCACCGTCGTTACGCCGCCCGCGGCGGCGACACCGACATGGTGTGGGACGCGGCGATCGTGGCCATCCCCGCCGGCATCATCGGCGGCCGCCTGTACCACGTGATCACGGACAGCGACAAGTACTTCTGCGACACCTGCAACCCGGTCTCCGCACTCAACATCACCGCCGGTGGCCTGGGCATCTGGGGTGCGGTGGCGCTCGGCGCGGTCGGCGTGGCGCTGCTGTTCCGCTGGAAGAAGGTCCCGCTGGCCCCCTTCGCCGACGCCGTGGCCCCCGCCGTCATCCTCGGACAGGCGGTCGGCCGCCTGGGCAACTGGTTCAACCAGGAGATCTACGGCCGCCCCACCGACCTCCCGTGGGCGCTGGACATCTACTACCGCGTCGACGCCAACGGGGAGTTCGCCCCGCTGACGGGCACCTCCACCGGGGAGGTCATCACGTCGGTGCACCCGACGTTCCTCTACGAGCTGCTGTGGAACCTCCTCATCTTCGGGCTGCTGATCCTCATCGACCGGCGGTTCCGCATCGCGCCCGGTGCGCTGTTCGCCCTCTACGTCGCCGGCTACACGCTGGGTCGTTTCTGGATCGAGCTCATGCGTGACGATTCCGCCACGATGATCCTCGGCCAGCGCGTCAACACGTGGGTCTCCGCCGTCGTCTTCCTCGTCGCGATCGCGGTTTTCGCGTGGCTGCAGCGACGCCAGCGGGCTGTTGCCCGAGAAACAGAGTAGGTTGGTACCCGTGTCTAGACGAACCAAGATTGTGTGCACCCTCGGTCCTGCCGTCGCCTCCAAGGACGCGATCACGCGTCTGGTGGAGGACGGCATGGACGTCGCCCGCCTGAACTTCTCCCACGGTGATCACCCCGATCACGAGCAGAACTACAAGTGGGTCCGGGAAGCCACCGATGAGACCGGCCGTGCCGTCGGCATCCTCGCTGACCTCCAGGGCCCGAAGATCCGCCTCGGCCGCTTCATCGACGGCGCCACC
>Ga0209612_1001412_pt1 | contig 19621 bp, 17 predicted proteins | sample BioC12SIPDNA_FD_185746 | JGI IMG/M metagenome (GOLD analysis project Ga0209612, IMG submission 185746) | Anaerobic biogas reactor microbial communites from Washington, USA - Biogas_R1_B C12 SIP DNA (SPAdes) (version 2) | ecosystem: Engineered > Bioreactor > Anaerobic > Unclassified | place...
CAGTTGATAGGCGATCTTGGCCATCGAGCCGGGACAGAACCAGTTGTCCTTGTGCTGATAGTTCAGGCAGAAGCGGTCGGTCGTGGTTTCGCGGTAGCCTGTGATGAAGCCGGTCTCGTAGTCGATGAAGCCGGCCGTCAGGACGTGGTCCAGGATCGACAAGGCCTTGCGATGTAGCGTCGGATCCCTGTGACGTCGGCCGTAGGCGTGCAGTTCGTACGCGCCGCCGACCGCGTTGGCGGCCCAGCCCGGGCCCTCCAGGTTGCCGAAGTCGTGCCAGCCCATGATGTTCCCGTCCTTGTCGACGAAGCTGGACTTGCTCGACAGATTGCCTTTGTATTCGACCAGCGTCCGCTCGATGGTGAAGCGGACCGAGTCGGCCACCGAATCCAGAATCGTGTAGTCCGCGTCCTCGGGCAGATAGAACGCGGGCGCCGCCTCTTCGAGCTTCACGTAGTCGAGTCCGACCATGTAGCTCTTGACGGCCTTGTCGTTGGCGCCGACGATCTCGATCCGCAACACGTGTTCGCCGGCGGACAGTTCGTGCAGGCCCATATCCCGTTCACCGGTGGCGACCACGCCGTCGTTGTACAGATCGATGGGGCCGCCGAGCTTCCTGCCGTCGAGATAGAACTGCGCGATGCCGTAGTCGACGGCCTTGGTCAACTGCATCGTGAGCCGATAGACACCGGTCTTCTCCACGGGCACCGCCAAATCCAGCGTCGCGCCGGGGCGGGCGTCCGTCCACCACAGATGCGTATCGCCGCTCCAGTCGGGCCCGAAGCCGTACATATCCTGCGGGGCCGCGTTGCCTGCGCTGTGGGCCATGACCTTGAGGTTCTCGCCTTCGAGAGCGCCTTTGACCTTGAAGGCCTCGATAGGCGTCCAGTAGCCCGTGCGCTCTTCGACGCCGACCGGCTTATATGGGTCGCTCTGCCCGGCGGCCTGATACCAGTAGGCCGTCGCGGCGTACAGCGTGGGCCGGTCGTTCGGATAGTATTTCTCGATCGCCGCTTCGAACGATTTCTGGAACGGCACGTTGTCGGTGATGTGCCAGCGGTTGACCGAAATGTGGCCTCGATTGCCCATGCTGATCGTCTGGTTGTGGTAGGCGTTCTCAAACAATGCCGGGTCGCACCAGGCGTAGCCGAAGTAATCCTCCGAGCCGGTGCCGAACGTCGAGGGAAATACTTCGCCATCGACGAAGAACTTCTCGTCGCCTTCACCCCACCAGCCGCCGCGCGGGTTCCAGACGTGGAGCATCACCCCGCAGAACCGGCCTGGCCCTCGCGTCTTGAGCATCGTCCAGTCGATCTTCCTTCGCTCGGGGTCTTCCGGCAGAAGCGCATCGCGATGCCACTTGGCGTGAAAGCGGCCGAGCCGACGGGCATTGTCCTGGAGCGGGACCGTCACGACCTCCAGGTGGACCTTGCGCGGCCGATCGCCGTCGTTGACCAGTGTGATTTCGTAGCCGGAGGCGAAGGGCATGAACCAGTGCGAGTACCACCAGCCGTCTTCGGTCAGTCCGCAGGGCAGCGAGTGATAGACATTGGCGCCGGCGGCAGTGCCGAAGAAGTCGCCCAGCGGCGCCCAGACGCTCGGCGATCTCTCACCGTCCCATCGGATCTGGATCGTCCACTCGCGCAGCGTCTCGCGGTCCTCCGGTTCGGCCGGCGGGTCGAGCCGCAGTCGAAGGGTCTTGATCGCGCCCGGGCCCTCCATGTTGCCGATCGTGCAGACGCCGCCTCCACTGGAGCTGAGGTGGTGCGTTGCGATCGTCTCATCCGGCTGCGGCGGTGCGAACGGGCCGCACCCGCTGAGGATCTCGTCGGCCTTCGCCAGCGCGTCCTTCTCGGCCTGCGACAGTTCTCGCGTGAAGGTCGGCAGGATCGTTCCCTTCGGGTAGGTCGTATAGGTGAAGTGATAGTACGCGCCCCAGTCGCCCTGGGCGGTGATCTTGCAGGACTTCTGGAAGGGGATGGGGACGTAGCAGTTCTGCCCGCGCGCCGCTTCGTGGACGAGGGCCGGATACGTGAACGGCTCATTCTCCCGGTTGAAGTACCCGATGAAGGACAGGTCCACCGCAGGCTCGGCGGCCCCGTCGAGATAGATCTTCACGTGGCCTTCTTTGGGCAGCGCCGACCAGATCCGCCAGATCACGCCGGGGCCCTCCATCTCCGCAAAGACCAGCTCGTCGCCTTCCTTGCGAATGATCCCGCCGCCGTCGCCGTTGGCGTCCCAGTCGATGTACCTTCCGGAAGCCTCGTCGTACTTGCTGCGCCGATCCCAGCTCGACCATTGCGCGCACTTCTCCCCCGTCTCAGGCAGTGTCGCCAGGTGTTCCAGATCGGTCAGCCGACCGATCAGATCGAGGTAGGTCAGCGTCTCAGCCGCGCCGGCCGGCGCCGCTGCAGACGACCAGATGGTCAGAACAAGGGTTAGAAGGACTGCTGAAGCCGTGAAGGCCGACAGATTCGATCGCCATCGTTGCATCGTGAGCCTCCCTTTCTGGTGCGAACGGTTTCGTCCGATCCCTGCGCCAGGTCTCGGAGTCTGCTCGGGAGGCCCATTGTAATGGAGAGGGCCCCTGATTGCCAGCGGGTGCGTCTGGATCGACGCGCCGACAAACAGGGGCCCATCCGGTTTTGGACAGCTTGTCCGATGTGACGGCTTCGCGGTCCGTCACAACTCTTCATTCGTTGGTCTACGGACTGGGATACTTGACCGAGCAGCCGTAGGGGGGCGTCGTGGTCGTGCTCACCGGCCGGCCCGCCAGCAGCAGCGAGAGGGCCTGGTCTACGTAGTTGACGTTGGCGACGTTGGCCTCGACCTTGCCCATCGGGGCGTTGTCGATGGCTCCCTGGTAGACGATCACGCCGTCTTTGTCGATGACGAACATGTGCGGCGTGGTCCTCGCCCCGAAGGCCCGGCCGATCTGGCCGGATCGATCGTCGATGATGGGGAAGGGCATCTTGTGCTCCTTGATGAATGCGAGGTTGGCTTCCGGCTTCGTATGGTTGGTGCTGTTGACGGCCAGCCAGACGACCTCCTTGTCCTTGTACTTGTTGGCCAGTTCGACCATCGTTGGTTTCGTGGCGTGGTGATACAGCGAGAAGGGGCATTCCATGTTGAACCATTCGAGGACGACGATCCGGCCTTCAAGGTCGGAGAGCTGATAGGTCCGTCCGTCGAAACTCTTAAGTTCCACGTCGGGCGCACTCCGGCCCCGGCGCGCGGCGCGCTCGGGCCGTGCGGCTCGCTGCCGCGTTGCCTGTGCCATCCTCTGCTGTTGTTGCTGGAGTTGCGCCATTCGCGTGCGAAAGGCTTCCTGCTGGCTGGCAATGAGCTTCTCGACTTTGCCGGCCGTCTCGGTGGCCTTCTCCTTGACCGCGGTGGTGTGGATCGCCTGCAACTGGGCGATCAGCGAGTCCTGCTGGGCTTTGAGTTCATCGATCTGCTGCTGCAAGGCCTGGACGCGTTGCTGCTGTTGCATGGCCACGCGCTGGCCGGCGGGGTCCTGGCCGGCGGGCGGCGCGCTGCTCTGCGCCGCCGAGATCGCCACCAAAAACAGCACCATCGATACGACTGCGATCGAGTTGTATTTCCCTGTCATAGCCGCGTTCTCCTACAAGCAATGGTTTCATCCAACTTGCCCTGTTCTTCGGCCGTTTCGGCATCATACCCCACTTAATCTACTCGCTTGGGGGTATTGCGTAAGGGTTTGTACTGCCGCCATCTGGCAAAGGTTCGCGTTTGGGGGGCAAAAATGAGAACGGCACGATGGGCCTTCCCGGTGCCGGAGCCGTGACCAACAGGTCCTATAGGACCTACTGGACCTGTGCTCCTGACAGGGCGGCCTTGACCTGCCCGATGAAGGCGGAGACCTCGGCAATCGCCCGGCCCGGATCGTCCAGGTGGGCCTCGATCATGCCCACGATCCGCGAACCGATGATCGCGCCGTCGGCGCCGGCGTCGGCCACCGCCCGCGCGTGCTCGGGCTTGCTGATGCCGAACCCCACGCAGATCGGCACGTTCGTGAGCGATTTGAGCCGGCGGACCAGGTCTTCGACGCTGTCGGAGAGGGCGTCCCGGCTGCCGGTGACGCCGAGAACGCTGACCGTGTAGATGAACCCTGTCGTCCGGGCGGCGATCTGTTGCATCCGCTCGGGCGAGGTGTTGGGCGTGACCATGAAGACGCTGTCCAGCCCGGCGGCGCGGATCGAGCCAAGCACCTCGTCGGCGTCGTCGATCGTCATGTCGGCTATCAGGACGCTGTTGACGCCGGCGTCGCGGGCGTCGCGGAAGAACTCGGCCTTGCCATAGTGACAGACGAGATTGTAGTACATCAACAGGCCGATGGGGATGTCCCGGTGCTGCTTGACCTGGCGGATGAACTCCATCGCCCGCCGCACGTTCATCCCGCTGCGCACGGCGCGGATGTCGGCCTTCTGAATGGTCGGACCGTCGGCAATCGGGTCCGAGAAGGGGATGCCCAGTTCGAGAACGTCGGCGCCGGCGTCGATCGCGGCCTTGACCAGGGCCAGGCTGGTGTCGAAGTCCGGGTCGCCGACGACGAAGAACGGAATCAGCGCCGCGCGGTGCTGTCGGCTCAGTTCGGAAAACACGTCACGATAGGATTTCATACTTGTCGATCCTGTGTAGTCTGTTTTTGAGTAGGTCCTATAGGTCCAATGGGACCTATTCCAACGGTCGGTGCTGTTCTACGATGCCGACGTCTTTGTCGCCCCGGCCGGAAAGATTGACCATGACGATGGTCTCCGGCCCCAGCGTGCCCTTCAGGCCGGCCACGTACGCCAGTGCATGCGTGCTCTCCAGCGCCGGCAGGATGCCTTCGATGCGCGCCAACAGCCCGAACGTCTCCAGCACCTCCGCGTCGTCGGCGGCGACGTACCGGGCCCGGCCGATGTCACTGAGATGGCAGTGCTCCGGACCGACCCCCGGATAGTCCAGGCCGGCGCTGATCGACTCGGTGTCCATGACCTGGCCCTCGGCATCCTGGAGCAGATAGGATCGGGCGCCGTGAAGGACGCCGGGCGTGCCCGCGACGATGCTGGCGGCGTGCTTGCCCGTGGCGACCCCCCGGCCGCCGGCTTCGACGCCGATGAGCTTGACGTCCGGGTCGTCGATGAAGTGCGCGAAGGCCCCGATGGCATTGCTGCCGCCGCCGACGCAGGCGACCACCATATCGGGCAGGCGGCCCGTCTGGTCGAGAAACTGTTGGCGCGCCTCCCGGCTGATGCAGCTCTGGAAGTGACGGACGATGGTCGGGTAGGGGTGCGGCCCGGCGGCGGTGCCGAACAGATAGAACGTGTCGGTCACGTGCGACGTCCAGTACCGCAACGCATCGTTGATCGCATCCTTCAGCGTGCCGGTGCCGCCCTCCACCGGTATGACTTCCGCGCCGCAGAGCTTCATCTTATGGACGTTGACGCTCTGCCGCTCGACGTCGGTGACGCCCATGAAGATCTTCGTCTCCATCCCGAGCAAGGCCCCAATCATCGCCGTCGCCAGGCCGTGCTGGCCCGCGCCGGTCTCGGCGATCAGCTTGCTCTTGCCCATGTGCTTGGCGAGCAGGCCCTGGCCCAGCGTGTTGTTAACCTTGTGCGCGCCGCCGTGGAGCAGGTCCTCCCGCTTGAGATAGACCTGGAACCCGACGTGCTCGCTGAACCGCCTGGCGTGGTACAGCGGGGTGGGGCGGCCGGCGTAGTGCGTCGAGAGGTCGGCCAGTTCGGCCACGAACGCCGGATCGCCGCGAAATCGATCGAACGCCTCCTCCAGTTCCTCCAGCACCGGGATGAGCACCTCGGGCACGTAATAGCCGCCGTAGTCACCGTATCTGCCTCTGTGTTTCATGCGGATTACCCTTCTTGACAGGTCCAATAGGTCCTACATGTCGTATCGGAACTATGCTCTGAGATGTCGTATATTGTCGAAAAGCTGCTGCATCTTGCGATGGTCCTTCCTGCCGGGCGCCGCCTCGACCCCGCTGCACACGTCGATCCCATAGACGCCCAGCTCGATGGCCGCAACGGCGTTGTCCGGATTGATTCCGCCGGCCAGGAAGATCCGCTTGCCGACGTGGCCGATGATGTTCCAGTTGAACGTCAGTCCCGTGCCCCCGTACTTGCTCGGATCGTAGGCATCGAACAGGATGGCGTCGGTGAAGAAGCCGTCCGCCTGTTGAATGTCGCTGCTGTCCTTGACCCGGATCGCCTTCATCGTCTTGGGGCTGTCGTAGGCCAGCCACTGACAGAACTCGGCGTTCTCGTCGCCGTGCAACTGAATCCAGTCGAGCTGACACTGACTGGCGATCTCCCGCGTCTCTTCGAGCGTGCTGTTGACGAATACCCCCGCGATGTCGATGAAGGCCGGGAGCTTGTTGACGATTCGCCCGGCGTCCGCGGGCCGGATATAGCGCGGGCTCTTCGGATAGAAATTGAACCCGATCAGATCGGCGCCCATCTCCATCGCCGCGAGGGCATCGTCGTAGTTCGTGATTCCGCAGATTTTGACTTTGGGTATCAACATGGTCAGGACCCGATAAGAAGAACGCGACTCACCCTTTGTTGGAAACCTCAATCAGTGTTTCAAGACAGTGCATGGCCTTCCCGTCGTCGATCGAATACTCGGCCAGCGGGAGGGCCTGTGGAAAGCTGTCCACCAGTCCGGCGACAATGATGGCGGCCGCCGCGTTGAGAACGACGATGTCGCGACGGGCTCCTCGCTCCTTGCCGCTCAGGATGTTGCGGACCAGGGCGGCGTTGGCGATGGCATCGCCGCTGCCGAGCTGGTCGATGGACGCGCCGGCCAGGCCGAATTCCGCCGGGTCGAGTTCCATCGACGTGATCTGACCGTTGCGCAGCTCGACGACCTTCGTCTTGCCCAGCAGGCTGATCTCGTCCATGCCCTGGCCGTGAACGACCATCGCGCGCTTGGCCCCCAGAAGCTTGAGCGTCTCGGCGATCCGGTCGAGCAACTCCGCGTCGGCGACTCCCATCACCTGGGCCGTGACCCGCGCCGGGTTGGCCAGCGGCCCCAGGATGTTGAACGCGGTCCGGAAGTCCAGACTCTTGCGGATCGGCTGGACGAAGCGCATCGCCGGATGGAACTTCGGGGCGAACATGAACCCGATGTGGGCCTGGCGGATGCACTCGGCGACGACGTCCGGACCGGGGTCGATCTTCACGCCCAGTTCGTCGAGCACGTCGGCCGAGCCGCACTTGCTCGTGATGCCCCGGTTGCCGTGCTTGGCCACGTACACCCCCGCCCCGGCGGCGACCAGCGCGGCGGCGGTCGAGATGTTGAAGGTCTTGATCGTCGCGCCGCCGGTGCCGCAGGTATCGACCATGTTGTCGATGCCTGCATCGACGGGCACCGCGTGATTGCGCAGCGACTGCGCCAGGCCGGCGATCTCGGCCGCGGCCGCCCGCTTCATCCGCATCATGGCCAGAAACGCCGCGATCTGGACCTCCGTGACCTCGCCCTCGAAGATCTTGTCTTGCAGGGCCTTGGCCTGCTCGAACGTGAGGTCTTTGCCGTCCAGGATGATTTCCAGGTACTCCGTGATTGTCGCCATGGTTTAGCTCCCTACCGTTTGTCTCTTCCGGGCCGCGATGTTCAGGATATTCTGGATGATCTTGCCCCCGGCCGGGGTCAGAATGCTCTCCGGGTGGAACTGGACGCCGTAGATGGGCAGATGTTTGTGCTGGACGCCCATAACGATGTCCTCGAATTCGGCCGTCTTCTCCAGGCAGTCGGGCAATTGGATCGCCGCCAGGCTGTGGTATCGCCCGGCCTGGAGCGGATTCTCAATGCCCGCGAACAACCCCTTCTCGTTGTGACTGACGCGCGAGGGCTTGCCGTGCATCGGCTCCGGCGCATGGCCGACCTTGCCGCCGAAATGCTGCACGATGATCTGGTGTCCCAGGCAGACCCCGAAGACCGGCAGCTTGTCCTGGAAGTGCGCCAGGGCGGCCAGCGACACGCCGGCGGCGTCCGGGTTGCCCGGCCCCGGCGAAATCACCAGCAGATCGGGATCGAACTCGGCAGACACCGCGATCAGATCGTCGAGACGCGTATCCGCGCGGTAGACGCGGGTCACGCACCGACGCTTGCCGAAATCGTCCACGAGGTTGTACGTGAACGAGTCGAAGTTGTCGATGAACAGGACTTTGGCGTATGTGGAATCCATCGGAATCTCCTCTCAACTCACCGAGCCCAGTATGCCCTTGTCACCCCGAGCGGAACGAAGTGCAGTCGAGGGGTCTGGCCATAGAGGGCACGTGTTTCTGGCCATGGCCGGATTCCTCCACGGCGGTCTGCCTTTGGCAGTCCTTCGGTCGGAATGACCAAGTCGCCGCCCCGGTGCTTCCGAGTGCGGCGTGGTGCTCAGCACGAAAACGACATTGGCTGGTGCGTACATCTTGCGCATGTGACTACTGCCCTCGAATGGCCCGGATGCACGAGCGGGCCTTGTGCTCAGTCTCTTCGAATTCGGTCTTCGGGACGCTGTCGTGCACGATCCCGGCCCCGGCACGGACGTAGGCGGTGTGGTCGCGCACCTGGAGGCTGCGGATCGTGATGCAACTGTCGAACTGCCCATCCACCGTCAGGTACATGACGGCGCCGCCGTAGTAACCCCGCTTGTTCTTTTCCAGTTGGCGGATGATCTTCATCGCCTCGATCTTCGGCGCGCCCGTGAGCGTCCCCATGTTCATCGTCGCCAGATATGCGCTCAAGGCGTCCAGATCGGGCCGAAGCGTGCCCTTGACGTTGCTGACGAGGTGCTGGACCGATTCGTACTTCTCGACCGTCAGCAGTTCGTTGACGACCCGGCTGCCGGGGTCGGCGACGCGGGCGATGTCGTTTCGCGCCAGGTCCACCAGCATCATGTGCTCGGCCAGTTCCTTGCGGTCCAGCTTCAGCTCCGCTTCGTAGCGGAAGTCCGTGTCGGGGTCGATCTCACCATCGATGCGTCCCCTCGGCTTGGTGCCCGCGATCGGGCGAATCTCGACGTGCCGAGGTCCGGTCCCGCTGACCCGCAGGTTCAACTCGGGGCTCGAGCCCATCAGCACCGCGCTGGGCATGTTCAGATAGAACATGTACGGGGATGGATTCAGCTTGCGCAGCCGCTTGTAGACGTCCAGCGGCTCGTCCGGGCAGGGCTCTGTGATCGTCCGGCTCAGCACGACCTGGAAGATGTCCCCGTCGAGGATGTGCTGCTTGGCCGTGCGGACCATGTTCTCGTATTCCGGCTGGCTGGTGTCGGTCGAGGCGGGCGGCAGGGGGCCGTCGTGGCGTTTGCCCTTGGGCGGCTGGAATCGGGCCATATTGAAGTAGTAGTCGAAGGCGTCCTGGGCCTCGGCCACTGCCGCCTCATGGTCCCCGTTGGTGACGATGCAGTTGACGACGACATAGCCCTGGTTGTTCTCGTGGTCCATCAGGAAGATGTTGTCGGCGAAGAACAGTTCGTAGTCCGGATTGCCCAGTACATCCTGCTCGCTGGCCGGGAGTCGCTCAAACTGGTCCACGAAGTCGTAGCTGAGGGCCCCGAGCAGGCCGCAGGTGACGCGGAAGGGCTTGCTCGCCAGGCGGAAGGCGAACGCCACCGCCCGCAACACATCCATCTGGTTGGTGCTGCGAAGTCGGGTCTGTTCGTCCATCGTCCCTTCCGTCGGCCGAATCCGCCCGACGATCCGGTCCGCTTCGAACGTCACCGATTCGCAGAAGGCGAACCGCTTTGGGTCGCCGGCCAGGTAGCCGAGCATCCGCTTGCCCGTCTTGCTCAGCGCCTGGATGCAGAAGTCCGATCCCGTGCCCGTCAGGTACAGTGCCGGCCGGGCGGTCCCGAAACTCAGCGCGCTCGTGCCGGCCAGATACTCGCGGGATTCCAGCAAGCAGCAGTTTTTGGCCCGGCCGTAGTCCGTCAGTTTGGCGAAGAAATCCAGGGGGTCGCCGATATCGATCCGCTTGACGATCGGAACGATCTGGCCCGGCTCGGCGCTGTGTATGGTCTGTCGATAATCGTCCATGTCCGGCTCTCAACGATAGCGAAGTTCTACTGACCTGCCCGAAAAAACACCAAAAAAAAACGCAGCCTGCTGGTTCCAACAGGCTGCGTCAAAAATCGTTCTTTGCGGTTTTTCTATGGCAAATTATCGCTCGCCCGTCGGATATGTCTCCTTGGGCCACCACCAATAGTTAAAGCTAAAGCGATAGTTCTGCCTCATAATCTGAATAGTATACCTGCCCTCCGCCGTTCCGTCAAGCAGAAAAAACAGAATTCTTTGTCCATGTTGGATCGGATGCTACCATTGGGCCTCGATGTAGGGGCCTATCGGACCTTCGGGCTTGGGTTTCGGACGGCTCTTGAGGATGGCCTCGGCGATGGGCACGTCGCTGGGGACCGTGATCTTGATGTTGGACGAATCGGTGCGCACGAGGGAGACCTCGTGCCCGAGCGCCTCGACGAGAAAGGCGTCGTCGGTGACCTGGGCCGGGTCGAGGTGGGCCAGGTTGGCATAGGCCTTTCTCAGCAGGGCGGCCTCGAAGACCTGGGGCGTCTGGGCCTCGAAGAGGTTGGCCCGGTCCACCGTCCGCGCGATGACGCCGTCTTTGGCCTCTTTGAGGGTCGCCGTGACGGGGCAGGCGGGGATGGCGGCTCCGCTCTTGCCGGCGGCGGCAATGACATCGCCGACGAGTTGCTCGGTCGCACAGCACCGGCATGCATCGTGGACGGCGATCAGGTCGATGTCGTCGGCGACCAGTTCGAGGGCCGTTCGGATCGTGTCGAAACGCTCGCCGCCCCCGAAGAAGGTCTTGACGCCGAAGAACTTGAGGTTGGCGCCCCATTTGACGTCGACGATCTCCTCATCTTCCTTGGAGATGCCCAGCAGGACCTGCCTGACGTCGTCGCGGTTGGCGAACAGCTCGATGCTTCGCACGAAGACGGCCCGGCCATCGACGTCGACGAATTGCTTCTTTCGTTTTCCGCCGAACCGGGTCCCCGGTCCGGCCGCACAGATGATAGCTGCCACGTTCTTCTTCGGCACCGTCGTCTCCTCAAACCGACCTAATAGTCAATGCCCCGTCGGGCAGGTATGCCTCGATCGAAGGGATGCTTCACCATCTTCATCTCGGTGACGAGGTCGGCCAGCTCGACCAGCTCTGCGGGAGCGTCGCGACCCGTCAGCACGATCTCGACGGCCCGATCGCGCCGCTCGATCAGCCCCCGGACGTCCTCCAGGCTCGCCAGCCCATGTGCCAGGCAGAAGACGATCTCGTCGAGGATCAGGACGTCATAGCATCGCTTCTGTGCCGTCTCCGTCAGTTTGGCCAGGGCCTCGCGAATGGCGGACCGTGTCCGTTCGACTGCTTCTTCATCTCCGAAAGATGCGGCCATGTCCCACTCGGCGTCCAGTGCCTCAACCCGAATCCGGACCGCCCCCAACTGAAGGGCGAATCGCTCGCCGAGATCGAGCGACGGCGGCTTGAGGAACTGATAGATCAGCACCTTGTTGCCCTGTCCGGCCGCCCGCAACGCCAGCCCGAAGGCCGCCGTGGTCTTGCCCTTGCCGTCGCCCGTATAGACCTGAACCAATCCTTGCTCCAGCATCGCCGTATCTTATGCCCATTGGCGTGTGCCTTCAACCCTCTGCTCGGCTGCAGGACGCGAGCGTTCCGAGGCACGACCTTCAGGGTGCGACCGGTTTTTGTGGCGGAGCCGGACGGCAGGCCGTATGATGGCCGTACTGATGCCGCGATCCGTGTCGCCTGCAAGGAAGGAGCCGCAACGATGAACCGCTGCACATCTCGACGGGCGTTTCTCAAATCCACTGCAATTGGCTTGGGCGCGTTGGCATGCGGCCGGACGCCGGGACGCGCCGCCGCCGGCAGGCTGCCCAACATCATCTTCCTGCTGACCGACGACCATCGGTGGGATGCGCTGGGCTGTGCGGGCAATTCGATCGTTCGGACGCCGCACATCGATGCGATGGCCGCCGGCGGGGTGCGGTTCACCAACGCGTTCGTGACGACCTCGATCTGCGCGACCAGCCGGGCCAGCATCTTCAGCGGCCAGTACGCCCGACGCCACGGCATCCAAGATTTCGCAACGGGTTTCTCCGACGCTGCCTGGGCCGACACCTACCCGGCCCGGCTCAAGGCGGCCGGCTACCGGCTCGGCCTGGTCGGCAAGCACGGCGTCGGGGCCGACCGCGACTTCGACAAAGACACGTTCGACGTCTGGCGGGGCATCGCCGGCCAGCCCGTCTACGAGCAAAAGGACGAGCACGGCAACTACAAGCATCTGACGACGATCATGGGCGAGCAGTCGATCGAGTTCCTTCGCGGCTGCCCGCCTGACCGGCCGTTCTGCCTGTCAGTCAGCTTCAAGGCCCCGCACGTCCAGGACGCGGACCCCCGGCAGTTCATCTACGACCTGGCACACAAGGACCTCTACCAGGACGTCACGATTCCCGTGCCCGAAACCGCCTCGCCCGAGCACGTCGCGGCGCTGCCGGAATTCCTGCGCAACGATGCGACGACGGCCCGCGTCCGCTGGCGGATGCGGTTCGACACGCCCGCCAAGTACCAGGAGATGGTCAAGGGGTACTACCGCCTGATCACGGGCGTCGACGTGGTCGTCGGTCGCATCCGCGACGAACTCGATCGCCTCCGCCTGGCCGACAATACCGTCATCCTATTCATAGGCGACAACGGCTTCTTTCTCGGCGAGCACGGTCTGGCGGGCAAGTGGTATGGCTACGAAGAGTCGATCCGCGTGCCGCTGGTGGTGTACGACCCGCGTCTGCCCGCCGCCTGTCGCGGCCGGACCCCCGCACAGATCGCCCTGAACATCGACGTGGCCCCGACGATCCTGTCGCTGGCAGGCGTCGAGGTCCCCTCGGCGATGCAGGGCGCGGACCTCTCGCCGGCGATGTGCGGCCGCAGAGGCCTGGCCCGCAGCGACTTCTTCTACGAGCACCTGTTCGCCCATCGACCCGCCGGCGGGGGGCCGAACCTGATACCCCAGACCGAAGGTGTGGTTTCTCTGCGATACAAGTACCTCCGATACATTGAACAGGATCCGGCTTACGAGCAGCTCTTCGACTTGCGGATTGACCCGCACGAGAGCCGTAACCTGGCTGGCGAACCGGACCGTTACGGGCTCCTGAAGGCGATGCGGGCCCGCTGGGAGCAGCTCAGAGAGCAATGTGGCTGATCGATCTCTGTGAAAAAAATCACATTATTACCTTGTTTCGTTGACGTTTGCCGCGTGGGCCTGTAACATCTCGCCCGACTTTGGATTTCTCAGGTTCGATTGGGGTCTGTGCAATGGCGAAAGACAAGATCACAGTGGTGGGGGCCGGCAACGTGGGGGCGACGGCGGCCCACATCGCCGCGACGAGGCGACTTGGGCAGATCGTCCTTCTGGATATTGTCGAGGGGCTGGCCCAAGGCAAGGCCCTCGACATGGCCGAGGCCAGCGGCCTGTACGGTTCGGAGCAGCGCATCGTCGGGACGACGGACTGGTCGGCCGCCGCCGGCAGCGACGTGGTGATCGTCACCAGCGGCGTGCCGCGAAAGCCCGGCATGAGCCGCGACGACCTGCTCGCCACCAACGCCAACATCGTCAAGTCCGTCAGTCAGCAGATCGCCGCGCACTGTCCGGACGCCTTCATCATCGTTGTGTGCAATCCGCTCGACGCGATGGTTCATGCGGTCGCCAGGACGACGGGCTTTCCGCAGCGGCGCATCATCGGCATGGCCGGCGCGCTGGACTCGGCGCGCTTCTGTTACTTCCTTGCGGCCGAACTGGACGTGTGCGTCGACGACATCCACTGCGTGCTGATGGGCGGGCACGGCGACGACATGGTTCCCTTGCCCAGATTCACAACGATCAGCGGTGTGCCCATTGCGCAGTTTCTCAGCGAGGCGAAAATCGCCGAGCTGGTCGTCCGAACGCGCAAGGGCGGCATCGAGGTGGTGAACCTTCTGGGCTACAGCGCCTACTATGCGCCGGCCGCTGGCGCGGTGAAGATGGCCGAGGCCATTCTCCGAGATACCAGAGGTGTTTTTTCATGTTCTGCGTACTGTCGTGACGAATATGGGGTGGGTGGATACTTTGTCGGCGTTCCGGCGGTGTTGGGCCGGCGGGGGGTGGAACGGATTATCGAGCTGGACCTCGATGATTCGGAGAAGCAGCAGTTCGGCGAATCGTTGGCGCACGTGAAAGAGCTGGTCGCGGCCGTGGACAGGATGCTGTGATCGCCCGTCCCGGTGGGGTTTTTGCTTGCCACCCGTATGTGGGTACTATAGACTCCCGGTTCTTTTGACGTCGTGGTGACAGAAGGGGTGTACCGGCACATGGAACTGATCAAGAAAATCAAGCAGGCTGAAGCGCAGGCGCAGCAGATCATCGAGCAGGCGAAGGCCGACGCGGTCAAAGCCGCCGAAGAGGCGCGCAAGAGCCGTGCCGCGGCGCAGGCCCAGGCCGAGCAGCAGCGGCGCCAGGCGATCGATGGCGCGGTGGGCAAGGCGGCGTCGGAAGGCCGGGCCGAAGCGGCGGCGTTGAAGGCCGAGGCCGATACGCGGCGCCAGACGCTCCGCAGGGAAACCCAAGCGAAGATCGACGCGGCGGCGAACCGGGTCGTCAGTTACCTGAGAGGCTGAGTATGGCCCTTGTCAAGATGGCGAAAGTGCTGATGGTTTGCCACCGCTCACAGGCGGCCGACCTGCTCGAAGGCGTGCAGCAGGCGGGCATCGTCGAGATCCTCGACGCCCAGCGGGCGATGATCAGCAAGCAATCGCCCGAGCTGCAGACGGAGAGCCGCCGACCGCGTGACATGGAAGAGACCCACGCGCGGCTGGAGCGCGCCGTCGGTTTCTTGCGTCCCTATCGCAAAGAGAAACGCGGCCTTTTCGCGCCGCTTGAGAAGATCGAACGCGATCGCTACGCCGAAGTGGTTTCCGGCGAGAACGCGCTGGATGTCCTCGACGAGGCGGAGCAGGTTTCGGGCCGGATGGACCGGCTGGCGAACGAGTGCGACGCCACGCAGGCGACGCTGGACACGCTGGGCCCCTGGCAGGGGCTCGATACGCCCGTCGAGGAGATCGGCCGGCTCCATCGCGTCACCTGCTGGACCGGACTGATTCCCTCGCAGCACGTGGCGCAGGCGTCGGCGAAGCTCACGGAGCTTGGCGCGACGCTGCAGCAGGTCGGCACGGCGGGCAACCGCCAGGCGTGTCTGATCGTGGCGCTCAACGAGCGGGCGGAAGAGGTGCAGAAGGCGCTGCGCTCGGCGGAATACGAAGCCGTCAGCTTCGAAGGCATGCAGGGGACGGTCGCCGAACTGATCGCCCACCACCGCCACAAGCTGGAGCAGTCCCGCCGCGAGCTGGAACAACAGAAGGCGCGGGCCGGCCAGTTGTCGGACGACCTGCTGCGGCTGGAGATCCTCGACGATCACTATCGCAACGTGCTCAGCCGCGAGACCATTCGAGGCAGCGCGCCGGCAACGGAACAGGCCGTCCTTCTGGAAGGCTGGGTGCGCGCCGAGGACTATGCGAAACTCGAGCGGATCGTGGGCCGCTTCGACGCTGCCAGCGTCGGGAAGATCGAGGTGGCCGAGGGGGAAGAGAAGCCGGTCGAGATCGAGAATACGCATCGGTCGCGTCCGTTCGAAGTGATTACCCGTCTGTACGGCATGCCGGCGGCGACGGACGTGGACCCGACGCCGTTCCTGGCGCCGTTCTTCGCGTTGTTCTTCGGCATCTGCCTGACGGATGCGGCCTACGGGATCGTGATGATCGCCGTGCTGTGGTGGGTCCTAAAGAAAATCAAGGGCGACGCGAAGTTCATCAAGATGATGATCGTCTGCTCGGTCACGACGGTGATCGCCGGAGCGCTGACCGGGGGCTGGTGCGGCGACGCCATTCAGGTCTTCGTGCCGCAGCTCAACGGCTTTCGCAACGCGGTGATGTGGTTCGATCCGCTCGAAAGCCCGATGCACTTCTTTTACATCTCGCTGGCGCTGGGCTACCTGCAAATCATCTTCGCAATCGGACTGGCCTTCTGGCACAAATGGAAGCGGGGGGGCCATCGCGAAGCAATCTTCGATCATGGGACGTGGTTCGTCTGGCTCAACAGTCTGATGCTCTTCGGGCTGGCCAAGGCGGGTCTGCTGCCGCCGGCGGTGGGCACGCTCTTCGGCTATGTGGCGCTGGTTCCGGCGCTGGGCATCGTATTGTTCAGCGAGCGGGAGGGCAGTTGGGGCGCCCGCATCGGCATGGGCTGCTACAACGTCTTCAGCACGGTCTTCTACGTCGGCGACGTGCTCAGCTACATCCGCCTGATGGCGCTGGGCATGGTGACCGCCGGCTTCGGCATGGCGGTCAATTCGATCGTCAAGCAGGTCATGGACCTGGGCGTGCTCGGCTGGATTCTCGGCGTCGTCGTGTTCGTCGGCGGACACGTCTTCAACATCGCCAACTCCTGTCTGAGCGCGTTCGTACACAGCATGCGCTTGCAGTTCGTCGAGTTTTTCACGAAGTTCCTCCAGGGCGGCGGGCACGAGTTCGAGCCGCTGCGCAAAGAGTACCGACATATTCAGGTGGACCGTTCGTCCACGGACTGAGAACCGAAATAGTGAAGCAGGGTGGGCGCCGAGCCACCGCTGGGATGTTTGAGGTGGGGTCGGGCCCTTCCTCACGAGAGCGAAAGAAAGGGAACGTACGATGAGTCAGATCACAATGGGAATCGCTTTTTTGGGTGTCGCGTTGGCTGCTTTCCTGGCGGGCATCGGTTCGGCGATCGGCATCGGGATCGCCGGACGCAGCGCCACGGGGGTGCTCAGTGAGAAGCCGGAACGGTACGGGCAGTTGTTCCTCCAGGTGGTGCTGCCGGGAACCCAGGGCTTCTACGGCTTCGTGATCGCCTTCTTCGCCCTGGCCAAGATCCAGGAGTTCCTCACGGCCGACAGCCTGAATCTGGCGTATGCTCTGGCGATTCTCGCGGCGTGTCTGCCGGTGGCCTTTGCGGGTATGCTCAGCGCCATTCACCAGGGCAAGACCTGTGCGGCGGGCATCCTGCTGACCGCCAAGCGGCCGGAACTCGCGGTCAAGGCCGGCGTGCTCTACGCCGCCATGGTCGAGGTGTACGCCGTGCTCGGCTTCCTGATCTCTCTGCTGATCCTCCTGGCGATCAAGTCACCGGCCGCGGCCGCCGCCTGAGCGTCTCGGCTGGACAAACGCAAATCCTTAGTAAGCGGATGATGCAGATGCAAGCAGAACAGGTCATAGAAAAGATACTGTCGGACGCCCGGGCCGAGGCCGCCAAGATCGCCAAAGAGGCCGCGGACAAGGCCGGCGCCGAGCGCGCCACGCTCGACGCCCAACTGGCCGACTACCGCAAGCAGACTGAGTCTCTCGTGGCCAAGGCCGCCGAGGACGAGAAGTCGCACATCCTGGCGCAGGCCCGCATGGAGGCCGCCAAGGCGTACCTGGCAGAGAAGGCATCGATCCTCGATGAGGTGTTCGCGCGGGCCAAACAGCGTCTCGCGGAACTGCCCGACAACGAATACCGGGAGCTGATGGCCCGCCTGATGGCCGAGGCCGCTGAGACCGGAGACGAAGAGGTTGTCATCGGCGCCAATGAACATCGCATCGACCAGAACCTGATCAACGACGTCAACGGCCGACTGGCCGGTCAGAGCAAGAAGGGCAACCTGAGGCTGGCTTCCGACCGACATCATCTGGCCGGCGGGTTTGTCCTGCGTCGCGGCAAGATCAAGACCAACGTATCCTTGGGCCCTCTGGTCGACCAGGCCCGCACGGCTCTGGAGATCGAGCTGGCCAAGGAGCTGTTTGCCTGAGTGGCTTCCGGGATAATCGAGCACAGCGAAAGAGATGCCGAACGTGCGATCTGAAGCAACGATGTTTGAATTCCTGACGTATCCGCAGGTGGGCCCGGAGGATTGGCGGTACACCTCGCAGTGCGCCCAGGTCCGGGCGATGGAGATGCAGTTGCTCTCCCGCGCGGTGCTGATGGACATGGCCAACGCGCCGGACTTCGCGGGGGCGGTCGCGTCGCTGACGGTGGGTGAATACGCGATGCCGCAGGGCGGCGGGCGTTTCGACGACATTCAGGCCATCCTGCTGGAGAAGCGCTCGGCGGTTCGCGCGCTGTTTGCGGACTGGATGCTGGATGAACGGATCGTGACGCTGTTCCGCAGCCGCGATGACTATGCGAACCTGCGTCTGGCGCTTCGCCGGGTGCTGACCGACAAGCCGGTCGGGTCGGACTACAGCGAAGACGGCAATGTGCCGCCGGACGTGCTCGCCCGGGCATTCGAGGAGGAGAATTACGGCCTGTTTCCCGACTCCCTGCGCGAGGCGGCCGAGCAGGCGGTGCTGGCCTACTACCAGAACAAGGACGTCCGCGAGATCGACGCGACGATCGATCGGTGCGAGGCCGAGTACAAGATGGCCGCCGCCGAGCAGATCGGGCATCCCTTCCTGCTGAACCTGTTCCGGATGCAGATCGATCTGACGAACGTGCGGACCCTGCTGCGGGTCAAGTTCCGTGACGCCGACCCTCGCGGCGTGTTCCTGCCGGGCGGATTCATCGAGGCCGACCGCCTGCGCCACGCCCAGGAGAGCGCCTACGAGACGCTGGGCCAGTTGTTCTTCGCGACGCCGTACTATCGCCTCGTCGAGCAGGGCGCCGGCTACGTGGCGTCGAGCCAGTCGTTCCTCAAGATCGAGCAGCAGTGTGAGGAGTATATCGGAGGCTATCTGAAGGCGACGAGCCAGGTGACCGCCGGACCGCAGCCGATCATCGCGTTTTTGCTGACCAAAGAACAGGAGATCCGCACCGTCCGCCTGATCCTGACCGCCAAGAAGAACCAACTGGACACCAAGCTGATCCTGGACCGGATAGCGTGAAGCGTGAAAAGTGAAACGTGAAGCGTCGTTCGTGAAGCGTGAAGCGCGATGGGCATGAACAGGAAGATCACGAACTTCAGAGATTTGGATGTCTGGCAGAAGGGGATTGAGATCGTAAAGGATGTTTACACGACGGTTGAAGGCTTTCCTCGGCAGGAAGTGTTCGGTCTGACCAGTCAGATGCGCCGGTCGGCAGTGTCGATTCCGTCGAATATCGCCGAAGGGTTCAATCGGTTCCACAACAAAGAATACAAGCAGTTCTTATATGTAGCGTTGGGTTCCTGTGCCGAGCTGGAGACGCAGATCGAAATCGCTGCGGAACTGAAATACTTGGCCGCGGAGGCCAAGGGTGCGTTGCTTGAGAAGCTCGATCATGAAACTCGCATGCTTAGGAATCTGGTGAAGAAACTCGGGTGAGCTTGAAGTCTGAAAGACGCTTCACGTTTCACGCTTCACGCTTCACAAGGAACGAAGTAGATGGAAGGCAAAGTGGCAGTATTGGGTGACGCGGACTTCGTGATGCCGTTCTCGGCGCTCGGGGTGGACACGTTTGCCGTCGAGCAGGATCGGGCGCAGATCGTCGAGGCCGCCGGCAGGATCGTCGAGGGCGAGTACGCACTGCTGGTGATGGCCGAGGACGTGGCGGAGGCGGCCG
>Ga0209612_1001448_pt1 | contig 19277 bp, 15 predicted proteins | sample BioC12SIPDNA_FD_185746 | JGI IMG/M metagenome (GOLD analysis project Ga0209612, IMG submission 185746) | Anaerobic biogas reactor microbial communites from Washington, USA - Biogas_R1_B C12 SIP DNA (SPAdes) (version 2) | ecosystem: Engineered > Bioreactor > Anaerobic > Unclassified | place...
CGGCCTCTCTGCGTAAATATATCGAAGGAGATGACAGAATGAAAGGAAACTCCCGCACCAAGGCAACGCTTCTGGCAGTATCCGCAGCAGTTCTTCTGTGCCTTTTTGCCGTTCCGGCGCTGGCGAAGGATACTCTTGTCGTGGCCAACATTTACGACGCGCGCACCCTGGACCCCATCGTCCAGAATGAAGTGGCCACCTCCGGAATGTGCCTTCACATCTACGACACCCTTCTTGCCCTCGACCAGGAGAACAACCTTGTCCCCATGCTCGCCGAGAAGTGGGAGCAGATCGACGACGTGACGTACAAGTTCGCTCTCCGCAAGGGCGTGAAATTCCACAACGGCGAGCCGTTCTCCGCAAAAGACGTCAAGTACACCGTCGAACGCGCCCAGACTCCCGTCGGAAGCGCCATCCGGCAGTATTCCGAAGTTGTCGACAAGGTGGAGATCGTTGACGATTACACCGTCATCTTCAAGCTGAAGGCTCCCTTCACCCCCTTCCTCATGTCCCTGAGCCACACCTGGGGAAGCATCGTGAACCAGAAGGCCGTCGAGGCCGCCGGCGAGTCCTACGGCATGAATCCCGTGGGAACGGGCCCCTTCAAGTTCAAGAGCTGGAACAAGGGCGACCGGATCGTCCTTGAGAGAAACGATGACTACTGGGGCAAGAAGCCTGCCTACAAGGAACTCGTCATGCGGGCCGTCGCCGAGAGCATCAACCGGACCATCGAACTCGAGAGCGGTGCCGTGGATATCGCTTACCGTGTGCCCGTGACGGACATCAAGCGGGTCGAAGAGAACGAAAAGCTGACCCTGTACCGCCACCTGGAGAACTCCACGAGCTACATGGGCTTCAACTGCGCCAAGGCTCCCTGGGACAACCCGAAGGTCCGCCAGGCCGTCCGCCTCGCCCTCGACAATGTGGGAATGCAGAAGGCCGTCTTCCGCGGCACCGGCAGGGCTCCCAACGCCCCCGTGGCCCCGAGCGTGAAGTACTCCGACAAGGATATCCCCTACGTGAAGCGTGACGTCGAGGCCGCCAAGAAGCTTCTTGCCGAGGCCGGCGTGCAGCTTCCCCTGAAGGCCGAGATCTGGACCAACGACTACAAGCCCCGCCGCGACCTCGCGACGATCATCCAGGCCCAGCTCAAGGAAGTGGGAATCGAGGTGGAGCACAAGGTTCTCGAGTGGGGTGCCTATCTTGACGGTCTCCAGAAGAAGACCCACGACATGTACATCCTCGGCTGGGTCGCTTCCGTTCCCGACGCGGAGTTCGCCATTTCCGGCGTGCTGAGATCCACCGGCGGCTCCAACTACTCCTTCTTCGCCGATGCGGAAGTGGACGCGCTCCTCGAGAAGGGCAAGAGCCTTCCTGACGGCGAAGAGCGCGCAGCGGTGTACAAGAAGGTCCAGGAGCGGATTCACGAACTTGCCCCGTGGGTGTACATGTACAACGAGGAGACCTTCCACGGTTCCCAGAAGAACGTGAAGGGATTCGTTCCCAGCCCCAGGGGATACCACCTGCTGACGAACGTAACCTTCGAATAGGAGGAGACCGTCGGAGAACCGCTTCTGCCGGGGCTCCCTGGCTGCACGTCCGGCTGAAGTACTGAAAGCGGTCATGTTGCAGGAGCATGGAGAATTCTATGCTCCTGCTTTATTTTCCAACGGAAGGATGAACAGCGTATGTTCAAATATATAGCCAGAAGGATCCTCTTTCTTCTCCCTGTGCTCGTGGGGGTCTCGTTCATCGTTTTCTCCCTCCTGTACATCACCCCCGGCGATCCCGCCCGGATGGTCCTCGGAGACCAGGCAACGGAGGAGGCCGTCCAGGAATTCCGCAACAAGGAAGGGCTGAACGATCCTTTCCTGGTCCAGTACGGTCGGTATGTCTACAAGGCGCTCCAGGGTGATATCGGCCGTTCGTACATGACACGGCGCCCGGTATCCGATGAAATTCTCTCCGCCTTTCCGTCCACCATCAAGCTCGCGGCCTTGTCCATGGTGATCGCGATTCTTCTCGGCATTCCCTTCGGCATTATTTCGGCGATCCGCCAATATTCCCTGTTTGATTCAGTGACCATGATTTTTGCGATGGTGGGGCTTTCCATGCCGGTGTTCTGGCTCGGAATCCTGCTGATCCTGTTTTTTTCGGTCCAGCTTCGCTGGCTTCCTTCATCGGGGTTCGACTCTCTCGCAGCCATGATTCTTCCGTCGATTACCCTCGCCGCCCAGTCGGTGGCGATCGTGACGCGGATGACCCGTTCGAGCATGCTTGAAGTCGTGCGGCAGGACTACATCCGGACGGCCCGGGCCAAGGGGCAGAAGGAATCGGTGGTCATCTGGAGGCATGCCCTTGGGAACGCCCTCATCCCAGTGGTTACGGTGGTGGGACTTCAGTTCGGCCATCTTCTCGGCGGCGCCGTGCTTACGGAGTCCATTTTCTCCATTCCCGGGGTGGGACGGCTTATGGTGGAGGCCATCAAGATGCGGGACTACCCCCTGGTCCAGGGCGGCGTTCTGTACATAGCCATAGCCTTCAGCCTGGTTAATCTGCTGGTGGACCTTGTCTATGCCTGGGTCGATCCCCGGATCAAGGCGCAGTACAAATGAGAGTGCCCCATACCGTCAGGAGGAACAGCCATGAATGAACAAACAGAAAAGAACATCGGGCAAAGCCAGCACGGCCTGAGAGAGATTTTCAAGCGCCTCAGCCGCGCGCCCCTGGCCATGATCGGCCTTGCCATAGTTGTCGTTCTTGTCTTTACAGCCGTCTTCGCCGACTATATCGCACCCTTCGGATACGCCGACCAGGATCTCATGGCGGCCTTCGAGGAACCTTCAAAAGCCCATCTCTTCGGCACCGACGAGTTCGGCCGGGATATCTTCAGCCGCATCATCTACGGATCCCGGATTTCCCTCCAGGTGGGCTTCATCGCGGTGGGAATCGCTGTTTTTGCCGGCGGCTTCCTCGGCGCCATCGCCGGGTATTACGGCGGGAAGGCCGACAACCTGATCATGAGGGCCATGGACGTCCTTCTTTCCATTCCCTCCATCCTCCTCGCCATCGCCATCGCCGCCTCCCTCGGTCCCGGTCTCTTCAACCTCATGATCGCCGTGGGCATCTCCTCCACGCCGAACTATGCCCGAATCGTCCGGGGATCGGTGCTGTCCATCCGGAACCAGGAGTTCGTCGAAGCCGCGAAGGCTGTGGGATCATCGGACCTTCGGATCATCCTGAAGCACATCATCCCCAACTGCCTGGCTCCCATCATTGTCCAGGCGACTCTCGGGGTGGCCATCGCGATCCTGACCGCCGCCGGCCTGTCCTTCATCGGCCTCGGCATCCAGCCTCCCATCCCGGAATGGGGCGCCATGCTGTCCGGCGGGCGGGAGTACATCCGGGATTATGCCTACATGACCGTGTTTCCCGGCCTGGCCATCATGATCACCATTCTCGCGCTCAATTTCCTTGGGGACGGCCTCCGCGACGCCCTCGACCCCAAGCTGAAGCGATAGGAGACCACACACAATGGAAGACAAAAAATTGCTGCTCGACATACAGGACCTCTCGATCCACTACGTGGTGGAAAGCGGCACCGTCCACGCGGTGGAGCACCTCAATCTTTCCCTCGCTCCCGGAGAGAACCTCGGCTTCGTCGGGGAGACCGGAGCGGGCAAAACCACCACGGCCCTTGGGATCATGGGGCTCGTGCCGAACCCTCCGGGGAAGGTCGTCAGCGGGAAGATCCTCTTTGAAGGAGAAGACCTGCTGAAGAAGCCGGAGGAACAGATGCGCTCCATCCGGGGAGGCAAGATCGCCATGATCTTCCAGGACCCCATGACCTCCCTGAATCCCGTCATCACCGTGGACAAGCAGATCGCGGAGATGGTGCTCCTCCACAACGACGTGACGGAGCAGCAGGCCCTGGAGCGGGCCGAGGAGATGCTCGAGCTCGTGGGCATCAAGAGGGAGCGGGCGAGGGACTACCCCCACCAGTTCAGCGGAGGCATGAAGCAGCGGGTGGTCATCGCCATCGCCCTTGCGTGCAACCCGACCCTGCTCATCGCCGACGAACCCACCACGGCCCTCGACGTCACCATCCAGGCCCAGGTGCTGGAGCTGATGCACGAACTCCGGAGAAAGATCAACACCTCCCTCATCATGATCACCCACGACCTGGGCATCGTCGCCGAAATGTGCGACAAGGTGGCCATCATGTATGCCGGAAAGGTGGTGGAGTACGCCCCCACGGAGGCCCTGTTCACCCATCCCGGCCATCCCTACACCGAGGGGCTGTTCAACTCCATCCCCGACCTCGATTCCGACGAAGAGGAGCTGAAGGTCATCCAGGGACTGATGCCGGATCCCACGAACCTTCCGTCGGGATGCACGTTCCACCCCCGCTGCCCCTACGCGGTGGAAGCCTGTTCGAAGGACGTCCCTCCCATGGTGGAGATCGAGCCCGGACATTTCGTGGCGTGCCCCGTGCGGGGAAAGCCCTACCTTCACCTCGGGAAATAGGGGGGAGCAGAATGGAACAGACACATCCGATGGTTGAAGTCACCAACCTGAAAAAATACTTCAAGACGAAGCGGGGAATGCTCCACGCCGTGGACGGCGTCTCCTTCACCATACGCAAGGGAGAGACCCTCGGCCTGGTGGGCGAGTCGGGGTGCGGCAAGTCCACCCTCGGGCGGGTGATGATCCGCCTGCTCGACGCCACGGGGGGAGAGGTGAAGTTCTGGGACGAGGACATCCTCACCTATTCGCCCCGGAAGATGAAGGATATGCGGAGGAAGGTCCAGATCGTTTTCCAGGACCCCTATTCCAGCCTGAACCCGCGGCTGTCGGTGTCCGAGCTCATCGCCGAACCCCTGCTCGTGAACAGGGTGTACCCCTCGGCAGCCGAACGGAACAGGAAGATCGGCGAGCTGATGGATACCGTGGGCCTCGCCAGGAGGCTCATGAACGCATACCCCCACGAGCTTGACGGGGGAAGGCGCCAGAGGATCGGCATCGCCAGATCCCTCGCCCTGTCGCCGGAGTTCATCGTCCTCGACGAGCCGGTGTCCGCCCTGGACGTGTGCATCCAGGCCCAGATCCTGAACCTGCTGAACAGCCTCCAGAAGCAGTTTGGCTACACCTACGTGTTCATCTCCCACAACCTGAGCGTGGTGAAGCATGTGTCGGACCGCATCGCGGTCATGTACCTGGGAAAGATCGTGGAGCTTTCGGACTACAAGAGCCTGTTCGTGGAGCCGCTCCATCCCTACACCCAGGCCCTCCTGTCGGCGATCCCCCTGCCGAAGTTCGGGAAAAAGCGGGACCGCATCATCCTGGAAGGGGACGTGCCCAGCCCCATCGAGCCCCCCGAGGGATGCCGGTTCCAGGGACGGTGCCCTTACAGGCAGGACGTCTGCAAAGAGAAGACCCCGGAGCTGAGGGAACTCGAGCCCGGCCGGTTCGTGGCCTGCCATTTCGCGAGAGCCCTCGTGCCGGCCCCGAGAAAATAAGACAATGGAAAAGAACGGGAGAAAATGATGAAGATCGATATGGAGTACGTGCTCCGGCTGCTCAGGGAACTGATGGACATCCCCTCGGTGGCCGGGGACTGCCGGAAAATTCTGGACAGGACCGAAAAGGAGTTCCTCTCCTTCGGCCTGCCGGTGAAGAGGACCCGCAAGGGAGCCCTTCTCGCGACCATGAAGGGGAGGAACGACGACGAGGTCCGTCTCGTCTCCGCTCACGTGGACACCCTCGGGGCGGTGGTCCGGGAGATCAAGCCCAACGGACGGCTTCGCCTCCTGCAGATCGGAGGCTTCGCCTGGACCTCCTTCGAGACGGAGAATCTTGTCGTCCGGACCTCATCGGGCCGGGACGTCCGGGGAAGCCTTCTTCCGGAGAAGGCCTCCATCCACGCCTTTTCCGAAGAGGTCAGGGAGACCCTGCGGACCGACGAGAACATGGAGGTCCGGCTGGACGAGCCCGTTTCCTCCCCGGAGGACGTCCGGGCCCTGGGGATCGAAGTGGGGGATTTCGTCTTCTTCGACCCCCGGTACGAAGTTTCGGAATCGGGTTTCGTGAAGTCCCGCTTCCTCGACGACAAGGCCTGCGTCGCCTTCCTGTTCGGGGCGATAAAGGCCTTGAAGGATTCCGGAACCACTCCGGCCCATACGACCGTGTTCTACGTGACCAACTACGAGGAGCACGGCCACGGAATCTCCTGTCTGCCGGAAAACACGGCGGAGCACCTCGCCCTGGACGTGGGGATCGTGGCCCCTCCGGCAAATTCCAGGGAGGACGCCGTGACCATCGTGGCCCGGGACAGCCGGACCCCCTACGACTTCGCTTTCCGGAAATTCCTGTCTGACCTCGCCGCGGAGAACAACATCCCCTACCGGGTGGACACCCACTTCCGGTATGGCTCGGACGCCAGCCTCGCGGCAGTGGCAGGCTTCGACGCAAACTTCGCCTGCTTCGGGCCCGGCGTCGACGCGTCCCATTCCTATGAACGCACCACCATCCGGGCGGTGGAGGCCAGCGGAGAGCTTCTCGCGGCCTACCTCGCCTCAGAACGCCCGTAAAGGAGACAATTACCCGATGTCATCAGTTCTCGACCGCTTTTTGAAGTACGTCCAGATCCCCTCCCAGGCCGCCCACGGCAAGGATACGGTCCCCAGCACGCCGGGGCAGATGACCCTTGCCGTTGAGCTTGGAAAGGAACTGCGGGCCCTGGGCCTTTCCGACGTGACCGTGGACGGGCATGCCTACGTCACGGCCACCCTTCCGGCCAACACGGACAGAACAATCCCCGTCATCGCCTTCAACGCCCACCTGGACACGGCCCTGGAGGTCACCGACGACACGGTGCGCCCCCGCCTGGTGGAAAACTACGACGGCGGCGACATCGTCCTCAACGAAAAGGAGCGGGTGACGCTCTCTCCCTCCACCTTCCCCGACTTGCTGAAGTACAGGGGCGAGACGCTGGTGGTCACCGACGGGACAACCCTCCTCGGCGCCGACGACAAGGCGGGGATCGCCGAGATCATGGCGGCCCTGGAGTACATGACGACCCATCCGGAGTTCATTCACGGCTGCGTGAAGGTGGCCTTCTCCCCCGACGAGGAGATTGGCCACGGGGCGAGCCTGCTGGACCTGGAGAAGCTCGGAGCCGATTTCGCCTATACGGTGGACGGCGGGGAAGTGGGGGAGATCAGCTACGAGACCTTCAACGCGGCCCGGGCCAGGGTGACGGTCCACGGACGGAGCGTCCATCCCGGAAAGTCCAAGAACAAGATGGTGAACTCCATCCTCCTGGGCATGGAACTCGCCTCCATGTTCCCTCCTGAGGAGACTCCGGCGAAGACCGAAGGGTATGAAGGTTTCTTCCATCTCCTGGGCTTTTCCGGGAACGTGGAGACCACCGCGATGGACTACATCATCCGGGACCACTCGACGGAGACGTTCCTGGCGAGAAAGAAAGCCGTGGAGGATGCCGTGGCGGCCCTGAACGGCCGGTACGGGGAAGGAACCGCGGAGCTGGACATGGCCGACCAGTACTACAACATGCTGGAGAAGGTCAAGCCCCAGATGCACATCGTGGACACGGCCCTGGAGGCCATGGGGCAGCTCGGCATCGAGCCGAAGGTCATCCCCGTCAGGGGGGGCACCGACGGATCCCAGCTCAGCTACCGGGGGCTGCCGACGCCGAACCTCTTCACCGGCGGGCACAACGCCCACGGGAAGCACGAGTTCATCTCCGTCTCCTCCATGGAGAAGGCGGTGGACCTGGTGCTGAAGATCGTGGAACTCTACGCGGGGAAATAACGGGACAAAAGAGGGAAGGCCATCGGCGGCCTTCCCTCTTCGCTTCTGCAATCTTTCCCTACTTCGACTGCCGTACCACCAGGGCCGCGAAGTACCCCGCGCCGAGGCCGTTGTCGATGTTCATCACCGAGACCCCCGAGGCGCAGGAGTTCAGCATGGTGAGCAGGGGCGCGATCCCCCCGAGATTCGCGCCGTACCCGGTGCTCGTGGGCACGGCCACCACTGGACAGGACACCAGGCCCCCCACCACGCTGGGAAGGGCCCCCTCCATGCCCGCCACGGCCACGATGGCCCTGGACCGCTGCAGGATGTCCACATGGGCGAGGAGCCTGTGGAGCCCCGCCACACCCACGTCGTACAGCCGTTCCACCGTGCACCCCATGTACTCGGCGGTCACCGCCGCCTCCTCCGCCACGGGGACGTCGCTGCTTCCGGCAGTGATGACCGTGAGGCCCGGGCAGGCAGGAAGGTCTTTCCGCTTCACACCGATGATCCGGGCCTTCTCGTGGAATACCGCGTCCTGCAGGTGGTTTTGAACGATGCCGTACTGATGGGCCGTCGCCCTCGAGAAGAGAATGTTGTCCTCCGTCCCGGCGAGGGCCGTGGCGATGGACTCGATCTGGGGATCGCTCTTCCCGGGGCAGTAGACGATCTCCGCGAAGCCTTTCCGCAGGGCCCTGTGGGTGTCGAATTTCACCTCCCCGAGGTCACGGAAGGGCATTGCCCGTATCTGCCGCACCAGTTCGTTTTCGTCGAGATCTCCGTCCTTCACCCGGCGGATGAGGGAAAGAAGACTGTGTTCATCCATTGACCGCTCCGTCCTTTCGTCCCTGTTGGGCTCTCGAATGCTCCATCTCCGGCAAGATATGGTAGCATATATTTCCGCACCCTTGGGTTTGTCCCCCGAAAAGAGGGGGGAGCACCCCGGGGACACGGCATGAAAGGCGGTGCGCTCGACCATGGCGATGATTCAGGTTGTGAGTTTCGATCCCGGGCTGGATCCCCACGAGATCCTGGCCTGGCGGTACAGGGACCCGGACAGCCCCGGAAAGAGCGATGAACTGGGCACATGGGCTCAGCTCGTGGTGGACGAGTCCCAGGAGGCGGTCCTCTACAGGAACGGGCAGGCCCTGGACCTCTTCGGTCCGGGAAGGTATACCCTGTCCACGGCCAACATGCCCCTTCTCTCGAAGGTGGTGAACCTTCCCTACGGAGGGGAATCCCCCTTCAAGGCATGGGTGTGGTTCGTCAACCGGGTCCATTCCCTCGACGTGAAGTGGGGCACCGCCTCTCCCATCCAGCTCCAGGACCCGAAGTACGGCGTCCTGCTGCCGGTGCGCTCCTACGGCCAGTTCGGCATCCGCATCGCGGATTCCCGGAAATTCCTGGTCAAGCTCGTCGGGGCCGCTTCCCAGCTCGACCGGGAGATGCTGGTGAAGCATTTCCGGGGGCTGCTGCTTACCCGGATTCACGACCTGATTTCCACCTACCTGATCCACAGGAAAATCTCCGTGGTGGAAGTCAACGCCTGGCTCGACGAGATTTCCGAAGTCATGGGGGAGAAAGTGGCCCCCCTGTTCGGCGAGTACGGCGTGGAGGTGCTCAACTTCTTCGTGAACTCCATCAATGTGCCGGAGGAGGACCCGGCTGTCGCCGAGCTGAAGAAAACCCTCACGGAGCGGGCGAAGATGGAGGTGCTCGGCTACAGCTACCAGCAGATGCGCTCCTTCGACGCCCTGGAGAAGGCGGCTTCCAACGAAGGCGGGGGAAATCTCATCAACGCCGGGCTCGGGCTCGGGGTCGGCGTGGGCATGGGCGGCGCCTTCGGGCGGATGGCGGAGCAGATGGGGCAGAACCTTGCCGCACCGTCTTCTTCCAGGACCTGCGGAAAGTGCGGCGCGGGCGTCTCTGAGGGAGCACGGTTCTGTTCCGGATGCGGCGCCCCGGTGCCCGGCAGGATCGTCTGCCCCGGGTGCGGCGCTCCCCTTTCCGGGGGGATGAAGTTCTGCCCGGAATGCGGCATGGCCCTGTCGCCCCGGTGTCCCTCCTGCGGAAATACGGCCTCCCCCGGCGCGAAATTCTGCGCGGAGTGCGGGGCGGAACTGTCGGGGAAGAACAGCCCTGAAGACAGATAAACGGAAGGTGATGTCATGAACAGGGTATTCACGAAAGGGTTCATTCTGCTGGCGGTTCTCCTGGTGGTCCTGGCGGGGCTTTCGGCAGCGATGCTCCTCCTCACCCCGGAGGAGGGAAGGACCGGGAATTTCTGGATTTCCTTCTGGGCGATCATCTTTGCGGTGGTCCTCGCCTTTGTCTACATGCTCTTCCACATCTTCGCCGGGCGGGAGGGAACGGCGCCCCTTCCCCTGCTGCTCGGGATCTCGGCTGCGCTGGCGCTGTACTGTGCTTTCGTCCTCGGAAACGTGGCTGTCTCCCACTACTATCTCGGGTTGTCGAGAAACGCCTACCTTGCCACCCACATCCTTGGGTTCATTTTTCTGGCCGGCGGCGGGGGGGCGCTCACCATCCTGTCCCTCAGCACGAAGGAGGCGGACACTACGGCCTCCCTGAAGAGGAGCAGGCTCTTCGTCCTTACCACCAGGATCGGCTCCCTGGCCGGGGAGCTGAACCTCTGTTCCCACAGGGAGATGGCGTCCGGCATCATCGGTGGGCTGAAGGACCTGAAGGAGGCCATCCGCTTCAGCGACCCCATGAGCGCCGGGGGCGAGGACGGGGAAGAGAAGGTGGTGCTCGCCGTAGCGGCGCTGGAGGACAAGTGCCGCCGCTTTTTGAGCCTTTCCTCCGGAGAGGAGAGGGAAAAGGCGGTGCTGGAGATCGAAAACCTGATCGACAGGGCGTTCAGCGCCCTCAAGACACGAAACGAGGATGTCCTTCACGGCAAGTAGTTATCATTTTCCCCTTTTTTGCTGTTTTTTTGGAGCCCTCCGCGATTTTTTTCGCACGGAGGGCTCTTTTTGCTTTACAATACCATGTGTCACCCGCTGGTGATATGTGCGGCCCGCCGCACTCTTGAGAATAAACCGAAGGGGGAGAATCCTATGGTGAGACTGGAAAAGATAGTCCTCGACAATTTGCGCCTCGAGCCGGAGAAGCCCTGTCTCTGGTGGGAGGGAAAGTGGTGGACGAACGGAGACCTGCTTCGGCTCACGGAAGAGTCGACGAAGGTTATGGAAAAAGGCGGTTTTCGTGCTGGGTACAGGCTGGCGGTGCTCCTGCCGAACTCTCCCCTCGTGCTGGCCCTGTCCCTTTCGGCCTGGAACCTCGGAGGGGCGATTTCGCCCCTGAACGCGAAATCGGGGCTCCCGTCGCTCATGGGGACCCTGGACCTTGTGGAACCCTGCGCCGTGGTCGTAGCCCCCGGCCTCGACGAGCTGAAGACGGCCCTCGAGGAGCAGGATGTTCCCGTGGTGGTGGCTGAATCCCTTTCCGCCGCCCTGCCGCCCTTTACGGTGAAGGAGACGTCCCCGGAGGACGACTCCCTGGCGGTGATCTTCGCCACGTCGGGGACCACGGGAATGCCCAAGGCCGTTCCCCTTACCCACGGCAACCTGCTGGACAACTCCCTGATGATGTACGATGCCCTTGAGCTTCTCCAGGATGGGGACATCCTTCTCAACGTGCTGCCGAACTTCCATTCCTTCGGCTACACTGTGGCCGGCCTCATGCCCCTGGTGAAAAAGCTCCGGCAGACCCTTGTGGCATCCTTCCTTCCCCCCGTGGAGACCATGAAGATCATCCATGACTCCGGCACCAACGTGATCGTGGCAGTCCCAACCATGCTCTATTTCATGACAGTGGCCGCCTCCAAGGGCGCCCCCATGCCCGTCTCCCTCAGGATGATCGTCACGGGCGGAGACCGGCTGAACGTCCAGCTTGACGGAAAAGTGAAGGAAGTCTTCGGCGTCGGCATCATCGAAGGGTACGGTCTCACCGAGTGCTCCCCCGTTGTGGCGGTGAACCGGAACTACAAGGATCGGCGCATCGGCACCGTGGGGCCCGTCGTGAATGGATACGAGTGGAAGCTCCTCAACGATAAGAACGAGGATGTGACTGCCTCGGCCGAAGGGGTGCTCTGGGTGAAGGGGCCTTCCGTGACATCCGGCTACTTCAGGGACCCAGTCATGACTGCGGACCGGTTCGTGGACGGATGGTTCAACACGGGGGATTACGTCAGGATGGAAGGCGGATTCGTCCGCATTCTCGACCGGGTGACGGACATCATCATCGTGGGCGGATTCAACGTCTATCCCCAGGAGGTGGAGGCCATCCTCCACACCCACCCGGCGATTTCCCAGGCCGTGGTGGTGGGCATCCCCCACCCGGTGAACGGCGAGGTCCCCAAGGCCTTCATACGGCTCCACGAGGGTGCCCAGGTCACGCCGAGGGAGATCATCGACTTCTGCAAGAAACACCTCGCCCATTTCAAGGTCCCCAGGAGCGTGGAGTTCATGGAGTCCTTCCCCCTGTCAAGCACGGGGAAGGTGCTCCGGAGACTGCTGCGGCAGAAATAGGCCCGCTGCTCCGGAGGAGGAAGAGGAGAAAACGGCAGGATCGCGGCGTTTTTCCGCCGTCCTGTCAAGAGAATAAAAGGTCCCGTTCCGGGCAGTCCGGAGCGGGACCTTTTCTTTCTACCGGAACATCCTGAAAAGACGGGATATGCCCGCGACGACCGCCGCGGCGATGACGAAGAGCAGTCACGGAGGGCAGGCGAAACCCCTTCTTTTTTTCTCGGACTCGCTCATGGTTTATCACCCCCTGGGGGTATTATAACAGAGAAAAGCCCGGGAAACCGGGATGGGGCAGCTCCTGTTTTCGGCGAACGCACCCCCCGGAAACACTCCCTTCCTGCGGAACGGTTCTCCCGTTTCCCCGGGACCGCAGAAAACGGCAGGGGACTCCGTTCAGTGGAAATATATGGTACATTATGAATCTCTTCCGAACCGTTTTTTTTTGAAAGGACGTGGTTCTGCACCATGACATGGTTCCTGTACCTGGCGGCGGCGGTTGCCCTCGCCCTGTCGGCGGCGGCGAGCGCGGAGAAGACGAAGAAGGCCCTGAAAAAGGCCTGGAGCAGCTTTCTGAACGTTCTTCCCGCCCTGGCGGCCATGCTCCTGCTGGTCTCCATCTCCGTGGCGCTTCTTCCTGAACGGGTGATCGCTTCGCTCATCGGCGAAGAAAGCGGATTTTTCGGCCAGGTCTTCGCGTCCGTCATCGGCTCGGTCACGCTGATCCCTGCCTTTGTGGCATTTCCCATGGCGAAGGTGCTTCTGGAGCATGGGGCGGGGACGGCCCAGATGGCCGTCTTCGTGTCGACCCTCATGATGGTGGGCGTGGCCACAGCTCCTCTCGAGGCCTCGTTCTTCGGCTGGAAGGCCACCCTGTTCCGCAACGGAATGGCCTATTTTTACTCCTTTTTTGTGGGATATATCGTTCTGCTGGCGGTGCAGGCATGGATGTGAGAAAAGCGCTGAAGCGATGGCGCACGGCGATCGCGTCCCTCTGCATAGCCGCCGTCCTCTCCGTCGCCTTTCCCCGGGCCGGGAAGGAGGCCCTGTCCCTTTTCGGGATGAACGTGGCCACCATTCTCGGCATTCTTCCCCCGGTGTTTCTTCTCCTCGGGCTGTTTGACGCCTGGGTCCCCCGGGAGAGGGTCGCCCCGCATCTCGGGGAGGCTTCCGGACTCAAGGGGATTGTCCTCGCGATTCTTCTCGGGGCTGGTTCCGCCGGTCCCCTGTATATCGCTTTTCCCGTGGCGGAAGTTATGCTTCGGAAGGGGACGAGCCTCAGGAACGCCTTTATTTTCCTCGGCGCCTGGTCCACCATGCGGATTCCCATGTTCCTCTTCGAGATACAGAACCTGGGGGCTGTTTTTGCCCTTTCCCGCTACGGGGCCTCCCTTGCCGGCGTACTGCTCATGGGATTCTTCATGGACCGGGTGCTCGGGCCGAAGGACAGGGAGGACATCCTGGCCCGCTTCGGCGAACACCGGACGAGATAAGTCCGGAAAGGCGATTCGTTGTCTTTTCAGTATTTTTTTGTATCCCCGGCGTTCCTTCATAGGATAGAATAAAGGCCGTATTTTTCACTCCGGTTCATGAAGAGAGGTACCCCATGGGAATTCTGAAAAAAGCGAACGTGTGGATCTGGATCATAACTCTCGCCGCAGGACTGGGGGTCCTCGGGTACAAGGTCGTGATGCCCTCGGGCGCCCAGCAGAAGCCCCCCGCGCCCCCCGCGGGAATCACCGTCACCGTGTACGAGGTGCAGCCCAGGGTCTGGGAGATCTGGAGGAATTTTTACGGTACCGTCCGGTCGGCCCAGGTCCAGAGGGTGAACTCCCACACAAGGGAAGTCATCGAGGATATCGCCGTGGAGGTGGGCGACCGTGTGAAGAAGGGAGATGTCCTCATTTCCCTCGCCAGCCAGAGCCAGGCGGCTGTCCTCAGTGCCCGGCAGGCGGCCTACGAGGATGCCAGAAGCCGCTACGAGAGCCTGCAGAAGCTGTACAAGGCGGGAGGAACCTCGAAACAGGAGCTCGACCGGGCCAACGTTCAGCTCAAGGATGAGTCCGCCAAGCTTCGGGATGCCCGGACCACTGTGTCCAGGACGCAGATCCGGTCCGCCCTGAACGGCGTGGTGGTGCGGCGGTCCGCCGAAAAGGGGGAGTTCGCCGAACCGGGGCGGGAGCTTCTCGCCGTGGCGGACTTCGACCGCAGGGAAGTGGAGATGCTGGTCTCCCCGACGATCCGCGGCCTCATCACCCCGGGAATGGATGTCCTGGTCAAGGCTCCCTGGGGAGGGGAGACCATGGGGAAAATTTTCCGCATGGATCCCGAGGCTGACGCCGCCACTGGTTTTTTCCGGGCCATCGTCCGCTTGCCTGCCGAGTGCAGGCTGATTCCCGGGGATTATGTCCGGATGGAAGTCAGAATGGTCCGCCGGGACAACACCATTGCGGTGCCCTATGAATCCATCCTCCGGGAGGACGGGAACCCCTTCGTCTTCGTGGTTTCCGGGGATGGTGCTTCCAAAAGGCCGATCGTCACCGGCGAGGGGAGCGGAGGCTACGTGGAGGTTTCCGAAGGGCTCTCCCCGGGCGAAAAGGTCGTGAAGACCGGAGCGGGCAGCCTGTACGACGGGGCCCGGCTGATCATTTCCAACGGGATGCTGAAAAAGCCGGAACAGGGCTCCGGGGCCGCAAGCGCCGACATTCCCGGGGGAAAATAGTCCATGAACCTGATCAGCATCTCCATCCGGCGTCCTGTCCTGACGCTGGTCATCGTCATCCTTTTCGTGCTTCTCGGCCTCTCGGGAATGAAGGGAATGGGAGTGGCACTGCTGCCCCAGATCGAGGTCCCCTTCGTTTCCGTGCGCACCGAGTACGAGGGGGCCGGTCCGGAAGACATCGAAACCCTGGTGTCCAAGCCCATAGAGGACGCCATCAGCCAGATCCAGGGGGTCCGCCGCATCGAGAGCACATCCCTCGAGGGAATGTCCTATGTTTTCGTCGAGTTCGATACGGACGTGAACCTGGCCGACGCAGCCCTGGACGTGGCCAACCGGGTCCGGACGGTCAACCTCCCGGAGGACGCGGAGGATCCGGTGGTACGGAAGTTCGACATCAACGCCCGCTCCTTCATGGGGATCGTCTTCACGTCCACCCTTCCGCCCCAGAGGGCGAAGGACATCCTGGAAGACAGGGTGCAGATGCAGCTCTCCCAGGTGGTGGACGTGGCGGAGGTCTCCCTCTACGGAGGACTTACCCGGGAGATCCAGGTGGAACTCGACCCGGTGGCCCTGGGGAGTCTCGGCCTGAGCATCCGCCAGGTGACGAACATCGTGAAGAGCGGAAATTACAGTTCCCCTTCGGGGCGCATCTCTCTCGGCGACCAGGAGTCCATTCTGCGGGTCGTGGGGGAGTCCTCCACCATACGGGAACTTGAGGAACTCCAGATCCCCCTCTCCGGGGGCGTCTCCGTCCGCCTGGCGGACATCGCCGCCATCACCGACGGAACGGCGGATGTGCGCCGGATCGCCCGGTACATGGGAAAGGACTCCTTCATCCTTTCAATCAGGGCCATTCCCGACGGAAACGTGGTGCAGGCGAGCCGGGGTGTGAAGGAAATGCTCGACCGGATCGTTCCCGAGCTTCCCCCGGGATTCACCATGTCCATTCCCTTCGACGACGGTGAGTTCATCGCCGATTCCATCTGGAATGTCTTCAAGGACATGATCACGGGGACCATCCTGACGGGCCTCATCCTCTTCCTTTTCCTGCGGAGGCTCTCGGTGACCCTCCTCGTGGCCATCGTCATGCCTACGGCCATCATCGCCACCTTCATGCCCATGGTCCTGGCGGACTACACTCTGAACATGATGACCACCCTCGGCCTGGCCATCTCCACGGGCGTGCTGGTGAACAACTCCATCCTGGTCATCGAGAACATCATCCGGTACAAGGAGATGGGGTACCATCCCATCGAAGCGGCGGAGCGGGGCACGAAGGAAATCGCCATCGCCGTCCTCTCCACCACGGCCACGAACCTCGGGGTCTTCGTTCCCGTGGCGCTGTCGGGAGGACGGATGGGGCAGATGTTCAACCCCTTCGCCATGACGGTAGTCTTTTCCACCCTGTTCTCCCTCTGGGTGGCCCTGACCTTCACCCCCATGCTGGCAGCCCGCATCGGCAGCTCATCGGGGCCGTCGAAGCTCAGCCGCTTCCTGACAGGGTGGTGGCAGTGGCTCTACAACGGTTTCGATGATCTCCACCACGTCCTGGTCCGGAGTGCCGTGGGGCACCCGTACCTCGCGATTCTTCTCTTCACGGGACTGACGGCGGGCTCGGTGGTGATCATGGACCGCATCGGCTTCCAGTTCTTCCCGTCCTCGGACGAAGGACAGATCTCAATCTCCATGGAAACCTCGGCCTCGGCCTCCCTCTCCATGACCGACCGCCTGGTTCGGCAGATCGAGGGGCACGTTCTCGGACTCCCCCACGTGAAGGGCGTGGACGTGGTCATCGGGGGAAGCGGGTCCCAGTCGGGTCTGAACCGGGCCACCGTGCGGATTTACCTGGAGGACGACCCGAAGAGGCCTTCTTCCTTCGCTTTTGCCGCTCCCCTCCGGCCCCTGCTGGCATCCCTGCCGGACATGAAGTCAAGCGTGACCGCCGGGGGAGGACGGGGCGGCGTCCGGGGCAAGCCCATACAGGTGGTTGTGAGGGGCGACGAGGTGGACGTGCTGAACGACGTGGCCGTGAAGGTGATGGACATGCTCCGGGACGTGGACGGCGTGGTGGACGTGGACCTCGACTGGCGGACAGGCAGGCCGGAGATCCAGATGCTGCCCGACAGGCTCCGGATGGGGCGGCTCAATTTCAGCTCCGAGAACCTTTCGGACCTCCTCAGGGGATATGTTACCGGACTGAAGGCGGGGGTCTTCCGCGAGGGCGGCAAGGAATACGACATCCTTGTGAAGCTCAGCTCCGAAGAAGTCTCCAGCCCTTTCCAGCTTCCCGACCTGCCCTTTCCCACTTCGGCGGGTTTCGTTTCGCTCCAGGATCTTGCCGAGCTGAAAGAAACCATGGGACCCACCCAGATTCTCCGGAAGGACAGGCAGCGATCCATCACCGTGGACGCCAACGTGTCCGGTACGACCGTGGGTGAAGCATACCAGGTCATTGACCGCAGGCTGAAGGAGATCCCGTTGCCTCCGGGCTACCGGTTCTCCTACTCCGGAGAAATCCAATCCATCCAGGATAATTTCGGAGCGCTGGGCTTTGCCCTCGGGCTGGCGGTACTTCTGACATTTCTCCTCATCGCGGCCATCCTCGAATCCTTCGTCTTCGCCTTCGTGATCATGCTGACCGTTCCCCTGTCGATCATCGGGGTGGTGCCGGCGCTCATCCTGACGAACACCCCCATGTCCATCTACGGGCTCATGGGCGTCATCATGCTCGTGGGACTGGTGGTGAACAACGCCATCGTCATCATAGACTACGCCGAGATCGTCAGGAAAGGGGGCGTGGATCCCGCCGAGGCCATCATCGAGGCGTGCAGAGTCCGGCTCCGTCCGATCATCATGGCGGACGCCACCTCGGTCATCGCCATGGTTCCCCTCGCCATGGGCGTCGGGGCCGGAGGAGCCTACAGATCTCCCATGGCCATCGTCTCCATCGGCGGGCTCGTCGCGGGCGGCGTTCTTGCCCTTTTTGCCATCCCTCCCGTGTACAAGCTGGTCTGGAGGGTGAAGCGGCGCTTCGGCACCGAGGCGGCGGAGCAGGCGTAGCATGGGAAACAACCTTCCCCCCATGGACCGTCCCTGGCCTTCCAAGCTCTTCGTCGAGGTGACCACGGCATGCAACCTCCGGTGCGCCATGTGCGTCAAGCAGTCGGGGCCCGGAATCCCGGACGCGTACCTTTCCGATGAAACATTCGAAAAGCTGGTCCCGGCCTTCCCGACGCTGGGGACGCTCATCCTCAACGGCATAGGGGAGCCCCTGCTCCATCCCGGCCTGGAACGGTATATCCGCACGGCGAGGCAGAACGTTCCCGCTGATGCCGTGATAGGTTTCCAGACCAACGGCTCGCTCCTGACGGAACAGCGGGCGTGCTCCCTCCTTTCCGCCGGAACGGACGTCTTCAGCATATCCGTCGATGCCGCAGATGCCGCTCTTTTCCGGTCCATGAGGGAGGGAGGGGAGACGGAGGATGTAAACCGGGCCGCCGCCGCTCTCGGGAGGGCAAAAGAACGGACCGGAAGAACAGGCTTCCGCTGGGGGGCTGAACTGGTGCTCGCGCGGGAGACAAGGGCGGAGCTTCCCAAGGTCATCGAATGGGTGGCCGCGCGCGGAGGCTCGTTCCTTATCGTGACCCATATCCTGCCCTATAGGGAGGAAGCCGTTCCGTCGGTGGTTTACGACCCCAACGTAGACAAAACCCTCGCCCATTACCGGAAACGGAAAAAGGAAGCGGCGGAGCTGGGAATCGACCTGTCGCAGTATTACACCGCGAAATGGCGCCTGGCGCCGGTGGAGCGCCGGGAGGAGTTCATCTCCTTTATGGAGAGGGTGGTGCGGGAAATCTCTGACATGGGGCTGCCCCAGCACATTCCGAACCTGGTGTCCCACGATGAGGATCAATACAGGGAAATGGAACGGCTTTTCGGCGAAAGCCGCGCCCTGGCCGCCGTCCGTGGAGTTGATCTGCGCCTCCCCGCCCTCGGCCCCAGGATGGACAGGCGGTGCGATTTCATCGAGGAAGGAAGCGCCTTCGTGTCCGTTTCCGGAACGGTCCACCCCTGCTATTTCCTCTGGCATTCCTTCACGTGCCATGCAGACGGTCGGATCCGTCCCGTGGACGCCCTTTCCTTCGGATCAGTCCATGACCGCCCGCTCCTCGAGATATGGAACAGCCCCGAGTTTG